>Ga0209013_10000159_pt1 | contig 54236 bp, 59 predicted proteins | sample Cruoilmetagenom2_FD_187291 | JGI IMG/M metagenome (GOLD analysis project Ga0209013, IMG submission 187291) | Oil polluted marine microbial communities from Coal Oil Point, Santa Barbara, California, USA - Sample 2 (SPAdes) (version 2) | ecosystem: Environmental > Aquatic > Marine > Oil seeps ...
CCTTTTGGGGCGTCGGGCTATCGGTCTTGAGCCAGGGCTCGATCTCCCGGTGCTGCGCATAGAACTGCGACATATCCGGCACGAGGTCCTTGACCACGGGCATATGGGGCAGCGGATAGACCGCGATGGCCGCGCCCTTCGCCTCTTCGGCGTGCATGGTGCAGGCCAGCGTATTCGTGCCGTCAATGTTCATCGAGCACGAGCCGCATATGCCCTCGCGACAGGAGCGGCGGAAGGTCAGCGTCGGGTCGATCTTGTTTTTGATCCAAAGCAGCGCGTCGAGAACCATCGGTCCGCAATCGTTCAAGTCCACCCAATAGGTGTCGACGCGCGGGTTCTCGCCGGTTTCTGGGTCGTAGCGATAGACGCGGTATTCGCGCCAGCGTCCGGGCTCGGCATCCACGGCGGGCGGGTTCCACTCTTTGCCCTTCGTGATCTTCGAGTTCTTGGGAAGTGTGAATTGGACCATCTCAGCTTAATCCTTTGCGCCGGCCGGTTTGGTCTCGGCCTGAACCGCGTTTGCGCCCGCGTTCCTAGTAAACCCGCTCTTTCGGCTCGATGTAAGCGACCTCGTTCGACAGCGTGAAGGTGTGCACCGGGCGGAAGTCCAGTTTCACCGTGTGCGTGCTGTAATCGGCGTAGGACAGGGTGTGCTTCATCCACTCGGTATCGTCGCGCTTGGGGAAGTCCTCGCGGGCATGGGCGCCCCGCGATTCCTCTCGAGCACGGGCCCCTTGCACGGTCACGGCAGCCTGGGAGATGAGATTGTCGAATTCGAGCGTCTCGATCAGGTCCGTGTTCCAGATGAGCGAGCGGTCGGTGACCTTGATGTCGGCCGCGTCGTCCCAGACCTTCTTGATGTTCTTCACGCCCTCTTCGAGCACTTCCTTGGTGCGGAATACCGAACAGTCGCGCTGCATGGTCTTCTGCATCGCGAGCCGCAGCTCGGCGGTCGGTGTGCCGCCGTCGGCGTAGCGGAACCCGTCCAGGCGCGCGATGGCCGCTTCGCCCGCACCCTTCGGCAATTCCGGAATGGCCGAGCCCAGCGGAATGAGTTCGGCACAGCGCAGCCCCGCAGCCCGCCCGAACACGACCAGGTCGATCAGCGAGTTCGAGCCCAGGCGGTTGGCGCCATGGACCGATACGCAAGCCGCTTCGCCAAGCGCCATGAGCCCCGGTACCGTGGCGTCGGGATCGCCGTTTTTAGGCGCGATCACCTCGCCGTGCATGTTGGTTGGGATGCCACCCATATTGTAATGGCAGGTCGGAATGATCTTGATGGGCTCCTCGCGGGCGTCGACACCACCGAAAATTCGGGCCAGGTCCGTAATGCCCGGTAGGCGCTCGGCCAGCATGTCGTCGTCCAAATGGTCGAGGTGCAGGTGCATGTATTCCTTGTCGGGGCCGTGACCCCGGCCCTCTCGGATCTCGATGGTGATGGCGCGAGACACCACATCGCGTGAGGCCAGGTCCTTGGCGGAAGGCGCATAGCGCTCCATGAACTTCTCGCCTTCGGAGTTCCGCAGGAAGCCACCTTCGCCGCGCGCGCCCTCGGTGATCAGCACGCCCGCGCCATAGACGCCGGTGGGATGGAATTGCACGAACTCCATGTCCTGCAAGGGAAGGCCTGCGCGCAGCACCATGCCGTTGCCGTCGCCGGTGCAGATATGCGCCGAGGTGCAGGAGAAATAAGCCCGCCCGTAGCCGCCGGTAGCGAGGATCGTCTGATGTCCGCGGAAACGGTGGATCGAACCGTCGGCCATGTTGATGGCGATGACGCCGCGGCAGGTGCCCTCGTCGTCCATGATCAGGTCGATCGCGAAATACTCGATGTAGAATTCGGCCGACTGGCGCAGTGCCTGGCCGTACATGGTGTGAAGCATCGCATGGCCGGTACGGTCGGCGGCCGCACAGGTGCGCCGCGCCTGGCCCTTGCCGAACTCCGTCGTCATGCCGCCAAAAGCGCGCTGGAAGATCTTGCCGTCCTCGGTGCGGGAGAAGGGCACGCCCCAATGCTCCAGCTCGTAGACGGCTTCGGGTGCGTGACGGCAGAGATACTCGATGCAGTCCTGGTCGCCGAGCCAGTCCGACCCCTTCACGGTGTCATACATATGCCAGCGCCAATCGTCGGGGCCCATGTTACCCAGCGCCGCGGCGATGCCGCCCTGGGCCGCCACGGTATGCGAGCGGGTCGGAAAGACCTTGGAGATGCAGGCGGTGCGAAGGCCCGCCTCGCTGGCGCCGACCACGGCGCGCAGTCCCGATCCGCCCGCGCCGACAACGATGACGTCATAGGCGTGGTCGGTGATCTCGTAAGCACGGCCGTTCACAGTGACGGCGTTGTGCGGCGTAGTTGGCGTGGCGTCTTGAGGCATGGCGTATCAGCCTCCGAAACTGATTTTCAAAATGGCGAGGGTCGAGGCGATCCCGACCAGCGCGGCAAAGAAGGTCGCGAGCATGAGTGAGGCGGTCTTACACAGCTTGTGGTGAAGATAGTCCTCGATGATCTCGCGCAGGCCGATCCGCATATGGATCACAGCCGACCAGATCAGCGCCAGCATCAACACCGCGACGACCGGGTTGGCGAGGCACGCCTTCACCGTGTCGTAGCTCGCTCCGGCATGGGCGACCACGAACCAGATCAGGAAGATGACGAGCGGAACGTTGGCGACGGCCGTCAGCCGCTGGCGCCAGAAGGTCTCGGTTCCATGATGGGCGGCGCCAAGGCCGCGCACGCGCTTGAGCGGTGTCGCCATGGCTAGAGCCCTCCCATCCGGTAATAGCCGATGATCCAGACTAGGACCGTCAGCACGATGGAGCCGATAATTGTCGCGAGGGCAAAGATTTCGACTGTTTGCTTGTCGAGGCCGGCGCCCGTGTCCCAGATCAGGTGACGGATGCCGCCGAGCATGTGGTGGATCAGCGCCCAGGTGAAAGCGAACAGCAGCGCGCGGCCGAAAAGGCTTCCGAAGAAGCTCTGGACGCAGTCATAGGCATCCGGACCCATGCTCACGGCCACGAGCCACCAGGTCAGGAGCGCGAACCCGACCGCCAGAGCCGCGCCTGTGATGCGATGCGCGATCGACATCATCATCGTCAGCATCGGCCGGTAAATCTGCAGATGCGGAGATAGAGGCCGCTCCGCCTCAAGCTTATTTGTCATTGGAATTTATTATGTGTTGCCCAGAACAGTCTTCTCTTAACGCAGAGAGAAGACAGGGGCAATCGGGGCGCACGGCTTTTCAGGTCCGGCGCTCAGTGGCGGGATGGGCGCACAAGGCATCCAGATTTACACGAGAAAATAGGCTGTTACGCAGGCTGCGCGATCTCGAAGCACGATTCCACGTCGTCGGCCAATTTCGACATGATCCAGGTCTGGCCTCCGTCGAGCGACTCCCAAACGTGAGAGCCGACGATGTAGGCCACGCCGCCCATCATACCGTCAAACGGTCCTTCCCAAGCCATGGGCAACTCCCCCAAGTCGCAAAACTAAGAGGGGTAAGAATGCAACCGAAATATTTTACAAAAGGTTTACATTAACGGTCGGCGTTGGGGGCAAGTGCCTATTCGTTGATCACACCGCAGGCGATACGGGGGCCGGCGTCGCCGGCCGGGTTCGATATGTAGTCGTCGCCTTTTTCATGGACGACGATGGCCGTGCCTTCTCCTTCCAGAAGACCCGGCAGGCTCACCATCTGGTTCATCACCTCGATATGGAGCTTGCCGTTCGCCGGAACATGAATATTGGGCATGTCGCCCGCATGGGGACCGGCCGGGTTCTCGAGGCCATGCTGGTCTTCTTCCGGGTTGAAGTGTCCCCCGGCGGACTTGAAGCTCGGCGGCTCGCATTTCCCCGTTCCGTGGATGTGGAATGCGTGCGTGCCTTCAGGGAATGCGGTCAATTCTGCATTCAGGAGGACGCCGGTCGGCACGGCGGTCAGCGTGACCGTCCCGACCTCTTTGCCGTCCGGGTCGCTCAGAACCGCTTTGGCCATCTCAGCGGCACCGGCGGTGCCTGCGAGCGCGACCTGGAGAGCGAGGACGCTCGCAAAGCAAAACGTGGTACGGATCATCGTTGCATCTCCTTTGGGGCACGCTTCACGTGCGGGGCGAACTTCGACGCAGGCCAGCCCGCGCACATTAGGCAAGCTAGTCTAACGCGGATGCGACGATCACGGGAAGGCGCCGTGACGGCGATGCGCCGCACAATTCCTTGATCGGCTAGCGCGGCAACGCGACCCAGTAGTCCATATCGAGCACAACGCCGTCTTCGAGCTTGCCGTCCTCTTTGACACCCGGGAAGTCCGCGCAGTTGCGGTCTTTCACGGCAAAGGTGCGCAGGCGTAGCGCGCCGGCGTCCGACCGGCCCGGAAGTTCGGCCTTGTCGAGAACTTCGCTCCACGCATAGATCGTGTCGCCGGCGAAGGAGGGCGCCGCGTGACGTGCGCCGTTGAGCCCTAAGACGTGGAAGGCGTTGGCAAGTCCGTTGAAGCTGAGCGACCTGGCAATCGAGATGATGTGCCCGCCATAGACGAGGCGGCGGCCGAAGCGTTCCTGGGACTCCCGGTGCTGGTTGAAATGCACGCGCGCGGTGTTCTGGAACAGACGCGTGGCCATCTGGTGCTCGGCCTCTTCGATGGTCTGGCCGTCTACGTGATCGATCTTGTCGCCGACCGCGTAGTCGCCCCAGCGCCGCGGGGATCCTGCAAGCGCATAGTCGTAGACGGTGAGCTTCAGCGGCGGCAGCGCCTTGCCGAGTGTCTCCGGCGCGACGCTCTTGTCGAGCTCCGGGATCACGGTCTCGGGCGCAGGCGCATCGAGATCGCGCTTTACGACCATCACCCAGCGCGCGAAGGACAAGACCACCTCGCCCTTCTGATTGCGGCCGGTGGTGCGCACATAGACCGTTCCGTTCTTGCCGCTGGAGTTCTGCTTGACGCCGATCACGTCCGAGGTCGAGGCGATTGTGTCGCCAGGGTAGACGGCTTTGAGAAAACGGAACTCGGCATAGCCCAGATTGGCGATCGCGTTGCGGGACACGTCCGGCACGGTCTTGCCGATCACAAAATGGAAGACGAGGACGTCGTCGATGGGTGAGCGCGGGTAGCCGATACTCTGGGCGAAAGCGTCCGAGGATTGCACCGCGAAGCGGCCGCTATAGAGGGCGGTATAGACGCTGACATCGCCAACGGTGACGGTGCGCGGCGTCGGGTGCACGATCTCCTCGCCGACTTTGAAATCCTCGAAATAGTTTCCGGTAACGGTGCGGTCGATCTTGTTTGTCTGGGTCATGTGGTCGTCGTTGCGAGTTTCAATCCGATAATGGAGCCGATGAGCGTGGCGATGAAAAAGAGCCGCAAGGCCGTAGCCGGCTCCTTATAGACGAGGATGCCGACAATGACAGTGCCAACCGCACCGATCCCGGTCCAGGCGGCGTAGGCCGTCCCGATCGGGATGTCTTTGACCGCTTTGTTGAGGAAGAGGAAGCTGAGAATAATGCAGACGGTGAAGATCGCTGTCGGCCAGAGCTTCGTGAAGCCCTCGGTGAGTTTGAGTGTCGAGGCGAAACCGATCTCAAACAGCCCGGCAAAGATCAGGTAGGTCCAGGGCATGGCAGGGGTCCTCTTGCGGTCTCAGAATCCATCGCGCGACAGGGAGCAAGGCGTCCCGCAAGTGTAAGGTCCGCCCAGCGGTCCGGACCATAGGTTCGGGAGGGCGGTCTGTCACGCTGCGGGAGGCGGACTCTTCAAGCCGTGGGTGAGGCGGTGCCATACCAGCCCATACAAAATGGCGGCTCCGCCATCGCGAGAACCGCCATTCTTCAAAGGTTCGCTAGATCAGCGCGAAAACTACGCGCGGTCGAGCTCGGCCGGGAGGTAGGAAGTGACTTCCATACCAGCTTCGGACTCGGTGATTTCGGGCTTCAGCCACTCTTTCATGGTCGTCTCCTTTTGTTTAACTAGTGACCTAAGGTGCGACAATTTGGATGAGAGGCGCATGACGCGTCAATGAAAACAATCTGAACAGCGGAGGATGGTGTAGGGACGCGAAGCGGGCGGGGAAAAACGAGCGCCGGCGGGACAGGCAAATGCTCAAACAAAAATGGCGGCCCCGCATATCGCTAGGACCGCCATTTTTTAAAACTTGCTAACTCAGCGCGAATTAAGCGCGGTCGAGCTCGGCCGGGAGGTAGGAAGTGACTTCCATACCAGCTTCGGACTCGGTGATTTCGGGCTTCAGCCACTCTTTCATGGTCGTCTCCTTGGTTCGTTCGGTGAACGTCATCTGTAGATAATGGGGATGGCGGATGAGAGTCGCATGACTCGCACATTAACAGATTCTTACAGAAATTATCTTTTCAGCACAGCAGGTTAGTCCTCTCGTAAATCGGCCGCTTGCGACAATCTGTCAGTTTCTGACGGTCACTTGAACAATTGCGCGGCCTTCTCGATCGTATTGTAGACGCCCCAGAGGAGCGGAACGCTCACGAGCGTCCAAGCCAGCACCAGCTTGACCTTGTTCGCGCCCGAGACTGTTTCGTGATGGGTGGTGTCGCTCATCATGCCTCCATTGACGCTTTGAGTTCTTTTTCGGTCATGTGGTGCTTCTCATCCACCGGGGTCATCAGCCAGTTCAGGATGAACCCGACGAGGAGAAGGCCCGCCATGATGTACATGGTCACCGAATAGGCGTCCGCTTTCGGCACGCCGTTATTGATTTGGTATTCGCGGATGTAGTTCACGAGCACCGGCCCGAGGACGCCTGCCGTGGACCAGGCGGTCAGGAGACGCCCGTGGATGGCCCCGACATAGCGGACGCCGAACACATCCCTGAGATAGGCCGGGATCGTAGCGAAGCCGCCGCCATACATCGTCATGATCACGCAGTAGAACGCCACGAACAGGACGATCGAGCCGGTCTGACCTGTCCACGGCACGGCGGCGTAGAGCACCATACCGAGGGCGAAGAAGATCATGTAGGTGGTCCGCCGCCCGATATAGTCGGACGTGGAGGCCCAGAAGAAGCGGCCGATCATATTGAACAGGCTGAGCAGGCCGACAAAGCCGGCCGCGGCCAGGGCCGTGATTTTACCGGGAAACGCCTCCTGGATCATGGCGGAGGCTTGGCCCAGCACCCCGATGCCCGCCGTCACGTTCAAGCAGAGCACGCCCCACAGGAGATAGAATTGCGGGGTCTTCAGCGCCTCGTCCACATGAACATGGGCGGTGGTGACCAGCTTCTTCGGCTCTGCGGGCGGCACGTAGCCCTCCGGAACCCATCCTTGCGGGGGCACACGGACGATGGTTGCTCCAATCATCATGAAAGCCATGTAGATGAGGCCCATCGTGACAAAGGTGCCGGTCACGCCCACGTTGGTGGGGCTGGAAAAGTGTTCCATTAGTAAGACCGACAAGGGCGACGCGATCATGGCGCCGCCGCCAAAGCCCATAATAGCCATGCCTGTGGCCATGCCGGGCCGGTCCGGGAACCAGGTGATCAGCGTCTTCACCGGCGAGATATAGCCGAGGCCGAGACCGCAGCCGCCGAGCACGCCATAGCCGAGATAGATCAGCCAGAGCTGGTGCAGGTGGACGCCGAGCGCCGAAACGAGAAAGCCGCCGCCGAAGCACAGCGCCGCGGTGAACATCGCCCGGCGCGGGCCGACGCGATCGAGCCAGGTGCCCGTGAAGGCCGCCGCAAGTCCGAGAAAGACGATGGCGATGGAGAAGATCCAGCCGAGCTGGGTCAATTTCCAGTCGTCGGGGGCGGATTCGGTGATGCCGATCAGCTTCGTCATCGGCAGGTTGAAGACGCTGAATGCGTAGACCTGGCCAATACAAAGATGGACGCAAAGCGCCGCGGGTGGCACCAGCCATCGGCTAAAGCCCGGCTTCGCCACTGTGTGCGACCGGTTGAGCCAGCCGAACAAGCCTCCAGATTCCGCGTGTGCTGCGGTCGTCATGTGTGGTCTCTCCCCCGTTCAAATCGCGCTTTTGCGCGCTTATTGGCGGCCACTCTGAACGGGCTTGCGCCGCATCGCAAGGGGGCGGTCCCGCATAATCGCATTCTGGGCGCACGCATGTGCCGTTCGCCGCCCTCAGACGGAGGTCACGGCGGCTGGTGCCCCCCCAAGCCCGCCGGCTTCGGGGACATCGCTGCCTCCGCCAAAGTTCGATAGGAAATAACTATTTGAGAGCGGCATCAGTCCCGCTGGACAAAGTCGGTCGAAGCTGGAAGCTTCGCGCGAACAGAACAAGGGTCAAAACGTGCTCTCAAAAACACTTCTCGATGGGTATTGGCGGTTTCGGCGGGAAAACCACGCCGCCGACAAAGGACGCTACGAACAACTCGCCAAGCTCGGCCAGGCGCCGGCCGCGTTGGTGATCGCGTGTTGCGATTCACGCGTGGACGTGTCGGCGATCTTCGACGCAGGTCCCGGAGACCTCTTCATCGTCCGGAACGTGGCCAATTTGGTGCCGCCCTTCGAGCCGGATGGAAAGCTCCACGGCACCAGCGCCGCGGTCGAGTACGCGGCCGAGGTGCTCAACGTGCCGAACATCATCGTGCTGGGCCACTCTCATTGCGGCGGGATCGCCGCCTATCGCGATAAACTGAAGGGCGCGCCTGACAACACGAACTTCATCGGCACTTGGCTTACGCAGCTCGACGGCCTCGAAGTGAAGGAAACCGATACCAAGACCTTCGGTCAGGAGACGGCATTCGAACTGGCTGGCGTTCGCCAGTCGATCGCAAATCTGCGGATGTTCGATGCGATCCGGAAGCGCGAGGAGGAGGGAATACTCGCGATGCATGGGCTGCATTTCGATATCGGCAGTGGCCTAGTCCTGGCGCTCGATGCGGAGACCGACATGTTCTCACCCTTGCCCGAGAACGTTGACGTCTGAGGCGGCGCCGTAGGCGCCAATCCCCTCGACGGTTTCTAGGCCGCCTTCTTCTTCAGCATGTCGCGTTCGATCATGGTCTCGGCGATCTGGATCGTATTGAGCGCGGCGCCTTTGCGCAGATTGTCCGAGACGCACCACAAGGTCAGGCCGTTGTCGATGGTCTGGTCGTCGCGAACGCGGCTGACAAAGGTGGCGTAGTCGCCGACGCATTCGACCGGCGTCACGTAGCCGCCGTCCTCGCGCTTGTCGACCACGAGCACGCCGGGGGCTTCGCGTAGGACCTCGCGCGCTGCCTCCGCACTGAACGGGCTTTCGAACTCGATGTTCACCGCCTCGGCGTGACCCACGAAGACGGGCACCCGCACGCACGTCGCGGTCAGCTTGATCTTCGGATCGAGGATCTTCTTCGTCTCGGCCATCATCTTCCATTCCTCCTTGGTCGAGCCGTCGTCGAGAAAGACGTCGATATGAGGAATGACGTTGAAGGCGATCTGCTTGGTGAACTTCTCGGGCGAGGGCGGGTCGGTGACGAAGATGCCCTTGGTCTGGGTCCATAGCTCGTCCATCGCGTCCTTGCCCGCACCGGACACGGATTGATAGGTCGAGCAGACCACGCGCTTGATCTTGGCCGCGTCATGGAGCGGCTTCAGAACCACGACCAGCTGCGCGGTCGAACAGTTGGGGTTGGCGATGATGTTCTTCTTGGTGAAGCCTGCGATCGCGTCGGGGTTCACTTCGGGCACGATCAGCGGCACATCCGGGTCGTAACGCCAGCAGGACGAGTTATCGATGACGACACAGCCGGTCGCGGCGATCCGGGGCGACCACTCCTTGGAGATCGTGGAGCCTGCGGACATCAGCGCGAAGTCAACGTCCGAGAAATCGAAATTCTCGAGGTCGCGGCATTTCAGGCGGGCGTCGCCGTAGGACACCTCCGTCCCGAGGGAGCGCCGAGAGGCGATCGGGAAAATCTCGTCGGCGGGGAATTCCCGCTCGGCAAGGATGTTGAGCATCTCGCGCCCGACATTGCCGGTCGCGCCGATGACGGCGACTTTGTAACCCATTCGATACTCCTGCCTGTGACGGCTGTCTGGTCGACTAACTGTTGGTTGGGCCTCACGCCGGGTCCACGGCGAACCGTGCGGCTTTTTGACCTGCCTCGCGGCGGATGTATGGGAAGGTGCCGCCAAAGTAAAGATGCCCCGGTTTTTGAGGGGCGTACCGCCTAGTTCACGCGCCGGCCGGGTAGCTCGTGCTTCACTTCGGCGCATTTCTTTTGGGTGAACTCATTGACCATCGTCACCACTTTTGAACCCAGCAAATTGGACTGGTTGTCGACGCCGGTGCCTGCGTACACCACGGGGTAGATCAACAGGGGGGCCGAGACATCGCCCCAGTTGATCGTGGCCGAGACTGCCTTGCCATTCTTGAAGGTCACTTCCGGGGCGAGTTCCACCTCGACCACGTAGGGCTCGCTGCTGTCCCGGTGAAGCGCGCAGGACACGGCGAACTTGTCCATTTTGATGGTGGTGTCGGCGACTAGCATCGCCTCGGCAAGATCTGCCCGTGACAGGTTGAGCTTGGATTCGCAGACCGCCTTGCCCCAAGGCCAGCCAATCTGATCGCCCAGCATTTCGGTGAGCGAGTCCGCCCGCCAGGTCTCCTTGATGTCGCAGGCGATATCGTCACCCAGCGGCTCGCGCGTGGCGATGATATCGCAAATCTCGATCTTGCAGGCCTTGCGCGCTTCCTTCTCGGCTTTCTCTTCGGGCGTCAGCTGAACTTTCGAGCTGATCTGCGGGCCAAGAGAGGGTGCCGTAGGCGCTGCGGTCTCGATGTCGTCAGGTTCCGTGTACTCCGGCTCTGCATCCATCGTCTGAGAGTCTCCGGGCTCTGCAGGGTCTTCTGAGCCCGCCGTCTCCTCGGCCTCACGTGCTACCGGCAGCGCCGAGTTATCGGAGTCCTCCGGCGCGTCCGTGGCCCAGGCGAGCGGGGTCGCCAGCAGCAGGACGAAACTCAAGGAAAGCCAGGCGGAAGCGTGTTTCATGGATGCTAACTGCCACGATTTAACGACCCGATGATGGCATCGCCCATTTCGCGCGTTCCCACGGTCTTGCAGCCGTCCTGAGCGATGTCGCCCGTGCGCAGCCCCTGGTCCAGGACAGCGGCGATGGCGGCCTCGATCTTGTCGGCCAAGTCGCCCTGGCTGAAGGAGTAGCGCAAGCACATGGCGAAGCTCGCGATCGTCGCGATCGGGTTGGCCTTGCCTTGCCCCGCGATATCGGGCGCCGAGCCATGCACGGGCTCGTACATGGCGGGCCGCATGCCGGTCTCGTCCGCGGCGCCCAGCGAGGCCGAGGGCAGCATGCCCAGAGAGCCCGTCGCCATGGCGGCTTCGTCGGAGAGCACGTCGCCGAACAGATTGTCGGTCACGATCACGTCGAACTGCTTGGGCGCGCGGACGAGCTGCATGGCGCAGTTGTCGGCCAGAATGTGCTCTAGCGTAACGTCCGCGTAGCTGTCTTTGTGGACTTGACTGACCACCTCGTTCCACAACACGCCGGTCTTCATCACGTTCCGCTTTTCGGCGGAGTGCACCACGTTCTCGCGCTTGCGGGCCAGATCGAAGGCGACAGCGGCGATGCGCTCGATTTCATAGGTCTCGTAAACTTGCGTATCGACGGCGCGCTTCTGTCCGTTACCCAGATCGGTGATCTTCTTGGGCTCGCCGAAATAGACGCCGCCGGTCAGCTCGCGCACGATCATGATGTCGAGGCCTTCGACCAGCTCGCGTTTGAGCGAGGAGGCGTCGGCAAGCGCCGGGTAGCAGATCGCGGGCCGCAGGTTCGCGAAGAGCTGAAGGTCCTTCCGGAGACGCAAGAGGCCCGCCTCGGGGCGGTTGTCGTACGGCACGCCGTCCCATTTGGGGCCCCCGACGGCACCCAGCATGACCGCGTCGGCCGCGTGTGCGGTTTTCATCGCTGCTTCGGAGATCGCTTCGCCGTGTTCATCATAGGCGCAGCCGCCCACGAGGTCCGTCTCCGTCTCGATGGCCACGGCGCCCGTGCCGTTGGCCCAATCGATGAGCCGGGTCACCTCGTCCATCACCTCGGTGCCGATGCCGTCGCCAGGAAGAAGTAAGAGTTTGAATGAAGCCATGAAGTTACGTCCGCCCTATGCTAAAGCATCCACCGTTATGAGCCGGAATTGCTCCGGCGGCGCTTTGGGTAGCGGGAGTAGGACATGCTGACAAGAGTGCTGTTGACCCTTCTCGTACTTGTCTTTGGGTCCGGTCTGGCCATGGCAGCCGACACGGTGGCCGATGATGAGCCGAAAACCACGGTTGTTAGCTTCGGCATCACCGATCACAAGGTCGACGAGGCGGAGCTTCTTAAGCGCAGGGCGCTGCCCAAACCGCGGTTCAACTCGCCCGGCGTCGCCTATGGCTGGGTGGCCCACGCCAAGAAGGGCGACAAGATCGAGGTCCACCTGACCAAGGACGGCGAGTCTCTGATGCACAATCTCCGCGAGGTCACGGACGACGATACCGATGTGCTGCTCCAGGCGGGAAAGACAGGCGTCCCCGCGGGTGGCTGGCCGAAGGGCCAATACACCGCGAAGGTGACCGTCACCCGTGGTGGCGAAACGGTCGCCGAGCAGGAAACCGATCCCATTCCGTTCGAGTAGTTTTCGTCGCTGAACGGCGCGGCGGCCCGCTAAGCAGGCCCCGCTATGCCCAAGGCTTCACACCCAAGGTTTCGTGGTGCTGATCTTCTGCTCGAAGGCGTCGATATGGGCGGCCTTTTCAAGGGTCAGGCCGATATCGTCGAGCCCCTCGATCAGACAGTGCTTGCGATGCGCGTCGACCTCGAAGGGGATCTTGCCGCCATCGGGGCCTGAGATCTCCTGAGCCTCCAGGTCAATGGTCAGGCGCGCATTGTCGCCGCGCTCGGCGTCGTCGATCAGCTTGTCGATCTCTTCCTGCGGCAGAACGATGGGCAGAATGCCGTTCTTGAAGCAGTTGTTGTAGAAAATGTCCGCGAAGGACGGCGCGATGATGCAGCGGAAGCCGAAATCGAGCAGGGCCCAGGGCGCGTGCTCGCGGGACGAGCCGCAGCCGAAATTCTCGCCGGCGATCAGGATCTCGGCCTTCGTATAGGGCTCCTTGTGGAGCACGAAATGCTCGTGCTTCACGCCGTTCTCATCATAGCGCAGCTCGGCGAAAAGGCCGTCGCCAAGGCCGGTGCGCTTGATCGTTTTCAGATACTGCTTGGGGATGATCATGTCCGTATCGACATTGATCATCGGCAAATGGGCGGCAATGCCCGTGAGTTTCGCGAATTTTTCCATGCTCAACCTCTGTTCCGCCAGCCATATAGAGCTTTCCGGGCCGACTTTCTACTGTCACAGTCCCGCGCAGAATTCAGGTCATGGTGCCGCGCGGAGACCAAGGGCCAACACGGAGACAACAGTATGGCGGACACGGCGATCTACGAGGCGCATCCGGCGATGTTCCGGGCGCACCCATTCTGGTTTCTCTTCTGCGTGGTGCTCATCGCGGCGTTCGGGCTCGGCCTGCTCCTGCTCGTTCTTTTAGGGTTTGCCGGGTTCTACTACCTGACGACCGTGATGTGGCAGGCGGACCCGTTCTCCGCCGGCCTTGGACTGAAGAATGCGGCGTTGGTCTCCTTCGCCGTCTCCTTTGTCGCCATTTTGGTGATGGCGGTGGCGTCCGGCGGCGACGCCATCCTCGGCGAGCTGCCCTTTACCATCGTTGGCTTCCTGAGCTTCTTCGTGATTTTCTGGCTGATGATCGCTTGGATCTTCTAAAGCCCAATGCCTCTGTGGGCGGCGGCCGTCTCTAGTTCGACGGTCCGAGCGTACTGGGCTTCACGCCGGAGCTTGCCCGTTGGCTTCCGTTCACAAGCTCGCGGTAATAGGCGCGCATGGTCTTGCAGCGTTTCGGACCTGGCGGATGCACCGCATCGCCCTTCAGTTTCGAAATGAAGGTGCAGATCTCTTCCAAGCCTTGCGCATCGAGCCAGCCCCATTTCACGCCGCGGCGGATCGCGAACAGGTCGGCCTTGGTCTCGCTCGCGCCAATGAACTGATGCCCGCATTCATGGGAGTAGATGTAGAGCTTCACCTGAGTCGAAAGCCCCTTAATCTTGGCGGTGTTCAGGATCAGAAAGCCGGGAAAGGCGCCGCCCCAGCTATCGAAATCCGGGTTCAGCACGGTCGGCCGCGTGCCGCAATTGATCGGCTGGCCGTCGATCTTGAGCGTGCCGTGGGGGACCTCTTTGGTCTGCGGGCCCGCCTGCTTCATATACTGGTCGACACTCGGGGCCTTGGCCCTGCTGCCGCGGAAGACGAACTCCTGCGCGGTCGCCATCTCGGCCCAGCCGATCAAGGCCGCGACGGTGGCGGCGGCCAAAAGTATCGACCGCGATATCGTCTGTTTGATCCCCATCTCAGCGGTACTTTAGAAGCTGAATGGTGTCGAGACAATGACCACGCATTGTCGCGTCGAAACTCGGCCGCGCGGCGTCTAGCCCGGCGCCTCGGACTCGATGCGTTCCATGTCGTCGTCGGAGAGGCCGAAATGGTGCCCGATTTCGTGGACCAGCACATGGGAGATGATGTCCTCGAGCGCTTCGTCATGGGTCTCCCAATAGGCCAGAATCGGCCGGCGATAGAGGAAGATCATCTCCGGCAGCGGCGAGACATCCAGCACGCTCTGCCGGGTCAGATCGACGCCGTGATAGAGCCCTAAGAGCCCGTAGGGCGACTCGATATGGAGGGACTGAAGGACCTCCGCGGTGGGGAACTCCTCCACCCGAATGAGCACGTCCTTGGTCATGTCCCGAAAACTGGCGGGGAGCTTTGCGAAAGTCTGGTTCGCGACCGCTTCGAAGTCGGCAATGTTCGGGAGACGGTGGGAGGTCATCGGCTGTTCTATGGCTGCTCTAGGACTTGGGCACTTTGGGTGCCGTCCGGCCGAGATCGCCCGGCTTTGCCGCCAGGATAATCGCTTCGCGCAAAGTGAAATTCAGCCCCTCGCCAGTTTGCCGCGGGCGCAAGAGCGTGCGCAAGGGCTCGGCGTCCAGCATCTCCGTCAGGCGGCAGACCGTCTCGCTCGCGCAGCGCATACGCCCGACCCAGGCCTCGAAGCCAATATCTTGGTCCATGACTTCTGCCGACATGGGCTCTAGCCCCGCCTCGTCGATCAGCACGCACCATTCCTGCACCGAGAGCGCACGGCCGTGGCTCGGGTCGCGCAGCTTCTCGAAGGCGTTGTAGCGGGCGCTCAAGTCCGCATCGTCCGGCGAGACATTGTCGACCAGGGCAAAGATGCCACCGGGAATCAGCACCCGCGCGGCCTCGGCCACGTAGTCCTTGGGCTTCGGAAAGTGATGCGCCGCCAGCCGGCAGGTGACGAGGTGGAAGCTGGTATCGGGGAAGGGCAGGTCTTGGGCGTTCGCGCGCCGGGTGACCACGTTCGTCAGGCCCCGCTCCTTGGCGAGCCGTTTTACCTCGGCCAGCATTTCCGGCGTGACGTCGCTGGCGGTGGCTTTGGCGATTCTCGGCGCGAAGGCGAGCGCCGTATGTCCGGCCCCCGTGGCGATGTCCAGTTGCCGCCAGGTGGGCTTCGGGTTGATCAGCTCGGTGAGCCGGGCGAGCGAGGGCCCTTCGGCATGGATCGCGCAGGCCGCGTAGTCGGATGCCGCCTCACCAAATTTCTTCTGGACCAGCGATGTCATGCCGCGTCTCCAAAAAGGGCGGGAATGCCTGAGCGGCGCGCTAGTGCAGGTCGCGGATGTCGACGAAGTGCCCGGCGATGGCAGCCGCCGCGGCCATTTGCGGCGATACCAGATGGGTGCGCCCCAAGCGTCCCTGGCGGCCCTCGAAATTACGGTTCGAGGTCGAGGCGCAGCGCTCGCCGGGTGACAGCTTGTCCGGGTTCATGGCCAGGCACATCGAGCAGCCCGGCTCGCGCCATTCGAAGCCGGCGGCGGTGAAGATCTTGTCGAGACCTTCCTCTTCAGCCTGCAGCTTCACGAGGCCGGAGCCCGGCACGATCATCGCGTTCAGGTTCTCGTTGACGTGCTGGCCTTCCACGACCTTGGCCACGGCGCGCAGGTCCTCGATGCGGCCGTTGGTGCACGAGCCGATGAAGATGCGGTCGAGCGCGATGTCGGTGACCTTCTCGCCGCCCTTGAGGCCCATATAGTCGAGCGCGCGGACCGCCGCCTGACGCTTCGAGGCGTCGGCGATCTTTCCCGGCGTGGGGACGTTACCCGCCACGGAGACCACCTGTTCAGGGCTCGTGCCCCAGGTGACGATGGGCGGCAGGTTGGCCGCGTTCAGCACGATCTCCGCGTCGAAATGCGCGCCTTCGTCGGAGAACAGGGTCTCCCAATGGGCCTTCGCCATTTCGAATGCCGCCCCCTTCGGCGCCCGCGGGCGGCCCATGATGTAGTCGAAGGTCTTCTGATCGGGTGCGATCAGACCGGCGCGGGCGCCGCCCTCGATCGACATGTTACAGACGGTCATGCGGCCTTCCATGCTCAGGTCGAGAATGGCCTCGCCCGCGTACTCGATGACGTGGCCGGTGCCGCCGGCCGTGCCGATCTCGCCGATGATGGCCAGTATGATGTCTTTGGCGGTGACGTTGTCCGGCAGCTTGCCGTCGACGCGCACCAGCATGTTCTTGGCCTTTTGCTGGATCAGCGTCTGGGTGGCGAGCACATGCTCCACCTCGGAGGTGCCGATGCCATGGGCCAAGGCGCCGAACGCACCGTGGGTCGAGGTGTGGCTGTCGCCGCACACGATCGTGGTGCCGGGCAGGGTGAAGCCTTGCTCGGGGCCGACCACGTGCACGATGCCCTGGCGCTCGTCCAGCTCGTGATAATAGTCGATACCGAAATGCTCCGCGTTCTTGGCGAGCGCTTCGACCTGGATCGCCGAATCCGGATCGTCGATGCCCTTGGAACGGTCCGTGGTCGGCACGTTGTGGTCCACCACGGCGAGCGTCTTCTCGGGCGCGCGCACCTCGCGACCGGTCATGCGCAGTCCCTCGAAGGCTTGCGGGCTCGTGACCTCATGGACGAGGTGCCGGTCGATATACAGGAGGCTGGTCCCGTCGGGGGCCTCGTGGACCAGATGTTCGTCCCAGATTTTGTCGTAGAGCGTGCGGGGCTTTGCCATAGGCGTGAACTCAACCTTTCGGATCCTCACGCTTCAGATAGCGATTGAATCCGCAAATTCCAGCTCTGCGGCAAACCGCGTGCAGTGCCCGACCGGGCGCATGGGTGAGCCGCCTTAAAGAAGTATCGGCTTTTTTCGAGGGACGGCCGGGTTTGAGCCCGGCCCGACCCTCAAGAGACGCTACGCGTCCTTGTTCTCAGCCGTCTTGTCCTCGGCGGCGCCGGCCTCGTCCCCGCCGGCGGGGACTTCGTCAGCCGTCGTCTCGGCCATCAGCGCAATGGCCTTGCCGGCCCAGTCGCTGTCTTCGACCTGGCGGCCGAGCGAAAGCTTGTCAGCGATATAGGCGATGCCGTCGTCACTCAGGCTGGCGATCTGATCGAACTTGGTGACGCCGAGCTTGTTCAGCTTCTTCTCGAGATCCTCGGTGATCCCGGCAATGAGCTTGAGATCGTCCGGCGCGCCCTTGGGCTTGGTGAAACCCTTGAAGCCATGCGCCTTCTTGCTCTTGGCGTCGCCCCGCGTGTCGCGGCGCTCCGGAATACGGGCGGACTTACCGCGGCGGCCCCGAAGATAATAGAGCTTGGCCCGGCGCACACGGCCGTGGCGGACCACTTCGATGGACTCGATCAGCGGCGAATGGATGGGGAAGACGCGCTCGACGCCCTCGCCATAGGAAATCTTGCGGACGGTGAAGTTCTCGTGGATGCCGCCACCGGCGCGGCCGATGCATACGCCTTCATAGGCCTGAACGCGGCTGCGCTCGCCTTCCACCACTTTCACGTTAACGCGGACGGTGTCACCGGGGCCAAATTCCGGTACGCTGCGCTTGTTCAAGCGCTCGGTGACCTGCTCTTTTTCGAGCTCGGCAATAATGTTCATCTCGATACCTTTCGCGGGGCGCCTGCCGGGCCGTTGTCGACCTCAGGACGAACGCCATTCTTTTTGATTGGTCAGGGGTCTGGACGATAAGTCTTCCAGACCTGGAAGGCCGCCCAAGGCGAACGCCCGGCAGCCAGCGGGGCTGTCCTACCCCAGCTTGTCCGCCTTGTCGATGGTTTTCGGGGCTGAAATCCGGTCCTTAGGGCCTCCGGTCGAGGCTGCGGATATAGGCGATCACGTTCCGCATATCGTCCTGTTCCAGGATGATATTGGGCATGGTCGGGTGCGAAGTCTGCAGCCAGACGGACAGGGCGTATTCCGTCATCCCGGGCGTCTCGGCGATCTCCTGGAAGGCCGTGGCACCCAGCCGCGAGGAGAGGTCCTCGCCCGCCAGTACAGCATGACAGTCGGCACACACCTCCACCGCATAGGCCCGTCCGGCCACGATATTGGCGTCTTGCGCAGTTGCGCCGCGCATCAGCGCGCCTTGGGATAACCCGGCCACCATCGTGGCAACGAGCACCATCATCGCTTTCATGCTCAACTCCTTCTTTTTCAACGAAGATTGGACCGCTCGCGCCAAACCGCCCTGACTTGGGTCAAGGTTTGGGCTTGGATCGACGCCAGGGCTTGTATCAAGTTCGCGACTTCCCGCGCTTTTCCCAAAGATCCGGCCGGCGGGTTTTTGTGAACTCTTCAGCCTGTTCGCGGCGCCATTTGTCGATTTTTTCGTGATCGCCCGAGAGCAGCACATCTGGAATGGTGTGGCCTTCGAAGTCGCGCGGGCGCGTGTAGTGCGGATACTCCAGGAGGCCGGAGGCGAAGCTTTCTTCCGTGAGCGTCCCGACATTGCCAAGGACGCCGGGCAGCAGGCGCACGCAGGCATCCATCAGCACTTGCGCGGCCAGGTCCCCGCCCGAGAGCACATAGTCCCCGATGGAGATTTCCTCGATGTCGCGCGCGTCCAGCACGCGCTGGTCCAACCCCTCGAAGCGGCCGCAGAGCAGGATTACGCCAGGGCCCTTCGCGAGCGCCTGAATACGCTCTTGGGTCAGCGGGGTTCCGCGCGGCGAGAGGTAAATCGCAGGGCTCCCGGCCGGGGCGGCGGCTTTCGCGGCATCGATGGCGGCCGCAGCGACATCGGCGCGCATCACCATGCCGGCCCCGCCGCCGGCGGGCGTGTCGTCCACGGAGCGATGCTTGTCTTTGGCGAAGTCGCGAATGTCGGTGGCTTCGAGGCTCCAAAGACCCTCGACGAGCGCCTTGCCCGCAAGACTCAAGCCGAGCGGACCCGGAAACATCTCCGGGAACAGGGTTAGGACGGTGGCCTTCCAAGTCATGCAGTTTCCCTTATGGCAGAACCGTTAGGCCTTGGCATCGCGTCCGGCGCTCGCATCCTCAATCAGGAACCACGTTTCGACCGTGCCGACACCTTTGATCGGGATGGCGCCCCGATGGGTCAGAAGGAACTCTTCGCCGAGCGCGTCGCGCACGTCCGCCGAGACCTGGATCTCGCCGGGAAGGCCGTGCGACTCGAGGCGTGCCGCGAGGTTCACGGTCTCGCCCCAGACATCGTAGGAGAATTTGTCCGCGCCGATCACCCCCGCCATGACCGGGCCGCTGGCGATGCCGATCCGGACCCGCAAGTCGACATCGTGGGTCTTGGACAGTGTGGCGACGAGGCCGGGCAGCGCCAGCGCCAGCCGTGCGAGGCGCTGGCAATGATCGGACTGCGGACGGCTGACGCCTGCGACGGCCATGTAGCCATCGCCGATAGTCTTGATCTTCTCGACCCCGTGCAGGGCCGCCAGACGGTCGAACTCGGTCACGAGCCGGTCGAGAATTTCCACGGTGCGCGCCACACCGAGTTCCTGCGAGAGGCTTGTGAAACCGACGAGATCGCTGAACAGAATGGAGGCATTGGGCACGGCGTCGGCGATGCGCGCGCCCGGGGCCTGTTTCAAGCGGTCGATGACCGGTTCGGGCAGAATGTTCGCAAGGAGGCGGTCGGCTTCGGCCCGGGCGCGATCCGCCTTGGTCAGGGCGTAACCCACCACAAGCGCGACGATGCCGAATGTCGTGACGGCGGAGGAGACATAGAGATTGTGCAGCAGGCCGACGTCCGCCGTGATACGGGCGCTGCCGGGCGGGTAGAGAAACCACGTTGCCAAATGGAGTGCGAGCCCTGATAGGACTGCGGCGACGACGAGCCGGATATGCCCCAGCCCGCAAATCGCGAAGGCCACCGCCGCACCGATGATATAGTTTAGCTGGATGCCCGAATTGTGCCCCAGCGCGCGCACGAAGAAGAACAGGGCCGCGTATTCGGCGACCCAGATCAGCACGATCGCGGCAATGTCGTTGATGCGGTGCGCGAGCGGGGCGAGCAGCGCGATGGCCATGAGGCCGAGATTGACTGCGATGAGCGGCCAGTACTTCACGACCCCGAAACTCGCATAGGTCGCCACGTAGGTCATCGACGTTACGGCAATCAGCAGCGCCATCACATTGATGATCGCCAGCCGGATGCGCACCTCGCGCGGATAGTCCGCAATGCCGATCTCGGCGAAGCGGCGCAAAGGACCGAGGCGACTGAGAATTGGGAGATCGCCCGCGCGCCACTTGGCGGGGGGCTCCGGCGAGGCTGCAGTGTGGGTGGTCATGGCGGGCACTCTAGCGTGTAACGCGCTTCTCCCCCATGACGTTACCCGTCTGAGCCTTCGTCGTCTTCTGAGGCTTCCAACTCCTCAGGCGGGATCAGCACGAGCCGGCCGCCGGCGACATCGACGTCCGGCACGGTGTCGTCGGTAAAGGCTATGAGGAGCGATGGACCGCCCTCTGCGCGCACAATCTCGATGATGTCGCCGGCGCCGAAATTATGGACGGTCGCCACCGTTCCGAGCGGTGCCCCATCGGGCGAGACTGCCTTTAAGCCGATCAGGTCGGCGACGTACCACTCGTCGTCCGCCGCCTTAGGCAGGGCGTCCCGCGCGATATAGAGCCTGGTGCGGTTCAGCGCTTCGGCGGCTTCGCGTGTGGTCACGCCCTTGATGCGGGCGATCACCGCCTTGGGTGTGACGCGGACACGTTCGATCTCGATCGTCTTCGAGCCCGCCTCGTCCCGCAGCGGACCGTAGGCGGCGATGTCGGCGGGGTCCTGGGTGTAAGAGCGCAAGCGCACTTCGCCCTTCAACCCTTGCGCCGCGCCGATCTCGCCGACGAGTACGAGGTCCGACTGTTCTTTCAAGTCCGCCTCCTCGCCTAAGCTCCGGGAACGCCTTTGATCAAAAGCTTCCCTATTCGGAAGCTTCTTTGGCTTCCTCGGCGGCAACCTCGTCGGTGGCCTCTTCGGAAGCCTCGGCCTCGGCGGCAGCCGCCGCGTCAGCAGCTTCCTTGTCGGCTTCTGCCTGCTTGGCTGCTTCCTTCTCAGCCTCGGCCGCGGCGGCCTTTTCTTCCCCGGCGGCGCGCTTGGCTTCCTCGCGCTCGAGGCGCTTCTTACCAGGCTTGGCCTTCTCCGGGTTGTTGCGCGGCTCGCGCTTCATGAGACCTTCGGCATCCAGGAAGCGGAGCACGCGGTCGGTCGGCAGGGCGCCGTTGGAGAGCCAGTGCTTGACGCGGTCCGTATCCAGCTGAATGCGGTCCTCGGAGTCGCGCGGCAGCAGCGGGTTGAACGTACCGATTTTCTCGATGTAGCGGCCATCGCGCGGGCTGCGCGAGTCGGCGACGACGATGCGGTAAAACGGGCGCTTCTTGGCGCCGCCCCGCGACAGTCTTATCTTCAATGACATGGTTTCTTACTCCTAAGTGTTGTTCGAATAGATGCGTTTCGTTGGTGTTGAAATCCTGAGCCGCCGTCAGCGCTTCTTCTTGCGCTGACCGGGGAGACCTGGAAGGCCGGGCGGCAAGCCGCCCGGAAGCCCTGCGCCGGGTAGCCCCGGAAGGCCGCTGGGAAGTCCGCCGCCGGGCAGACCCGGGAAATTGGCCGGGAGCTCTGCGCCCTTGGGAAGGCTCCCGCCGTCGGGCATGTCCGCCGGCATTTGCGGCATGCCGCCGCCGAACAAGGCCGACAGCGCGCCGCGTTTCTTACCCATGGCCTTCATCATGTCGGCCATCTGGCGGTGCATTTTCACGAGCTTGTTGATGTCCTGCACGCTCGTGCCCGAACCCGCCGCCACGCGCTTCTTGCGCGAGGCATTCAGCAGTTTCGGAGTCTTGCGCTCGGCCTTCGTCATCGAGCCGATGATCGCTTGCTGGCGTTTGAGAATGGTGTCGTCGAGATTGGCGGCGTCGAGCTGCTTCTTGACCTTGCCGATGCCGGGCAGCATCGAGAGCACGCCGCCCATGCCTCCGAGCTTCTGCATCTGCTGCATCTGCTCGGCGAGGTCGTTCATGTCGAAGGCGCCCTTCTTGAGCCGCTCGGCCATCTTCTGGGCCTTGTCGACCTCGACAGTCTCCATGGCCTTTTCGACGAGGCCGACGACGTCGCCCATGCCGAGAATGCGGCCTGCGATCCGGTCCGGATGGAAGTCTTCGAGCGCATCAAGCTTTTCGCCGACGCCCATCAGCTTGATGGGTTTGCCGGACACGGCGCGCATGGAAAGCGCCGCGCCGCCGCGGCCGTCGCCGTCGACGCGCGTCAAGACAATGCCGGTGAGGGCGACGCGCTCGCCGAAATTCTTGGCAAGGTTCACCGCGTCCTGACCCGTCAGAGCATCGGCGACGAGCAGGGTTTCGTGCGGCTGGGCGATCTTCTCGATGGCGGCCGTCTCGGCCATCAGCTCTTCGTCGATATGGGTGCGGCCGGCGGTGTCGAGCAGCAATACGTCGAAGCCGCCAAGTTTTGCCGCTTTGACGGCGCGCCCGGCGATCTCAGTCGGGGTCTGGCCCTCGACGATGGGCAGCGTCGCGACATCCGCCTGCTCGCCCAGCACCCGAAGCTGCTCCTGCGCAGCCGGGCGGCGCGTATCGAGCGAGGCCATCATGACTTTTTGTTTGTCGCGGGCGGTCAGGCGAAGCGCGAGCTTCGCCGTGGTCGTCGTCTTACCGGAGCCCTGCAGGCCGACCATCATCATGACGACGGGCGGCGTGGCCGCGAGGTCGATGCCTTGGGCCTCTGACCCCAGCATGCGGATCATCTCGTCGTTGACGATCTTGACGACCATCTGGCCGGGCGTCACCGATTTCACCACATCCTGGCCGACGGCCTTGGACTTGACCCGATCCGTGAAGGACTTCACCACGTCGAGTGCGACATCGGCCTCGATCAGGGCACGGCGCACCTCGCGCATGGCCTCGGACACATCGGCCTCGCTCAGCGCGCCACGGCGCGTGAGCTTGTCGAAAATTCCGGAGAGGCGGTCTGAAAGTGTCTCGAACATCAGCCGGCGAACCCTGCGACATATTTGCGATAGACCCAGCCGGAGCAGCATGGGCCGGAATAGACTTGTCTGCGAGGCCAGGGCGTGCCGACGCCGCAATCCTTGGTCTCGTGGGAGTAGACGACGCCGAGCCAGTTTCCGCGCTCGTCGCAGAGATTGAGAATGGCGCCGTTACAGACCTTGTCCAGCATGGCATGCTTGGAGCTGGGGCCTGAGCGGACGGCCAGAAATCCATCGCCGCCGGCATCGAGGCCGCGGACAACGCCCTGCGATCCGCAGGCGTCGAAATCCGCTTCCCCGCCCGCAAGGACCGGGACTTGCGGCCGCTGGGCCAGCGCCGTCGCAGACAGGCCGGAGAGCACGAGCGCCGCGGCTACGCTAAGGAGCCGACCCTTCAATGTTCGCGTCATCGCATCCGCCTCCACATTGCGGACCAGAAGCTCGTTCCTCACCTGCGCTCTGTGCGGCCATGCCCTCAAATAGGCCAAAGGCCGGTAGCGCAACGAAAAAAGCACCCGTGGGCGCATCGCGCTGACGGGTGTTGACCGCCCTTTCCTAATCTTTTCCCTGAAAGACCCCGGAAAGGGTGGCGGCTCGAAACTGAGCTGCCATGAATTTCGCCGGAATGTCGGCCAGCGCATCCCGGAAGTCAAGCTAATGGGGGAGCGACTTCGAGAATGCGTTGATGACGACGACGCCCACGATGATCAGGCCAAGGCCGACTATGGCCGGTGTGTCGAGGGTCTGCCGGAAGCGAAACCAGCCGATCGTCGCGATCAGGACAATGCCGACGCCCGACCAGATGGCATAGGCCAGCCCCACGGGGATCGTTTTGAGGGTAAGTGCGAGCGCGGCGAAGGAGATGGCATAGGCCACCGCCGTGACGACGCTGGGCCCCAGACGTGTGAAGCCGTCGGATTCCTTGAGCGCGGTGGTCCCGATCACCTCGAACACGATCGCAAGGGCGAGATAGAGATAGGGTTTGAGTGTCGACACCGTTCGGCTGTCTCCTTCGAGGCGTTGTCCTGCCGCCGTTTCTGGCTCAGTCGCTCTTTAGCAGATCGGAGAGGCCCACGGCGAAGTCCAACAAGGACTCATCGCCGCCCTCCCAGCCGATGAAAGACAGCCCGGCCGGGCAGCCCGCGGCTTCGCCCACGGGAACCGAGACCTGCGGCAGCCCGGCAAGGCCCGCCAGGCAGGTGTTCTGCAGGGTCACCGTGCGGTACTCCACGAAAGAGGCGCCGTCGGGAATATCGCGCTCCGGGGGCTGGGTCGGCGTGGTCGGCAGGACGATGGCCGTGCCCGGCTGCAAGATGGATTTGAGATGGGCCGTCACGACGCGCCGGAGGGTCCGCGCGTCTTCCGCGGCCTCGGGGGTCACCCCGGCTGCGATCTCGAAGCGCTCCTTGATCCCAGGCCCGAGTTCCACGTTGTGCTCCTTCACGAAGGGCAGCAGCGTCGACTGAATCTCGAAGCCCTGAATCGTGGCGAAGGCCGTGCGCCAGGCGACGATGTCCTCTCCGGCGATCTTCGCGTGTTCCACTTCGGGCAGGGCGGGCGATAGCGCCTCGAGCGTGTCCCACACCAGCCGGTCAACGCTGGCTTCGCAATAAGAGACAATGTCCGTTGCTAGAATGAGCCGTTCGATCGGAACGTTGCGGCTTTCTCCTTGAAGCAATGTGTGGCCGACCATGCGGAACAGAGCCGCATCCTGGGCGAGAATGCCCACCGTGTCGAAACTCGGCGCCATCGGCGTCACGCCGGTCATGTCGATACGGCCATGGCTGGGACGGAGGCCATACAGCCCGCAAAATGAGGCGGGGACGCGGATCGAACCGCCCGTGTCCGAGCCCAGCGCGAAATCGCACATCTGTGCGGCTGTGGCCGCGGCCGAACCGCAGGACGAGCCGCCGGTCACATAGCGCCCGGCGCGCGGATTGACCGGTTGCCCGTAGTGGGCGTTGGTCCCGAGCACGCTATAGAAGAACTCATCGCAAATGGTGATGCCTGTCAGCGAAGCGCCTGCGCCGAGCAATTCGCCGATGACAGGCGCTGTCTGCGCCGCCGGGGCAGCGGCCGCATAAGATTCCGGATTGCCGTTGCCGGTCTTGCGCCCCTCGATGGCAAAGAGGTCCTTCGCCATGAAACTGAGCCCGGCGACGGGGCCGGTCTGCGCCCCGAGTATCGGTTCCTCCAGCGTGTGGGGTACGAGCGCATGGACGGGATCGTGTTTCGGGACGGCGATCATTCGGAGCCTCCGTCGTCTGAAAAGAGCGTGCGCGGACCTACACAACGCCATAGAAGTGCCCTCACCGCAACGCGTGAAGAGCCCGCGTGGTTTCGAGGAGGCTAAGGTCCGGTGCGCGCAACGACGACACCCCGCAAGGCGCTTCCGCCGACCGTCTGGGCGCTCGGCTTCACATCGCTGTTCATGGATGTGTCCTCGGAGCTGATCCATGGCCTGCTGCCCCTGTTTCTAGTGGTGAATCTGGGCGCAAGCGCCGTGGTTCTCGGACTGGTCGAGGGGGTCGCCGAGGCCGCGGCGCAGATCGTGAAGGTCTTCTCGGGCTGGCTGTCCGATACGCTCCAGCGGCGCAAGGCGCTTGCGGTCGTGGGTTATGGCCTGGCGGCCGTGACCAAGCCGCTCTTTCCCTTGGCCGGCACGGTCGTGCTCGTGGCCTTCGCGCGGCTGTTGGACCGCATCGGCAAGGGAATTCGCGGGGCACCACGCGATGCATTGGTCGCCGATGTCACCCCGCCGGAGCGGCGCGGCGCAGCCTTCGGCCTGCGGCAGTCGCTCGACACGGTCGGTGCGACGCTCGGGCCGCTGGCGGCGATCGGGCTCATGGCGGCCTTCAACGACGATATTCGCACCGTGTTGTGGTTTGCGGTTATTCCGGCGGTGATCTCGGTAGTTATCCTTTTGGTCTTCGTCCGGGATCCAGGCCCTAAGGATGCATTGGCCGCCGCACAAAGGCGCGTGCCGATCAAGTTTAGCCAGCTCGGCGGCCTTGGCCGGTTCTATTGGCTGGTCGTGGGCGCGGGCGCCGTGTTCACGCTGGCCCGTTTCAGCGAAGCGTTTCTGGTCATCCGCGCCTACGGTGCGGGCCTGCCCTTGGCGCTGGCGCCGGCGGTCATCGCGGTAATGAGTATCGTCTTCGCCGTCACGGCCTATCCGGCGGGCCGTTTGCAGGATCACTTCGGCGCGCGGCCGCTGCTCGTCGCGGGGCTCGGCACGCTGCTCGCCGCCGATCTGCTGCTGACGTTCGGCTCGGGTCTTGTCGCCATCTTCCTTGCCATCGGTCTTTGGGGTCTCCATTTGGGACTGACACAGGGTGTCTTGTCGGCGCTCGTGGCCCATGCGGCGCCTGCGGAGGTTCGCGGGACGGCGTTCGGCGTCTTCGGCCTCACGGTCGGGGCCTCGACGCTAATAGCGAGCCTGATCGCCGGGGTGCTGTGGGAGGTGGTGTCGCCGGAAGCGACGTTCCTGGCGGGTGCGGGATTTGCAGCCATCGCCATGGTCGCGTTCGTGGCAGTGCGGCCTATTGAGCGGGTCTAGCCGCCAAGCCCTAGCGGCAATGGCGCAAGCGGCGGTATAGAAAGACCCGGGATTTTGGATTCGAGACGATGGACGCGACCACCCACAGCTTCCGCAAGATGAACGGCCTCGGGAACGACTTTGTCGTGATCGATCGCCGCACGAACGGCCTCGCTTTGCCCGTCGATACGGTGCGCGCCATCGCCGACCGTGCGACGGGGATCGGCTGCGATCAGCTGATCGCGCTCGATCCGTCCTCGGAGGCGGATGTGTTCATGCGCATCTGGAACGCTGATGGCGGCGAGGTGGCTGCATGCGGCAATGCGGCCCGCTGCGTGGCAGCGGTCGTCGCGACCGAGCTGGGACGGCCTACCGTCACCATAGAAACCGAAGACCAGGTGCTTGGGGCGTATGCCGGCGCGGACGGCGCTGTTACCATCGACATGGGCGAGCCGCGGCTTCGCTGGGACGAGATTCCGCTCGCCGAGGAATTCCACGATACCAGCGGCATCGAGCTTCAGGCTGGTCCCATCGACGCACCGGTGATGCACTCGCCGGGCGTGGTCAGCATGGGTAATCCTCACGCGATCTTTTTTGTCGACGATGTGGACGTGATCGAACTCGACCTGATCGGATCCATGCTGGAGCACCATCCGCTCTTTCCCGAGCGCGCCAATATCTCGATCGCGCAAGTCTTGAGCCCTACGCATCTCCGCTTGCGGACCTGGGAACGGGGCGTCGGACTCACCCGCGCCTGTGGGACGGCGGCCTGCGCCTCGGCGGTCGCGGCTGTCCGGCGCGGCTTGACGGACCGCAAGGTCACGGTGACTCTGCCGGGCGGCGACCTGGCGATCGAATGGCGCGACGCAGACGGCCACGTTTTGATGACCGGCCCGTACGCGCTCGACTTCGAAGGCACGCTCCCAGGAGAGGTGTTCGACACGGGCGAAGCGCAAGGTGTCTGACACACCCTTTGAATTCTGTTAGAAGCCGGAAAATGTCCGATCTGGAAATCATAACCTTTGGCTGCAGGCTCAATGCTTACGAGTCCGAAGTCATGCGCCAACATGCGCAAAACGCCGGCGTTGCCGACGCGGTGATTGTCAACACGTGCGCGGTGACGGGCGAAGCGGTGCGCCAGGCGCGCCAGGCGATCCGCAAGGCGCGGCGGGAGCGTCCGGGAGCGAAGATCGTGGTGACCGGTTGCGCGGCCCAGATTGACCCAGATCAGTTTGCCGGCATGTACGAAGTGGACCGCGTCGTCGGCAACCAGGAGAAGCTCGAGGCGCCCACCTTCCAAGCGCTCGGCAATCCTGGGCTTGGTGCACATGGATTTGGCACGGGCGAGACCGAAAGAGTTTCCGTAAACGACATCATGTCGGTCACGGAGACGGCGAGCCATCTGATCGACGGGTTCGGCGGCCGCGTGCGAGCCTATGTGCAACTTCAAAATGGCTGCGACCATCGCTGCACGTTCTGCATCATTCCTTACGGACGCGGACCGTCGCGTTCGGTGCCCGCGGGCGAGGTTGTGGCGCAGGTCCGCCGCCTGCTTGAGAACGGCTATCAGGAGATTGTCCTGACCGGCGTCGACATGACGGCCTACGGCAAGGACCTTCCGGGTGCGATGACCCTGGGCAAGCTCGTGCGGACGGTCCTCAAGCTCGTTCCCGAATTGCCGCGACTGCGGCTCTCGTCTATCGATTCCGTCGAGGCGGACCCCGACCTCATCGCGGCCATCGCCGAGGAAGAGCGGCTGATGCCGCATCTGCACCTGTCCTTGCAGGCGGGCGACGATCTCACCTTGAAGCGCATGAAGCGGCGTCACGCCCGGGCCGACTCCGTCGCGTTCTGCGAGGCGATGCGGCGCGCGCGTCCCGACATCGTATTTGGCGCCGATATCATCGCCGGCTTCCCGACCGAGACCGACGGCATGTTCGAAAACTCGCTCTCGCTGGTCGACGATTGCGGCCTGACCTTCCTGCATGTGTTCCCGTTCTCGCCGCGCGAGGGCACGCCCGCCGCGCGCATGCCACAGGTTCACGGCGCAGTCGTCGCCGAGCGCGCGCGGGCCTTGCGCGAGAAGGGCGCCTCTGCGTTGCAGGCTCATCTGAAAAGCGCCAAGGGGCGCCGCATCCAGGTGCTCATGGAAACCGAACGACAGGGCCGGTCTACTGACTTCACGCCTGTCCGTCTCGATCCTTGCACGGTGAGCGCAGGCGCGCTTGTCGATTGCATGGTCTCCGGCGATGACGGCGCCGCCTTGCTTGCGGAGGCGCTGCGGTGAGCGGCGGTGAGACGCCTGAGGAAAAGAAGGGGTGGTTCGCGCGGCTCAAAGCCGGCGTGTCGCGCACGTCCAATGCGCTCAGTGAAAACCTCACCGGCGTTCTGACCAAGCGCAAGCTTGACGAGGAAACGCTGGACGAACTGGAAGAGGTCCTGCTCAAGGCGGATCTCGGCTTTGCCATGGCCGACCGCATTCGCGAGCGCCTCTCGAAGAGCCGGCACGGCAAGAGCCTCAGCGAGGACGACGTGCGCGCGGTTCTGGCGGATGAGGTTGCGGGCGTGCTGGCCCCGGTCGCGCAGCCGCTCGAACTCAGTGAGGGCGCCAAGCCGCATGTGATTCTGGTGGTCGGGGTCAACGGGACTGGCAAGACCACCACGATCGGCAAGCTGGCGCACCAGTTCGCCCTCAACGGCAAGAGCGTCATGCTCGCCGCCGGAGACACGTTCCGGGCGGCCGCCGTCGATCAGTTGAAGATTTGGGGCGGGCGCGTGGGCGCCGAGGTGATCGCAAAGTCGGTTGGCGCCGATCCCGCCGGTGTCGCCTTCGAGGCCCTGGAACGCGCGAAGGCGACCGACACCGGCGTGCTCTTGATCGATACGGCGGGGCGTCTGCACAACAAGGGCGACCTCATGGCCGAGCTGGCAAAGATTGTTCGCGTTCTAAAGAAGCTCGACGAGACTGCGCCCCATACGGTGTTGCTCGTGCTCGATGCGACCACCGGGCAGAACGCATTGAACCAAGTCCAGACCTTCCGCGAAATCGCCGGAGTGACCAATCTCGTCGTGACCAAACTCGATGGTACGGCGCGGGGCGGCATTGTGGTGGCGATCGCAGAAAAGTTCGGTCTTCCCATCAACGCAATTGGTGTTGGTGAGGGGATCGAGGATTTCGAACCGTTTGACGCACACGATTTCGCAGCCGCGATCGCAGGAGCCGGACACCAGAATGACGCAGCCGCCTAAATCCACGACCGAGACGGGGCCGAAGACCACGATCAAGAAGGCCAAGGATTCCGAGCAGTCCGTGGCCGGAAAGCTTCTCATTGAGCTTGGGCCGCTGCTGGTCTTCTTCGGAGTCAATGCGGCCTACGGCATTTTTGTCGGTACCGCAGCCTTCATGGTGGCGACGCTCCTCGCGCTGGGCGCTGCCTGGTGGCTCTACCGGAAAGTGCCCGTAATGCCGATCGTCAGTGCGGGGCTGGTTCTCGCGTTCGGTGGACTGACGCTCTATTTGCAGGACGACACGTTCATCAAAATTAAGCCGACCATCGTCTACACGATGTTCGCGGTGCTGTTGATCGGTGGGCTCTTCGCGGGGAAGCATGTGTTGGCGCTGTTGTTCGGCCCCGTTTTCAATCTAACGGATGAAGGTTGGCGGAAACTGACAATACGCTGGGCGATATTTTTCGTAGCCATGGCAATACTTAATGAGTTTGTCTGGCGCAGTTTCTCGACCGATACGTGGGTGAGTTTCAAAGCCTTCGGATTCCTCCCGATTACATTTGTCTTCGCGATGTCCCAGGTGCCGCTGATGCAGCGCTATGGGGTCGAGGAAAACTCGCAGTAGCATTGAGACGGCGTGCTCCGCACGCGGGGACACAAAAAAGTCCCTTGTAGGTTGCGTTCTTGTTGACGATATGAAGTCCTCAGTGTGCGGTTCGGCCCTAGCAGGAAAGTACTTTGTGGTTTGGTTTGGGGTGACAGCATGTCCGGTTGCCGCAACGTGTGGCCAGGTGTGTCCTTGGGTTGTAAGACAGTGGGCGCCGTAATTTTTTAGGTCCGACTTTGCAGGGCCGAGGCGCCATAGAATACGGGGAACGTCTATATGACGACGAAGAGCAAGAATCCGCTCGACAATTCTGCGACGCATCTTCTGCATCGCGCAGGGCAGCGGGCGGCCGATATTTTCGCCGAAGAAGCAAAGAAGGGCGGCCTTACGCCTCGGCAGTATGCGGTCCTGACGGCCGTGTCGCTGGAGGAAGGGTTGCCGCAGGCCGAACTGGTCGCGCGGACCGGGATCGACCGGTCGACCTTGGCCGATATCGTGGCCCGTCTTTTGGGGCGCGGACTGATTCAGCGCCGCCGCGCCAAGGAAGACGGCAGAGCGTACGCCATCAAGCTGAGCGCCAAGGGCACGAGAGCTTTGAGCAAAGCGCAGCCGGCTGCCAAAGCAGCAGACTCGCAGCTCTTGGCGGGACTGAGCGCCACCAAGCGGAACGAGTTTCTGCAGACGCTGAGCCGGATCGTAGCCGCCGGGGAGGACTAGCCCGACGGGGCTTGGCCCCCATCCGGCCGCTGGCCCGTTGTCGCGGGTGTGCCCTTGCCCTGCAAGAGCGGCAGGATTTTCGCCTCGATGATCTCTTGGGTCAGCGGTCCGGCCTGCCGGAACGCAACCATTCCGTCGCCTGAGATCACGTAGGTCTCCGGAACGCCGTACACGCCGAAATCGATCGCCGTCCGCCCCGAGCGGTCGACGCCGATATGCGTGTACGGATCGCCATAGCCGCCAAGGAAGCGGCGGGCCGCGCTCGCATCGTCCTTGTAGTTGATGCCGTAGAACGGGATGTCGGGATCCTGCGCACGCAGTTTCTCCGCAAGCGCCATGACGTTCGGATGCTCCTCGCGGCACGGGGCGCACCAGGATGCAAAGAAATGGACGACCGCGGGCGTGCCGTTGCCGAGCAGTGCGGAGGTCACATTCTGACCTGCGTCAGTGCTTGCGCCGGCCTCCATCAGTGGCGGCAGGTCGAACTGCGGCGCCGGCTTTCCGATCAGCGCCGAGGGCAGGTTCGACGGGTCGCCGGCCCTCAGGGCAAGAAAGAACAGGCCGGCAATGGCCGCGAAGACGATGAAAGGCAGCAAGACGCCGAACCGGCGCTTGGGTGCTTCGGTCTTTGGCTCGGTCTCTTTTCCGCCGTTCGGGCCGGCTGGTTCGGTCATACAGATCTCTTCGTTAGGAGGCGGTTCGCGTCACGGTCGACGTCGCCGCGGGCCTTGGCTTCGCCGCGGAACGCCGGGTGATGCCGCGCCGTTCGAGGTCGGCCAGCAGGCGGCGCTGTTTGCGATCGTCGGCCAGCGTCGCGACGGTCAGTACGCCCAAGGCGGCAAAGGCCACCGCGTAAGCGGCGATAATGAAACTGGCATGAGGTCCGAGGCCGAGCATTGAAGGGTCCTAGGCGCTAAGCCCGTGCCGCCTGGGCGACTTGGGTCTGTTGAAGAACGCGCACGCGGCGGCGCAGAATTTCGGCGCGCATGGCGATGAGGTGCAGTAGCACGAAGAGCGCGAGGAATGCGCCACCCATGACGAAGAGCGGTGTTAGAAGCGCCGAATCGATGGTCGGCCCGTCCGCACGCAATACGCTCGACGGCTGATGCAGCGTGTTCCACCAATCCACCGAGAACTTGATGATGGGGAGATTGACGGCCCCGACCAACGCGAGGATCGCGGCAGCACGTCCGGCGCGGCCCGGCTCCTCGATGGCCTGCCATAAAGCGATCAGACCGAGATACAGGAGAAACAGAACGAGTAGCGAGGTCAGCCGCGCATCCCAGACCCAATAAGTACCCCACATGGGTTTGCCCCAGAGCGATCCGGTGACCAGGATGACAAAGGTAAAGGTGGCTCCGATGGGCGCCGCGGCTTTCGCTGCAACGTCGGCCAGCGGATGGCGCCAGATCAGCGTGCCGAGCGCGGCGATGGCGATCACCACGTAGCAACCCATCCCGACCCAGGCGGCGGGTACGTGGATGTACATGATGCGGACCGTCTCGCCCTGCTGGTAGTCAGCCGGCGCGACAAAAAAGGCCTGATACAGCCCGACCCCAAGCAAAATCGCCGTGAGCACGGCGAGCCAGGGAATTACCGCTCCGGCAAAGTTCAAGAAGCGCGTCGGATTGGCGAGGTTGGTCAGAGAGAATGTCATCGTTGCTGATCTAGTGACTTTGTCCGAAAAGCGCAAAGCGGAAGCGGCAAGAAAAAACTGAATGCGGCGCCCAAAGTATGGCCGGATGGGCATCCTCAGCGAAAGCCGGTGCGTAAGGCAGCGGCGGCCGCGAGTGGCGCCAGGACCATGCTGGCCAGGCTGATCGCGCAAAGCATCAGAAAGGGCGGCCAGGGCGAGCCGGGTCCCGTCACCGCCGCTGAAATCGTGGAGACCCCGAAAATCAGCACGGGGACATAGAGCGGCAGGACAAGCAGGGCGACCAAGAGCCCGCTTCGCCGCAAGCCCAGCGTGAGGCTGGCGCCGATGCTGGCGATGAAGCTGACGGCCGGTGTGCCCACGAGCATGGCGAGCACCAGCAGCGGGATCGTGTGAATGGGAAAGTTCAGCAACAGTCCAAGCACCGGCGCGAGCAGCGCCAGAGGCACGCAGGTGGTGATCCAGTGGGCAAGCGATTTGGACGCTGCCACGCCGGCGAGCGGCAAGGTGCCCATGGCCAGCACGTCGAGGGACCCATCCTCGTAGTCGTTGTGGAAGATGCGATCGGCTGAAAGCAGCGCCGCAAGGAGCAGCGCAATCCAAAGAAGCCCCGGCGCCACGCGCGAGAGCAGGTTGAGGTCAGGACCAAGGCCGAAGGGGGCGATGGCGATGACCACCAGATAGAAGCCGAGCGCAACGCCGATGGCGCCCCCTTCGCGAAAGGCAAGCGCGATGTCGCGTCGGATGAGCGCAAGCGCGGCCTTCACGGTGTTGGCTCCTCGGCCGCGTCCACGGTGTGCAGGTCGAGCGTATGGGTGAAGGCCCCGCCGAGCGGAACGTGAGTCGACACGATGGCGATCCCACCGGCCTTCCCATGGCTCTCGATGGCCTGGCGGAGCCACTCGACGGATGCGACGTCGAGCGAAACGGAGGGCTCGTCCAGCAGCCAGATTGGGCGCGGGCAGGCAAACAGACGCGCGAGCGCCAGCTTCCGCTTCTGGCCGGCGGACAGATATCCCGCTGAGATGTCGGCAATAGGCGTCAGTCCGAAAACGCCGAGTGCTGCGTCCACGTCGCCGCCGCTCGCGTCTGTCCGAAGGTAATCGGTCCAGAACGTCAGATTCTCCCGGACGCTCAAGCTGGCCTTCACCCCGTTCAAATGCCCCACATAGTGGCAAAGTTCCGCCACAGGCGTGTCGGCTTCAGCGCCGGCCACAGAGACTTCCCCCGCCGCGAGCGGCAGCAGACCCGCGATCTGACGCATGAGGCTGGTTTTGCCGGTCCCGTTCGGACCCTGAACCAGGAGCGCGTCTCCAGGCGCAAGCGCGAAGGACAGGTCCTCGAAGAGGCGGCGCCCGCCGCGGTCGCAGGCAATCCCTTGGGTTTCGAGCGTGACGGTGAAGGGGCTGCTCATGAAAGGGTCTATGGCCAGGCTGCGCAAAGTTTCGGCACGTCAATGCGCCTTATGGATGGAAGACGCGTCTCTTCGCGTCATTGTCTGGTCGTCGCAAGGGTCTTTATAGTGGCTCAAAAGCGTGTATCCAAAGACCAAGACGCCCCAACCTCTCGGGATATTTACCAAAATGGGGTCCCAAGGCCGTGTTTTGGACGCCTTGTCCTGCGGTCTGGCCAAAGTCAGGGTGCGTTGGCTACGTATTTGCAAGCCATTGGTTAGGGATCATATTTGCTGGCTGGGACTTGCCCATTGTTCGGGCTCGTAAAGGAGAATTCATTGACATCGGCGGTTTTGACCTCACTCGACAGCTTCAAGTGCCGGCGCACTCTGAAGGTCGGCAAGCGCGAGTACGAGTATTTCGATCTGAAGGTGGCGGAGAAGGCTGGGCTGACCGGCGTCGGCAATTTGCCGTTCTCCCTGAAAGTGCTGCTCGAGAACCTGCTCAGGCATGAGGATGGGCGCAGCGTGACCTCGGACGACATCCGGGCGCTCGCCGAATGGGTACAGAACAAGCGTAGTGACCGCGAGATTGCCTTCCGGCCGGCGCGCGTACTGATGCAGGATTTCACTGGCGTGCCCGCGGTGGTGGATCTGGCGGCGATGCGCGACGTGGTCGCCAAACTCGGCGGTGATTCCAAGAAGATCAATCCGCTATCGCCCGTCGATCTCGTGATCGACCATTCGGTGATGGTCGATGCCTTTGGGTCCGGCGCCGCCTTCAAGTTCAACGTCGACAAAGAGTACGAACGCAACGGCGAGCGCTACGCGTTTTTGCGCTGGGGCGCCGGCGCCTTCGACAATTTCCGCGTGGTGCCGCCGGGTACCGGCATCTGCCACCAGGTCAATCTCGAATATTTGGCCCAGACCGTGTGGACGAAAGAAGAGAACGGGGTGACGCTGGCCTACCCGGACACGCTTGTCGGGACGGACTCCCACACCACCATGGTCAACGGGCTCTCGGTGCTCGGCTGGGGCGTTGGCGGCATCGAGGCGGAAGCGGCGATGCTGGGCCAGCCGATTTCCATGCTCCTTCCCGAAGTTGTCGGCTTCGAGCTCAAGGGTGAGTTGAAAGAAGGTGTCACGGCGACTGATCTGGTTCTCACCGTGGTCGAGATGCTGCGCGACAAGGGCGTGGTCGGAAAGTTTGTCGAGTTCTTCGGCAAGGGGCTTGGCAACCTGCCGCTCGAGGATCGGGCGACCATTGCGAACATGGCCCCGGAATACGGCGCGACGTGCGGCTTCTTCCCCATCGACAAAGAGGCGCTGGCCTATCTTGAGGCGACCGCGCGCAAGGACTCGCGCGTGGATCTGGTGAAGGCCTACGCCAAGGCGCAAGGCATGTACCGCAAGGACGACACGCCTGATCCCGTCTTCACCGATACGCTCTCACTCAACCTTGCGGACGTCGTGCCGTCCATCGCGGGGCCGAAGCGGCCGCAAGATCGTGTGGCGCTTACCAACGCGGCCGCGGCCTTCAACAAGGCCCTCAACCAGGAATTCGGTAAGGCCGCCGAGGTGGACAAGCGCGTGCCCGTGGAGGGCAAGAATTACAACCTCGGCCATGGCGATGTGGTCATTGCCGCCATCACCTCCTGCACCAACACCTCAAACCCGTACGTGATGGTTGGCGCGGGCGTTCTGGCGCGCAACGCGGTCGAGAAGGGCCTCAGCGTAAAGCCCTGGGTCAAGACTTCGCTGGCACCGGGCTCGCAAGTGGTCACCGACTATCTAGAGCAGGCGGATCTGCAAAAGGATCTCGACAGGCTGGGCTTCAACTTGGTCGGCTATGGCTGCACCACCTGCATCGGCAATTCGGGACCGTTGCCGAAGGAGATTTCGGACACGATCCACGAGAACGGCCTCGCCGTTGCCTCGGTGCTATCGGGAAACCGGAATTTCGAAGGCCGGGTCAACAACGACGTGCGGGCGAACTATCTCGCATCGCCCCCGCTTGTTGTCGCCTTTGCCTTGGCCGGGTCGGTGATGACCGACATCACCACCGAGCCGCTGGGCACGGGCAAGGACGGCAAGCCGGTCTATCTCAGAGACATCTGGCCATCGACGAAGGAAGTCGCGAAGCTCGTGCGCAAGGCGGTCAAGAAGTCCATGTTCAAGGAGCGCTACGGCGACGTGTTCAAGGGCGATCCGGAGTGGCAGGCGATCGCTGTCGAAGGCGGGCTCACCTATCAGTGGGACACGACGTCGACCTATGTGCAGGAGCCGCCATACTTCGCCGACATGACTATGGAGCCGGCGGCGCTGACCGATATCGAGGACGCGCGCATCCTTGGCCTGTTCCTGGACTCGATCACGACAGACCACATCTCGCCGGCTGGCACGATCAAGGCGGACAGCCCCGCGGGCCGCTATCTCGCCGACAACGGCGTGGCCCAGGCGGACTTCAATTCCTACGGGTCCCGGCGTGGCAATCACGAGGTGATGATGCGCGGCACGTTCGCGAACACGCGCATCAAGAACCAGATGGTGCCGGGCGTCGAGGGCGGTGTCACCGTGCATTACCCATCCGGCGAGCGTTTGGCGATGTATGACGCGGCGATGCGCTATAAAGAGGCGCACGTTCCGCTGGTCGTCTTCGCCGGCAAAGAATACGGCACTGGGTCATCGCGCGACTGGGCGGCCAAGGGGACGCGACTCCTCGGTGTGCGCGCCGTCGTCACCATGAGCTTCGAGCGCATCCACCGGTCGAATCTGATCGGCATGGGCGTCCTGCCGCTCGCCTTCACGGACAACGCGTCTTGGGAGACGCTCGGTCTCGTGGGCAGCGAGACCGTGACTTTGAAGGGGCTTGGGGATATACAGCCGGGCCAGATCGTCGAGGCCGTCATTACCTATCCGGACGGGAATTCGCGGACCGTTCCGTTGAAGGTCCGTATCGACACCTTTGACGAGTTGGATTACTTCCGGAACGGGGGCATCTTGCACTACGTGCTGCGTGGTCTCGTGAAAGAAGCCGCTTAAGAGCACTTGGCCTGGCTTAATATGGGCTGCGTCGGCCAACACCTGTTCGGGGCCTGATTTGCCGATGTTTCGGTGGATTCAGGTCACCGAGTTGTGACCGTTCGCGATCCGTTTTTGCCAGAAAATTAAGCTGGATTCCGGCATGGTGTGCGTCATGACCATTGCCATTTCCAGATCTTCGCTGTCGCATTTTTTCGGCGCGTTGGCGTTCGTTCTTGTCGGTCTCGGAGCCCTCTCCCATTGCCTTGCTGAAGAGCCGGCCGAGAAGAGCGACACGCCCGTTCTGCTGGAGCTCTTCACCAGTCAGGGCTGCTCGTCGTGTCCGCCGGCCGATGCGCTGTTGGAGGCCTTACGGAAAAAGCCGGGCGTGATCACGCTGTCCTTCTCCGTGGACTATTGGAACTATCTAGGCTGGCACGACACCCTCTCGAGCCCCGAGAATAGCGAACGGCAGCGCGACTATGCGCTCTCGCGCGGTGACGGCAAAGTCTACACGCCGCAATTAGTGGTTGACGGCATCAAGCATGTGAACGGCGCGAACGAAGCGGCCATCGAGATGGCCATTCGCACAGCCGAGCGGCGGCTCAAGGATGTGAAAGTGCCCATAACCATGCGAGCGGACGGCGATAGCCTGGTCGTCGATATCGCCGCGGCACCTGCAGAGTCCGACATGCGCGAGGCAACAGTGTGGCTTGCGGTGGCGAAGGACGAGCAGACCGTGGAGATCACGCGCGGTGAGAATCGCGGCGAGACCATCACCTATACTCATCCCGTTCGCGAACTCATGCCGGTCGGCATGTGGAAGGGCCAGCCGATGTCGCTTCGCCTGCCGCTCAAAGACCTGCATGGGATCGGCGGCGATTGTCTGGTGTCGATGCTGCAGGTGGCAGGTGCGGGCCCGATCCTCGGCGCCGCGATGTTCGAAAACCGCTAGGAACACGCTCAGCACAAGGACGAACTTTGTCAGCCCGAAAGCGGTGAGAAATGATTGAACACGCGCAAAACTAGTTTGCCATGTCCGTTCTCAAGCGATTTCGGAACAGAATCGAGCCCCAAAAAACAAAGGACCGGCAAACGCCGGCCCTTTGCAGTGCCACTAAAAACATTGGCCCGGCCCTCAAGAAAGGCCCCGGGGGGCTGGGGGGCTTAGATTCCGAAACCTCTCAACGAGAACCGGGCCGTAAGGCAACGCTAGTTATCATAATGCTTTGTAGGGCGCGCCGTTGACTGAAACGGGGCGGAACTGTGATTTATGTTACAATTTGTTACAAGCTGTGCCTGGGGCACTGTTTGTGCCGGTGCGGCGCCTCAGCCGCTTGAAATTCCCCCGCCACACGGTCATCATGACGGTTCCGTCACAGGAGGCGTGCCTTGAGCGAAACGGATCCAATAGTCTTGCCGCTGGCACGAGGCGCTGGCGGCGACCGGTACGGATCTGAGGGGGCAGCGCGTCGCGAAGGTATTTCGTTCGATCGCGCAGAACTCAGCCAAATTCTCAATGTTTACGGGCGGAAGGTCGCGAACGGCGAGTGGCGGGACTATGCCATCGACGTTTTGCGCGAAAAGGCCGTTTTTTCGGTCTTTCGGCGTTCCTCGGAGATGCCGCTCTACCGCATCGAGAAAACCCCCAAACTGGCACGCCGCCAGGGCGCCTACAGTGTGGTCGCGGCCACTGGGCTGATCCTCAAGCGCGGACACGACCTGAGGCGCGTCTTGCGGTCCCTGGACAAGGGTTTGCAGCTCGTCAAAGCCTGAGGGTGTGTCCCGTCTCTGATGTCCCTGCCTGCACGCGGTCCTTCTCAGAAGGCAACCACTGTCAGCAGGCGATCTCGAGCAGCAGGCAATAGAGAAGCCCCGGAGACGGGGGGACTCGGGGCTTCTCCGGTTCCGTACGGGGGGAACCTCGCGACGGAGAGGGATGCCCGCCGCGAACATCGAATTTGGCGACGATCTGCCATTTTTCAACCCTTGGGTGGGCGGGAGCCGCCGAATCCCAGACGACCGGGTCCAACAACGAAAAAGGCCCCGGTGGGGTGCCGGGGCCTTTCGTGCTTCTGAAATGCTGTGTTGCGCTTAGCGGCGATCGCCCAAAAGCTGCAGCAGCATCATGAACAGGTTGATGAAGTCGAGATAGAGCCGAAGGGCGCCCATCACGGCCTTCTTGCCGGCCACGGTGCCGTCGTCATTGACGCTGTACATCTCCTTGATCTGCTGCGTGTCGTATGCCGTCAGGCCTGCGAACACGAGCACGCCGATCACGGACACGGCGAACTGCAGCGCCGTCGAGCCGATGAACAGGTTCACGAGCGATGCGAGGATGATGCCGATCAGGCCCATGAACAGGAACGAGCCCCAGCCGGAGATGTCCTTCTTCGTGGTGTAGCCCCATAGCGACAGCGCGCCGAACGCGGCGGCGGTGATGAAGAACACCCGCGCGACGCTCTCGCCCGCATAGACGAGGAAGATCGACGAGATCGACGCCCCCATGAGCGCGGAGAATAGCCAGAACAGCATCTGGGCGGTGCCGACGCTCAGGCTCTGAAGCTTGAACGACAAGAAGAACACCATCGCCAGTGGGGCGAAGATCACGATCCACTTGAAGGCGCTGGCATACATCAGGTTGCCGAACGAGGTCAGCCCCGTGATCGAACCGTCCGCACCCGTCACGACCGACATGGAGTAGATCACATAGGCAACGACGCCGGTGATGGCCACGCCGGACGCCATGTAGTTGTAGACGCGGAGCATGTAGGAGCGCAGCCCCTCGTCGATGGCGCCCACATCGGCGCGTCCGACGGTCTGCTCATAACGTCTGTCGAGTTCAGCCATTAACTTGGATCCTTTGTTCCATTGGTCAGGTTGCGCATGGCAATCGCCATGTTTGCTTGAAATATGGGGTTTTTAGGCTATTTCCGCAAGATGAAGGCATCGTGTCCGCACCATCGGAAACACCTATCGAATTGTCGCCGTTCTTCAATGGATTTCACGACTACTCCGCCCGCAGATAGGGCGCCGCCTTGACCGAAAGCACGCGCCACGTGGTGATTGCAGCCACGGACAGCACCAGGGCCAGCGCGATCGCGATGGTCATGATGGCGGCCCACGGATCGAAGACGAAGGTGATATCGAAGGCGAAGGTGCACAGCGCCCAGGCCGTCACCGTGGCGATGATCACGGCAAGCAGCGCCGTGGCAAACCCAAGCAGGCCGAACTCGATGAGTTCGGCGCCGAGGATCTGCCGCCTGGTAGCGCCCAGGGTCTTGTAGAGCACGGCGAGATAGGTCCGGCGCTGCTGGCCCGCGGAGACCGCGCCGGCGAGCACCGCGGCGCCGATCAGCAAGGTGAAGCCCGCGGTCGCGCTGATTGCCGCCATGAGCTTGGACAACATGGCCCTGGCCGCGTCGACGATGTCGCCGATCTTGATGGCCGTAACCAGGGGGAAGCGTTCGGCCAGAGACTGGACGATCTCGGCTTCGGTCTCGGGCGGTGTGCCCTTCGGCAGTTCGAGCGTGGTGACGAGCCGATGCGGCGCACCTTTCAGCGTGCTCGGCGAGAACACCATCACGAAATTGATGGCGAGCGACTCCCAGTCGATTTTGCGCATGGAGGCGATCTTGGCTTCCACGTTGCGGCCGAGAATGTTGACCGTGACCATGTCCCCGAGTTTGAGCCCGAGGCCGCGGGCGAGTTCGCCGTCGAACGAGACGAGCGGCGGTCCGTCGTAGTCCTCGGACCACCATTCGCCCTCTTCGACTTCCGAGGAACCAGGGACGCTGTCCGTATAGGTCAGGCCGCGATCGCCGGAGACGACCCAGCGCGTATCGGGAGACACCTCGGCCTTGTCAACGGGCACGCCTTTCAGTTCGACGATACGCCCGCGCAGCATCGGCGCGTTGTCCATTTTAGCGTCGGGTTCGACAGTCTTGGCTGTCTTCTGGAAAGCGGCGAGGCTATCCGGCTCCACGTCGAGGAAGTAATAGGCGGGCGCGTCGACCTCCACATGACTTTCAATCTCGGTCAGCAACGAGCCATGGATCAGGGCGACGGCAATCAGGAGGCCAAGGCCGAGCCCCAGCGAGACGGCGATGGCGCGGGCGAGCGATCCCGGCGCGCCGATGCTCGCCCAGGCGAGCGCCACCGCGGGCGGTTTCGTGCGCCGGTGCCGGGCGGCATAGCGTTGCACCAAGGCGCCAAATCCCAGCAGCAGCCCGAAGGCTACAAGAATGCCGAGGGAGATTGCGGCGGTCACAAGCCGTTCCTCGCTTGCCGCGATCGCCAGCACGAAGAGTGCAAGTCCGGCCGCCGCCGACCCGATTGCAAAGGGCGTGGCCGAGCGCTCGCGCTCGTCGGTGAGGCCGGAACGCATGAGCCGCGCGGGCGACACGAGGCTGGCACGGCCCAGGGGCCACAACACGAACAGCACCATGGTGAGGAGGCCCGCCAGCGCGGCCACGATGAGCGGCACCGGATGGGGCTCGATGGCGAGCGGCAATGGCAGGGCGTCTTCGTAGAGTGTTGCGATGGCGAGAGGCGCGAGCGCACCGAGCGCCAGGCCAATCACGATGCCAATGCCGGCGAGCATTGTCGCCTGGATCATGTAGGCATTGAGTACGAGCCGGCTGGTGGCGCCGAGGCATTTGAACGTAGCGATGATGTCGCGCTTTTTTGCCATGTAGCTTTGGATGGCGTTGCCGACACCGATGCCGCCGAGAAGGAGGGCCGTCAGTCCGACGAAATTGATGAACTGGGTGAAGCGCTGCGCGTCGCGCCGGAGCGAGGGGGCCGGATCCGTCCAATCGCGGATTGCAAAGCCGCTTTGCGGAAACGCCGTCTCCATGGCTTTGCGTGCGTCCGTGAGGTTGTCCCGATCCGTACCAGCATCGTTCGGCATCTTTAGGCGGTAGATCCAGCGGATGAGGCTGCCCGGCTGCACCAAGCCGGTCTTGTCCAGCGTGTCGCGGGACATCAGGACTTTCGGCCCGTAGGACAGGCGGTCGGCGAGGCGGTCCGGCTGCTGGCCGAGCGTGCCGCCGATCTTTGTGGTGGCTTCGCCGATCTTGAACGTATCGCCGATCTCAAGCCCTAAACGCTCAAGCAGGATAGGCTGCACCAAAACCGTGCCGTCCTCGCGCCAGGCAGGGCCCAGACCTTCGGGCTCGATCACGTTGACCTCCCCGTAAAGCGGGTAGGCCTCATCCACGGCCTTCACTTCGACAAGCGCGCTCTTGCCGTCCTCGCCCCGGGCCATGGCGCGGAAGCTTGCGGACTGAGACACCTGCCCGAGGTCGTGCAGCGCGGCGGATTCTTCCTTCATCGCCTGGCGGTGAACGACTTCGAAAGACAGGTCGCCCCCGATCAGTACACGTCCCTGATTGGCAAGCGCCTTGTCGAAAGCCGCGGCCAGCGAGCCGATCGCGGCGACGGCGGCGACGCCAAGGGCAATGCAGAGGACGAAGACCACGAGTCCGCCGGCGCCCGCCCGCAGTTCGCGTAAGGCAATCGTCATTGCGAGCGAAGAGCCCGGGGTGGCCGAAGGTGGGTCCGCGATGGCCGTGTGTGCGGTCATGAGACGCTTGCTCGGGCTTCGATGCCGTCGTCCACGATCCGCCCGTCCGCCACGCTCACGATCCGGTCGCAGCGCGTGGCGAGCTCATGATCGTGGGTGATGAGCAGAAGTGTCGCGTCCGTCCGCTCTTTGAGCGCGAAGAGCAGATCCATCACATGGGTGCCGGTCGTCAGATCGAGATTGCCCGTGGGCTCGTCGGCGAGAATAAGTGTCGGCCGCGTGGACAACGCCCGGGCGATGGCAACGCGTTGTTGCTCGCCGCCGGATAGCTGTCCGGGAAAGTGCGAAATGCGATGGGACAGCCCAACTTCGTCGAGCGCCTCGCGCGCGACGTCCATGGCATCGTCTTTCCCGAGGAATTCCGACGGCAGGGCGACATTCTCGATGGCCGTCATGGTCGGGACCAGGTGGAAGGATTGGAACACGATTCCGATCTTGGAAGCACGCAGTCGTGCCAAACCGTCTTCGTCGAGTTTGCCGAGATCGGTGCCGGCTATCGTGACGCGGCCCGACGTCGCGCGCTCAAGCCCGGCCGTGACCATCAGGAGCGTGGATTTGCCCGAACCGCTGGGGCCGATGACGGCCACAGCCTCGCCCAACGAGACGTCTAGATCGATGCCGCGCAGGATGGCGACGGCGCCGGCGCGCGATGGAAGCGTGACATGCACGTCTTCAAGCTCTATCGCACGTCGCTGTTTCAGGGGTTGGTCCATGTTCGAAAACTGGTCTAGGGCTTGCCTGTGTCAGGGAATTTGAGGGGCCGACTCGGTTGGTCCCGCACCGTAGCCGCATAGAGTAGGGGCAAACAGGTCGAAATGATGAAACGCCAAAATGTTCGGCTTCGCCTTCTCGTTGCGGTGCTCGGGGCGCTGTGGCTAGGCGTTGCGGGCCTTTCCTCCGCGGCTCGCGCGGACCAGGATGAGACCATCATCGTCGCCTTGGGCGACAGTCTGATGGCGGGCTACGGCTTGCCCATCGAGCAATCCTTTCCGGCCCAGCTCGAAACCGCATTGCGCAAACGCGGCCACAAGGTCCGTGTGGTCAATGCCGGCGTGTCGGGCGATACGACGACGGCGGCCCTGCGGCGCCTCGATTGGGCCCTTTCGGGCGACACCGACGCGGTCATCTTGGAGCTTGGCGGCAACGATGCTCTGCAAGGCCTGCCGCCGGAAGCTACCAAAGCGGCGCTGTCGGATATCCTTCAGAGGCTTGAGGCCAAAGGGCTGCCGGTCCTGCTGGCCGGCATGGAAGCCCCCCGCAACATGGGGAAAGAGTATGTAAATGCCTTTGGTGCGATTTATCCCGACCTCGCCGCACGGCATAGTGTGCTGCTATATCCCTTCTTTCTAGAAGGGGCCGCGCTCAATGCGGGGCTGATGCAAAAGGATGGTATTCACCCCAATGGTAAGGGTGTCACCGTCATCGTTGACAACATTCTGCCCAAAGTTGAGGCGCTATTGGTCGCGTCCCAAGCAAACGAGGACGGATGAGCGAGCCGTTGAAACAAGTCGCGGCGTTGCCCGTCATTGAGACTCCGGAAGGCCCGAAGGTGCTTTTGATCACCACGCGCGGGCGCGGCCGGTGGACCATCCCCAGAGGCTGGCCCAAACAGGGCACGGTGGACAGCGAAATGGCCGCAATAGAGGCCGCCGAAGAGGCCGGTGTCGCCGGCAAGGTCGATAAGACGCCGATAGGTTCTTTCACCTATACCAAGCGACTTCATTTCTACTCGTGGGCCAAATGTGTCGTTGACGTTTACCGGCTTCGCGTCAAGACGCATCATTTGGACTGGCGGGAGAAGGGTGCCCGGAAGGCTCGTTGGGCCTCGCCCGACGAGGCGGCGTCGCTCGTCGCGGATGCTGAGCTTGCGTCTTTGCTGCGAAGTATATTCCGTTCGGACGCCGCGTAAGCAACCTCAGAGGCAAAACGACCTGTCCCGGGCGCTGCCCTGGACCATTGAGTCTGCGCACGCGAATGCCCAGATGCTTTTTTTGGCCAAGCAGGGGATAGGGGTGCATGGCGGATCGGGGAGACGGCGCAAAGAAAAAGCGCGCAGACCGCGTTGTCAGGTCGCGCGTTGCGGTTGTGTCGTTCCGCCGGCGGGCTCTGGAGCCCGGTACCCCGCTGGACAAAGACCTTCGCAAGATCGAACGGCTTGAAGAGGCGACGCGCGCCGTCTCGCGCAACAGTATCGCGCTGGGCGCCACGCTGATCTTTTTGCTTATCGCCGCATTCGTGGCTGACAGCCAGGCGCAGACCGGCCAGAGCAGCGTCTTGATGGTGCTCGCCGCCGTCATCGGCGGCTACCTGGCGCTGACGATCGGTGCCAACGACGTCGCGAACAATGTGGGCCCCGCGGTGGGCGCCCGCGCCTTGACCATGACCGGGGCGCTTGCGCTCGCGGCGGTGTTCGAATGTGCCGGCGCGTTGATCGCCGGCGATGACGTGGTCGAGACTATATCGGAAGGTCTGATCGACCCGGCGCTCCTGACGAACACGAATATCTTCGTCTGGGTCATGATGTCCGCCATGCTGGCCGCCGCAGTGTGGGTGCACCTTGCGACCTATGCCGGAGCGCCCATCTCGACGACCCACGCGATTGTGGGTGGCGTGTTGGGTGCAGGACTGGTCGGGCTCGGATTCTCCGCGATCGATTGGATCGTGGTGGCCAAGGTCTTCGCAAGTTGGATGCTGTCGCCGCTGGTGGGCGGTTTCGTTGCCGCCAGTCTCGTCGCCTTCATCGAGATCAACATGATTTACAGGCCCGACAAGATCGCGGCTGTGCGCCGTTGGGTGCCTGTGCTTGTCGCGCTCATGGCCGCCGTCTTCTTTGCCTTTATCGCGCTCAACGTCTTCGGGAATGTTTGGGCGCTGGGTGTGCATTTGGTCGTCCCCGCCAGCGTTGTCGTGTTCGGTCTCGTCTACCTTCTGGCGGGACCCTGGGTGCATACGCAGTCCGAGGGCATGGAAAACCGCAATCAGCATGTCCGGCAGATGTTTCGCGGGCCGCTCATTTTCGCGGCCTGCCTGCTCTCCTTCGCCCATGGTTCGAACGATGTGGCAAATGCGGTCGCACCGCTTGCGGCCATTCTGCAGAATGCCGGTCAGCCCGAGCTTTTGGGCAAGGTGGGAGTGCCGTTCTGGGTCATGCTGATCGGAGCCGTCGGCATCAGTCTTGGCCTGTTCCTGTTTGGTCCTAGGATCGTCCGCGTTGTCGGCGAGCAAATCACCAGAATGAATTCGATGCGGGCGTTTTGCGTGGCCGTTGCCGCGGCCTTCACTGTCATGGTCGCCTCCGAGCTCGGGATGCCGGTGTCGACGACGCAGACCGTGGTGGGCGCCGTGTTCGGTGTAGGCTTCTTTCGCGAGTATGCCTCGCGCTATAGCCGGCGGCGGCGCTACTACATCCTGACGAAGAAGGGGCGTCATGCGCCCGCGGTGCCTCCCGCATCCCGCGATGAAGCGCGCCGCCGCAAGCTTGTGCGCCGGTCCCACTTCATCGGGATCGTGGCGACATGGGCCATTACGGTTCCATCCGCGGCCGCCCTGGCCGCGCTGATCTATAGTGTCATTGACTGGATGCGCTGACAGCCAGGGAGACGCGCGACAGGCGTGGCCACGATCTACGATCTGAAGCCGAAATTTCAGGCCATGATCCGGCCCCAGGCCGCGCGCCTCGTGCGGGCCGGCGTGACGGCCAACGCCGTGACGGGGTTCGCGCTGGCCTTAAGTCTCGTACAGGGAGCGCTCATCGCCCTTTGGCCCGACGCACACTGGCCGCGCTTGCGGAAGCGGAAAGAGTGCCCGATTGGGACTAGGCCGCCTCGCTCAGAACGGCATGCCGATCTCGGCGAGCGCCAGCATGAAACAGGCGCAAGCCAGGAGCGTGGTGATTGCGCGCACATGGTTCCATCGCATCCAGGCCAGGCGGTAGCGGTGCCATTGATCGCGTGCGCCGTCTGCATCGGGCGAGGCTGCAAGAAGTGCATTGTTCAACGGTACGCTGCGCAACATGGTGACGCCGAAACCGCCGATCAGAAACAACGCCGCCCCGGCGAACGCATAGTGCGCATGGTCCTCTCGCCAGGTGAAGATCGTCATGGCGCCAAGGGCGAGGCACAGCAGGGCCGTTCCGAAAAACAGAACAAGGAAGACCGGCGCCTTGATGGCACCGACCGTGGCCTGCATGGCGACAATCCCGCGCTCCGCCGTGAGGCCGCCAAGCGCGCGCAGGAAGAACGCCGAGAAGGCAAAGAAGTTGCCGGCGAGCAGCGCCGTGCACAGGGCGGCGCACATCGTCAGCACAAAGAATAATTGAGTCATGCGGCGGACTTGCTAGCGGCCGGGGCAGCGGGCGGGCGCGGTCCCGTCGCTCACCAATTGGGATTGGTGCATTTCACGCCCCTTGCCTTCACGGACGAGATTTTTCCGGTCTCGATCTCGATTTGCCAGGCCTTGTTCATGTTCGTCCACCATTCCGAGGCGTCCCTGCCGCTCGTCTCGCCCATGAAGCGCAGCGTGTAGTCATCGCCCTTCATGCAGGAGGTTGAGAACGTATAGCCTTTACGGGGCTTGCCGGTGATCAGGGCATCGGTGACCTCGAAGCCGGACCCGCCCCCCGCGCTCGCGTCCTTGGCCGCCAGGACCAGAACGGCGCCGTCATCACGGGCATAGTGCCGGACGTAGATCGGCGGCAAGACGAGACCACCACCAATATTGGTCCAGCCATCAAGATCGAAGCTGCCCGAATAAGTCTTTCCGATCAGGCTCTTGGCGAAGTCCTCGTCTGATACGGGCGCCGGTTCCGCACCGCTCTCGGCGCTCGTCTCGGCCTCTGCGCCGGCTTTCGGCTCTGTCTCGGCTGTCGCTTCGCCTTCGGCGCGCGCGACTCCCGTCGAAAGGAGCGCGAAGAGACAGGCGGCAGTCAACGACCAGATCGGTTTGCGGTTCATTTCTCTAACCCACATCGTTGTGTCCTCGCGGACGCGGTTCCGGCGGCGGGCCGCTTCCACGGTTCGCGCGGTACCCTATTCAAATTCCCAGCAAGATTCGCCACTAATCTTGCCCTGATGTCATTCCGTCCCCGCCTCGTTCCAAGCATGGCGCTCGCCCTCCTGGCCGTGCTGTGTCTCGCGACCCATGTTCTCGTGGCTCATGTCTTCGTGACGGTTGCGCTTAGCAAGGAGGACGGCGGCCGGTCCACCCACGCGATCGACGCCGGCGATTGTGCATCGGCACGTGTCAGTGCGATGATCGGCCAAACCATCATGGTTGGTTTTGCCGGCCGACGCGAACAGGACCCGGGGGTTCGGGCTGTTGTCGCGCAGCTGCGCGATGGAACGGTCGGCGGTGTGGTTCTGTTTCCCAACAATATCGGCGACAGAGCCCAGCTCAAGGCGCTGATCGACGTCCTGCGCAGCGCCCCGTCCGGCCTGCCGCCCTTTATTGGGGTGGACCAGGAAGGGGGCGCGGTTCAGCGCCTCCGAGCAAGAAGAGGCTTCGAGTGGTTCCCCTCCGCCAAGCTGGTAGGTGAGAACCCGAGCCTCGACTCCCAGGAAATTGCCGAGGAGATCTACAGTCAGATGGCGGCGGAACTCGCCGGCCTCGGCTTCAACATGAATCTGGGCCCCGTCGTCGATTTGAATACCAACCCGAACAACCCCGTGATCGGCGCGCGGGGCCGAAGCTTCGGTGGCACATCCGACATCGTGTCGCCCATGGCAGCGGCCTTCATCAACGCGCACCATGCGGCGAACATCGCCACCGTGGCCAAGCATTTCCCAGGGCACGGCTCCAGTGCGGTCGATAGCCATCGCACGCTTGCCGACATTTCGCAGACGTGGCAGGAGGAGGAGCTCGACCCCTATCGCCGGCTGATGCTTCAGGGCCTGCTCGATGGGGTGATGATGGGGCATCTGTACCATCCCCGTTTCAGCGACCTGGAAGACCTCCCCACGTCCTTGTCGGCAAAGGCAGCAGCGGTGCTCAGGCGGAGCGACGGGCTCGGGTTCGACGGCGTGATCGTCAGCGACGACATGGACATGGGGGCTATCGTCGAGGCTTTCTCGCCGGAGGAGGCCGCGGTGCGGGCAATCCGGGCCGGCACGGATATCCTGATCTTTTCCAACATCGAGCGCGGCGATCCGGATTTCGGCGCGCGCCTCCATCAGGCGCTGGTCAAAGCCGTTTGCGATGGCCGCCTTGGCGAGGCCCGTATCGAGGAGGCCTATCGCCGGATCGTGCGGCTGAAAGAGCAGCTCAAGACGAGCACGCTCCCCCGCGCTTGGTGAGGCCTATTTGAGGCTTTCGAGTGCGCGCAGGGCCCGGGCCCGCGCGGCCGCATGGTCGACGATGGGCTGCGGATAGGTTCGCCCCAACGCGACGTCCGCAGCCGCCAAAATGGCGGGCGGGGCATCCCAGGGCGCATGAATGTCGCGTGAGGGCAGGCGCGCCAGTTCGGGCACCCAGGTCCGAATGTAGTCGCCGCCCGGATCGAATTTCTGGCTCTGAATAATGGGATTGAAGATGCGAAAATAGGGCGCGGCGTCCGCGCCGCACCCGGCGACCCACTGCCAGCTCGCGGCATTGTTGGCGAGGTCCGCGTCTACCAGCGTGTCCCAGAACCAAGCCTCGCCCTCCTGCCAGGGCAGTAGCAGATGCTTCACCAGAAACGACGCGACAACCATGCGCGCCCGGCCCGGCATAAAGCCCGTCTGCCATAGCTGGCGCATGGCCGCATCGACGATCGGGTATCCGGTTTGCCCGCGCTGCCAGGCCGAGAGTGCCGCATCGTCCTCGCGCCAGGGAAAGCGCGCGAATTCAGACTTCAAGGGCGTAGTCGGCATGGCCGGAAAAGCCTGCAGGAGGTGGTATGAGAAGTCCCGCCAGCCGAGCTCTCTCAAGAAGGCTTCGGCGCCGCTCTGCGTTGTACCGCCTGCGGCCTCTACGGCGTGCCTGACCGTATGCCAGACCTGGGCGGGGCTGATCTCGCCGAAATGCAGATAGGGCGACAGGCGCGATGTGGGAGTGCCCGGCAGATCGTTGCGCCGGTCGGCATAGGCGCCCATCCCGTCGTCGAGAAAGCCGGTGAGTGCGGCCTGGGCCGCGCGTTCGCCGGGTGTCCACGTCGCGCGAAGCCCGCCGGCCCAGTCGGGTCGCGTGGGTTGCAGCTTGAGATCGGCGAGGGCCACGCCGTCGGCATGCGCAAAGTCCGTGAAGCTTGGGACGCTGCTTGGAACAGGTGGTGCCGGGCGTGCGAGGCACGCCTTCCAGAACGGCGTGAAGACGCGATAGGAGCGTCCGTCCTTCGTAACGACGTCCTCCGGTGCGAAGAGCAGCCGGCCGCGATGGAGACGGAACGCGGCGCCGTGTTCGCCGCACAGTGCGGCGGCGTCAGTTTCGCATTGCGTTCCGAATGGCTCGTAGCTGTGTGTCGCGTGCAAGGCGCGTGCGTTGGTCTCGCGCAGGATCTCCCCCACGACGTCGCGCGTGGGTCCTTGGCGCAGCACGAGCTCGCCGCCAAGGCGGGCCAGCGATGCCTCCAGCGCATGCAGGCTCTCATGCAGCCACCAGAGCGAGGCGCCGCCCGGCGCCACGGTGCCCTGCGTCTCGCAGTCATGAATATAGAGCGGCAGGACAGGCGCGCCGGATTCTACGGCGGCGGCGAGCGCTTCGTGGTCGGCGAGGCGGAGCTCCTTGCGGAACCACACGATCACAGGTCTTGTGGCGTCTGCGTCTTCGATCTCGATACGGTCTGGCATTGGCCCATTGCAGGCCGAGAGCGAACCGGGATCAAATCACGATCGTGCCATCAATCCTGGAGCTGAGAAGTGTGCTCAAGCCAACGGTAGCCGCCGTCCTTCCGCCGCTCGACATCGCCCAGCGAGGGGAAGGGCATGTGAAAGCCGCTGACCGCCACGCGGTCGGCCGCGGCCATGTCGAACATTCGGGCTCGGGTCTTCGCGGCTTGCTCCTTGTCGCGGTTTCAGCACCTCTTCACCCAGGAGGTGGGCGTGCCGTTCCGGCGTTATCGTGCCTGGTGCCGCATGCGCGCGGCCATCGCCGCGGTACTCCACGGAAACAATCTGACCGATGCTGCCCATGCGGCCGGTCTCTCCGATCAGGCGCACTCCTCGCGGGAGTTCCACCGCATCTTCGGTGCGCCTGCCCATCGCAGCCTTGCGAATGCAAGGCGACAACAGAATTCAAGGCGTTCCCAACGCACAGAGGCGAGCTAGAGCGACAAAACGGCGTGGCCGCACCCTTTCGGCTTGACGCCGGTCGGAACTGTTATGTTATATCATCTTTATGAGCGCGACCCATCATCATGTCCATAAAGGCTCGGCGCCAAAGCTCTCGCCCAATCAGAGCAAGATCTTGGGGTGTCTGCGCGCGGCGGGCGAGCCGATGAGCGCCTACGCCATTCTCGACCGGGTCCGGAAATCGGGGATTGCGCATCCACCGACCGTCTATCGCGCCCTGAACGATCTGATGAAGAAAGGCATGGTGCACCGGCTGGAATCGCGCTCCGCCTTTGTCGCCTGCGGACATAACGGGTGCGACGGGCGCTTCGCGTTCGCCATCTGCCGGGCTTGCGACAAGGTGGTCGAGATTCCGCTTGGCGAAGAGGATCAAGAATGGCTTTTGGGGCTCGTGCCCGCCGAGATTTCGCCTGAGCAAGTGACTTTGGAGATCGCCGGGCTGTGCGCGGCGTGCAGGCCAGCGCAAGCCACGCTGGCTTAGATCAATGACCTCGGAAAGGGCTTCGCCTTGCCATTGGATGACTCTTTGCTCCCGGTGCGGCACGCCCAAGCCCACGTCCAATCCCAAGTCCTGGCCCAGCCCCGGATCTTGGGACTTTCGTTGCTGCGTGCCTCCACAGGGCAACGGCTCTTGATTGTGGCCGCGATGCTCGTGGTCCTTTGGCTGGCAGTCGCCTGGGCCCTGCAATGAGGACCTCCCGCGTGACCGAGCCAGCGCCTGCCATCAGCTTCGAGAATTTGACGCTCGGCTATGACCGCCACCCAGCGGTGCACCACGTCACCGGCGATATAGCGCCCGGTGCGCTTCTGGCCATTGTCGGCTCGAACGGCGCGGGCAAGTCTACTCTGCTCAAGGCGCTGGTGGGAGAGTTGAAGCCGCTCAGTGGACGGATCGATTTTCATGGTCATGACAAGCGCGACATCGCCTATCTGCCGCAAGTGGTCGAGATCGACCGCAGCTTTCCAATAACCGTGTTCGATTGCGTCGCCATGGGGCTGTGGCGCGAGATCGGCGCCTCGGGCGGGCTCGATCGCGCCTGCGTGGCGCGCGTGGTGGACGCGTTGGCGGCGGTCCACTTGACCGGGCTTGCGGGCCGGCCGGTCGGCGCTCTGTCGGGTGGCCAGTTTCAGCGGGTGCTGTTCGCGCGGCTCCTATTGCAGGACGCCAAGATTATTCTACTGGACGAGCCGTTCCGGGCGGTGGATGCCAAGACCATCGTCGACCTCATCGGGCTGATCGAGCAATGGCACGCCGAGGAGCGGACGGTCGTCGCGGTTTTGCACGATATCGATCTCGTGGGCCGGTATTTTCCGCAGACCTTGCTGCTTGCGCGCGAGGTCCTGGCCTGGGGCGACACGACCGCCGTGCTGACGCCGGTCAATCTCGAACTCTTGCGTCAGTTCAACGAAGGCTACGACGAACACGCCGCGATCTGCGATCACGACGAGGCGCGCGAAACCGCATGATCGAAGTCCTGCTCGAGCCCTTTACCGAGTTCGCCTTCATGCGCCGGGCGCTTGTGGGATCTCTGGCCATCTCGATGACCGCGCCGCCGATCGGCGTGTTTTTGATGCTGCGCCGGATGAGTCTGATGGGCGATGCCATGGGGCACGCGATCTTGCCCGGCGCAGCCATCGGCTATCTGCTCGCGGGGCTCTCGCTCTTTGCCATGAGCCTCGGGGGTTTTGCCGCCGGGCTTGCAGTGGCGCTGGCGGCGGGTCTCGTCGCGCGCTCCCGGGTGATCCGCGAAGATGCGTCTCTGGCAGGGTTCTATCTTTTGTCGCTGGCGCTTGGTGTGTTCTTGGTGTCGGTCCACGGCACTAATGTCGACCTGCTGCATGTGTTGTTCGGTTCGGTGCTCGCGCTGGACGATGCGGCCTTGCTGCTCGTCGCCGGCATCGCCACGGTCTCCCTGATCACGCTGGCGGCGATCTACCGTCCCCTCGTGCTGGAGTGCTTCGACCCGTACTACCTGCGGTCCGTGAGCCGCTGGAGTTCGCCGACGCATCTGATCTTCCTTGTGCTCGTGGTGCTCAATCTCGTCGCCGGGTTTCAGGCGCTCGGCACCTTGATGGCAGTTGGTATCATGTTGCTACCTGCGGTCAGTTCGCGGTTCTGGACCGACAGTGCGGGCGGCATGATCGCCGTGGCCGTCATTGCGGCATTCCTGTCGAGCATGGCGGGGCTGCTGATTTCCTATCACTACAGCGTGCCGACCGGTCCGACCGTCATTCTGGCCTGCGGCGCGTTCTATCTGTTCTCGATGCTTGCGGGCCGGCGGGGCGGTGCTATTTGGGGGCTCATGCCGCGCAAACATTTGGAAGCCTAGCCTCTCAACAATCCTTACACGGAGTTTCACGACCATGCGTTTCCGTTTCACGCCCTTCCTCGCCGTCGCGGTCTTGGCGCTCGGCGTCTCGAATTCGGCGAACGCTGCCGACAAGCTCAAGACTATCGCCTCGTTCAGCATTCTCGCCGACATGGTGAAGAATGTCGGCGGCGACCGGGTCGAGGTCACCGAGCTCGTCGGTTCCGACGGCGATGCGCACGAATTCAACCCCACGCCCGCCGACGCCAAGGAGCTGGCTCGCGCGGACGTCTTCTTCGTCAACGGGCTCGGCTTCGAGGGCTGGATGGAGCGGCTCGAGTCTTCGTCGGGCTTCAAGGGCGCCACGGTGGTGGCAACGACGGGCGTCAAGGCGCGCAAGATGGATGAGGATGACGACGCGCATCATGAGGGTGCCGATGATGACGGTCACGATCATGACGACCACGATGAGCATGCGGACGCACTCCACCAAGACCACGGCGACATGGACCCGCATGCCTGGCAGGACCTGGCCAATGGCGAAATCTAT
>Ga0209013_10000160_pt1 | contig 54082 bp, 55 predicted proteins | sample Cruoilmetagenom2_FD_187291 | JGI IMG/M metagenome (GOLD analysis project Ga0209013, IMG submission 187291) | Oil polluted marine microbial communities from Coal Oil Point, Santa Barbara, California, USA - Sample 2 (SPAdes) (version 2) | ecosystem: Environmental > Aquatic > Marine > Oil seeps ...
CGACAAATACAGGAAGTCGCTTCCGAAGCGGCCAGCACGGCCCTTGCCTCTGTGTAAGGGGTAGTGCGATTTGTCTCGACGCGGTGCGTGACGCGCTTGCGGAAGGGCGGCAGAAGACATGACTGATGTACAGCCAAAGAAACAAAACGCCGATAGGCAGGTTATTGAAATACAGGAAGGCGCACCCTCCGGCGCCATCACGGCCCTTGCCATTGTGTAAGGGGTAGTGCGATTTGTCTCGACGCGGTGTGTGACGCGCTTGCGGAAGGGCGGCAGAAGACATGACTGATGTAGAGCCAAAGAAACAAAACGCCGATAGGCAGGTTATTGAATGCTTTGGCGTTGAATGGGAGTAATTTGATTACAGTTCAGCCCCAGCTGAAGAAAAGCTGAGACAAAGCTGGGATCAATATTTCCATATATTTCCGTGGAGCGCGGTGACAAAACAGTCCGAAGGTTTCGATATGGGTTGTGGTACGGGGCGATGGGCGCGCTTTGTTGCGCCAAAAGTCGGGACGCTAAATTGCATCGATCCAAGTCATGCTATCGAGGTGGCAAAGCATAATTTGGCTTCGTTTTCGAACGTGCGTTTTCTGAACGAGACAACGGAAGACTGTACGCTCGGCGATGAAACACAAGATTTCGGTTATTGCCTAGGTGTGCTTCATCACATACCCGACGCACAAAAAGGGTTAGACGACTGCGCTCGAATACTAAAGCCGGGGGCGCCATTTCTGCTCTATCTCTATTATAGTTTTGAAAACAAGCCCTTATGGTTCAGGCTGACATGGCGCAGTTCCGACATGGTCAGGCGATTCATCAGCCGAACGCCAAATGTCATCAAGAAGGGCCTCTGTTCTTCGATTGCGGCTCTCATATATTTTCCGCTGGCGAGGTTGGCACGCCTGTTGGCGAGCTGCGGCCTAGATGTCACCAACATGCCTTTGTCGGATTATCGCCATAAGCCGTACTACCAGATGCAGAATGACTCGCTCGATCGTTTCGGCACGAGGCTGGAGCAGCGATTTTCTAGAGCTGAAATAGAAGGCATGCTGGGCAAGGCCGGTTTCGAAAACATTGTGTTTTCCGAGCGCACCCCATATTGGTGCTGTGTCAGCTACAAGAAGTAACGTCCGACTTCGTTATACTCGCGCCGAATCTTGAGACTGGAAGACTGGGGGATCGAGCTACCCATGGGCAATTCATGGATCCGGCGGCAAAAGGTGCGTCTGCGCCGCCCTGCGCAAATCCTCGCGGCTCCCATCTTCTCCAACTACGTCAAGCTCGTGCTCGGCACGTCCTCGCGCGTTTCCGATCCGCCGGACTATGTGGCGCGCGCCTGGAAGAACCATCCTCAGATCATCGCGCTGTGGCATGGGCAGTTCTTTCTGCTGCCGGGGATCTATCCGCAGGAAGTTCCGGGACGGGCAATGGTGTCACGCCATGAGGACGCCGAGGCGCTCGCCCGCGTCTTGCGTGGATTCGGTCTGGAACTCATTCGCGGGGCGGGTGCGGGAGAGCGCCGCCGCGATCGCGGCGGTGCCGAGGCCGCCCACGGGGCGGTCGCCTCTTTACGGGAGGGCTACAGCATCGCCATGACCGCCGACGTGCCGCCGGGCCCAGCCCGCAAATGCGGACGCGGCATTGTCACGATCGCCAGCATGTCGGGCCGGCCGGTCGTGCCGTTCGCTGTGGCGAGCTCGCGCTACGCCGCGGTGAATTCCTGGGACCGCATGACGTTCAATCTGCCGTTCTCGAAACTCGGCATCGCCATGGGCGACCCTATCCAGGTGCCGCCGGACCTGAACGTTCGCGAGCTGGAGCCATACCGGCAACAGGTGGAGGACGCGCTTAACGTGACCACCGAGAAGGCCTATGCGCTGGCGGGCGCCGATTCGGCCAGGGCCACGCCGCCCAAGCGCCGCTGATCGCGCCGAAAGCCGCCGTGACAGAGAAGCGAGTCTCCGAAAGGCGAAGGCTGCGCGTTCCTGGCCACCGGACGTGGATCGGCAGCAGACTAGCGCCGGACAGCACCGCGCTTCCGGTTGACGCTTCCCCACCCTTGAGCTTTGGTGCCGCCCAACAAAGGGCTGAATCAAAAAAGCTGGGACCTGCGTCATGACGCTACTCATCATCGGCATCGTTGTGTTTCTCGGCATCCATCTGGTGCCGGCATTTCCGCATGTTCGCGAGGCGCTGATCGGGCGGCTCGGCGAGAAAGGCTACCAGGTCGCCTTTGCGCTCGCGTCGATCGCGGGCTTCGCGCTTCTCGTCTGGGGCTTTGCCGTCGCGCCGTTCGTGCAAGTCTGGTCGCCGCCGGCCTGGACGCGCTGGGTGGCGATCGCGCTCATGCTGCCGGCCTTCATCTTCCTGGTCGCGGCCTATATTCCGGGTGGGATCAAAGCGAAGCTCAAGCACCCCTATCTCGTTGCCATCAAGACGTGGGCGCTGGCGCATCTGATCGCCAATGGCGATCTCGCCTCCATCATCCTGTTCGGGTCGTTTCTTGCGTATGCCATCTTCGACCGCATTTCCTTGAAACGGCGGCAGCCCAGGGAACTCATCGTGTCCGCGGCGCCAGGCGGCGCCCGCAACGACGTGATAGCTGTCGTCCTGGGGGGCGTGTTCTACGTGATATTCCTGATCTGGCTGCATCCACTCCTGATCGGCCGGGCGGTTGTGCCGCACTAAGTTTACACGTCGTAGGACTTTTTTGCAGTGCACAAATCACTATATATCTGTCATAAAGTTAGCCCGAAATCGCCATTGACCCAGGGGAAGTCCGTGTCGCAGAGCTTTGACGTCAAGCGGGTCACCGCACCGCAAATCGCCGGCCGCAAGGGCGGGGCGCCTATCGTGGCGCTGACCGCCTACCACGCCCATACGGCGCAGATCATCGATCCGCATGTGGACTTGCTGCTGGTGGGCGATTCGCTCGGCATGGTGATGCATGGCTACGAGACCACGGTTCCCGTGCCGCTCGATCTCATGATCATGCATGCTCAAGCGGTGGTGCGCGGCTCCAAGCACGCGCTCGTCGTGGTCGATATGCCTTTCGGGTCTTACGAGGAGAGCCCGGCGGTCGCGTTCCGCAACGCCGCGCGCATCATGAAGGAAACCGGTGCTGGTGCCGTCAAGATCGAAGGCGGCGTGCACATGGCCGAAACCATCGATTATCTGACGAGCCGGGGTATTCCGGTGATGGGCCATATCGGGTTGACGCCCCAGGCGGTGAACCAGATCGGCAGCTTCAAGCCACAAGGCCTCCACCGTTCGGAGTGGGCGCCCTTCGAGGAGGACGCCAAGGCAGTGGCCGGGGCCGGGGCCTTTGCGGTGGTGCTCGAGGCCTTGGCCGAGCTCCTCGCCGCGCGCATCACCAAGCAAATTTCTATCCCGACCGTCGGCATCGGCGCCTCGGCCGAGTGTGACGGGCAGATCCTCGTGCTTGAGGACATGCTCGGGCTCTCGCCCCGCGTGCCGAAATTCGTGAAGGAATATGCCCAGCTCGGGGACGCCATCGAGGGCGCCGTGAAAGCGTATTCCGCCGATGTCCGTCGGCGCGCCTTCCCATCGGATGCCCATACCTATCCGATGATCGACGAGGACGGCGGCGACGACGAAGACACGAAAAAGACCGAAATGACAGGCAGTTAGCCTTCGAGGGCTAACCAAGCGCCACGTTTGTCGCTATCGCGCGGAGGCTTGAGCCTTGCGTGAGCAACCGGCCTTCACTATACGGCGTGAGGTTGGGGGCCACAGTCGGCCTCGATCGCACCGTCCTTTGTCACCGAAAGAGTCCGCAGCCCTATGAGCGACAATAGTTTTTTCCGCGAGGTCGACGAAGCCGTCCGCCACGAGCGGTACAAGGCGCTGTGGGACCAGTACGGGGTTTACATCATTATCCTGGCTGCGGCCGTGATCGCTGGTGTTGCCGGGTACAAGGGCTGGACCTATTGGACGGAGCGCCAGGCCAAGGAGGCGGGGACCGAGTACACCCAAGCTCTGGCGCTGAAGACAGGCGCCGATCTCGACAAAGCGCGTGAGGCATTCGAGACGCTCGCGAAGGACGGCCCCAGCGGCTACCAGGTGCTGTCCCGCTTCCAGCTGGCGGCGACCGACGCCAAGGCCGGCGACACGGACAAAGCCGTCGCCGCCTACGATGCGCTTGCCACGGATGCCGGCGTCGATCCCATTCTGCAAGGTCTTGCCACGGTCCAAGCCGCGACGCTGCGGGTCGATGCCGCGGACTATGCGGAGATGGAGCGGCGGCTGAATGGGCTGGTCGAGAACAATTCGCGCTGGCGCTTCTCGGCGCGGGAGCTACTGGGTCTGTCAGCCTACCAGCACAAGGACATGCGTGCCGCCGAGGAGCAATTCAGCGCGCTCCTTGCCGATCAGAACACGCCGCCGAATTTGCGGGAGCGTGCCAACATGATGCTAGCCTTGATCGTGAGCAGTACGCCGGCGCAAAGCAGCAGCACGACAAACTAGCTCGTCCAACAGGGCGCGTTCGATCAGGGGATGGCTCGAAACGTGGGCCCGAGAAGTGAACGAGACATGGGCTATCGCCTTCTCGGCGCGGGACTGACCGTCTCGCTCGCGATCGTCCTCACGGCTTGTGGCAGCCTGTCGGCCATCAAGAATCCTTTCGGAGAAGAAGAAGAGCGTCTGCCCGGCGAGCGGGTGTCGGTCATTACCGACCCAGGCCAGTTCAATGCGGCCCAAATCTCACCGCGGGCCGTGGCGCTGCCGCCGGCGCGGTCTAATGCGAGTTGGGCGCAGCCTGGCGGGTCGGCCTCGAACAATCTCGGTCACTTGGCGCTTGCCGGCGGCTTGCGCAAAGCCTGGTCCGTCGACGCCGGCACCGGGTCGTCGTCGAGGGGGCGTTTGAGCGCGGTGCCGATTGTCGCCGGCGGCCGGGTCTACACACTTGATGCTGCGGGAAATGTCTCTGCGTTCTCTGCCTCGAGCGGCGCCAAGGCCTGGGGCGTTAGCGTCACGCCAGATAACGAGAGCAGCAAAGAGGGCTTTGGCGGCGGCCTCGCATTCGAGAGCAACACAATTTATGTGACGACGGGCTACGGGACGGTTGTCGCCTTGAACGCGAGCAGCGGCGCTGTCCTGTGGACCACACCGATTGGTGAGCCGATCCGCAATTCGCCGACGGTCGCGGGCGGTAAAGTCTTTTTCGTATCCACCGAGAACACGCTGCATGCGTTGAACGCCAGCACTGGCAGCAAGCTGTGGAGGGCGCGTGGACTGCCGCAGCCCACGACGTTGCTCAGCAACGCAAGCCCCGCCGTCGCGAGCGGGACGGTGGTGGCGCCGTTCCCGGCAGGCGACATCATGGCCTTCCAGACTGGCAGCGGCAAACGAGCCTGGAGCGACTCGCTCAGCCGGTCGTCGGACACGTCGGCCGCCGGCATTCTCGGCGATCCTGCCCGGCCGGTGATCGACCGCGGTGTGGTTTACGCGGTCAGTCACGGCGGAAGGATGATTGCGACCTCGGCGGGCTCCGGCGCGCGCGTGTGGACGCGCAATATCGCCAGCACGCAGATGCCTTGGCTCGCGGGCGATGTTGTCTTCGTGGTGGATACGCGGGGACGCCTCATGGCGATCGGCCGCAGGGACGGCCAAATCCGCTGGGTTAGCGATTTGCCGGCGAGTTCGCGTTGGAGCGGTCCGGTGCTTGCAGGCAGCCGGGTTTGGGTCGTCTCCGGGGACGGGCTCTTGGTCGGGGCCGATGCGCGGACCGGACAGCTTGGAACGCAGATCGACCTCGATACGGATGTGTTCGTCACGCCCGTTGTGGCGGGCGGCCGGATGTATATCCTGTCGGACGACGCCGACCTGATTGCTCTTAATTGACGCTTGGGCTGGCCTCTCGCGCCGCCCGGTTTCCTCTCGCGCCGTAACGGTCCCCATGTCCTTCACTGTCGCAATTGTCGGACGGCCCAATGTGGGCAAGTCCACCTTGTTCAACCGGCTCGCCGGTAAGCGGCTGGCGCTGGTCGACGACCAGCCGGGCCTGACCCGGGACCGGCGCGAGGCCGAGACGGTCTTAGGGGCCTGTGCCGTCACGCTGGTCGATACGGCGGGGCTCGAGTCGGGCGATGAGGGCCTCAGCGCGCGCATGCGCCAGCAGACGGACGAAGCCATCGCGCAAGCGGATCTCGTTCTGTTTCTCATCGATGCACGTGTCGGGATCACAGCGGCGGACGAAATCTTCGGCGAACTCGTCCGCGCGTCGGGAAAGCCCGTGGTGCTGGCGGCCAACAAGTCGGAGGGCCGGGCCGCGGAGGCGGGCTACTACGAAGCCTTTGCGTTGGGACTGGGCGAGCCTTTGGCGATCTCCGCCGAGCACGATCTTGGCATCGGCGAAATTGCGGAGGCCATCGAGCAGGCTTGCAGCGCTCGCAAGCCGGAGCCCGATACGGATGCCGTGGAGGCCGACTCAGGTCCGCATCCGTTGCGCATCGCCGTCGTCGGACGCCCCAATGTGGGCAAGTCCACGCTTGTCAACGCGCTGCTTGGCGAGGAGCGCATGATTACGGGTCCGGAAGCGGGCATCACCCGTGATGCGATTGCGTCGGAGATTGAGTGGAACGGCCGGCCCATGCGCGTGTTCGACACCGCAGGGCTGCGGCGCAAGGCGCGTATCGAGAAGAAGGCGGAGGTGCTCTCCGTCGGCGATACGCTCAAAGCTATCCGCTTCGCCGAGGTGGTGATCTTGCTGCTCGATGCGGAACAACCGTTCGAGAAGCAGGACCTCCAGATTGCCGACTTGATTGCACAAGAAGGACGGGCGCTCGTCATCGCCATCAACAAATGGGACCTCGTGGAAGACCGGCAGCAACGTCTGGCCGAGTTGCGCGAGATGTGCCAGCGGCTGTTGCCGCAAGTCAAAGGCGTGTCTCTGGTCACGCTCTCCGCGAACAGCGGTAAGGGTCTCGGCAGGCTGATGCGGGCGGTGGTCGCCGCCGACGAAATGTGGAACCGGCGTTTGCCGACGCATACGCTGAACCAGTGGCTGCGCGGCGCAACGGAAGCGCATCCGCCGCCGGCCGTCTCGGGGCGCCGCATCAAGCTGCGCTACATGACGCAAGCCAATGCGCGGCCGCCGACCTTCGTGGTGTTCTGCTCGCTGCCCAAGGCTCTGCCGGATGCCTATGTGCGCTATCTTGTGAACGGCTTGCGCGAGACGTTTGACTTGCCCGGTGTGCCGATCAGGCTCAATTTGCGTAAAGGCGAGAACCCTTATGTGAAGGGACGCTAAGGCATGAGCGGCGAGACGGAAGTCTACTTCTATCACCTTGAGGGCCGCACGCTGGAGCAGGTGCTGCCGACGCTGCTGGAACGCTCGCTCGAACGCGGGTGGCGCGCAGTGGTGCAAGCTTCGAGCCCGGAGCGCGTCGAGGCGTTGAACACGTTGCTGTGGACCTTTCGCGAGGACAGCTTCCTACCCCACGGGACGTCCAGCGACGGCACGGCGGCGATGCAGCCGATCTTTCTGACCGTCGAGGCGGACAATCCCAACGACGCGGCGGTGCGCTTCCTCGTCGATGGCGCCACGCTCGACGATGCATCGCCTTACGCCCGGGTGGTCTATGTGTTCGACGGTCATGACGACGACGCCGTGTCCCAGGCGCGGGCCGCATGGACGGAGGCGAAGGACAAGGGCTTCGCCGTGAGCTATTGGCAGCAAGATGGGGAGGGCCGCTGGCAGCAGAAGGCCTAAATCTCGATGCCGGCAAGCCGCAAGCCATAGATCATGGCGAAATAGGCGCCGACCGTCAGCGTGACCGAGGCGGCCAGGCTCGCATAGAAATCGACCCCGGCTCGCAGCAGCAGCGGCAAGGTCAGAAACAGGACCAGAGAGGGCAGGACCAGCCAGAAGATGCCTGAGGCCAGGCGGGCCACCTTCTCCGTATCGCCGGTATCGATATAGAGCCAGATCATGGCCAGAACGGAGGTCAGGGGGATCGAGGCGATAATGGCCCCGAACAGGGCGCTGCGCTTGGCGGCCTCGGAGACTGCGACCACGAGGACGCTCGTCAGCAGGACCTTGATCGTGGCATACAGCATCGGTCTTCCTCCTTGGGCGTTCTGGGCCGCCCTTGCTTGGCACCCCCCAACAGGTTTTTGCCCCCGTTTACCTTAGGCGCCTTGTGGCCGTCATTCCTGATGGCTATAAGCCCGGCAAAGAATCAAAGGACAAGAAGGACTTGGGCATGGCCAGCGAACGCACGATGTCGATCATTAAGCCCGACGCCACTGAGCGCAACATCACCGGGCTGATCATCGCGCGTCTGGAGGGGGCCGGCTTGCGCGTGATCGCGCAAAAGCGGGTCTGGTGGAAGAAGAAGGACGCTCAGAAGTTCTACGAGATCCATAAGGACCGCTCCTTCTATAAGGACCTCATCCAGTTCATGACCTCGGGGCCTGTCGTGCTCATGGTGCTCGAAGGGGAGGACGCCATCGCCCGAAATCGCTCGGTGATGGGGCGGACCAACCCGGTCGATGCGGAGCCGGGCACGATCCGCAAGGATTTCGGCGTCAACATGCAGCGGAACTCGGTGCATGGCTCCGACAGCCCGGAAAGCGCCCAGCGCGAGATCGATCTCTGCTTTAAGAAGGCCGAGATCATCGGGTAGGGCTGTTCGCCTCCTTTTGATCTACGGCAAGGCATGATCCGCCGTGGTGGCTAAGAATGCCACCATGCCTCGTATGCTCCTTTTGGTCTCTGTCCTGGCGGGTCTGCTTGCTCTGCCGGCTATCACCTCGCGCGCGGAAGATGTGCCGCCGGATGCCAACGGCGTGCCCAAAGACATCCCCAAGACGCAGTCGCCCGCCCTCGATTGGGGCATGCGCAATCTCGATCCCGACCAGCGGCAGCGCATGCTGCGCTTCTCGACCTTCGTCAATGGCGGCATACCGGACGACTATCAGAAGGCGGAGAACACGGTGGGCTACACGGTGCGCGCCATCTCTGAAGGCGGACAGCTCTATGCGAGCCATTGCCAGAAGTGTCATGGCGAATGGGGGCTCGGCAATGGCGACCTTGCTTACGCGCTGAAGCCGTCGCCGGCGCTCCTCGCCTATATGGTGCAGCAGCCGGTTGCCGTGGATCAGTATCTCTTATGGAGCATCGCCGAAGGCGGGGCGCCGTTCGGCACCGCCATGCCGGGGTTCAAGGACCAGCTCTCCCACGAACAGATCTTCCAGATCGTGGCCTATTTGCGCGCAGGCTTCCCTGACCTCGACGACAAGCCGCCCGCGAAACGTGGGCCAGGCGCTGCCGCGACGGACGAGCCGGACCCGAGAACCCATACGATCGACTAGCGGTATGTTACGGCCCTGGCGTGCGCCGTTGGGCTAAACTTGCACCATCATGGGTCTTCTGAGCAAAAGCTTTGTGTTTGCCGTCCTTGTTGCGGCCGTGAGCCCGGTGGGCGAGAGGCTCGCGCACGCAGCCGACGAGCCGGCTGCGCCTTGCACCGAAGACGCCATGCTGGTGTTCGACGCTTCGGGCTCGATGTCGGGCAATGGCTGGGGCTACGGCAGCGAGAACCCCACCGCTGTCAGCCGCATCGACAGAGTGCGCATTGCGCTCGCCGAGATCTTGCCGCGCATCACGCGTTTCCGCCGCGTCGGGCTCATCACCTATGGGCCCGGTCCTTATCAGACATGCAACGTGCAACTCGACTTAAGCCCTGCGCCAAGCGCGGCGCAGCGCATACTCGATGCGGTGAACGGCTTGACGCCCGCGGGCCAGACGCCGTTGTCGAAGGCGGTTGCCCAAGCCGCGCGCGTGCTCGACTACCGTGCCAAGCCCGGCGTGATCGTGGTGCTCACCGACGGTGAAGAGACCTGCGGCGGCAAGCCATGCGACCTCGGCAAGGAACTCCGCAAAGACGGGCTGCAGCTCACCGTGCATGTCATCGGCTTGCGGGTGAAGGGGATTACCTGGACAGGCGAGCAGGCGGTCGTCGAGACCAGGTGCCTCGCCGAGGAGACCGGCGGGCTCTACACGACCGTCGAGACGGAAGAGGAACTCACGGACGCGCTGGAGAAGACGCTCGGCTGCCCCATGGTGACGGAAGCACTCAAGCGCTAAGCGCGTCTAGCTCAGTTCGCGGATGCGGAAGGGCAGGCCGCCCTTTGGGCAGAGCGTCACCGTGGCGTGGATCTTTGCCGGGTTGGGCCCGACATATTCGGGCGTGAAGCGCCGCAGCAGCTGGACCAGCGCCAGCATGTTTTCGATCTGCGACAGCGCCCCGCCAATGCAAGACCGCTTGCCGGCGGCGAACGGCAGGTAGGAGTACTTCACCCGCTTCTTGGCGCGCTCCGGTGCGAAACGCTCCGGATCGAACTTCTCCGGGTTGTCCCAGTATTTCGGGTTGTGATGGGCGATATAGGTCAGCATCACGATCTTGTCGCCCGCTCTGATCTTGTGGCCCGCGATGTCGTCGTCGCCGGCGGCAATGCGGATCAGTGCCCAGATCGGCGGGAAGAGACGCATGGTCTCCTGGATCACCTGCCTCGTGTAGGTGAGTTGCTGCACTTGGTTCCATTGCGGATCGGCGTCGCCGCAGACGGCGCGCGTCTCGGCGCGGATGCGCTCCATGGCTTCAGGGTGCTGCGACAGAAGATAGAGTGACCAGGCGAGCGTCAGCGCGGTGGTCTCGGTGCCGGCCCACAGATATTGCTTGATCTCGTCGACGACCTGGCGGCGGTCGAACTCCGGGAACTCCGGATCGGCCTCGGCCTCCAGCAGCATGTTGAGCAGTGTCTTGTCGCGATCCTCGACGACGTCGGCGCCCATAACCATGTCGGGCACCGAGTGCCACACTTCCATGGCCTTGGCCGTGTCCTCGCCGGTCATCTCGACAAGTTCGCCGCGCACGTTCTTCAGACGGATGGACTTGTGGTTCATCACGTCGGTGTAGGTCTTCACCTGCTTGAACACGAAGTGTGGGTTGAACGGCATCTCGCGGTCGAACAGCGCCTTGCAAATCATTTCGGCGGCGAGCGTCCAGGTCTCTTCCACCATCTCGATGGTCTCGCCGGTCGAAGCGAATTTCGCCCAGCGGTCCATCTTGGAGTCGATGGCCGACATCAGATAGGGGAAGTACTCCTCGAACATCTGCGGATGGAAGGCCGCCTGCTGAGGTGTGCGAATTTTCTGCCACAGCGCACCGTCGATGGTGATCATGCTGCGGCCGAAGATGGGGCGGAGCCCATCGAAATACTTTGTGTAGTTGTCGGCGTTTGTTACGAGCACGCGCTCGGCGTACTCGGGCTCGCTCAAGAGCACGACGCGCTGGTTCTTTAGATTGATCGGGATGACGCCGTTGTATTTGTCGCTGAGCGCCGCGAGAACCTGCATAGGGTTCTCCTGGTTCAAAAGCGGTGTGAGCTTGAACCAGATGCTCTGCTCTTCGCCAAGCCCGTGTGACGGAGAATAGGCGACCGTCATGTCCGCCATTTACGCCCTTCCCCCGCTCCTGAGCGTTCAATCTCGGGTTCGACCCCATAGGGCCAACCCGCAGCTCAGGAAACGGCCCTCCGCGCTGCCTCGACCCTAGGGGCTTCCCCTATGGCAGTTCGCGGGAATTGTGTTGAATTGGCCGTTCCTAACATCCAGCCGTCCGGATTGTCCATGGTTGGGAACGCCGCATGTTGAGCTGGGTCAACATGCGCTGTCCAATCTTCCATCTTAGGTCCGATGGCGCGAGGATCAAAGCGTGCCGGGAAGTGGCGGCGAAAAGAGGGCATTTTCGCCCTCCGGCCGTGAAATTCCGACCACATGCTCCCCCTCCACGCGGACGTCCCCCGAGGCGACCAGCCGGAGCGCGTGGGGGTAGAGCTTGTGCTCCGCCGCCAGGACCCGTGCGGCCAGGCTATCCTCGGTATCGTCTGGGGCAACGGGTACGGCGGCCTGGGCCACGATCGGGCCGTCATCCATGGCCGCGCGCACAAAATGGACCGTGCAGCCGGTGATTTTGGCGCCCGCCTCCACGACCCGCGCGTGGGTATTGAGTCCCTTGAAGGCCGGGAGCAGGGAGGGGTGGATATTGAGATGGCGGTTCAGCCAGCGGGTCACGAAGTCCTCCGTCAGAAGCCGCATGAAGCCGGCATTGCACAACAGATCCACGCCCGCGCCGTGGAGAGCCTCATCCAGCACGGCCTCGAAACCGGGGCGGCTCGCGAAGGCCTTGTGGTCGACCACCTGCGTTGGAATGCCCGCATCGTCGGCCCGGGCGAGACCTTGCGCGCCCGCTACGTTGGAGACGACGAGTGCGAGCTTCGCCGGGTAGTCAGGCGCCTTGGCCGCCTCGATCAGCGCCTGAAGGTTGCTGCCGCGCCCGGAGATGAGGACGCCGACGCGCTTCTTCGTCATCACGCGCTCCGCTTTCCATCGAGCCGGACGGCTGCGCCGTCTCCGCGCTGAACAAGGGTGCCGATCACGACCGCTTCCGCCCCGAGGGCGTCTCGCACGCGCGTCGCATCGTCCGCGGCCGCGACGGCCACCATGCCGATCCCGCAATTGAAGGTGCGGTACATCTCGAGGGGGTCGAGCCGCGCCTCCGCCTGGAGCCATTCAAACACTGGCGGCAGGGGCATGGCGCTTTGGTCAATGGCGGCGGTGAGACCTGCAGGCAGGACGCGCGGTAGATTGTCGATCAGCCCGCCGCCGGTGATGTGGCATAGCGCCTTCACCGCCCCCGGATTTCCGCGAATCGTATCAAGGAGCTGGCGGACATAGATCCGTGTCGGGGTGAGGAGCGCTTGGCCGAGCTTCAGGCTCGGCGCAAAGGGGGCAGGATCGTCCCATCCAAGCCCGCTCGCCGCGACGACCTTGCGGACCAGCGAGAAGCCGTTGGCGTGAACCCCAGAGGAGGGGAGCCCGATCAGCACATCACCCTCGGCGAGGTCGGTGCGCGGCAAGAGGCTGTCCCGTTCCACGGCGCCCACGGCGAAGCCGGCCAGGTCGTAGTCGCCCGGCTCATAGAGGCCGGGCATCTCGGCGGTCTCCCCGCCGATCAGCGCGCAGCCGGCCTCGGCGCAGCCTTGCGCGATGCTCCCCACGATCGTCTCGGCGACGCCGACATCGAGCGCACCGGTCGAGAAGTAGTCGAGGAAGAACAGCGGCTCGGCGCCTTGCACCACGAGATCGTTCACGCTCATGGCGACAAGGTCGATGCCGATCCACGCGTGCAGCCCCGTCTCGATGGCGAGCTTGAGCTTGGTGCCGACGCCGTCGGTGGCGGCGACGAGAAGCGGGTCCTTGTAGCCACAAGCCTTGAGGTCGAAGAGGCCGCCGAACCCGCCAAGGCCGCCAAGGACGCCCGCCCGCTTGGTCTTGGCGGCCAGGGGCCCGAGCTTTTCGACCAGCGCATTGCCGGCATCGATATCGACGCCCGCGTCACGATAGGTCAGCGGCTTGCCGTGTGGGTCTGGGCTTTTGGATTGCGGGGGCAGTTGAGCCACTCGTGGTGCAAGTTCGAAGGATTTGGCATAACAATCGTGCCGGACGGGAGCCGTCAAGGCGGAAAGGCCTCACAGGCGACGCATTCCAACCGTTTCAGGCGATTAGACGTGGCTGCTCGCAGATTGAATCCCCACATGGTGCTGACTTTCGTCACGCGCGGCGCCGGGCCAATTCACCGGCGAAATCTGCTAAAATCCACTTTGGGACGGCCGGATTATTTGGAGAACTGCTGGTGAATATCCCCAACACACTGACGCTCGCGCGGATCGTGGCCGTGCCGCTGCTGGTGTGGCTCATCATCGATAATGAGATGCTTGTGGCGTTTGGGGTGTTCGTGCTGGCCGGGCTCTCCGACGCGGCCGACGGGTTCCTTGCCAAGCGCTATGGCTGGCACACCGAACTCGGCGCCTATCTCGATCCCATCGCGGACAAGGCGCTGCTCGTGACGATCTTCGTCACGCTTGGGCTCGCGGGCCATTTGCCGGTGTGGCTGGTGATCGCCGTGGTGAGCCGGGACATTCTTATCGTCGGCGCCGTGCTGCTCGCCTGGATGATGTCGCGGCCGATCACCGTGAAGCCGCTGCTTATCAGCAAAGTGAACACTTGCGCGCAGATCGCGCTGGCAGGCGTGGTGCTGGCGGAACTCGGCCTCGGACTCGGATTGGACCGGCTCATCTGGCTGCTGATCTGGGTGACCGGGACCTTCACCATCCTTTCGGCCGCCGCGTATTTCTGGGCATGGCTCCAACATATGAACAGCTACGAGCCGGAACCGGGCGCCATCCGGCGCCGCCGCAGAGAAAGCACGGTTCGCGCCCCCCGGACGCGGACCAGAGCCTCGTGAGCCTCGCTCAGCTTGCCTTCGATCTGCCGCACCGCGCCGCGCTCGGCGCGGAGGACTTCCTTGTGAGCGATTGCAACGCCGCGGCTGTCAAGCTGGTCGACGCGTGGCCGCAATGGCAGGACCAGGTGCAGCTTCTGACCGGGCCGCCGGCAAGCGGCAAGACGCATCTCGTTCGCGTGTGGCAGGGACGCGCCGGCGCCATCGCGCTCGATCCGGAGAATCTGGGCATCGAGGTCATTGATCGGCTTCCCGCCAGCATGCCTGTCGCGGTGGAGGACGCCGACCGCGCGGGCTACGACGAGAAGAGCTTGTTCCATCTGCTCAACCTGGCGCGCGAGAAACGCCTCTTCGTGCTGTTGACGTCGCGGAGCAGCGCAAACCGCTGGGAGGTCGGGTTGCCCGACCTTGCCTCGCGGCTCAGCGCCGTTCCGGTCACGGAGATCGGCGTTCCCGACGAAGCGCTGCTGCGGACCGTGATGCTCAAGCATTTCGCCGACCGGCAGCTCGACATCGATCCCAAGGTGCTGGAGTTCATGGCGGTACGGATCGATCGTTCCTTGGAGGCCGCCGCGGCGGCCGTGGAGGCGGTGGACCGGGTGGCGCTCCGCTCAGGCCGCAAGATCAGCCGCCAATTGGTGACCGAGACGCTAGAGGGTGAAGTTAGCGATAAGTGACGCAGCGGATTGATGTTTTCCGTAACGCAAGTGATACATTTGACAGAGTACCATGCGCTTGGAACAACCCCCTAGGAGGGGTGAGGCGCAGGTCTTCACGAGGATATCGATGAACATTTCTGAACAGGTCGGACCCGATGGCGCTGCTGCCCGCATTGCTGCCTTCGGGCCGGACCGCTTCTACAACCGGGAACTGTCCTGGCTGAATTTCAACAAGCGTGTGATGGAAGAGGCCGGGAACGAGCGGCAGCCGCTATTGGAGCGCCTGCGCTTCCTATCGATCTCGGCCAACAATCTCGATGAGTTTTACATGGTGCGCGTGGCAGGCTTGCGCGCGCAGGTCGTCGCCGGCATCGAAACGCCTAGCCAAGACGGACTGACGCCCACAGAGCAGCTCGACCGCATCAACGAGTCCGTCGCCGACTTGACCGCGAACCAGCAGGAGACCTGGGTCACGCTGGAGGCGCTTCTCGGCGAGGCGGGAATTCATGTGCTCAGCGCCGATCAGCTCGCCGGCCAGGAACGGACCTGGCTCGAGGACCATTTCCTCAACCACATCTTCCCGGTGTTGACGCCGATCGCCGTCGATCCGGCTCACCCGTTCCCGTTCATTCCGAATTTCGGTTTTACGCTGGGACTGGAGCTGGTGCGCGAAGGGTCGTTCCGGACCATGCACGCGCTGCTTCCCATCCCGCCGCAGCTCGACCGGTTCATCCGCCTTCCCGCAGAGGAGGGGAGCAAGGAGGCCATCCGCTTCATTCGGCTGGAGACGGTGGTCGGCATTTTCGTGTCGAGGCTCTTCCCCGGCTATCGCGTGAGAAGCCAAGGCGCGTTCCGGGTCGTGCGCGACAGCGACATCGAGGTGCAGGAAGAGGCCGAAGATCTGGTGCGCGTGTTCGAGTCCGCGCTGAAGCGCCGGAAGCGTGGATCGGTCATCCGGCTGGAGATGGAGGCCACGATGCCCTCGCGTCTCCAGCGCTTCGTCATGCAAGAGCTGAAAGTCTCCGAGCGCGAAAGCTTCGTGCAGAAGGGGCTGATCGGTCTTGCGGACACGAACCAGCTCATCGTCTCCGACCGGCCCGATCTCAAGTTCCAGCCTTTCGTCAGCCGGTTCCCGGAGCGTATTCGTGAGCATCACGGCGATTGCTTCGCGGCCATCGCCAAGAAGGACATCATCGTCCATCACCCGTACGAGTCGTTCGACGTGGTGCTTCAGTTCCTGAAGCAGGCCACGGCCGATCCGGATGTTGTGGCGATCAAATGGACGCTTTACCGCACCAGCAAGACCTCGCCGATCATCGAGGCGCTGAAGGACGCCGCCGAGGCCGGCAAGTCGGTCACGGCGGTGGTCGAGCTGAAGGCGCGGTTCGACGAGGAAGCCAACATCAAATGGGCGCGCGATCTGGAAAGCGCGGGCGTCCAGGTGGTCTACGGCTTTATCGAGCTGAAGACCCACGCCAAGCTGAGCCTGATCGTCCGCCGCGAGCGCGGCGAACTCGCCACCTACTGTCACGTGGGCACCGGCAACTACCACCAGGTCACGGCCAAAATCTATACGGATCTCTCGTTCTTCACGGCTGACCGGGTGGTCGGCAACGACCTGTCGCGCATCTTCAATTACGTGACGGGCTACGCGGAGCCGGCGGAGCTGGAGGACATGGCGGTGTCGCCGCACGGCATCCGCGCGCGCATCCTCGACCACATTCGCGAGGAGATGTACCACGCCAAGGCCGGCCGGCCCGCCGCCATTTGGATGAAGATGAACTCCCTTGTGGATCCCGAGATCATCGATGGGCTCTACGAGGCGAGCCAGGCCGGGGTGGAGATCGACCTCGTGGTCCGCGGAATTTGTTGCTTGCGGCCCGGTGTGCCGGGGCTCTCCGACAACATCCACGTAAAGAGTATCGTCGGCCGCTTCCTGGAGCACTCGCGCATCTATTGCTTCGGCGCCGGTCACGGGCTTCCGCATCGCAAGGCTGTGGTCTATATCAGTTCTGCCGACATGATGCCGCGCAACCTGAATCGCAGGGTGGAGGCCATGACACCGATCAAGAACCCAACGGTGCACGAGCAGATACTCGATCAAATCATGGTGGCGAATCTCAAGGACAACCTCCAGAGCTGGCGTGTGATGCCCGATGGCAGTTCCCAGCGCATCGAGGTGGAGCCGGGGCAGGAGCCCTTCAGCGCCCAGAACTACTTCATGACCAATCCGAGCCTGTCTGGCCGCGGCACGTCCTTGACGGAGAACATGCCGCCGCGATTCACGCGTCCAGTCGAGAACGTCTAGTCGCATGGCCTCGCGCAACGATCGAGGCCCAGTCGCCGTTGTCGATATCGGCTCGAACTCGGTGCGTCTCATCGTCTACGACGACGCGATTCGTTCCCCGGGGCCCATCTACAACGAGAAGGTGCTGTGCGGGCTCGGGCGGTCCATCGCCAGTTCGGGCAAGCTCGATACCGAAGGCGTGTCGCGGGCGCTCAGGGCGCTTAGGCGTTTCCGCTCCCTGGCCGACCAGTTGAAGGCCGAGCGAATCGAGGTCATTGCCACGGCGGCGGCGCGTGAGGCCGAGAACGGGCCCGAGTTCATCGCCCAGGCGGAACGCATCCTCGGCCGGCAGGTCACGGTGTTGTCGGGCACGATGGAAGCGGAGCTTGCCGCACTCGGTATCATCGCCGGCATCTACGCGGCGGACGGTTTCGTCGGCGATCTCGGCGGCGGCAGTCTCGAGCTCATCGACGTACGCGGCGGGCGACTCTCCGACGCTATCACCATGCCGCTTGGCGGCTTGCGGCTGATCGATGAGTCCGGCGGCAATATGAAGAAGGCGCGGGAGATCGTCGATAGGGCCTTTTCCAAGCTGGACTGGCTGGAGAAGGGCCGGGGGCGCGATTTCTATGCCATCGGCGGTACGTGGCGGGCGCTCGCGCGGCTGCACATGACGCAGACCAACTATCCTTTGCGGGTGATGCACAACTATCGCATCGAGGCCGACGAGGCGCTGAAATTCGCTTCGCTGCTCGACCACCAGTCGCAAAGTTCGCTTGCCGGCATTCGCGACATCTCCAGCGCCCGGCGAGAAACCATTCCCTACGGTGCCTTGGTGCTTGAACGGCTCATGAAGCAGATGAAGCCGCGCGCCATCGTGGTGTCCGTGCTCGGTATCCGCGAAGGCCTGCTCTACAACCTGTTGAGCGACGAGGAACGTGCCAAGGATCCGTTGATCGAGGCGTGTGCCTACCTTGCCAAGCAGCGCTCACGCTCGCAGCAAAACGCTTGGGAGCTCAGTGCCTGGACCGAGCCGTTATTCCGCATGCCGGGGCCCGTGGAAACGCCGGAGCAGACCCGGCTGCGGCAGGCGGCGTGCCTGCTGTCGGATATCACTTGGCGGGCGCATCCCGATTACCGCGGGGCCCAGTGTCTCAATATGGTGGCCCATGGCGATTTCGTCGGCGTGGACCATCCGGGGCGCGCCTTCCTGGCGCTCGCCGCCTACTACCGCAATGAGGGGGTGATCAAGAACGACGAGTTGAGCCAGCGGTTGGTGGAACTGGTCGACAAGGAAGCGCTGAAGCGTGCCCGCATCCTGGGTGCGGCCTTCCGCGCTGCTCATATGGTCACGGCGGCCATGCCGGGTGTTCTGCCCCATACGCCGCTCAGCTATGAAGGAAACCGCCTCATCTGGCAGTTGCCGGAGCCCTACGCGAACCTTGAGGGTGAGCGGGTGGAGCGGCGTTTCAAGACGCTCGCCAATCTCCTGGACCGGGAGCCTGAGATCAGGGTCGGGGCGCCGTTCCAGCTGGCGGCGGGCTAGGTTTGTCATTCACGCGAACGCGGGAATCCAGTAACAACAAGTTTGAGTTCAAGCCGGGCATGACAATCCACGCCCGGACCGGCGACATTCACTCCAGCCGTTAGAATGGGTCGATGGCAGAGGATCTCTATTCCGAACTTGGCGTGTCCAAGACCGCGAAGGCCGGTGAAATCACCAAGGCTTACCGCAAGCTCGCCAAGAAGCTGCACCCGGATCTCAATCCGGGGGACAAGGCGGCTGAAGACAGGTTCAAGAAAATCTCCCACGCTTATTCGATCCTGAAGGATCCCGATAAGCGCGGGCAGTACGATCGCGGCGAGATCGATGCGAGCGGACAGGAGCGCCCCGAGGCCCGCTACTACCGCGAACATGCCGGCGGTCCGGAAGGCGCGCGCTACCGTTCCTCGGCGGGTTTCGAGGACATGGGCGACTTCAGCGATCTGTTCGGCGATATGTTCACTGGCGCGCGCGGCGGCCGCCGTGGCGGCGCGCAGTTCTCCATGCGCGGGCAAGACGCGCAGTACCATCTCGACATCAACTTCCTGGATGCCGTCAACGGCACTAAGACGCGGATCACGCTGCCCGATGGCGGCACGCTCGACGTGACCATTCCGCCCGGCGTCAGCGAAGGGCAAGTGCTGCGGCTCAAGGGCAAAGGCATGCCGGGGATGGGCGAGGGGCCTCCGGGCGATGCGCTTGTGGAGATTGGCGTTCGCGGTCACCCCGTGTTCACCCGTGAGGGCAGCGACATCGTGGTCGAGGTGCCGATCAGCTTCGACGAGGCGGTGCTCGGCGGCAAGGTCGAGGTGCCGACGATTAGCGGGCGCGTCGCGGTGACAGTGCCCGCGGGCTCCAACTCGGGCCAGACGCTGCGCCTCAAGGGCCGCGGCGTGAAGGGCAAAGGCGATCAGTTGGTGAAGCTGACCGTGATGATGCCTGAAACGATCGATGACGACTTGAAGCGCTTCGCGGAAGATTGGCGCAAGAGCCATGCATACGATCCGCGGAGCAAGCTGAAGGAGCAAGCGTGATGCCGACCGAGCACGATGTCGTTGCGCGCGTTCACAGCCTCACGGTGACCCGGCTGCGGATTTGGGTGAGTCAGGGACTCATCAAGCCGGCGGACGAGACCGCGCGGAGCTATTCCGAAACGGATATTGCGCGCGCCGATCTCATCTGCACGCTGGAGGACGAGCTTGGGTTTGACGAGGAGGACGTGCCGGTGCTGCTTAACCTGATCGATCAGATTCACGGATTGCGTTCGGAACTGCGCGGACTTCTTGAAGTCCTGGACGAGCTTCCCTCTGACATGCGCAGCACGGTGCGCATGCGCATTGAGAACCGGCGGCGGGGTTAAGCCATGCGGGCGGGCATAATCGTCTTTTATGTGTTGCTGGTCATCTTGCTAACCATGGCCAGCGTGCAATACGGCTTGGGCCGGCTTCCCGGCGACATCGTCGTGGACTTAGGGGATTTCTACTTCTACCTGCCGTTCACGACGGCGCTCATCGTTGCCACGCTTCTAAGCGTTGTCTTCTGGATCTTCCGCCGGTAGCACCCGTACCGCGCCCTTCCGGATTGCGAGAGACAAGTCTCCGCGCTTCAGAGCAAGGGCGTCTTCCCCGAACAGCTTGCGCCGCCAGCCGCGCAAAGCGGCCGCGTCCGCATCGTCGGAACGGGCAATCTGCTCCAGATCGTCGGACGTAGCGATGAGTTTCGGCGCCACGCCGTGGCGTCCCGCGGTCGCTTTTAGCAACACGCGCAAGAGATCGACGATCGCCTGCGCTTCCGGCGGCATGGGCTCGCCACGTCGAAGCGGCGGGACTGTGCTGGGATCACGGTCGAGGCCCTTCTGCACCGTCTCCAACACGGCGCGGCCGCGCTGCGAGCGGGCGAAGCCGTTGTGCAGCGAGCGCAAGGATCCGAGATCCTCCGCCGTGCGCGGGGCTTGGCCGGCGATATCGTAAAGCGCCTCGTCTTTGAGGATGCGTCCGCGCGGTACGTCTTGGGTCTGCGCTTCGCGCTCGCGCCAAGCGGCCAGCTCCATCAGGATCGCCAGCGCCTTCGGCGTCTTGATCCGCATCTTGAGCCGGCGCCAGGCATGCTCGGGGTGAGCCTCGTACGTCGCGGGGTCGGTCAGCACCCCCATCTCCTCGCTGAGCCAGCTGGCCCGCTCGGACTTGTCGAGCTGCGCGCGGAGCTTGGGGTAAAGGTCGCGGAGGTAGGTCACATCGCCGAGCGCATAGGTCAGCTGCCGGTCGGTGAGAGGGCGGCGGCTCCAGTCGGTGAAGCGGGAGCTCTTGTCGAGGTTGTGCCCCAGCAGCCGCTTCACCAACATCGAATAGCTGACCGCCTCGCCGAAGCCGCACACCATGGCCGCGACTTGCGTGTCGAAGATCGGTTGTGGCACGACGCCCGCCAGGTGATGCACGATCTCAATGTCCTGGCGCGCGGAGTGAAAGACCTTCAGCACGCTCTCGTCGACCATGAGGTCGAAGAAGGGCTGGAGGTCGAGATCGGGCGCCAGGCTGTCGATCAGGATCTCGGTCTCGCCGCCGGCGATCTGAATGAGGCACAGGCGCGGCCAGAAGGTCTGCTCGCGCATGAACTCGGTATCGACGGTGACGAAGGAAGCGGTGGAGAGCTTGCCGCAAGCCGCCGCGAGGTCCTCAGTACGGGTAATCAAATCCATGGGGGGCGGGTATAGCCTACCGTCCGGCACCCCGTAACCGGGCAATGTGGGAATTTTTCGGACAGGGCCGGGGGCCGCAGATGCGGTCAATGCCGGAAATTCCCCGAAAGCAGGCGATATTCGCCTGATGCGCGCGCGGGCCCCTGGCTCGCCTGCCGTCCCATGCCGAGGCGAAGGGCCGCGCTGGAGGCGCCCGCCTTGACAAGGGCGCGCTTCCTGTGCGGTGTTCCGCGGCACCGAAGCTGACCTCCCACCCTTGAGTCCTTTCAGAGCCATGCACGCTTATCGCACCCACACTTGCGGCGCGCTCCGCAGCGACGATGTCGGCACGTCCGTCCGTATTTCCGGCTGGGTGCACCGGATTCGCGATCATGGCGGCCTATTGTTCATCGACCTGCGCGACCATTACGGCATCACCCAGATCGTGGCCGATCCCGATTCGCCGGTTTTCGCCGCGGCCGAGACCCTGAAGCCCGAATGGGTCGTCAAGATCGACGGCAAGGTGGTGGCGCGCTCCGAGGACACCATCAACCCCAACCTGCCCACGGGCCAGGTCGAGGTGCGGGTCGAGGGGCTTGAGGTCTTGTCGGAATCGGCCGAACTCCCGCTGCCGGTGTTCGGCGAGCCGGACTATCCGGAAGAGACCCGGCTCAAATACCGCTTCCTCGATCTTCGCCGGGAGACGTTGCACAACAACGTCATGAAGCGCGCGGAGATTATCGCGTCCTTGCGCCGGCGCATGGTCGAAGCGGGCTTCTTCGAGTTTCAGACGCCGATCCTGACGGCCTCGTCGCCGGAAGGCGCGCGCGACTATCTCGTGCCGTCCCGCGTGCATCCGGGCAAATTCTATGCGCTGCCGCAGGCACCCCAGCAATTCAAGCAGCTCATTATGATGGGCGGCTTCGACCGCTACTTCCAGATTGCGCCGTGCTTCCGCGACGAGGATGCGCGCGCCGACCGCAGCCCAGGCGAATTCTACCAGCTCGATCTGGAGATGAGCTTCGTCACCCAAGAAGACATCTTCGAGACGGTCGAGCCGATCTTGCGGGCGCTGTTCGAGGAGTTCGCCGACGGCAAGCCAGTGACGCAGGACTTCCCGTGCATTCCGTACGCGGAGTCCATGCGCAAATACGGCACCGACAAGCCGGACTTGCGCAACCCGATCGAGATGCAGGACGTCACGGACCACTTCCGCGGCTCCGGCTTTAAGATCTTCGCGGGCATGATCGAGAAGGACGCGAATGCGCGCGTCTGGGCGATCCCCGGCAAGGGCGGCGGCTCCCGCGCGGTATGCGACCGCCTGAATGCCTGGGCGCAAGGCGAGGGCCAGCCGGGTATGGCCTATATCTTCTACCGTGAGGGCGAAGGTGCAGGGCCGGTGGCCAAGAATGTCGGGCCGGAGCGCACCGCGGCGATCCGCGAGCAGCTTGGCCTTGAGGACGGCGATGCGGTGTTCTTCGTTGCCGGGCTCCCAAAAGAGTTTGCCGACTTCGCCGCGCAGGCGCGGGTCAAAATAGGCGACGATCTGAAACTCTCGGCGACGGACCGCTTCGACTTCTGCTGGATCGTCGACTTCCCCATGTTCGAGTGGAACGAGGACGAGCAGAAGATCGACTTCTCCCACAACCCGTTCTCCATGCCGCAAGGCGGACTTGAGGCGCTCGATGCCATCGAGCCCGAGGAGATCCTGGCTTACCAGTACGATCTCGTGTGCAACGGTGTGGAGCTGTCCTCCGGCGCGATCCGGAACCACAAGCCGGAGATCATGGAGAAGGCCTTCGCCATTGCCGGCTATCCCAAAGAAGAGCTCGAGAATCGCTTCGGCGGCATGTTGCGCGCGCTGCAATACGGCGCACCGCCCCATGGCGGCATCGCGCCGGGTATCGACCGCATGGTCATGCTGCTGTGCGGCGAGGAGAACTTACGCGAGGTGGTCATGTTCCCCATGAACCAGCAGGCCGAAGACCTGCTCATGGGAGCGCCGTCCGAAGTGTCGCAAAGACAGCTTCAGGACCTCAGCATCCGCATTTCTCTGCCTAAAGCAAAAAAATAGCGAACCGTCTTGTGTCTGGCGCGTTTCGCGTCAGTTGCATGACAACGCTGACTCGCCATGCGTTTCGCGTTTAACATGCGAGATGCACATGGACGGCACGACGTTCCAAATCGAAAGACATGCATACGCCCGGCGGAATGTTCGCCGGCGGGAAGGGTTCTTTCCTAGTTCACGGGTCGAAAGGAAAAGGGGCCATGACTCTTGGCGAGCACGTGTTCCAATATTGCGAGCGCGGCACTGACACGGCGCTTTGGGCTGAACCGCTTAACGCCGTCTCCAACGCCGGCTTCTTCCTCGCCGCGCTGATCTTTTGGCAGTGCCTGCTCTGGCGGCCGCGCGAGCAGCGCAGCGCGGACCACTATCTCCTCATCGCGCTCGTCTTTCTTATTGGGCTCGGCAGCCTCGCGTTCCATCTCTTTGCGACCGCAGGCACGGAGCTGGCCGACGTGATCCCCATCACCGTGTTCATGCTGGTCTATCTCGGTGTTGCGTTGAACCGCTTCTTGAGCGTGCCGCCCGGCTGGACGGTGCTGCTCGTGGCGGGCTTCGCCGGGCTCATGGCGGCGGCCGCGCAAGTGCATTGCTGGGACGGCGGCATTGGCCTTGCGGGTACGGTGGAAGGCTCCAAGACCTGCCTCAACGGGAGCATGTCCTATTTGCCGGCGCTCGCCGCGATGATCATCGTCGGCATGCTGGCGGCCGAGCGTCGCCACAGGGCCGCGCCTTATGTTCTCGGCGCCGCGGTGGTCTTTATCGTCTCGGTCCTCCTGCGCTCGCTCGACTTTGTCTTCTGCGATGAGGTGACGATCGATGGGCGCGACGTCGGTACGCACTTCATGTGGCATTTGCTCAACGCGGTGGTGATCTTCCTTCTGTTGCGCGCGACCCTGGAGACGGGGTTCAAGGAGGTTCCGCTTGAGGAAAGCGGACCTGCGCCAGTTCCGGCTCTCGTGAAGGCGGCAGAACCTGAGTTTGAGCCCGAACCGGAACCGGAACCGGAACCCGCGGACGAGCCGGAACCCGAGCCGGAGCGAGAGCCCGAAGAGCTAGAAGACTCATTATCCGAGTCGCCTGAGGGTGAGGAACATGCGGAGGAGCCAGAGGACGAGGGCGCGGGTGAGTCAGAGGACGAGGCGCCACCCAAGACCTGAACGTTTCTTTCAGCTCCGGCCGGGCCTTATCCGTCCAGGCCCTTCGCGGGAGAAGCTGTCCTTTCCGGCCTAAGGGCTTTTCCCTCGCGCAAAGACTCCGTCTATACAGATGGCTCAGGCGCTATCGTCAGACGTGGTTTGGCGTCAGCGGACGTGGTGGAACTGGTAGACACACAGGACTTAAAATCCTGAGGGGGGCAACCCCCGTGCGGGTTCGACTCCCGCCGTCCGCACCATTCTGTTCCTTCGTTTACTTCGGCGCGCGGAAGACACCGTCCCAATCCGGCGGTGGGGGTGAGGCGCGGTACGTCTCGCAACGCTCGAGCATGATGCGCGTTGCGGTGTCTTCGGGGTTCAGCTTCGCGGCAGCCTTGAATGCCTTATGGGCCGCGTCCCACTTGCGGTCCAGATACGCATCGAGCGCCTCGCCATAGACTTCCGCGAAACGCCGATCCGCATCCGAGACGGTCCTTGCTTCGCCGATCAACTCATAGATCAAGATGCCTTCTTTGCGTCCTTTGACGGCGACCATGTCGATTGGGCGCGTGAACATGACCTCATCGACCGCTTTGCGCGTGATCTCGCTGATCAAAATCTCCGTGCCGAAAATCCGGTTGAGACCTTCGATCCGGCTGGCGACGTTGACCGTGTCTCCCATGGCTGTGTAGTCGAGGCGGTTGGGGCTGCCGAAATTGCCGACGATGGCCGGCCCGGTGTGGATGCCGGTACGCGCGTGGAGCGCGGGCAGGCCGGCCTCGGCCCACTCTTGGCGGAGTTCCGCCAGCTTCGTACGATTGGCAAGTGCCGCACGGCACGCCGCCAGCGCGTCCCATTTGTGAGGGCGGGGTGCGCCCCAAAGGGCCATGATTGCATCACCGACAAACTTGTCGACTGTCCCGCCGTTGCGAAGGATTTCGCCCGTCATCTCGTCGAGATAGCGCGCAAGCAAGTCGACAAGCTCTTCGGGGGAAAGGCTTTCGGAGATTGAGGTGAATCCGACGATGTCGGAGAAGTAGATCGTGATCTCCTTCCGGGCGCCGCCGAGCTTGGCTTCCTCCCCGGACGCAAGCAGTAGGCGCACCAGGTCTGCGGGCACGTATTTCTGGAAGGATCGCAGGCCCGTCTTCATTTCCTCGACCGAGCCGGCCAGCGTGGCGATTTCTCGGATGCGGCTTTGGATCGGGGGTTTCGGCTCCAGTTGGAATTGTCCGATCTCGCGGGTCTCCGCGGCGATTGCGCTCAAACTTCCGGCAATGCGTTTTGAGAGCAGCACGGAGAGCACGGCAGCCATGAGTACACCGCCGAGCCCGAGATACAGCATGAGCCGCGCCATGCGCTGAACGTCGCCGAAGACTTCGCCCTCGGGCAGCAACATGGCGATGATCCAGTTCGGGCCTCCCTCGCGGCCGAGATGCCGGAAGCCGCCGATATATGAACGGCCATCGGTTTCAAATCGTACGTTCTGGAGATCCGCCGGCACCGCGGAGAGATCGTCACCAAGCACATCGAGGAACTTGACCACGCGCGGCTCTTTGATCTCGTTGGCGCGCACGGTAACGCGGCCTTCGCCGTCCGGAGACGGTTCGGTCAGGTCGAGCCGCTTGTCGGGATCGGGGTCCGCTGCCGCCGGGTGGGCGATAACCCGTGGGGTGCCGTCCGATGTAACCTCCACCAGGAAGGAGAACCCTTCATCCCCCAAAGTGACATTGCGAAGGAAGCGGCTTAACGCGTGGAGATCGAAATCGGCGGTCAGCACGCCGGCGAGGCTGTCGTTATCCGCTTGCTTCACTGGCACGGCACGGCTCACCCCTGGAACGTCCAGCGACTCTCCGGATCCGAGGAACACATACGACTCAGTCCAGATCGCCTCGTCTGCATCGCGCGCCGCGCGGTAGTAGGGCCGGTCATAGGGCGGGGTGCGCTTGGACTGTGGAATGTCGCGAACCACTTCCGGCGCGCCGTCAGGCTGAACATTGAATTCGTAGAGGCGCCGGCTTCCATCGTCTTCGGGCGTCAGCTGCAAGACGCTGAGCCCGCCATCGCGGTCGCGGAGGGCGTGATAGTACTTTCCGCTCGGCATGCCGAACGACAGGTAGGACAGGCGCGGCCGTGCCTCAAGCGCGGCAAGGAAGTAGTTGCTGGCGTGCTCTTCGTTTTCGGGATCGAGCCAGCGTTCTTGTATCAGCGTGGTGACCGTGTCCGCCTCTTCCTCGGCAACGTCCAACGCATGCTGCACATGTTGTTCGACGCGCGCGGACGCTTGCGTGATCACTTGTGCGCCGAGGTCCTGCACAGCGAATCGCGCATACAGATAGGCGGCCGTCCCCATCAGTGCCACCGCAGTGAGCAGCACGGCCAGCATGAGGGTGAGGAGAGTGGCCCGGAAGCTAATGTTGCGCACGATGTGGGAACCTTCCGAGGAGCCTGTTCCGGCCCAAGCCGCAATTTATGAGGATACTGCACACCATGGGCTTAGAAGTAGAGCCCAACATTGATGTTGAAGCGCGTGTGCCAGTCGCTTTCCAGGCCGCCGCTGGCAAGGGCGGTGGTCCAATCTCCGCCAAGCCAGGGGTGGTACTTGCCCATGGCGAGGTCGATGTAAATATAGAACGGTTCGGCGTCTACGGCGCAGCCGAGCACGTTCTGCATGCTGTCGTGAAAGTCGCTTTCCTGCTTATCCATCAAGCTGAAGTCATTATAGAAGGTGAGCGACTTGATGCGTTGCCAATCGACCGGAAGGGTATACGCAAGTCCTGCGGTGTAGACGCTCGCGACCGAGGCCACATAATACTCCGCATCGTATGCGCCTAGGACGACGAAGCTTCCGTTTGGACTCGCGTCGCGGTTTGGGTCGTTGTTCAGGTCAAAGTTGTAGTGGATCGCCTGGAGCATGAGATTCCAACGGTCGTAATTCCCGACGAGATGCGCGGCCATCGCATACCGGCTTCCATCGCCTCCTAGCGGGTTGTCGTTCGATATGTCTCCGACCATCAGCGAAACGCCGATCTCCGTGCTGTACCCCTCCCGAGGTTCCATTGTGTAGGCCAACCGACCATTGAACTGGTTACGTTCGGCATTGCCGTTCGTGCCCTCGCGCACGAGATCGTAGGAGTAGCGCGCGCTGTCGTTGCTGTCGCCGAAGTAGTTCCCTTCATCGCGTGCAAAGTATGCCGCTTGAATGTTCCAGGGCGCGTAGTCGCCGATAAATTTGACGCCGAGGTCGTAGTCGTCTTCGAATCCGAGATAGTACGGCAACTGAAAGAACCAGTTGTGCGAAGCGTAAGGCAGAATGCCGAAGGGGACCTTCGTTATGCCGGCCTGTACTTCGCGCCGCTCGCCGAACTTCCGCCCGATCCAGGCGTGATGGATCATCGAATAGTCGTGACCGTCCGCGAACTTGTCCCGGTAGTACCGGTATTCGAAGGAGCCGGACATCGGACTTGCATCGTCATCCAGGTCGAGATTGATCCGCGCGGTGTCGAAGGCCAGTTCGCCGAGTCCTTGAAAGTCCTCGTCCCAGTCTTTGTAGATGTAGTTGAAGCGGAAGGCGCCGCCGACCCGCACAGGTCCAATCTTGAGAGGCTCCCAGCCCTCGTCGACAATGTCGTAGGGATCGTCAACGTTTGGATCGATCGCATCTGGATTGTCGCTCTGAGACGGCGGGATCCATTCGACAGGTTCGGACTGTCCGACGAATTCGAGCCAAGATTCGTTGGCGGCAAGGGGCGACGATGCCAACCCCACGGCGACGATCGGGAGACAATATCCCACCCCGCTAAGCAACCGGACTGCCGTAGCCAACTTCATTACCAACCTTCGGCAAGCCCCCTCAACGTCGGCTAATGGCCAAACGAGTAGCCAAGGAGTCGCTCCCAACCAGACAGAGCGATTGATGTCAGACTAGGCGCCGCCCTGTCCGCGTTTGAAGATCCAAAGAAGCAGCAGAAAGATCAGTGAGCCGATAAAGGCTGCAACGATGCTCCTAAGTGAGATGGAAATCGCATCGAGGCCTGGCCAGATCCCGAATAGGTGAAAAATGAGGCCGCCAATCAATGCGCCGACCAGACCGACACCAACGCTGGTCCAACGGCCTAGACCGGCGCCTGCTGTCGCAACGGTTCCTGCCAGCGAGCCAGCGATCACGCCTATGATCAACCAAACGATGAGTTGAGCGAGCGAAAATGGCATCTCTTGTAGCCTCCCCAAGGGCAAATGCGTCGAATGACCGGTTTCATCTGAACCATCGTGCGAAAGCTTAGCTTATAGGAGAGCCTCACCGAATTCGACTCCCGCCGCCCGCACCCGCTAGTTTGCGCCGGATGTCGTCTTCCAAGAGCGGAACATTCTTTCTCATTGGGCCCGGGCTGCTGCTTGCGGCGACCGGTGTCGGTGCCGGCGATCTCGCCACGGGCAGTCTCGTTGGCGGGATTTTGGGACTGGCCGTCCTTTGGGCCGTGGTCGTCGGTGCGTTCTTCAAGTTCGTGGTGACAGAAGGTCTGGCGCGGTGGCAACTGGCGACCGGCGAAACGCTGCTGGAAGGCGCTGTCAGCCGTCTGGGCCGCGGCGTGATTTGGTGCTTTCTGCCTTATCTCCTGCTGTGGTCCTTCTTCGTGGGCTCGGCCTTGATGAGCGCGAGCGGCGTGACGCTTTACGCGATGCTGCCGGTCTTCGAGGACGCCGCACGCGGCAAGGTCGTGTTCGGCATCGCCGCGAGCCTGATCGGTCTCGCCATCGTTTGGTTCGGCGGCTATCGCGTGTTTGAGACCGTCATGCGTTTCTGCATTCTAATCATGTTCGTCACCGTCGTGCTGACGGCCGCGCTGCTCTGGCCGGGAACGGTCCCCGTTCTGGAGGGGCTATTCATCCCGCGCATTCCGGATGCGGGCGGGGAGGGGGTCAAGTGGACGCTCGCTCTGATCGGCGGCGTCGGCGGGACGCTCACCGTGCTTTGTTACGGCTATTGGTTGCGCGAAAAAGGGCTGACCGACAGGCAAGACTTGCGCGCATGCCGCATCGATCTCGTCACGGGCTATGTGGCGACGGCAATCTTTGGCCTAGCAATGGTCATCGTCGGTTCGACCATCAGTATCGACGGCAGCGGCGCGACGTTGCTCGTGACGCTGTCGGAGCAGCTCGAGGCACTGCTCGGGCCGTTCGGCAAGTGGCTGTTTCTCATCGGCACGCTGGGCGCGGTGTTCTCAAGTCTTCTCGGCGTGTGGCAGTCCATCCCATATCTCTTCGCCGATTGCTGGCGCTTGCTGGAGCGCCAGCCAAGCAGCGAGGTTGCCCGCGTCGACACGCGCGCAGCGCCGTATCGGGCTTACCTTCTGCTCATCGCTATCGTGCCCATAGCGGGACTTTATTGGCGCTTTCGCGATATCCAACTGGCCTACGCTGTTACCGGCGCGCTGCTGTTTCCAGTCCTGGCGCTCGCTCTCCTGATCTTCAACGGCAGGTGGGTTGGTCCGCAGTTTCGCAACCGCCCGCTTACCATCGCGGCCCTTGTCATTGTCCTGCTGGTCTTCAGCTGGATGGGCTTCCGCGCCTAAGGGCTACGCTTTCCTGCAAAAAATTAGGACGTTGGGCGCCCATCGCCAATCCGTGCCGGTGCTGAATCGACAAAGGTCTCCGACCTTCGTACTCTGATGCAGATCAGTGGCCATCAAGAGCCGCTAGACGGGATGAGGGAGGAGCCAGCATGAATGAACAGCCCAAGCGCGACAGGTTTTTCGGAGGGTGTCCCCACGACTGTCCCGACACTTGTGCCATGATCTACGAGGTTGCCGACGGCAAGCTCGTCGACGTCCGGGGCAATAAGGAACACCCGATGACAAGGGGTGGGCTGTGCGTGAAGCTCAAGGACTATCACGATCACCACTACAATCCCGACCGCGTGCTCCATCCCTTGCGGCGCGTTGGCCCGAAGGGGAACCGCCAGTTCGAGCGCATCTCTTGGGACAAGGCGATCGCCGAGATTACATCGCGCTGGAAGGACATCATCGCCAAACACGGCAGCCAATCAATCATGCCGTACAGCTATCTCGGCAATGAAGGGCTGGTGCAGGGGCTCACCTGCGGCGATGCGTTCTTCAACCGGCTTGGCTCCACAGTGAACGAGAAGACGTTCTGCGCTTCGGGATCTTCGACCGCGTGGCTGTTGACGGTCGGGCCCACGGGCGGCGTCGACCCCGAAAGTTTCGTGCATTCCAAGTACATTGTCATTTGGGCCTGCAACTCGATCTCCACCAACTTGCATCACTGGCCGTTTGTGCTCGAAGCCCAGAAGAAGGGCGCCAAGGTCGTGGTGATCGATAGCTATCGGTCACGCACGGCGAAGGCGGCTGACTGGCACATCGCGCCGAAGCCCGGCACGGACGGTGCACTTGCCATGGGCATCATCGCGGCGCTGATCCGCGGTGGGTATGTTGATGACGAGTGGGTCAACAAACACACGGTCGGGTTCTCGGAACTCGCCCAACGTGCGCTCGATTTTACGCCGGACTATGTGGAGAAGGTCACCGGCGTTGCGGCTGAGGACATCTCGAAGTTCGCCCGCGAGTTCGCCACGGTGCAGCCATCGGTGATCCGCATGGGTGTCGCGCTCGAGCGGCACGCGGGCGGTGGGCAGACCATACGCGCGGTGTGCGCGATCCCGGCGCTTGCCGGGTCATGGCGCCATGTGGGCGGCGGCCTCCTGCAAATGCCACTCTGGGAATTCCCGGTGGATTGGGGACGTGTCTCGCGTCCCGACTACATTCGGCCTGGCACCCGCGTGGTGAACAATTTGCAGCTCGGCAAGGCGCTTATGGGCGACATGAATCTCGACCCGCCGATCATGGGGCTTTTTGTCTACAACACGAACCCCGTGAGCCAGGCGCCGGAAACCAATCGTATTGTTCAGGGGCTCTCCCGCGAAGATTTGTTCTTCGTCACCGCCGAGCACTTCGTGACGGACACGGCGGCCTATGCGGACATCATTCTGCCCGCGACGATGGCCGGCGAGCACGACGACATGATGTTTTCCTGGGGGCATTTCTATTTGACGCTTAACGAGAAGGCGATCGAGCCGTGCGGCGAAGCGAAGTCCAATGCGGAGATATTCCGCTTGCTTGGCAAGGCGTTCGGCTTCGACGACGATCCGCGCTTCACCATGAGCGACATGGAGCTCGCCGAGCACTACGTTCAATGGGACGCGCCGCAGATGGGCGGCATCGACATGGAGCACTTCAGGCGGCACGGCTATTTCCATCTCGCCGTCGGCACGCCGGACGACCGCCTGCCGCATGCTGAAGGCAATTTCCCGACGCCGTCCGGCAAAGTGGAATTTATGGTCGAGGACGCGAAGAACTTCGTCGCGCCGCCGTTCCGCATGATGTACGAGGAAAACCAGTCGGGCGAGGACGTTGACCCGCTGCCGGGATATTTGCCGCCGCGCGAGAGCGTGGAGACCAATCCCAATCTCGCCGATCAATACCCGCTCAATATCATCTCGCCGAAGAGCCACGGCTTCCTCAACTCGTGCTACGCCAACGAAGAGCACAAGATCAAAGGCCAGGGCGAGCAGTTCGTGCTGATCAGCAAAGAGGATGCGAAGGCTCGTTCGATCCGCGATGGCGATCCCGTGCGCGTATACAACGGCCGAGGCGACTTTGAGGGACTTGCGCGCGTCACGGACGATGTGAACAAGGGCGTGGTCGTGGCGACGCTCGGTTATTGGCGCAGCCTCAACCGCTCGGACGGGTCAGTGAACTCGATCAGTTCGGACAACTTTGCCAGTTTGGGGCACGCGCCGACATTCTCCGACAACCTCGTCCAGGTGCGGCGGGTGAACTGATGCTGGCAGGAATGGTGAGGCCCATGCGATTCTGTAAAGCGGCGTTTGCGTCGGCGTTGGTTATCTTGGCGCTTGCCGGTCTGTCCGGGGATGCCGAGGCAGCATCATGCTCTATGTTCGGCAAGGTGAAGTCGAAAAACTCCAACACGCCGGTCACAGTTACATTCGTCAACAAGAGCGGCGAATATCGCCACGTCGACTGGGTGGACTTCAACGGAACCCTGGTGAACTACGCCAGCCTCCAGCCCGGGGAGCGCTATCGGATCGACACCTATGTCACCCACCCTTGGGTGTTCACCGACGGTCCGGGCAATTGCGTCGAGATGTTCATGCCGCAGAAGGGCGTGCCGAGATTCGATCTCACGCGCAAGGCCACCGGTTTTGGCGGGGACTAGGCGAGCGCCTATTCGGCAGCGGCGCCTTTTGCATACACCTCCTGGAGTGGCGTAAAGCCCTCGAACTCGGGATGGCCGAGATAGAGCGGCTTGCCTTCGCCAGCGCGGGCATGCGCCTTGCGGAAGGCTTCCGAGCGCGTCCAGGCCTCGAAGTCGGCTTGCGAGCGCCATTGGCTGTGCGAGGCGTAGAGCACGTAATCGTCGCGCTCGGGCCCTTTGAGAAGATGAAACTCGATAAAGCCCGGCACGTCTTCAAGATGCGTTTCGCGGGTGAGCCAGACCTGCTCGAAGTCGGCTTCCGATCCCTTCTTCACCTTGAAGCGGTTCATGGCGATGAACATGGCGTACTCCGTTAGTCTTCCGTTTCGGGGCCGTCGATCACGGCCCAGCCGATGTCGCGGCCCGTGGGTGGCAGTTTCTTGCGGCTCTTTTTGTCGCGCAGGATGTGCGTCTTCGCCACCATGAGCGCGGTGACCGGCGCGGTCAGGAACAGGAAGGTCGTGATCAGGAGCTCCTGAATCGCGACCATGTCATGCTTCAGCATGAAATAGAGCATCGAGGCGATCAGCATCGAGCCGATGCCGAGCGTCGTCGCCTTGGTGGGGCCATGCAGCCGGCGCATCAGGTCCGGCAGCTTGGCAAGGCCGAACGAGCCGACAAACAGAAAAAAAGCGCCGAGGCAAATCAGGGCCGCAATTGCAAAGTCGCCAAATTCGGTCATCTCTTTACTCCATCACGTTGCCGCGCAGCATGTACTTGCAGTAGGCAACGGTGGTGAGAAAGCCCACCATCGCGAACAGCAATGCGACCTCGAAATAGATCTCATTGCCGAAATAGATGCCCACCAGCACAACGAGCGCGATGGCGTTGATCGTCAGCGTGTCGAGGGCGAGCACGCGGGTCGCCATGTCAGGGCCGACGAGCAAGCGGTAAAGGCTCAACAGCATCGCCACGCCGATGGCGCCGAACCCGATCATGGACGCAATTTCGATCATCTCTCGAAGATCCTCTTCAGTCTGGTTTCGTAGCGTGACTTGATAGTCGCCACGGTCGCTTCCGGGTCGTCCGTCTCGAGGCAATGGACGAGGAGTGCGCGACCATCGCCGCTGAGATCGGCGCTGACCGTTCCGGGCGTCATGGTGATGGTTCCGGCGAGCGCCGTAATCGCTTCGGGCGTTCTGAGGTCGAGCGGCACGGTCACGAACTGCGAGCGAAGCGAGTCTCCGCGGCGGAACAAGATCAGATAGGCGACCTGGAAGTTCGCCACCACAATGTCCCACAGCACGATGAGGGCGTAGGTGATGATCGTGAGCGGGCTGCTGATAAGCGGCCTGCTGGGCCAATAGGCACTGGTGAGGCGTGGGATCGCGACGCCGAGGGTCAGACCGAGGATGGCCGCGCCCCACGACACGCCGTTGAGCATCATCCAGACGAGGAGGATGAGCAGTGTGAGAAGCGGATGGGGCACCAGTGATTTGAACATGCTCACTGTCCTGTCGGTTGCGCGGCGGGTTGGCTGGTCAGCACGGCGTCGATGTAGCCTGCCGGATCGAGCGCCTGTACCGCCGTTGCGTGGAATACTTCGACTGCGGGACCGGCAAAGACACTCAACGCTGCGCTTGCCGTCACCAGAACCGCTACGGCGGCCATTGGCGCGATCGCGGCCGTTGCCCAGGTGGCGCCGGTGGTCCTACCGTCTGTCTTCCAGAATACAACACTGCCGGCGCGCGCGAATGAAATCGTCATCATCAGAGAGGCGACGAGGACCAGCGCCCAGATCAGCCAGACATGCGGCGTCTCATAGGTCGCATCCAACACCATGAGTTTGCCGATGAAGCCGGACAGCGGCGGCAGGCCGACAACGCCGAGCGCGATGAGGAAGAACAAGGTGCCCAGGATCGGGGCCTGGCTGATGGGGTTCGCCGGGACCAGCCAATCGAGCGTTTCCCCGCGCCGTTCAGAGATGAGGTCGACGATCAAGAATAGCGCGGCGCCTGTGAGCGTGCTGTGCACGAGATAGTAGAGCGCGGTCGTCAGGCCATCGACGTCGAACAGGCTGATGGCGATCAACAGCGTGCCCATGGAGGCGACGATGCTGAACGCGGCGAGGTCGAGCAGTCTGCGGCTGGCGAGAAGCCCGATCGTGCCGACAGCCAGCGTGAGGAGTGCCGCGGGGAGAATCCAGGGAATCACCATGTTTGCTAGCGCGCCCGCGCCGTCGCCGAAGATCGTGCCGAAGATGCGGATGATTGCGTAGGCGCCGACTTTTGTCATGATGGCGAACAAGGCGGCCACCGGCGCCGAGGCCGCGGCATAAGTTGCCGGCAGCCACCAATGCAGCGGCACGAAGGCGGCCTTGATCGCAAAGACCAGGAACAGAAGGATCGCCCCGGTCTTGAGCAGTGCTTCGTTGCCGGCCGTGACCTGCGGCACCTTTTGGGCCAAGTCCGCCATGTTGAGCGTGCCGGTGATGCCGTAGATCAGGCCGACGGCAATCAGGAACAGCGTCGAAGCAACGAGGTTGATGGCCACGTATTGAAAGCCGGCGCGCAAGCGGCGTGCGCCCGCGCCATGCAACATGAGCCCATAGGAGGCGATCAGCATCACCTCGAAGAACACGAACAGGTTGAAGATGTCGCCGGTGAGGAAGGCGCCGTTCAAACCAAGAAGCTGGAAATGAAACAAAGCGTGGAAGTGGCGTCCTCGCTTGTCCCATCCCGCCAGCGCATAGATGAGGACCGCGAGTGCGAGCCCCGCCGCAAGCAGCAGCATCAGGGCCGAAAGGCGGTCGAGCACGAGCACGATGCCGAAGGGGGCAGGCCAGGCGCCCACGCGATAGGCCCGAACCGTGCCGTCGCTCGCAAGGTCGAACAGGAACAGCGCGATGCCGAGCAGCGCCACGGCGGAAATGACGGACACGATCCGCTGCATTTGGATGTCGCGGCGCCAGGCCACGATCAACAGCGCCGCCGTCATCGCTGGCAGAATGGCGGGGGCAATCACCCAATCTGTCGTGAAACCCGCCGTCATCGTTTGTCCGCCTTGAGATCGTCTGGCGGAATGTCCGCGCTGTCCGTTTCGGTCTCCAGGAAGCCGCGCAACGCAAGCACGACGATCAGGGCCGTCATGCCGAACGAAATGACGATGGCCGTCAGCACGAGGGCTTGAGGCAACGGATCGGCATAGGCGTCGGCGCCGGTGAGGATCGGCGGCTGGTTGACCGCAAGCCGGCCTGCGGCAAACAGGAAGATGTTCACCGCATACGACAACAGGGTCAGCCCGACGACGATGGGGAAGGTCCGTTGCTGGAGGATCAGATAGACCCCGACGGCGGTGATCAAACCAATTGCGCTGGCGACGAGAAGCTCCATGTCAGCTCTCCTGCCCGTTCGAGCTGACGATGCGGCCTTTTTTCAGCGGCACATCCATGGGGCCTTCGGGGACGGGCTCATGTTCGGCGCGCTCCTCGACGCGCGAGATTTGGGCGAGAGACAGCATCACGACGCCGACGACCGCAAGGAAAACGCCGAGATCGAAAGCGATGGCGGACGCGAGCTCGATCTCGCCGATAAGCGGCAGCTCGACATATGTGTAAGTGCTCGTCAGGAACGGCCAGCCGAAGAATAAGGAGCCAAGGCCCGCAAGGCCGGCGATGGCGACGCCCGCGCCAATCACGGTTTGGGTGTCGACGCTGGTCCGCTCCGCCGCCCAGGCATAACCGCTCGCCAGATACTGCATGATGAGGGCGACGGCGACGATAAGCCCGGCGATAAAGCCGCCGCCGGGTTGGTTGTGCCCGCGCAGGAAGATGAAGACCGCTACGGTAAGCGCCAGCGGCAACAGCACGCGTGTCGCGACAACCAGCATTAGCGGATGCGCGTCCTTGCTCTGCTCGGGCGAGCGGATCGACTCTAAGGTCTTTGCGGCGGCGCCCCTCAGCGCCGTGTCCAGCAGCGCGAAGATCGTGATCGCGGCGATGCCGAGGACGATGATCTCGCCGAACGTATCAAAACCACGGAAGTCGACGAGGATGACGTTGACGACATTGGTGCCGCCGCCCCCAGGTTTGGCTTCCGCAAGGTGGTAGTCGGAGATCGACTGGAAGTCGCGCGTCATGATCGCGTAGGCGAGGGCACCGACCCCGAGGCCAACCGCCGCCGACAGCGTGCCGCGTCCCAAGCGTCCGGCAAGCGGGGTTTCGCCGCGTGAGGTCTTCGGCAAGAGATTGAGGGCGAGGAGCAGCAGAATAGTCGTCACGATGTCGACGGAGATTTGCGTCAATGCCAGGTCCGGCGCGGAAAACTCCAAGAAGGCGAGCGAGGTGATCAGCCCGACGCCACTGGTCAGCACGAGGGCAAGCAGCCTCTCGTGATGCCAGAAGAGCAGCGCGACGCAGATTGCCGCCAGAACCACCCAAGCGGCGAGCGCAGGAAATTCGACCGGAATAACCTCACGGGTGCCTGCCGCGTATGGCGCGCTCAAGAACGCGGTTGCGCCGACGGCGACGATCGCCGTGAGGATGATGCCCGCATAGCGGGGCAGGGACCCGTTGTGGGTTGCGTCCGTGAAGGCGCGGGCGCCGGAGACTAGCGCGGCGATCGCCGCATCGTAGAGCCGCTTTGCCTCCGGTCCGGCAAAGACGCGATGCAGGGCCTCGGCCTGGCGGTAGGCGGTGAACAGTAAGGCGCCGCCGGCAAGCGCGATCACGCTCATCCAAAGGGCGGGTGTGACGCCATGCCAGAGCGCAAGCTTGTACTCGGGCAATTGTCCGCCGACGACGGCGAGCGCCGTGCGTTCGACGATGGCGCCGGCCGTCAAGGCCGGAAGAATGCCGATGGCGATCACGGGCACGATGAGGATGGCGACGGGAAGCCACATGCCGACCGGCGGGTCGTGGGGCTTCTTCGGATAGTCGTCGCGAGGCTTGCCCAGAAACGTGCTGATGGCGAAGCGGTAGGAGTAGGCGGCCGAAACAAGCGCGGCGAGTGTCGCCAGGACCGGGAAGATCCACGGATACCCCGCATAGACCGTATGCGAGGCCTCTTCGAGCATCATCTCCTTTGAGAGAAAGCCGTTGAACAATGGGATGCCGGCCATGGAGGCAGAGGCGATGAAGGCGAGCGTCGCCGTGATGGGCATGAGCGTCAGCAGGCCGCCGAGTTTGCGGATGTCGCGCGTGCCGGCCTCGTGGTCGACGATGCCTGCGCTCATGAACAGTGCGGCCTTAAAGGTCGCGTGATTGAGAATGTGGAACACGGCGGCGATCGCCGCGAGCGGCGTCGCCATGCCGAGAAGCATGGTCGTGAGGCCCAAATGACTGACCGTCGAATAGGCGAGAAGCGCCTTGAGGTCGTCTCTGAACAGCGCAATCCAGGCGCCGATCAGCATGGTGATGAGACCGACCGGCGCCACGATAAGAAACCAGGCGTCGGTGCTGGCAAATACCGGCCAGAACCGCGCTAGCAAAAACAGCCCCGCCTTCACCATGGTGGCCGAATGCAGGTAGGCCGACACCGGCGTTGGCGCGGCCATGGCATGCGGCAGCCAGAAGTGGAACGGGAACTGCGCCGACTTGGTGAAGGCACCGCCTAAGATGAGCAGCAGCGTCGGCAAGAGCAGCGGTGAGGAGCGGATGACGTCGCCGCGTTGCAGGATCTCTGAAATTTCGTAGGAGCCGGCGATGTGGCCGAGCAGCAGCATCCCGCCGATGAGCGCGAGCCCGCCTGCGCCGGTTACCACGAGCGCCATGCGCGCGCCCTGACGCGATGCGGCCTGATCGCTCCAATAACCGATGAGCAGGAACGAGGTGAGGCTCGTCAGCTCCCAGAAGACGATCAGCAGCAGAATGTTGTCCGAGAGCACGATGCCGACCATCGCGCCCTGGAACAGCAGCAAATAGAAATAGAAGAGCCCCATCGGATCGTCGGACCCGAGATAGTAGCGCGCGTAGAGAATGATCAGCAGGCCCATGCCGAGAATGAGCGCGGCGAAGAACAGTCCCAGTCCGTCGAGGAAGAAGGAAAAGGACATGCCGATCATCGGCAGCCAGGGCACGCCCCAGGTGATGACCTCGCCGTCATAGACGGCCGGTGCTTGCGACATCAGCAGCACCAGCGCCGTCAGGGTCACCGCGCCCGCGGCGAGCGCGCAGGTATTGCGCCCAAATCGGATCGCCAGCAAAGGGAGGATCGCGCCGAGAAAGGGCGTGAGTGTAACGAAGGCAAGCAGCATCGATGAGACGACCAAGTGTGTAGAAATTTCAACCGCTTATGGTGGCGGCCTTGAGTGCAGTGGCGAGAATCTCAGTGTCAGGCAAGCATAGTCGGCGCGCCGTCGAAAGTCGCTGGAAACCGGTAGGCGGTTTGGTGGATTTTTGCCGAACGTCGGGCGCTAGGCTCCACCGTACAGCCAATCGAATTGGCGCAAAGCCGCCTCCTGGCTGCGCACGCGAAGCGATGCGTTCCGGGCCAAACGCGCAGGTCCGCGCATGTGATAGGCCCAGCCGAAGCGGCGCGCAGTGTTTTGCACGCGCAGCGCGCGGCGCCGGCGCGCTGCGTCGTAGGTGCGGAATGCCTTTGCAGGATCGTCGGGCGTGCCGGCCAAGCATTTGGCGAGTGTCGCCGCGTCCTCAATCGCAAGCCCTGCGCCTTGCGCCAGATATGGCAGCACCGGGTGCGCCGCATCGCCCAGAAGTGTCACTGCGCCCCGGCTCCAATGCCGAAGGGGGGCAAGCGAAAAGAGCGACCAGGCGCGCCAGTCCTCCGCCCGATCAAGCAATGATTTCGACTCCTTGCACCAACGCGTGAAGCCGGCGTGCAAGGCGCTTGCGTCCGTCGTCCGGTTCCAACCTTGGGCCTCTTGGCCGCCGTCCATCACGGCCACGACGTTCAGCGCCTCGCCGGCGCGAACGGGATAGTGGACGAGATGCGCGCGCGGCCCGAGCCACAGCCCCACGACCGGCGCATCGAAAGGCGCCTGAAGCTGCGCGCGTGGTACGAGCGCGCGGAAGGCCGTCGCGCCGGAGAAGGCAAGCTTGGCGTCGGGGGCCATCCATTTGCGCACCGTAGACCATAGCCCGTCGGCGCCGATCAGACTGGAACCCTGTAATCCGGTTCCGTCGAGATCGGTGACGCCGAGTTCGCCATTGGCGTCGATGCCAGAGACGTCGAAACCGGATGTCAGCGAGACGGGCGCGGCGGCATCGGCCGCTGCCCGCAAGCCCGCATGCAGCTCCGCCCGGTGCAGCGTGATGTAGGGCGCGCCATAACGGCGTTCGGCCGTCTCGCCCAAGGGGACTTCGGCGAGCCGGCGTCCGCTCAGTCCATCGAAGAGCCAGATTGCCTCCGGCCGACACACGGAGGGAAGAAGCAGGTCGAGCACGCCGAGCGCCCGCAAGATGCGCGTCGCATTCGGCCCAAGCTGGATGCCGGCGCCGCTCTCCTCGGTGAAGGTGGAGCGCTCCAGGACCGTGGCCTCGATGCCCTCGCGCGCCAGGGCGATGGCGCTAGAGAGCCCGCCAATGCCGCCGCCGGCGATGAGGACGGGCTTAGGCGTTGTCATGGGTTAAGTCGCGTCAGGCAGCCGGCGCGCCAGGTGGCGCGGTGGCGACATGGACGCAGCCGTCCGGCTTGCTCTCCGTCTCCTTGAGAGCGCCGTCATAGACGTAGAGCGTCGAACAATAGGGACAGATGACTTGGCTTTCGCCGCCCATGTCCAGGTAGATGTGCGGGTGATCCTGCGGCGGTGCGGCACCCATGCACTGGAATTCCTTGACGCCGATGCTGATCCGGTCGACGCCTATGTCGTTCACGAAATGGGGCACGAGCGTTTGGGCCATGATGTCCTGTTCGTCTAGCGCTTGAAGCCGATGAGCGGGAAGCATAGTGACCCTTGGAGCAAAGCGGTAGGGCAAGAATGCAGAGCTTCGATTCAGACGGTGTACGGATCGCCTACCTTGACGAAGGGGAGGGCGACCCTGTGCTGCTCATCCATGGCTTTGCCTCGAACGTGGCCGCCAATTGGGTCGACCCGCGCTGGGTGCGGACGCTGACGGCTAGTGGGCGGCGCGTCATCGCAATCGACAATCGCGGGCATGGGCAGAGCGAGAAGCTCTACGATCCGGAGGCCTACGGCGCCCCGCAGATGGCGGAGGACGCAAGGCGGCTGTTGGATCATCTCGGCGTCGAACGCGCCGACGTGCTCGGCTATTCCATGGGTGCGCGCATCGCGGCCTTTCTCACCTTCGCCCATCCGGAGCGCGTGCGCAGCGTGGTCTTCGGCGGCCTCGGCAGTCACATGGTCCGCGGCATGGTGGGCTCCGGGCCGCTCGCCAAGGCGCTCGAGGCGCCGCGGCTGGAGGACGTCACCAACGAGACGGCACGCAGCTTCCGGCTCTTTGCCGAGCAGACCAAGAGCGACCTGAAGGCGCTTGCCGCCTGCATGCGCGGGCCCCGCGAGAAGGTGCTCCCAGAAGAGCTCGCCAATATCACGGTGCCGGCTCTGGTGGCCGTGGGCAGCAAAGATGTGATCGGCGGCTCGGGCGCGGCCCTTGCGGAGCTCATTCCCGGTGCCCAATTTCTAGAGATTACGGGACGGGACCACATGAAGGCCGTGGGCGATTCACGGTTCAAGACGGGCGTGCTCGACTTTTTAACGTCTCGTCCCTAGGGCTTAACGATCTGATCTCTCGTGGTAGACGCAAGGGTGCGATCCTGCTACGGGGGCTCAAGTGAGGTTTATGCCATGAGCAAGCCAGCAATCGCGGCAGAGCCGCAGATCAAGAGTTACGATCCCGTCTGGAGCCAGGTGCGGCGCGAGGCCGAGGAGATCAGCGCGCAGGAGCCCGCGCTCGGCGGCTTTCTTTATGCGTCGGTGCTGAGCCACGCGCGCCTCGAAGACGCGGTGTGCCACCGCTTGGCGCGGCGCCTTCAGCACGCGGTGCTGGACCCGGGGCTCATACACAAGACCTTCCATGAGGTGTTGGATGCGGATCCGACGCTCGGCGAAGAGTTCCGCGCCGACCTGATGGCCTGGGCGCAGCGCGATCCCGCTTGCGACCGGCTGATCGAGCCGCTGCTGTACTTCAAGGGGTTTCATGCCCTTCAGACCTATCGCGTCGGTCACAGGCTGTGGAACGCCGGCCGCAAGGACTTGGCGCTCTATCTACAGAGTTTGGTGTCGCGCTTCCTACAGCTGGACATCCACCCGGCGTCGAAGATCGGCCGTGGCATCATGGTCGACCATGCCACGGGCATCGTCATTGGCGAGACGGCTGTTGTGGGCAACAATTGCTCGCTGCTCCACGGTGTGACGTTGGGCGGCTCGGGCAACGAGCACGGAGACCGGCACCCGAAGATCGGGTGCGGCGTCATGATCGGTGCCCGCGCGACGATCTTGGGCAATATTTCGGTCGGCGATTGCGCCCGCATCGCGGCCGGCAGCGTCGTCCTTAAGGACGTGCCGCCACGGCGCACCATGGCCGGTGTGCCGGCGCGCGACATCGGTCCCAATTCATGCGCCGAGCCGGCGCTGTCGATGGATCAGTTTTTCTCAGGCGACGAGAACGGTCGCCGGTAGAGCTGACAGCAGCTCAAAGGGAGCGCAAGCGTGACACGAGACGAGATTGTGAAGCTCGAGACCTATCTGCAGAAGCTGTTTCAGCTGCCTTCGATCGAGGTCCGCCAGCGGCCGCAGAAGGACGATTCCGCCGAGGTCTATATCGGGGATGAGTTCGTCGGCGTGCTGTTCCGCGACGAGGATGAGGGCGAGAAGGACTATCAGTTCCAGATGGCCATTCTCGGCTTCGATCTCCAATAGGGCCCCACGTGCCGGTGCGGCACGAGCGTTAACCAGTCCTTAAGAATTCGCTGCGGGTGACCCGCGGCCCCTCGCTACAGTGCTCCTGGTACTCAGGCGTGGGGCGCTATGGAATCCGTGATCATCTATACGTATTTGACCGCCGTCGGCTTCGTCATGGCCGGCGTCTTGTCGAGCTTCGTCCAGCTGGTCTCCGGCGAGCCGATGCGTTTCGGGCTGCAGACTAGCTCGATGCTCTCATCGCTGGGTGGCGTGCTGTTGCGGGTTTTTGCCGGTCCGGCAATCCTGATGCGGAATGCCTGGCGGGGAATGTGGATCGAGTCGCGGCCGAAGGTCTGGTTCGGGCTTGCCGCGCTCGTTGCCGCCTGGTGGAGCCTTTTCATCGGCGCGTTTTTGATCGATCTGGCTCTCCAGCTCTAGGCGCCAGCCCCCCAAAAAAAGAGCCGATCTCTTGCGAGACCGGCTCAAGTAAAGGCCCGGTTGGGTCGGGGATGGGTGGGGGATGGTCACCGGGCCTAGAAAGAACTCTCCTTAGTTGCTCGAAGCAGACACCGCAGGCTGCGGTGCCAGGTTGGGCGGCAGGAGCGAGATCCACACCAGCGGATTGTGCGCCGACTGCTGCTTGACGAAGGTGTAGGGCGTGTCGGCCCAGGCCACGACCTCGGACTGCTTGTTGTCGAGGACGAAGTCGCCGCGGTCGGTACGCACCGTCAGCACGGCATGGCCGTCATTGTTCTCGTCGCGGACGACGGTGATCAGAAGCGTGCTCTCAGGCCAGCCTTGCTCGATCAGGATGCGGCGCTTGAGCAGGACGTAATCCTCGCAATCGCCTTCCTTGACCGGGTAGGTCCACACCTCGACCTTGCCGTAAAGATCGATATCGGTGATCGGGGCCACCGCGTCGTTGACGCGCCGGTTGACGTCTTTGAGGTCGTTGAATTTCGCGGAACTCAGCTGCACGCGGTCTGCAAAGCGATCAGAGGGCCGGCACTCGGCCTCACGCTCGCGGCAGAAGTTCACGTAGCCGATCGGCGGCAAGGTGTCGCCAAAGGACTGAAGGAACGCCACCTTCTGCGGCCCAGCTTGAGCAGCTTGAGACTTGAGCGTGATCGCATGGTTGTTCGTGGCATCTGCTGGCAGCGACGAGATAAACATCAAGAACGCTGTTCCCAGGATAAACTGTTTCATTGCACCCCCCGAATGTTGAGGAGCACTTGTGCGCTCCTCTTGTTGTTGAGGAGCACTATCTCAGAGATGTTTTGAGATCCCGATAAAAGATACCCGCGTTTTGCGGTAGTATTGGTAGCAGATTTTTAGCGAGACTTACTCAAACCTGAATGTTCTCGGATTAGCTAAAATTTTAGCTAGTTTAGAACAAACCGTGCCTAATGGCGTATTTCTGCGGTTCTCGGCGCGCCTCGCAGCGGGCGAGGGCGCCGAGCTCGAAAGAATTCGGAAAGGTTAGTCTAGTGTTAGTCTAGCCGAACGTCCGGGCGAGGCTGTCGGGATCCTGAACCTCGGCGAACTGAATACCAACGCCGCGACTGTGGTGACGGACCACGCGGCCCCGGAGTCGGCCGAGGACGACGACGGAGTCCATCGGGGGCTTCGTCCTCATGGCGATCGAAGCGCCGCTCAAGGAGACATCGAGCACCCGGCAAGCATGGACGTCGCCATTGGGCATGATCATCTTCTGCTCGGCAATGCGCGGCTCGAAGCGCTCATGCCGTCGCTCGGCAGCTCCGAGAGTTTCCTGATTGGCATACCAGGCCAGCACATTGGCGATGCGCTCGCGTTTCTGGGCGCTGGCTCTGAGTTCGACGGCGAAGCCGCCTTCGAACGTGCGCGCCACGGCGCCTTCGAGACGTCCAAGGTGGTCCAGATAGGCGACAATGCGTTCGCCAACCTTGCAGCCCACGGATGTATGCAAAGCCATGCCGCCGGCCGACATGTTGAAGACCTCGCAGGGAAACTCCTGCTCGTCCTCGGTCATCAAGCGGCCGTTGAGTTGGACCGGTACGCGGCGGTATTTGCGCCGGTCCGGCACAATCTTCGGACGCTTGTGCTCGGCACGAATTCTGCCTGTAAAGGCAAGCGCAGTTTCAGCCATGTTTTGACGCCTGTAATTTGATTGGGCTTGCGTGGTACACGCGTAACGTGAGGCGTCTTAAAGAACAGCTAAATCGCCCCAAACCGGCAGCGATTCGCGTTTTCAAAATTTAAGATTGGTTACGAAAACCTTAGGAGAGCCCGCCCTCGACGACGCGAAAGCGTCTGCGGTTGAGGTGGACGATGTCGGCCCCGCCACTCTTCATGAAGTCAGGGGCGCCGTCCGGGCTCAGGAGCTTGGCGTCAACGATCTCGAATGTGGTCAGAGGTTCGGTGCCGAGCCAAAACGGCCGGTCGATCGCGGTGATTGAGCCGAGCAGTCTGTTGATCGACGTGCCCGTGTGGATCAAGGGCATCAAGGTAAACTCAAAGGACGTTTCGCGCCCGGCATCGGTGCGGGCCAGGAATGTGCCATGGCCGACCGAACCGTCATGCAGGACAGTGCGGACCAGCGAGGCGACGGCGTCTTTGTCCCCGAACGACCACAAGCTCAGAAAATCGAGCCCGCGGAGCTCACGGCCGAATTCCTGGCAGATCTGCGTGCCGGCCAGCCGGAAACGGAACCCCATCAACCCGGCGCATTCGGCGATGAAAGTTTCGCGCAGGATATTGGCAATCTTCGCCGGCTCGATCTCGAAGCGGCGCGGCGCAATGCGCCCATTGCGTATGTGGTCCCAATACGCGAAAAGCTGTTTGCTTGTTGGCTGTTGCATAGCCCGCCCGACACAAAGCTCTATAGGTTGCTCTCGAGCCCTAAGTCCCAGGGCCCAACCAGGGCCTTGAGTCCCGGTCTGGCCCTCTCATTTGGGCAGCTCACCCCAAGCTAAGCAGGGAGCGTGCCAGGGAGCGGGATGCGCTCTCTGGTGGTGGCGTGGCTGCCGTTAAGGTTGCCGCGGTAAGGACTGAAACGGCTTTTTTTGGCGGGTCTTCGAATGACGTCACGCGAACCAATGCTGAACGTTCCGCGCGCCGTGACGCTGGCCGCGGGTCTCATGATCGGGATTCAGGTTGTGAGGGGCCTGTTGCCGGACGAGACCGATGTGGCTTTTCTGCTGTCCTTGGCGTTCATTCCCGCCCGTTACAGCGGGGCGGCGGTCGAACTGCCGGGTGGTTACCTCACCGCCGTCACGTCGTTTGTGACCTACATGGTCGTGCACGGCGGCTGGATGCACCTCTTGGTTAACGTCGCTTGGATGCTCGCCTTCGGCACGGCCGTGGCCCGGCGCATCGGGACGCGCGGCTTCTTCGTCTTTTCGATTTTGTGCGGTATCGCCGGTGCGCTAACGCACCTTGTCCTTCATTGGGGCGAAATGGCTCCCATGGTGGGAGCCTCGGCGGCCATTTCGGGACAGATGGCCGGGGCGTTGCGGTTCATTTTCTTCGCCAAGCGCGAGCCGGATGAAAAAATGCCGGATTTCGTGGGTGCCCCGCTGGCGAGCCTTGCGACGGCACTGCGGGACCACCGGATTGTCGGGTTTGTCATCTTCTGGGTGGTGCTTAACGCCTATTTCGGTCTGACCTCGGTTTCGTTCGGCGGGACGAGCGGCGGAATTGCTTGGGAGGCGCATATCGGCGGGTTCCTCTGCGGGCTCTTGATCTTCGGCTTCTTCGACCCGCGAGGCCCGTCTGAGGCCACTTCGCAGTCGCGGTAAGCGGCGGATTTCTGCGGTTGATTCGGCGGCGGCTTGCGCGCGGTTACACTCCAAGACATGATGTCGCACAAACGGGGCTTAAGTTCCCGGGCTGGAGGAAACTATGAACGTCGCAGCAATCCTGAAGTTGAAGGGCAGGGACGTCATCACGGCGCCGCCGGAGACGCCCCTGCTTGAGATTGCCCGGCTCCTTGGGACACATGGAATCGGTTGCATTGTGGTCGCCGAGGCCGATGGCAAGGTGAGCGGCATTGTCTCGGAGCGAGACATTGTGCGCGAGATCGCACGGGCGGGCGCTTCGGTGCTCGACCAGCCCGTGGAGGCCTGCATGACCAAGTCGGTGGTCAGCTGCCGGGAGTCGGACACGATGGACCAGCTGATGGGCGAGATGACCGCCCACAGGTTCCGTCACATGCCGGTGGTGGACCGCGGACGCTTGGTTGGTCTCGTGTCGATTGGTGACGTGGTGCGAATGCGGATCGCCGAAGCCGAAATGGAAGCGGCGGCAATGCGCGAATACATCGCCACGGGCTGATCGTGCGGCCTAGGCGGCCAGCGCGCGCACCGCAATTCTGATCTCTTCAAGCTGGGCTTCGGTAGCCTTGGCGCCGGCGGCGATTGCCTCCTTGGCGCGATGGAAGTCGAACAGGCCAATTCCGCCGACCTTTGGGTTGACCGTAATGTCGGGCGGGTCGCCGGCAAGCCGTGACCGGGCGATGCGGTCCTGCGTGATGTTGATCGCATCGATCATGACCGCCGACATGCCAGGCGCGCCCTTGCCGCCGAAAATCTGTCGATGCAGGAGGTGTACGGCCGCGCGGCCGTTACCTTGGGGTGGCTCTGTCTCTGTAGCGGGCAAAGGTGGTTCGGCGAGTGCTTCTTGATCGTGGATCACGCTGCCCTTGCCGAACAGGTCGTTGTTCAGGTTCACGGCGATGACGATGCGTGCGCCGAGCGCGCGGCAAACGGAGACAGGGATCGGGTTCACCAATGCCCCGTCGATGAGCCAGCGTCCATTGATCTGCATGGGGCGAAAAATGCCCGGCAGCGCGAACGACGCCTTCAAGGCCGTGACAAGATCGCCCTTCTTCAGCCAGATCTCGTGCCCGGTGCCGAGTTCCGTGGCGACCGCCACGAATGGACGTTCCATGTCCTCGATGGCGATGCCATTGAGGTGTGTCTCAAGCCGTGCGCTGAGCTTCTGCCCGGTGAGCAGCCCGGATCCGCCGAAGTTGAAATCGAGAAAACCGAAAAGCCGCCTGCGCGTGAGCGTCGTGGCGAACTCCTGCAACCCGTCCAGCTTGCCGGTGACATAGCAGCCACCGGCAACCGCACCGATCGAGGTACCCGCAACGATGTCGGGTTCCAACCCTGCGGCAATGAGCGTGCGTAGCACGCCGATATGGGACCAGCCGCGCGCGGCGCCACCGCCGAGCGCCAGGCCGATGGTCGGTCTTACCATTCCTAACGCCTCACACAGGACATATGGCCCTGTTGCGAAAAGCTCACAAGCGATCCTACGTATCGTTCACGAGACTTTGTCGACTTAGATCAGTTTACGATGAAGACTTTAAGGTTCCCTTTGCGGCGCCACCGTGGCCGTAGACGGCCGCGGGATCGAAGTGGCGCTCGGCGTCGACTTGGGTCATCGTTTTACCCGCCGCGCCGCGCATGGGAACGGAGCGATAGAAACAGGACACACGGCCCGTGTGGCAGCAGGCGCCGTCGCCTTCCATTTCCACTTTGAGCCACAGGACGTCCTGATCGCAGTCGGTACGCATCTCGACAATGCGTTGGGTGTTGCCGCTGGTCTCGCCTTTACGCCATAGGGCCTTTCGCGAGCGCGACCAGTAACAGGCCTCACCCGTCTCGATCGAGCACGCGAGCGCTTCTTCGTTCATGTAAGCGAACATCAGCACGTCGCCCGTCTTGGCGGAGGTCACGATGACGGGCAGGAGACCGTGCGCGTCGAATTCAGGCGCGAAGACGTCGCCTTCCTCGCGCGCGGCCTTGTCGTCAATCTTGGGAAAGCGGTTTGCGTCGGTCACCGCGATATCTTCCTTCCGCGACCGACGAGCCTTTACGAACGGCGATCGGTCGCCAAATTCATGAAGCGCGCCTGTTGCGCCGGATCTTCCTTGAAGACACCGGTGAACTGGGTGGTGATCGTCGCCACGCCGGGCTTGCGAACACCGCGCATCGACATGCATTGATGCACCGCCTCGATCATCACCGCCACGCCCTTGGGCTTCAACACCTGGTCGATCGTTTCTGCGATCTGGGCGGTCATGGTCTCTTGCGTCTGTAAGCGGCGAGCGAACACTTCGACCACGCGTGCGAGCTTTGAGAGACCCACCACGCGGTCCGTCGGGAAGTACGCGATATGCGCCCGGCCAATGAAGGGGACCATGTGATGCTCGCAATGCGAATTAAGTTCGATGTCGCGCAGCATGACGATGTCGTCGTAGCCAGCCACGTCGTCGAAGGTCCTCGACAGGACCTCGAGCGGGCATTCCTTATAGCCGGCGAAGAATTCGTCATAGGCGCTCGTGACGCGCTTTGGCGTGTCGCGCAGGCCCTCGCGGTCGGGATCGTCGCCAGCATAGGCAATGAGCGTGCGCACAGCTTCCTGGGCCTTCTCGCGGGAGGGACGGGTGATTTGCGGACCGCGGCCAATTTCCATCCCGGCATGGGGCTGGCTGGTGCGCCGATCCTTCGTCTTGGCGTCCATGATGTGCGATTTTCCTTTTCTGGCTATACACTTACGCCTTAGTACCAAGGCGCGACACGGAGCGCGTGGCCGTCCGAGCCTCCGCTGCATATATAATGCGCGCGTTCCTCCCGCAAGGCGAGGCGCCCAAAGCGGATTCCTGAGAGGCATCGTTTCGTGACCCGGCCGGAAGACATCTATAGCGATCAATTGCTTGCGCTGGTGGCGGCGATGCCGCGCACGGAGCGCTTGGCCCAGCCCCAGGCCACCGCCAAGGCCCATTCCAAGCTCTGCGGCAGTACCGTGGAGGTGGATCTGGTCATGGAAGGCGATGTGGTCACCGATTATGGGCAGACGGTGCGGGCCTGCCTTCTGGGGCAGACCGCCGCCGCCATCATGGGCCGGGAGATCGTCGGCTCGACGGCGGACGAACTGCGCGAGGTGGGCGCCGTGATGCGCAAGATGCTGAAAGAGGGCGGTCCGCCGCCGGCCGGCCGCTGGAAGGACCTGGCGCTTCTGGAGCCGGTCCGCGATTATAAGGCGCGGCAGCCCTCGACGCTCCTCGTGTTCGATGCCGTAGAGGACGCGATCGCCCAGATCGAGGCGAACAGTGGGTCCGAGCCAACGCCCGAACGTGCAGCCGTAAACGATGCATAGCTCCAGTCTTAAGCGGGACATCGCCAAGGCGCTGATGCTCGCGCCGATCATGGCGTATCGCTACACATTCTCTGCGCTTGTCGGCGGGCATTGCCGCCATCTGCCGACCTGCTCGGACTATGCGCGCGAGGCCATCGACACCAACGGGGCCTGGAAAGGTGGCTGGCTCACGCTCGCCAGACTATGCCGCTGTCATCCGTGGGGGAGCCATGGGCTCGACCCGGTTCCTGACCTGCGGGCCGAGCACCATCCCTTCGCCCCTTGGCGCTACGGACGCTGGCGTACTAGTTAGCGCTCGTTTGCGGGCCTGCGCATAGGTCGCCGGGTGGGGCGAGCAAAGTCGGCTGGGCCTTTCGTATACAGTGGGGACACTCGGCCCGTCGTGTGAGAAGGCATCCATCCCTTCGCCCCTTGGCGCTCCGGGCGCTGGCGCTTAAATACGAGTGACGCGGCCGCCGATTCCCGCTAAAAGCGGCGCCGCCGACTGACATCCGTCTTACCTGCGCTGGTACGCAGGAGTGAGTGGAGAATGAGATGATTTCCCTCAAGTTTCCCGATGGTTCCGCGCGCGACTTCGAATCTGGAGTCACGGGCCGGGACGTGGCCGAATCCATCGCCAAGTCGCTGGCCAAGAAGGCCGTGGCCATGGCGCTCGACGGTGAGGTCCGCGACCTCTACGAGCCCATCGAAGACGACGCTGAGATCCGCATCATCACGCGGAGCGATCCCGAAGCGCTGGGGTTGATCCGGCACGACGCCGCCCATGTGATGGCCGAGGCCGTGCAGGAACTCTATCCCGGCACGCAAGTGACGATCGGCCCCATGATCGAGAACGGGTTCTATTACGACTTCGCGCGCGATGAGCCCTTCACGCCTGAGGATCTGCCGAAGATCGAAGCGAAGATGCACGAGATCATCAAGCGCGACTCGCCATTCTCTTATGAAGTGATGGAGCGCGACGCGGCCAAGAAAATGTTCGCCGACATGGGCGAGGCCTACAAGGTCGAGCTGATCGATGCGATTCCGTCAGGCGACGACATCAAGATTTACTCGCAGCGGGAATGGTTCGATCTGTGCCGCGGCCCGCACATGACGTCGACGGGCAAGATCGGCAAGGGCTTCAAGCTGCTCAAGATCGCAGGCGCCTATTGGCGCGGTGACAGCAACAATCCGATGCTTCAGCGCATCTACGGCACGGCCTGGGCGAGCGAGGACGACCTCAAGGCCTATCTCCACCAGCTCGAAGAGGCCGAGAAGCGCGACCATCGGCGTCTGGGGCGCGAGATGGATCTGTTCCATTTCCAGGAAGAGGCGCCGGGCGCGGTGTTCTGGCATCCCAAGGGCTGGGCGCTGTTCCAGGCGCTGATCGGCTACATGCGCCGGTGTCAGCAGGCCTGGGGCTATTTCGAGGTGAACTCGCCGGACATGATGGAGCGGACGCTGTGGGAGCAGTCCGGCCATTGGGAGAAGTTCGCCGAGAACATGTACATCGCCGAGACGCCCGACGACCGGGTGTTCTGCTGCAAGCCCATGAACTGTCCGGGCCATGTGCAGATCTTTAAGAACGGCCTCAAGAGCTATCGCGATCTTCCTTTGCGCATTGCAGAATTCGGCAAGGTGCATCGCTACGAGCCGTCCGGCGCGTTGCATGGGCTCTTGCGCGTGCGCCACTTCACGCAAGACGACGCGCACATCTTCTGCACGGAAGATCAGATCACCGAGGAGTGCGTGAAGCTCAATGCGCAGATGCTTTCGATTTATCGTGACTTCGGCTTCGAGGACGTGCGCATCAAGTTCTCCGACAGGCCGGAGAAGCGCGTCGGCGACGACAAGGTGTGGGATGCGGCGGAAGCTGCATTGATGCGCGCGATGGAAGCGGCCGGGCTCGATTACGAGCTGAACCCGGGCGAGGGCGCATTCTACGGGCCGAAGCTGGAATATGTCCTACGCGACGCCATTGGCCGCGATTGGCAATGCGGCACGGTCCAGGTGGATCTCAGCATGCCGGAGCGGCTCGGCGCGTTCTATATCGGCGCGGATGGCGAGAAGGCTGTGCCGGTGATGATCCACCGCGCCATGTTCGGTTCGCTGGAGCGCTTCACGGGCATTCTCATCGAACACCATGCCGGCCACCTGCCGCTCTGGCTTGCGCCCACCCAAGCGGTGGTCGCCACCATCGTGTCGGACGCAGACGCGTATGCGGAACAGGTCTTGGCGCGGCTGAGAGGCGCGGGGCTACGCGCCGAGACGGATCTGCGCAACGAGAAGATCAACTACAAGGTGCGCGAGCATTCGGTCGCCAAGGTGCCGGTTATGCTGGTGGTCGGCAAACGCGAGGCGGAGGAAGGCACGGTGTCCGTGCGCCGGCTCGGCTCGCAAAAGCAAGAAGTGCTGAGCCTCGACGATGTGCTGAAGATGCTTGAGGCTGAGGCCGTGCCGCCGGATATGCGCGAAGGGAAAAGCGCCGCCGCTTGAGTCTTATGGCGAAGAGGGCCGGAACAGCGTGCCCGGATTGATCAGTGGGGCGTTGGGATCGGCGGGCCGGCGCGAGAAACCGTCGAAGCCCATTGCGTTGCCCGGGCCTTCGCCGGCTGCGATGCCAGTGCCGGGCTCCGGGGCGTCGGGCGGATTGAGGAGAATCTTCAACTCCTCCTCCGAGGTCGGCCCGTCCGCAATCGCCACTTCAATCTGCCTGTCTCCGCCCGGCTCGATAGAGAACTTGCGCGTATAGCTATTGCCGGCGTGGTCGGCGACCACCGCGTAATTTCCAGCGGCAAGGATATGGGTCGGCAGCGCGCCCGCGTTCGACTTCACCGTATCGCCGGCCGAGGTGAGGATCGTCCACTTGGTATCGGCCAAAGCCTCGCCGCCCAAACTTTGGACCAGACGAAACGTAATCTTCGCGCCGGAATGCTTGAGGGTCGCCTGGGTGACCTTGCCGGGCTCGACCGTCACGTCGACGCCGACGACGGCGTTCGCATCGCCGTAAAGACTCCGAATGCGGTATACGCCCGCGTTGAGCCTGATGATGGAGCGTGGTTTAGCGTCGGCCAGGACGGCTTCGTGCTTGCCGAACTGATCCGCCTCGTCGGAAAGAATGTCGAAGCGGACGCTGCCATCGGGGCATTCCTGGCCGTTAGCCAGCACCCCCCTTAACGCCAGCGCGCCGGTATTGAGGACGAACGTCTCGTTGAGGGACTGGCCGCCGTCGACCTTCAGCTTTTTGGTGAGGTTGGAGAGCCCGTAAGCGGCGTTGACCAAATACTCTCCGGGCAGAAGCGCGGCGGTGGGCGCGGGCTCGCGGTGCGTGCTGATCAGCTCAAAGCTGCCGTCGGCGGTGCGCTTCGCACTGTAGACGCGCCAAGTAAGACCCGACCGTAGCTGCGCGCCGCCCTCGGTGACCAGGGCCTTGAAGCTGACCGGAACGGGCTGCTGCGGCTCGTTGGTTTTTGGCGGTGAGACGGACAGCGTGCGCTGCGCGCCGGATTTGAAGACAGCGGTCTCGCCGGGTTTGAGCGGAGGACCCTCGGCGGTCTTCACGGCATCGAGGGGCACGGGCGGGTTAGTGATGGAGGCCAGCACCGCATCCAGTCCGTCCCGGAATGCAGCGCCGCTCGTCGCGGCGACAAACTTGCCGCCGGTCTTTTCCGCGATACAGGCGAGGGGATCGAGAGCTTCGGCTTTTTCGTTCAGCCCCACCACGTGCACCCGCAGACCCTTCGATGCCTGTTTGAGGACATCGGCGGTCTTGCAGACGTCCGCCTTACATTCGTCCTTGCCGTCCGCTACCAGGATGACGTCAAGCGGCTCGCCTGTGCTTGCAAGGCTTGCCGCGTCGCTGACGGCCGCCGCGATGGCCGCTTGCCGGCCCTTGGGCTTGAGGCCGCCGAGAAGCGTCTCGTAGCTCTCCCCGGTCAGCGCGCTGGGCTTGGCGAGCAGCTCGGTGTCCTTGCAGCTCCACGTTTTGCGATGGCCGAAGGTGATCACCCCGAAGGCGGTCCGGCCGGCCTGATTGGTGAGGGCCTGCTCGATTCCGGTGCGGGCAATGTCGAGCTTAGGCGTGTCGCCCAACTTGCCGCCCATACTCCTCCCCGACTCAAGCACGAAGAGGATGGGGGGCAACAACGCATTGCCCGCTGCGCTGGGCGCTGCGGCAGACGCGGGTGCCGCCTGGGCGGGCGCGGG
>Ga0209013_10000161_pt1 | contig 53919 bp, 40 predicted proteins | sample Cruoilmetagenom2_FD_187291 | JGI IMG/M metagenome (GOLD analysis project Ga0209013, IMG submission 187291) | Oil polluted marine microbial communities from Coal Oil Point, Santa Barbara, California, USA - Sample 2 (SPAdes) (version 2) | ecosystem: Environmental > Aquatic > Marine > Oil seeps ...
TTCTATCGCTAACCCATCAGGATTCTCTTCAATATATCCAGTTGCATCAATAATCCTCAGTGGTCGATTTTTCTTGCTGATTTCTGAAACAAGCGCCACATGATCTGAGATACCGTCCTCATCCCAGTCAAAAAATACGATATCTCCGGGGAGATACATTTGGTCATGGGACAGCAGCTGACCTGAATATGCAAAATACCGCCACATGTCATGTGAATTCCTTGCATCCCGCCAACGGTAGTAGTGCTGTGGATTGGTGTATGCGTCCCATTCTAGAGCCCGACCTATGTGGAAGTCTGCCCCAAATCGATAAGCATCAATAACGAGATCAGTACAATCGCCTGAGTAATATCCGTGGAAAGGACCTCCACAAGGTGTGAAGGGCGATTCACAACCTCGCTCGAGCGAGTATGGCATCCCGATATCTTGGCGAGCAGCTTCAACCACTCCCTCAGGTATTCCGCTAAAAACAGCGCTTTCCGGAGGCGATGCCATGGTATTGGCATATGATATGCGGAAATACTGGGGTTCGAAGACGTATCCTTTCTTATTCGGTGCAAGTGTTTGAGAGCCGGGTAAAATCCCAGCTGCTGCGTAATCTCCATATTGATTTGTCTCTGATACTCGCTTTTCTCCCACAAGGATATCAACTTCTGCTAGTGGTAGTCCTAGACCATCGCTAACCCAACCATATACCTGTGAAGTTATCTTGTCCTGAATATCATTTTGGATTAAATAGAGGTGATTCAAAGCATATTTTGTATGCAGTTCGTTATCGCTAGAACTATCAGCACTTTGGATGAGAATATGTCCACCATCTGGGGACATGCGCACAGCCATAACCATAGAATTATTCTCGATTATGTGATCAAGAGAAATTTCATTTGTCTTGGTCGTTACTCGATCGTAAACATGTAGGACTTGCGAGCCGCCTAATTGCTTTTCCGGATAAACAACAAACCTGCCCCCATCGCTGATATCCAGAGGGGGTGGGTTTTTATAATTATCTTGTTCTGCAGATGAAGAGAAGATGGACTCTAACTTATGGTCCCTATGTTCATAGCTGTATATTGATTTAATTGTGCCATCTGAAGTGGAAAAAACTAGAACGGTGCCATTACCTGAGAGAGCGGGTTTTGAAATTCTTAGGTCTTGATTAAGGTCAATTCCATTTATATCAATTGGTATTTTAATGAGATTGCGATCGACTTGATCGTATAAGAAAATACCCGGTTTAGCATCAGAAGAGATATTCGTTTCGTATGTGAGGAATGCGATATAACGCCCTGATGAAGAGATGGATGGATTGAATGAGTGCCCATTGGCAGCTAGACTTCCTGATGAGCGGGAGATTATGCGTACTTCTTTTGTCAGATGGTCGTATAAAAAGATATCGTTGGCATTATTATGGTCGCCGACGACGAGATCTCTGGCGCTAGAGGTGTAGACGATATAACGACCATCGCTACTGATGGATGGTTTCTCACTCCACCCTGTGGCTTGCTGACCAGATGTGGATACGGATATTCTTTCGGTCGTATACCGGTTGCGGTCATGTAAGTATATATCCGCTAATCCGTTCGTGTCCGGGAGGGAGTATTTATTTTGTAGGTTACTGGCGAGTGATGAAAAAGCAATGTAGCGACCGTTTGCTGATAGGACAGGGTCAAAAGACCAGCCATTGGATTGGACACCATGAGAATTAACCGAAACGAGCGAAATTGAACCGTTTTCGTCTCGTATGAAGATATCGGATCCATCGTATTGATCATTCTCCACTAGGTTATCAGCAGGTGAAGCCCAGACAGCGAAATCACCATTCCATGAAATATCAGGCTGATGAGTCCAGCGATCTGCCGGTTCACCAGCTTCATTTATCGTCAGGACCGTAAAATCCGTTTGTTGTCCAAACGCGGTATTGCTGCTATAGATTGAAGGTAAGAGCAAGAGGATTACGAGGAATAATTTTCTGTGGTGAAGTGTCAGATATTCAACCATTTTACAGCAGCGGGAGCGATATTTATCAGAGATCCATGTTTGTATGTACAGTTTGGTAATGACTCTATGAACGTTGGGCCGTATCTTTTCGTGAGCACTCGTTTATCCATGATTACGACGACGCCACGATCTTGTTGGGTTCGGATAAGCCGACCGAATCCCTGCCTAAATCGTAAAATGGCTTCAGGTAGAGAAAACTGATAAAAGGGGTCTTCAAAAGTCTCTGCGCGGGCGGCGACAATAGGGTCGGAAGGGACATCAAATGGCAGCTTGACGATTACTAAGACGGATAAAGCTTCCCCTGGTATATCGACTCCTTCCCAAAAAGCTCGAGTCCCTAATAAGACTGCTTTATCACTGCTGCGAAAATTATCGAGTAAAGCATGGGGTGAAGCTCCTTCGCCTTGTTCATAAACGACAATATTATCTTTCGCAAGTGTCGGAGTGATCGCACGTGAAGTCCGCCGGAGCTGGTCATAGGATGTGAATAATACCAATGTTTTGCCGCCAATCGCCAGACACAATTTAACAACAGCCATTTCTACGGCACGTTGGTGACCTCGCCGGTCACCGGGTTCTGGTATATCGTTCGCAATGTACAACAAAGTAGAGCTTTCGAAATCGAATGGTGAACCCAGAGCCAGCTCATAAGCATCCTCGGCGTAAAGGCGATTTCTCAGGTAGTCGAACTCGCCCGCTGCTGTGAGGGTTGCGGAGGTTAATATAACCGCATCCTTAGCATACCAAATATGCTTTTGCATAAGCTCCCCGATATGCAAAGGTGCAGAATGAAGTGATACTCTTCCCCGGTTCTGATCTATCTGAACCCAATAGATTTGATCGGAGAGCGGTTCGAAAACCAAGGCGTTTAATTGTTCGTTTATTTCGTAAAGGCGACGATATATATTACTCAACGAACTGTACAGTTCTTCATTTTCTTCGTCCAAGAGGGTAATATTTTCCATTGTTGCTTGAAGAAGTTTTGCCACCATGTCAATTAATGGCTGTAATGTGTGCAGGGATTCATCCCAAGCATATTCAACATTTGTCCATGAAGGTTGTGTACGTGTCGCCGGTAAAATGCGTTCTTGATATGAATACGAGCTTACAGGGCGACCTTCTCTTTGCTCACTTATAAATTGTTCAATTGCATCATAAAACCGGCGCATTAAGCTTTCCACGCGAAAAACCAAATCAGCTGTTTGGTCAGCAATTTGCGTCATACTAGCAAAATCCCCTGGCTTAAGTAGACCGTTGAATGCTGAAATTGCCCATCCCAACACACCGGTCTTAGTCCCACCCAGCTCCCGAAGTAAGCGCTCGATATCTCGCTGGGCAACCCTAAAGCTGAGCGCGTTTGTCGTCGCTTCTTCTAAATGGTGTGCTTCATCAACGATCAATGTCTTGAATTCTGGTAGGACACGGTTACCTGTAGCGATGTCCACAAGCAGTAGGGCGTGATTAATCACCAGCAAGTGAGATGAAAGAGCTGCTTGCCGTGCTCGCTGATATGGGCAGATCCCCCCAGTTCTCTTCTTACAAGTTTCCGAAGTACAAGCTTCATCATCCGCGGAGATCCTTGTCCAAATCTCGCGTTCGATGGGACCATTTAAGTTGATTTCAACACGGTCGCCAGTTTTTGAAGTATTGAGCCAAACTAATACTTTGCCAAAAACGCGCATTTCATCTGCGTTCTGTGGTCCACGACGGCGGAAGTTCTCTAGCCGGCGTGGGCAAAGATAATTTGCTCGTCCTTTTAGTACCGATGCTCTGAGATCAATACTCAGCGCTGTGGTGATATCGGGTATATCTTTGTTAATCAGCTGGTCTTGGAGATTTATCGTGTTTGTGGAAATTACAACGCGGGTATCATTCTGGATAGCCCAAAGTGCGGCAGGGATGAGATAAGCAATGCTCTTACCGGTGCCGGTTCCTGCTTCAACCAGCAGATGCCGGCTTTGGGAAATAGCTTCGGCAACAGCATCCAGCATCGCTACTTGTTCTGGACGGTATTCGAATTCTGGAAAGTGTTTTGAAAATTGGCCACCATGCTGTATCGTGGCAGATACTTCTTCAATATCAATTGGTGATGGATTCTCATTCCACTTCAAAGGCGCATCCACTGGAAGTGTAGTCTCATCAAAAATTGGTCCCTGAAGTGGGCTGGTGATCTTATCCGCAGGAATTGTCTCTTTTGAGCGCTGCTTAAGGATCTCCCGGAAGGGCAGGTAAGCACCCCACTCAATCCCTTCACTGGCACGCACCAGTTCAGCGATGATATATAACGGTAGATTTTGTGCAGTTTCAAATAATCGTAAATAAACACCGCGGGTAGCGCGTGCGTCATCCAGAGCGCGATGCGTCGCAGAAAGCGGTATTCTTAACGCTTGCGTTAAGGCAGATAGATTGTATCGACCAGCACTTGGGAGGACGACGGAAGCTAGGTCATACGTATCGATAGGGTCGTTATCAGTCAAGATGCCATATCTGCGTAAAAAAGAAAGGTCGAATTGGACATTATGACCTAGGATGGGGGCATCACCGATGAATTCCACCAAATCTGGCAGGACTTCATCAATCGGTGGAGAGTGAAGAACCATTTGATCGGTGATATTAGTTAGTTTGGTGATGAAGGGGGGGATGCGTTTACCTGGATTGATCAATGTTGACCATTCACCTTCAATCCGTCGATTATTAAAACACACTGCACCGATTTCTATGATTGCATCATCGGAGTAATTTAAGCCTGTGGTTTCAATATCAAGGGCAACGATTGATGTCATGCGGATGATTATACCTTGACCAACCCCCGTCCTTTACTTGATTACGAAACGCACGAGCTTCGCAGCAGTGCAGCTTGAACTTTCATATTCCCGCTTGGGTAATCTTATTATCAGCACTTTATCCTTGTTATACTTATTTTCACTGAAAAATAACCCATTACGATTCAGCTGGGCCATATAGAGGTGATCTCAGATGATATCAAAAATAACTGCTCGAATTAGGGAAAATATACAAAAGGTGATTGTGGGCAAACCCGATGTCATTAACCACATTCTAGCAGCATTAATATGTGAAGGTCATCTCTTATTGGAAGATGTACCCGGGATTGGTAAAACTACATTAGTTCGCGCTCTGGCAGCCTCGCTTGGATGTTCTTACCGGCGGATTCAATTTACACCGGACTTACTCCCATCTGACGTAACCGGGTTGAATTGGTTTAATCAAAAGAACCAGGAGTTTGAGTATAGACCAGGCCCCATTATGAACCAGGTCGTCTTGGCAGATGAGATCAACCGAGCTACACCGCGTACACAGTCAGCCTTGCTCGAAGCGATGCAAGAGAAACAGGTGACTATGGATGGTGTTACCCGGCCAATCCCAAGACCATTTCTGGTGATGGCAACTCAGAATCCAGTTGAATTAGAAGGGACATTTCCCTTACCGGAAGCACAAATCGATCGCTTTATCATGCGCATAGGGATCGGATATCCGACTGAAGAAGAGGAGAATGCGATTTTAGAGAGATTCCGGGCGAGTGATCCACTCGCAAATCTGTCACCAGTGACATCACCCGATGAAATTATCCAAATGCTGGAACAGCGGCAGGAAATCCGCGTCTCTGAAGCAGTGCGCGATTATATTGTCAAGGTTGCCAGAGCCACGCGACAGCATCCAGAGATAGAATTGGGCGCCAGTCCACGGGCAACTTTAGCTTTGTACCAGGTTGCTCAAGCAAGGGCTGGGATAGATGGCCGGGAGTTCGTGCTACCAGACGACGTGAAGGTTATGGCACCTTATGTATTAATCCACCGTCTGATGATTTCTCCCCAAGCTCAGCTAAGAGGACGAAATATGAATGAATTAGTGGCGGATATCGTAAACAGCGTTCCAGTACCGGTTGAAAGTTGAAAATGCATAATGACAAGTGGATCCCTATACTTGTCCTATTTGTAATCATCGGTTTATTCATCCGGTCAATATTTGTAGTTGCTTTACCAACAACCATAATAATATTATTAGTATTATCTAAATGGTGGCAGAGACATGCCCTTGATGATGTAATTTACCGCCGGCGCTTTCACTATATCCGTGCATTCCCAGACGAATGTTTCCCATTGAAGTTAGAGATAGAAAATAAAAAATTTTTGCCCTTATCTTGGTTGCGAATACAGGATCCTTGGCCAGAAATAATTGCTCCAGAAGGAGAAGATACCCTTTCACCAAGTCATGTACAAGGTGAGGGTTTTCTCTCCCACACCTTCAGTTTGCGATGGTTTCAGAGAACTCGGCGTGCTTACATGATCCATTTTCGGAAACGTGGAGTATATCGGGTTGGGCCTGCGCATTTGTCTTCAGGAGATTTTTTTGGAATCTATGAGACGAATAAGGAAGTAGGACCGCGGGAATCCTTAACCGTGTTTCCGGCATTAGTTCCGCTTGAGAAGATAGGTTTACCCCCTGAAGATCCATTTGGTGATCAAAAATCACGCCGAAAACTATTCGAAGACCTAAATCGCCCGATTGGAGTCCGGGAATACCGACTTGAGGATGGATTTAGACGTGTCCATTGGCCAGCAACCGCCAGGACTGGAGATTTACAGGTTAAAATCTTCCAACCTACTTCTGCTCGTGTCATGATGTTGTGTATAAATGTATCCACATATGAGCGATATTGGGAAGGGGTCAATCCGGTTTATTTGGAGCATCTCCTCAGTGTTGCCGGGACTTTAGCGAAAGAAGGTTTAGAGGCTGAGTACAGAGTAGGGGTTATTTCAAATGGATGTTTAGCAAACTCTGACCAACCCTTCCGTATCCCGCCTGGACGCTCACCCCAGCAGATGGCACATCTACTTCAAGCACTTGCAGGTGTCACACCAGTTGTGATGGGTAGTTTCGATAGATTTTTGGTTAGAGAACTACCCCGAGTGCCATATGGAGCAACTTTGGTAGTAATCACGGCAGTAATCTATCCGGCATTACGGGAAACTTTATTGCGGGTGAAGAAACATGAGCGGCGGATCATTTTGATATCAATCGCAGATGAAAAACCACAGATTATTGAAGGTATTGAAATAGTACACTTTCCAGCAGCTGTTCCTTCCCATGCTCAATCGAATATCGAATAAAGGTTGATAGATACAGGAGACCCACAATTTCTCTTTGCACCCTAGAAGATAGGTAAGTGATAGATATGTTCGGAAGCTTATTCAATTCAACCAGCGGGGTTATACATTTGAAAAGAAAGTTCTACACTTGGCGAGAGGTGGTTATATTCGCTTCTATCTTGATGGAATTAACCTGGTCGATCCTTTGGTATCGGTCGATTCTATTACCTGGCATTGAGATTGAATATTGGGAGACCTACATTATTCTGGGTGGGATGTTGATTGGGTTCTATTTGATTGCAAGGGTTCTAAACTATCTAGATTTCTCACTCGGGCGGAGGAGGATTGTTCTTGGATTATTGATCATAGTAAACCTGGTTATCAGCCTTGTCTATTTTAGTGGATGGAATGATCAAAACCTGGTGGAAATGCTGATTTCAACAACGGCAAGTTTTCATACCAGAGAATCGGTTCTGCCATTCGAGTTTTTAGTCATCATGCTGGCGTTATTTGTAAGTTGGCGCGGAATTACATATCTGCATTTACGGACAAATCCGCGTGATGTCTTGTTCCGCTTTCAGATCGGTGTCTTACTGTTTTTTACATTCGCTGCCTTGCATCCTGCTCCTGATTCGATACCAGGTTTCACCCTTTACATTTTCCTTTTCTTTGGTTTGCTGGCAATGAGTTCCTCGCGAATCAGTATCTTGACCGAGGTGCGTGGGGGGAAGCGCACACCATTCGACCGGCAATGGTTTCTTGGCATATCATTATTCATTTTGGGATCCGTTGGAATCGCCGCTCTGGCAGTTGGGTTGATCAAAGAACCAATCTTTGACTTTTTCCTAAATATTGTTACTTGGATTCTCTATGTCATGGCGTTGTTGTTAAGCCCGTTCATATGGCTTTTCATGTATTTTGTCCTCTGGGTAGCCAACTTTTTCAATATCGATGGGATTTCCGAGTTGTTTAGCAATTTGATTGTGCGCTTAGGGGATCTCTTCCAAAGCATTCTAGCTGTGGTGACAGATTGGTTTGCCCGTTCCGGTTTAGAGGACATAATTGATTGGCTAGGTAACCTGAGAGAGTTTAAACCTGTATTCCTGTGGGGAATGTTATTGTTAATACTCGTACTCATCCTACTAAAAACCCGGCGGATGCTGTCAAGGGAGATCACCATTGATGAAGAAGAGATTGAGACTTTATTGAATGATGATGATTTGTTCAGCTTGTTGCGTTCGTTGCTGAAGCGTGGTTGGGATAGATTTGCAGACGGTGCCGGGAAAGTGCTGCGTCTGCGGCATGCTAGTAGATTATTTTCTGCTGCCCGGATTCGGCGGATATATGCCAATTTGATGAGATTATGCACCAAGCTTGGTTATGCTCGCCCAGTCTCGGTAACGCCCATAGAATTTTTACCGAGATTACAGGAGCTGTTTCCCGAAAATGTTCACGATTTGCAGGTGATTACTGATGCATATCTGGTTGTAAGGTATGGTGAGCTGCCAGAGAGCTTGGATCAAGTTGAAAATGTCCTGGAAGCGTGGAAGAATATCTCCGCGGTGGGTAAACAGAAACTGAAGGTCTTTAAACAAAGCCGGGACGGTACATAACCCGCGGAACTTCTCGATTGGGGGTATGCGTGGTAGTGAGAGTAAACAATATCGATGCTTGTTCCACCATCCTCAATGCGATACTTATGTTGGTGTCACGCGTATATCGATAATTTCCTCGACGAGTGGTTTAACCAGTGTTCGCAATTGTTCTTCGGCAACACCTTCGACCTTGATTGTAACTAAACGATTGGTTGGGTCTTCCCCAGCAAATTGACCAAACGCGATGAAATTTCCTCCAGCATCAGTGATCGATTTGGTCAATTTCGCTAATTGCCCGGCTTCATCTTGGACGAGTGCAGTTATGCGTACACCGAACTCGCGTGCCCCCATCAGTTCCAGGAAAATTTTGAATAGATCAGTTTCTGTAATTATTCCAACGATTTTGCCATCCCGGAGTACCGGCAGCCCGCCGATTTTGTTGTCAACCATAGTACGAGCTGCTTCTTCTATCGGAGTATCTTCTGTAACCGTTAAAACACCTTTGCTCATAATTTCATCTACAGTAACCTTGCTCAGCAAATGGTTCATTTCCCATATGCTGAGTGAGGTAGCGGGTGACGGCGAAGCATTGAGCAGGTCTTTGTCCGAAACGATTCCTATCAGGACACCTTTGCGAACGACTGGTGCGCGGCGAATCTTTTCCCGTTTCATTAAATTCAGCGCGTCAATGATCGGTAGATCTGGCCTTATTGTGATCACAGGATGGCTCATTCTTTCACCGACTAACATTTTTGCCTCCAGTAACTTGTGGAATATTTTTTATTAATGGAAAACCAGGCTCTCGCCCTCAAACCAGTGGAAATCAGGCGATTTGATCGCTGTCCATCATTTTATCAGGAAACATCATTCAACGTTCGGAACCTCAAAACTATACCCAAATCCCCGTTGGGTGATGAGGTATTTCGGGTGCGTTGGGTCTTGTTCAATTTTTTGCCGCAGGCGACCGATATAAACCCGTAAGTATTCACTTTCAGGTCCATACTCCGGCCCCCAGACATTTTGGAGGATATGCTCGTGCGTTAGCACTTTGCCGCTGTTCTCCATCAGGAATATCAGCAAGTGGTACTCGGTTGGGGTTAATTCAATTGGTTGACATTGTACAGTCACTTCATGACGCTCGCGATCGGCAATAATCTCTCCACAAGTTAACTTCGGTTTGGTAGATTGTATAGTTCCCCAAGAGCCGCGCCGTAATACTGCTTGAACCCTGGCTAATAACTCACCCACACCAAAGGGTTTGGTTAAATAGTCATCCGCTCCCACATCCAGGGCGCGGATTTTGTCGGCTTCCTCACCTAGTGCCGATAAGATAATTATGGGAACTTGCGAATGGCCTCGAATTCGCCTGATCACTTCTAATCCGTCCATTATTGGCATCATCAAGTCCAATATCACGAGATCAATGGAATGCTGATTAAATAATTTGATCGCTTCAATCCCATTGGAGGCAGTCGGTGCGTGGTAACCTCGAACTTCAAGGTTGCGGCAAACAAAATCGCGCAGAGATTTTTCGTCATCGACAACTAAAATGGTAATAGGGATCATAGTTGAATTTTACTCGAATTCATTTGATTACGCCGCAGATAGCTCAATTGGTTCGATGGGTAGAGAAAACGCAATGCATGTTCCAGTTGCAACTGGTTCGAGCCAGATTTCACCACCATGGGCTTTAACAAAACCCCGGCAGATAGCTAAACCTAGGCCAGATCCCGATGCTTGGATGGGTAGGCCATTTTCAAGCTGATAATAACTTTCAAACACTCGCTCACTGTCTTCGAGGGGAATTCCAGGGCCTTGATCCCTGACTCGGATGATAACCGATCGATTTTGAACTTCTGCACTCAACTGGATTAGAGCCTCATCACCGGCATATTTGGTTGCATTTTCAAATAAATTTCGGAGTACAGCCTCAATTTTTTTTGCATCAACAAATAGTACAGGCAGCTCAGCCGGGATATCTGTTTCTAAGGGGAGATGCGGTTTGGGATGGGCCCTTTTGTATGCATTAGAGATGAGATCATATAGATCGGTTTTACTGTAATTCATCGAAACCGTTCCAGATTCAAGGCGCGACATATCCAATAGTTCAGATACTAAAGTGGTCAGGTGATCTGTCTCACGGGAAATGATATCCAAGAATTCCCGCTGGCTGTGCGGATCCCATTCAACATCTTCGGCTAATAAGGTGGTTACGTATCCCTTAATTGCAGCCAATGGAGTTCTTAGCTCGTGGGACACGGTGGAGATCAGGCTGGACTTCATCATATCTAACTCGCGGATTTGCGTATAGTCGTTGAGCAGCTGCCCATGACCAATCAAATTGCCATGCACATCTGTGACATCAAAAACTCGCATCTGCAAGTACCTGGTTTGTGCAGGTAAAGATATGGTGAACTCTACCTCGCGAGGACCTTTTCCATCGAGCGCTTGCATAAGCTGGTTGCGAATCTGATCCCTTTTCTCACCATTTGACTCAACACTAACTGACACAAGCCTTTCGATGAATTGGTTAAAGGGTGTATTGACAATATCCTGAATAGGGACACCAATTAATTCACTGATGCTGCGGTTTGCGTATAAGATCCGCCCGTCTAAATCCTCTAAGATTAGCCCATCTTCTAAAGATTGGATTAAAGCTTCTAACCTGCGGGTTTGGCCTCGCAGCTGAGCATCGCTCATCGAATAGAGAGCGGCATTTTCAAAGGCCATCGCAGCTTGGTTGGCGAAACTGCAGGTTAATTCAATTTCCTGGTCTGAAAAGTGATGTGGGTCTGGTCGGTATACAAGCAAGGCAGAGGGTGGTGCATGCTGAGTGATCAAAGGGACTGCAAGGATGGAGCGATATCCTTCGGAACGAGAACGTTCGCGGTTCAGAGTGTATCTATGGCCGCTCTCCGTATCACTGATTTGTTGGGGTTTATTGTTGTTGATTGCCCGCAATGTGAGTGAATCTGGCTCAGCTGGGTCAATAATGAAGTGCTCGGTGTACGCTTCAGAGAGACCTCTGCTCGCCCGGGCTCGGAATTGACTTTGACGTTCATCTAAAGCAACGATCGCGCATTTCTCAACATCCAATAATTCTTCTACTTGCTCTAGTATAGTGTTCAGGACTGTCTCTGTTTCCAGTGAAGATACAACCGCGGCACTGGTTTGGAGTAATGTTGAGAGCTCCTGAAATCGGGCTGTGATTGACACCTCCATACGCTGGAGGCTGGTAGCCAACTCACCAATCTGATCCTGTCTTTGTGACAGCTCATTGAGTTCATCCTGTTTTTTAGCAGAGGTTCCCCGCTCTTTACCGATAGTGCCGCTGATTTCGGCCAATCTCTCAATAGGTTTCAACACTCGTTGCGATAATGCCAACCAGAATATCAATCCCACAATAATATATATGAAAATTGTGATTAGGATACCTTGGCGGATGGCTCTAATTGTGCTGAAGGCAGTCGAGGTCTCCCGGCTGACTATGACGCCCCAATTCGAAGCGGCGATCGGGGCAAATGTGTAAAGTCTTTCTTGGCCTGAATCATCACTGATAAATGTGTTACCGGTCTCCCTATTCAGTACTGCAGTGGTGATAGTCGGTAGGATGGTGTTCAAATCTGTGAGCAATAATCTTGAGTCCGGATGCGCGATAACCCTACCATCTGTGTCAATGATGAAGATTTCGATGTCCTCTTCAGGTGGTTGAGCTTTTGCTATGCTTATCAATGTATCGCTCAAAGATTGCAGCGTGATGTTTGTTGCTACAATCCCGATAAATTCACCATCTATGCCCCAGATTGGTTTGACCGCTGTAGTGACCGGCTCATCTGTTGTGGGCGATATCCTGCCGCGTGAAAAAAAGGGGAGGCTGCTGCCATTTGCTTCCTGAAAATAATCGCGGAAGGAGAAATCGACTCCAACGGACGAACTCGGTCCATCAGGGTAGTGATAAACCATGACACCGTCTGAGTCCAAGCGATAAACCAGGTTGATATCTGGTCTAGCGATCATGACATTCTGGAAGAGTTGTTCCATCGAAGCCTGATCGGTTTCGACCACTGCAGATACTTTCGCGATTTGCTCGACCGTCTGCAGGGAACGAGCCATCGTTGCGTTTGTCCCTTGAGCGATCGCTCTGGCTAAGGCTAAATCACTTGACTTAACATCTTCATCCAGGCGGAGATAAACTAATTGTTCGAAACCAGCCCAAATCAAGATAACTGGAACGACAAATAGCAAGTATAGTACCAGGGATTGGACAGCGACATTATGTTTTAATATTGACTTCATCGCAACAGTTCAGCCGTTTTCCCTAACGTTCAGTCAGGTCGTACCAAAATTAGTGAGGATGCGTGCAATATGCTGGGCACCTTTGAGATATAAGTCTAGCCGGATATTTTCATTCGGAGCGTGCGCTTGAGATCCTGGGTGTCCAATGCCTGCCGTCGCAATAGGGACTTTTAGGGTTTCTTCAAATATATGACCCGGACCCGACCCACCGACCATAGGTACGACCTGCATTCTCTCTGTATATACACTCTCCGCAGATTGGACGACTAACTCAACGAAGGGGTCGTCGGGATCGGTCTTGGAGGGGCTTTCACCGCCTAGGTACTCAATGTTCACATCTGCAAACCCTTGGTTATCCAGGTGTTCTCGCAGTGCTGAGAGTATCTTTTGAGGGGTTTGACGAGGTACCAGGCGAAAATCGATTTTTACTTTGGCTTCTGCTGGCAGTACCGTTTTCGGCCCTTTACCTTGATAGCCAGATGAAAGTCCACAGATTGTACAGCTCGGTTCAAATACTTCTGCGATCCGCAGGTCTATTCCTCCATCAAGCCCTTTTATGAATTCACTTATGCCATAACGTTGTTTATATTCCTCCGCCATATCGGGTAATTCCGCGAAGAGTTCTTGATCTCTCTTTGTATTTGGAATAATATCATCATAGAAACCAGGCAGGAGAATCCTTTCCTTTTCATCTTTTAATGAATTAAGTGCCCATACGAGTCTCCAGGCGGCATTGGGAAAGATTGACCCTCCCAAACCTGAATGGACATCTATTTCAGCAGTCTTAACCGAAAGTTCCACATAGCAAATGCCGCGTAGTCCAAGATATTGTAACGGTACATCGCGATGGTCAACTCCTCCGAATTCCCATATGCACGCATCAGCCTCGAGTTTGCTTGCGTTACACTTTACAAAATCAGCTAAATGCTGGCTGCTGGTTTCTTCTTCCCCCTCAATGACGAACTTTACATTGCAGGGTAAATCTCCTTGGGTTTCTAAGAGCGCATCAATTGCAAAAAGCCTGCTGGTGATATGTCCTTTATCATCACTCACTCCCCGGCCAAATAACTTATTATCTCGGATCTGAGGCTCAAAGGGTGGGCTTTCCCATAGTTCAAAAGGCTCTGGGGGTTGAACGTCATAATGGTTGTAAAAGAGTAAGGTTTTTGCATCTTCATTATTCCCGGTAGATCTTTCTGCAAAAACGACCGGTGAACCACCCGTTGCGATGACCTCTACTTTAAACCCTCTCTTGCGCAGCATCCCGGCAACTAAATCAGCGCACTCGGGTATTCCCCAGTTTTGAGCAGCTACAGAAGGTTGTGCCACTAGACGCGAGAGTTCTGCAATACTCTGATCCATGTTCTGTTTCAGATAATTGTCTACAGCGGGTAATTGCGGCATGGTTTCTCCCATGAAACTTCAACGGAATTTCACTATAAGAATCGATTAATAAGATTCGCTCCTGCAAAAGCAAAGAACATCATTTTAATGGTTTCGCCAAGCCATACCCAGAGCAGAAATTTCGGAACGGGCATTTTTAGGTTGCCTGCTGTTACGCCAGCTATATCGAAGAATGGGTTCGGTATAGCGGATAAGAACAATATGGTTAATCCACCTTTTCTTTTCATCCAGCTAGTAAGCCGTCCGTATACTGGAGCTCGCTCAGTAACAGCTTGTCCGCTGAAACCAACCAAATAACCTGACATCTCACCAAGAGCCGCACCTGCTCCTGCAACCAAGGCAACGATGAGGGGATTGAGTACACCTCCCATGGTGAAAACAACAGCAACACCGGGAGCTGGAAGCAAAACAGTTGCATATGAGAGGAAGGCTAGCAGGAAAATCCCGGGATAGCCATAATAAGCCAATTCTTTTGCTTGATCACGTATACTGAAGATAAAAACGCTGAACGATATGACAATTATCAAAGCCAAAATGCGCGCCAGCGTCAAGCCCTTCTTCGATTTCATAAAGCTAGACGGGTGAGATATATGAACGCCCCGGGGTAATTTCCAACTTGTCTTAGATAGTTGCTGTTCTGTTCTCTATTCTTCGGATATCGTAATCGAGTGAATTACGACACCGTTATATTCTGGCTTTTGCGGATCACGTGCAGGAATTGATAGGACGACGTCCATGCCACTTGTCACATACCCGAAGACACTGTGTTTCCCGTCTAACCAATTAGTAGCAACGTGAGTGATAAAAAATTGAGAGCCATTTGTGCTTGGGCCAGCGTTTGCCATTGATAGTACGCCTGGTCCATCATGATTAAGTGATGGATGGAATTCATCCTCAAAACTGTACCCTGGACCACCTCTTCCAGTACCGGTCGGGTCACCACCTTGGGTCATAAAATCAGTGATTACACGATGAAAAATCGTCCCGTCATAGAAACCTTCGTTGGCAAGGAATACGAAGTTATTTACTGTAATCGGGGTCTTATCCGCAGTTAGGTGCATCAGGATATCGCCTTTGTCAGTTTCTAACTTTGCTGAGTATTTCTTAGTGGGATCAATGGATATCTCTGGAGCTGTTGGCCATTGTTTGTGAGGTGTTTTCATGTAGTATCCTTTCAGAAATGGGTTTTTAGTTATCACGCTTGTAGCCTAACATGACCTCAAGTCGTGCTACAACCATATCCAGAGCGACGGTATTCCAACCGCCCTCCGGGATAATTACATCTGCATAACGTTTGGATGGTTCGACAAATTCGAGATGCATGGGACGCACCGTAGATAAGTATTGGCTGATCACAGATTCTGTTGTCCGACCCCTCTCCTGCCGGTCTCTCTCCAAACGTCTGATAAACCTGATATCTGCGGCTGTATCCACAAATATCTTGATATTAAATAACTCCCTAAGTTCTGCATCGATGAAGATCAGAATACCATCAACCAGGATCAGTGGTTGTGGTTCCACAGGAAGGGTATCTGATGTTCTGCTGTGGGTTTTGAAATCGTATACAGGCAAAGCAATGGGCTTATACTGTTTGAGAGTTTTAATATGTTCGATCAACAAGCTTGTATCGAGCGAGTCTGGGTGATCGAAATTTACCTCGATTCTCTGCGCCGGCGAAAGTTCCCTCAGGTCCTTGTAATATGCATCGTGGGGCAAGAATGATATATTTCCTATCCCAACACGTTCAAGGATGGCATTTGCTACAGTAGTCTTTCCTGATCCAGTCCCACCAGAAATGCCGATTACAAGTGGGGTTGTATTTTTCGCCATAAAAGAATTATACTGGAAGTGATTGGTATTGGGGGTTGTGAACGAAGTAAGGACACGGTAGCTGTTAAACAAGAAAAAGCCACCGAAGGGATTCGAACCCTTGACCTGACGTTTACGAAACGCCTGCTCTGCCGCCTGAGCTACGGTGGCACCCTCTACCTGTGGAATGCGCGCACATTATACAAGGTATACTTTCTTATTGCAAGGATTACTCAAACCCCCACGAAGAATTTTGCGACACGAGTGAACGATGCGCATTGCGATGCTTTCTTACCATACTTGCCCACTCGCCACATTAGGTGGAAAAGACACTGGCGGTATGAATGTATATGTACGTGAATTAACACGGCAGTTAGGGCATATGGGTGTGCGTGTCGATGTCTTTACCCGTTCTCAAGATGAGCACGTCCCTCACGTGCTCCATGATCTTGGATTTGGCAACCGGGTTGTCCATGTCCCTGCTGGACCTGAAATCCCGCTCGCGAAAGATGTGTTAGCTCATCACATACCAGATTTTGTCAAAGGAATCCTGGAGTTTACCGAAAAAAAAGAGCTAAACTATGATGTGATTCACAGCCATTATTGGATGTCAGGTATGGCGGCGGGAGAGCTCAGTACCGTTTGGCATATTCCGATCGTGCATATGTTCCATACATTGGGCTTGATGAAACAAAGAGTAGCCAGGTCTGCAGAAGAAAGGGAGGGGAATTACCGCATTCAGGGAGAGAAAAAAGTAATCGCAATCGCTAACCGTATTATCGCGGCCACTCCAGCTGAATTTGCCCAGCTTCAATGGTTGTATGATGTGAATGAGCAAAAAGTACAAATAATCCCACCTGGTGTCGATCTAAGTCATTTTTACCCAATTCCAGATGATGAGGCCAAGGAGTATATCGGTATCCCGCCATGTGATAAACTGCTGCTTTTTGTCGGCCGGATAGAACCATTAAAAGGGATCGATACCTTGATTGAAGCGATAGCGCTCATGAAGAAGCGAGGTGCTGATGTTTGCCTGTCGATAATTGGTGGTTATCCAGATTTAAGTCCCGAGACGTTAAGTAGTGAAATGTCTCGGCTCCAGACTTTATGCGAACAGCACGGTTTGACTGATCTGATCGCGTTTTTAGGGCGGCGGGGACAAGACTCTTTACCTTATTATTACTCAGCTGCAGATGCGGTTGTGATGCCATCGCATTACGAATCCTTTGGAATGGTCGCATTAGAAGCTATGGCATGTGGCACACCTGTGGTAGCGTCACAGGTTGGTGGATTAGCATTTTTAATTGAGGATGGGGAAACAGGATATACCGTACCTGCCGATGACCCACGAGCTTTGGCTGATCAGCTGGAAAGAATCATCACAAGTCCTGATTTGCGTGAGCGGCTAGCAGTGCAGGCCGAAGAAATTGCCCAAGGGTATGGATGGGAAAAGATCGCTGCTCGCGTTGTTGACCTATACCATAAAGTGATTTCACAATTTAACTAGACTTTTATCAAGGTACAAGGAATTACTTTTCCCAGTTCAGATACTTGTCGCGATTCGCGCCCCGCGCTGGTTTTCCACTGCTGGTTTTTATCAACCAGCTACGCTCAACTAATTCAACATACCTAAGCGCTATCGCAGAACCTGTAGTTACTTTTTGGCGTACTTGGTTGGCGATAGTAATGCGCGCATCATGGTCCTGAGCTTCAGTCTCGGCGATAATTACGACATCTTCAGTACCGGTCTGTTCGTTGAATATACCAAAGGCTACTGCTCGTCCAGGATATACTCCTTCAACCTGATAAGCAAGTCTTTCAAGATCCTGGGGATATACATTTTTCCCACCAACAATGATAATATCCTTCATTCTACCGGTAACGAATAGCTCTCCATCTGCAAGGTAACCAAGGTCGCCGGTAAGGTGCCATCCGTCAACAAAAGCTTCTGCAGTTAAGTCTGGACGGCGATAGTATCCGGTCAGCATGCAGGGGCTCTTGATCGCGATTTGACCAAGATGCCGCTCACCAAGGTCATTGTCATCCGCATCGAGTATCCGGATATTCGTATTATCGATCGGAATTCCCGCTGACAGCATCTCAATGGTGAGCCCACCGACTGTTGTGGGAACAGCGCGACTCTCAGCGGCAAATATATCTTTATCTATGTGATCGACGATAATAGGTTGGTCAAGATTACTCTGGGTAACTGCAAACACATTTTCCGCCATGGCATAGCTCGTCGCCAGAGCTCGGGGGTTAAGACCATAAGGTTGGAATCGCTCAACAAATTGCTGATGGCTGTCCCAAATAGTTGGTTCAGAGCAATTGACAACGGCTCTCCAAGAGGATAAATCCACGCCCTCAATATCTCGATCTCTTATCTTCTGGGAGCAAAAGTTGTAAGCAAAATTAGGCAGCCAAGTTAGCGTCCCTCGATATTGGGTTACTGAGTGCAGCATCCGATAAGGGGCTTTTACCCAATCTAGGGGGGACATCAAGATAAGCCGCACTCCAGTCAGAACCGGTAAGATGAAGCCTGCGATTAGCCCCATATCATGGTAGAGGGGCAGCCAGCTCACAACTACGTCATCAGCACTTAAGTCAATCGCCCGCGAATAGCTGTCTAATTGATTGGTTACAGCTTCGTGGGAGAGGGCAACACCTTTTTGTAGTCCTGTAGTTCCAGAAGAGTGCTGCAATAAAACGATATCTGTTTCCCTAACGTCGAGCCCTTTAAACTCGCTGAACTGTATTTGGTGGTTCTCGTATTCGTGGGGTGGCAGGAAGATCTTTAGCTCATCGCGACTTTGCGCTGCTTGATCGAGTTCAGCTAAGAAATTAGGAAACGTGATCACCCCAGCTGGATTAGTGACATCATACAAAGCGCTTAGCGAGGCGCGATATTGTTCTGGGGACAGCTTCTCTGTGAGGAAGGGCATGATGGCTGGAATCGCACCATGCAGGATCGCGCCGAAAAAGGCGTATATGAGGTCTGGTCCATGATTCAGGATCAGAATGAGGACCTCACCTGGGGATATTTCCGCCTCCGCGAACATCTGCGCGTATACGGCCGAACCACGGATCAGATCCCGATACGATAACTGCAGGTCAGCTTCTCCACTTACCTGCAGTGTGATGATAGTTTGGTCAGGGCTTGTCAGGTAGTGTTGTTTGAGAATCGCGGGAATGGTAGCCATAAAGGAGTTAGACAAATCTAGCCGCTAGATAAGCAGATTATTGCCGGGTGTAAATCAAATCCGTTAACTGTTCAAGTGTATCGAAAGTATCGCTGTTCAATTCCGTGTCATCGATTTTCACATTAAAGTTATCTTCTATATAGAGAGCCAAATCAACCAGGCTGAATGAATCGATCAATCCGCTTGAGATTAATGGTTCGTCTGTATTGAGCCTTCGGTTTGGTTGTTTTATTATCTCAGTTGTAATATAGCCTGCAAGTATGCTGCTGATGTTTTCAGTCAATATTTGGCTCCTATCTATAATTAGCGAGTTTGCTCATAAGATTGGATCCGCTGCCATACTGCATCCAGAATCTGTAAGGTTACAAGATTACGAACCGGCCAGCCCTTTTTCATGGTTTGAGGGTCATTGAAGCGATTCGGGCCCCAGGTGATGTGGACACCATCTTCCTGCAAGCCGTGATCAGGTAAGGGCTGCACCGCACGCCAATAGTTCAATAACGGGATCTCATACTCCAATGCTAATTCGGCGATCGTAGCATTGATGCTGCCATCCTTCTCATCGTTATCAGCTTTTGTTGACAAAATGGGGGCAATTCCTTCAGAGATGGTATATTCGATGATTTTTCGCATCTGATGTTCAAATGCATCTCGGTGCCACACATCATTACTACCCAACATGATTATCGCGATGGCAGGATTGGATATCCGGTATTCACATTCCAACGGTGTTTCATTGGCTTGGCAATGAGACCTGTCGGACCAGATCGGGGAGAATATCGAAGAGGCATTGAACCCTGATTTCGCAGCGAGGCTTGTTCTTCCGTATGCCCCCTGAAAATGGTCAATTATTGGTATGAGGTTCGTATAGTCACCTAATTTATAGTAATCCGGGCCCCGATCAAAATCGCCTAGAAACCAGGATGGTGTCGTCCCACAATCCCCAACTTTGGAGAATGAGTTTGGATTGTTGCCTAGTTCGATGCCGCGCTTGTAGATTTCAATAACCCGATCACTGATTTCCGGGATAATCGGTAATTCTTGCCATTCATCTGGTCCGAGAGTTGGACGGACGGTTGGTGTAACTAGTATCGTAGGAGTTACCGTGATTTCTAATGTGGGCGGAGAACCGAAGTCCTTTGTCTCAACCTTTTCGGGTATTGTGGTTGGCGATGTGGTTGGTATAACTATTGTTGGTGAAAGCGTGTAATTTGCTGTTGGTTGTTGTTGCGGCATATTCGTCGCGGAAGTGCATCCCGTGGTCATCAGAATCAACAAGATGGTAATGATCTCTAAGATCAGTATATTTTTACTGAGAAAATTCATGCTGTTGCGAATTATATCTGATTACTTATTTTGATACAGGAGCTCAGGTAAGGCACTAGAAATTGCGTCAACCAAGATGCTTGTCCCGTATGGAGATAAATGGACGGCTGTATTAGTGAATTCCTCCGGTGGCACTACGTCCCAGAAGTCGCTATAGTGCCAAGATGAGATCACGCTTTGTGCTTGCATCATTTGGCGGTAACCGTCGTAAGCCCAACGTGGATAGTAGAAATTGTAGCGAATATCACTGTTCTCCCCGGAGCTGATAAAGATTGGTTCATTGATGATCCAAATTGGAATGCTGGCTGCTACATCATGGCCAGCTCTGAGTATATCAAACGCTAGCTCGCTCGAATCAAACGGGGGAGCTTCCCAAATATGAAATTTCAAATCAGCGGCCAGGTCTTCTTGTTTTGTTGGAAAGATTTCTGGAATATAGTGATCAATACCTGTTGCACTCCATAGGACTCCGTAAAGTTGCAGCCGGACAAGGTCTGCTAATTCACGCCGAGCAGCGGCTATTGTACGTAGAGATACATTTCCATCGATAAGCGCGGGGTCTTCAGGACTTAGGTCCAACTCATAATCATGGATAAGCGCCCGGATTTTATTAGGGTTCTGCTGGAGCAGAGCGGGATAGAGCTGTTTATCATTCGGGAATGATTCCAACGTAACTAACCAGATCCCCATATCTGGCTGGTAGCGCATAGCTTCGGATAGGATTACCAAGTCCTTTGTCAATGACATTACGGGGTAGCCTAGGTTGTAAAATTTCAACTCTCTCCCATCGCGGAGTATCATCTGCTTACTGTTTAGTTGGGCAGTGAGAGTGTCATTCGGCGGTAACAGATATCCCCAAGCTGATGAATCTCCGATTAAGATCACGCGAAATTCACTATCTGGTTTCGGGCCAGCGGCAATTCGGTGGGAAGCGAACATGGCGGCAAGGTTGAAGAGACTTAGATTATATGATTTCGATGGGTCATCACCATAAGGTAAGCGTGTCCTGCCCGGAAATAAATTATTATATGCACTTACTTTTCCGATTGACTCAAACGGATACAAGAATGCGAGAAAGAAGCTAACGATGATGAACAGAGCGAGTGCTTTTAAGAGCACACCGCTGTAAAACTTCCATTGATTTTGATTAGCGTTCTCTCTCATGCTCGAAACCCGTGCAGGGAAATCAAATGGAATCCCTAGTAAATATTTCAGCTGGAAAACAGCTGTTGGAAGACGGAAGCAGCTAGTTCAGGTGATGGGAGGGCAAACCAAACCCAACCTAACGCGATATAGTTGAATGTAATAAACCAACCGCCGATTTTTAATCCCATCGATAACACCGGTTTCTGTTCCAATGGGGATATTCTTTGCCTAGTCCAGCTCAACCAGCGATTGTGAGCAAAAAGACCTATCCCGTGCCATAATCCCCAAACTGCAAAATTCCAGGATATACCATGCCAAAGGCCAATGAGCAGCATAGTAGAAAGTTGTCCGATCAAAATCGTAAGCCAGCTAGGGTAATTCATCTTGCTCTTGTGCATGGAGCGGGTGAGCGGGTTAAAGAAGTATGCCCTGAACCACTGTGCAAGGGTGATATGCCAGCTGTTCCAAAAGGAAGTGATATTCGGTTTGAGGTATGGTCTGGCAAAGTTTTCCGGGAGTGCTATACCATGAAGATTGCCCAGTCCGATCGCTATGTCTGTATAACCGGCGAAATCGAAATATATCCTCAATGCGTATGCATATAAAAGCACCCACAACCATGGGGTGCTAGTAGTCTGGGATGCATTTTGTGGGCTCAGTGCGATCAGGGCCAGTGCATCCGCGATCACAAACTTTTTAAACATGCCAAGTAGCACTCTCTGCCCACCCTGCAGGGTGTTGGACTTCCTTGAACCTATTGGTTGTCGATAATCCTTGACAAACCGCTGCACTCGATCGATTGGCCCGGCCGTTAGAGAAGGATAAAAAAGTGCATAGGAGATATATTCCTTGAGCGTCAATGATGGCAGCTTACCGTGCTGACGGTCTCTTAGAGTGTGGATTAAGCGGAATGCCAGGTAAGAGAATCCCAACCAACGCAGATCGAATGGACTGGCAAGGTTGGTATTCTGTTTCGTTAGGGTTCTTATAGCCTCGCTGGCAAACTTAGCAAATGGATCTGCCTTTAAAATGATAAATATAAATATGAGCATCAGCAGTACGACGGCGAGCGCGTATCGGTGTCCTGAAAAATAACGAAACACGAACAGCAAAAGGAAACCGATTCCAACAATTGCAGTGAGTATGTATCTCATTTGTGGCGGTCGTGTTGGGGTGATGCAGCATAATGGTCCTGCATACCGCGTTAAGCTGATTAGCAGGATGATACCGATAATTACCCCCGTGGTGATTAGATTTGCCCGGGAACCATCCTCGTTTGGAACTCGTGTCATTGCCCAGACGAGAACTACAATGCTAATTGAAGCTAGCGGGAACCAGAAATCGAGATTGCGGATTGGGGTAGATGGCTGCAGCCAAAATAACGCCAAGATACTACTGACCAGGATTACCCATTTATGCCAGCGTGCAGGGGTTATCCAGACCAGCAGAATCGTAATACCGCTGATTACCAGGATGTTCTCGAAATTCATTCTAGAAGTCTAAAAATCTTGATATATCCACTGCGGTGATTGGTCAGATGTCATCACGAAAATACATATCAGGATGATCACCAACACTACCGCATACAAGTTTTGGCGAGAAAATAGCATTTGCTTCATAGGTGAATAGCCTTTAACGATACCCACACAATCGCCATTCTCCACCTTCTTGAATGACTTCATACGCTTGGGCAGAGAGGTCAATATCAAGAACCTCATTACCATAGTTGGCCTGAATCATACCTGTACATACGACTAATGATGTATCGTTATGTTCTTCCACTACATCACAGGCAATATTTTCGAGAGTAACCTCTAGCGCTGTAAACGAGGCAATCTCATCTTGGGCAGTTGCCTCCCAAGCACTACATGAGTATGCGATCAGCTGGTCACGGTTACCAGCTACGAGAGCCTTGTGATAGCCAACAACAGCAGCTGCAGCATCATTGCTGCTTGGTCCACAAGCAGTGAACAGGTAAAATTGGATGATCAGAATCAGCGCAGCTATTACGGTGTTTTTTTTCATATGCGATCCATTCCACTGAGTATGCGAGCTAATTTTACCAACAACTACCATAATTTCAGTTAATTGCATCATATTCTTAGAATGCTGGGCTGTCAGTGTGTTCTTTATGATCTGAGACATATTGTCCTCCGGTGAATCATGGGGGGGGTAGCGCTATCTTTAAGTGTTATCAAAAAGTAACGATATTTTCGATCTCATGAGAGAAATGTAAAGATATTATGACAAATGTCAATTGTATTTTTGGGAGATATTGGCGATAATTTTCTCGGAATGTACTCCACGTTCGAGAATGATCAATATCGCGCTAGCGTGAGTACCAATTTCAATAGTACTCAAGATCAACAGAGAAGGGGACGAGGAAGAAATCCATGAAATCAAGTGGAACTAAATACATAAGGAGAGATCAATGACAGGTAACATTATCGATGGAAAAGCCATTGCCAAGCAGGTTCGGGCACAAGTAGCAGCAGATGTCGAGGAATTGCTCGCTGCGGGACGACCACGACCAGGTCTAGCGGCAGTGCTGGTGGGAGTAAACCCAGCTTCAGAAGTTTATGTACGCATGAAGCGCAAGGCTTGTGAAAAAGAGGGCTTGGAATCTTTTGGCTATACTTTGCCCGCAGATGCTTCCCAAGAAGAAGTCGAAAAGTTAGTGAAAGAATTAAATGCGGATCCAAAAGTAAATGGTATCCTGGTTCAGCTCCCGCTGCCAGATCACCTGGATGAAGAGAAGATTCTCAATGCAATCAGCATTGAGAAAGATATCGACGGTTTCCATCCGATCAATATCGGTCGTTTGGCTCAAAAAGGCCGCGAGTCACTGTTTGTTCCCTGCACACCAGACGGAGTCCTTTACTTGATTGATCAGACTGGCTTTGAACTCCGTGGTGCAAATGCAGTGGTTTTGGGCCGTTCAAATATCGTTGGTATGCCGGTGGCACTGCTGCTTGTCAAGCGCGATGCAACCGTCACAATATGTCACTCACGTACTCAGGACCTTCCAGGTGTATGCAGTCAAGCTGATGTTTTGATTGCCGCGGTTGGAAGACCTGAGATGGTCCGGAAAGATTGGGTGAAACCCGGCGCGGTTGTCATCGATGTCGGAACAAACCGGGTTGATGATCCTACTCGCGAGAGGGGTTACCGTCTGGTTGGCGATGTGGCATTTGATGAGGTCAAAGAGGTTGCGGGTTGGATATCACCCTCGCCAGGAGGGGTGGGTCCGATGACTATCGCAATGTTGCTGCGTAATACAGTCAAGGCTGCGAAAATCCAAGCCGGTTTGTGAGGTATCACGTAGCAGATGTAACCTCCAAAGGGAACGCAACCTTTGGAGGTTTTGCCTTAATATGTCAGACAACGGACAATTGACTCTTTCAATATAATTTGCTAAACTTAAAGTTGTCAGACAAATCAAGAAAACCACAGAAACTGAATACGATGAGTACATTACTTGTTAAGCATGCCTTCTTAATCGTTACGATGGATGACGATCGGCAGGAGATTCCAGATGGTGGACTTTTCATCCGGGATGGGTTCATTGAACAAGTGGGACCTTCGCACGAACTTCCAACAGGGGCAGATAATATCCTCGATCTTGAGGGTCATGTTGTCCTCCCAGGATTGATAAATACGCACCACCATTTTTATCAAACCTTGACGCGGGTTATACCAGACGCACAGGATGCAAATTTATTCAATTGGTTAACTACGCTTTACCCAATTTGGGGACGGATGTCTCCTGAAGATATTCGCATCTCCACGAAAACAGCCTTGGCAGAACTTGCCCTCTCAGGCTGTACGACGGCTTCAGATCACCTGTATATTTTTCCAAATGGGGCACGGCTTGATGATGAGATAAATGCTGCCGAAGAGATTGGGTTGCGAATTCATGCCTCACGTGGCTCGATGAGCTTGGGTGAAAGCAAAGGTGGCTTACCCCCAGATCATGTCGTTGAGGATGAAGATTTCATCCTGAATGATTCGCAACGCGTGATTACGACATATCACGATCCAAACCCAGGTGCGATGGTGCAAATAGTTTTAGCCCCTTGTTCCCCTTTCAGCGTGACGCCTGATTTGATGCGCCAAAGCGCGGCATTGGCTCGTGAATATGGTGTGCGTCTTCATACCCATTTGGCTGAGACACAAGATGAAGAAACTTTTTGTGAAGAGAAATTTGGATATCGTCCGGTAGCGTATATGGATACGCTTAACTGGATTGGCCAAGATGTGTGGTTTGCGCATTCAGTCTACGCCAATATGGGAGAAATTCAACTATACGCGGAAACTGGCTGCGGTGTTGCGCATTGTCCCACATCGAATATGCGTCTCGCCTCCGGTATAGCGCCCATCCTGGATATGGTTTCTAACGGGGTGAACGTTGGACTAGGTGTCGATGGTTCAGCAAGCAATGATGGCTCACATATGCTTGAAGAAGTGAGGCAAGCGATGCTCGTGGCACGTGTCCGCGCTGGGGTACAAGGAGCTTCCTTATCAGGCGCAGAGGGACCTCCACTGATGAGTGCCAGGCAAGCGCTGGAACTGGCAACAAGGGGGGGCGCAGCTGTGTTGGGGCGCTTCAATATTGGTTCTTTAGAACCAGGCAAGTGTGCCGACTTCTTTGCAATCGATCTCAACCAGTTGGAATATGCTGGTGCATGGCATGACCCTGTTGCAGCAGTTGTTTTTTGTGCGCCAGGTAAAGCAGCTTACACAGTAGTAGGCGGGGACATTGTTGTCGACCGAGGCAATTTAATCACCAGCGATCTTGGTGTTTTGGTAGAACAACATAACAGAGCGGCCGTTCGCTTGGTGAATGGATAAGCTGCCTAATGCATCTCGTAGTACAGGTGATTTATGTATGCAATAATCAACGGAGATAGAAAATGAATCAAGACTTCTCACAGCTATCTCGTGAATTAGTTGCGGTTGCCATTGGGAAGGCGGCAGCTGACCTGGTAATCCGGAATGCGCGCTGGGTCTGCGTTCAATCCGGAGAGATTATCCCAAATACTGATATTGCCATAAAAGGTCAGCGGATTGCATTTGTGGGGGCAGATGCATCCCATACCGTCCAGGCACAAACGGAAATCATCGATGCGGACGATCGTTATGTTTCTCCAGGTTTACTGGATGGGCATATGCATGTCGAATCGCAAATGCTGACCGTATCTGAATTTATCAACGCAGTAGTAGTCCATGGAACCACTGGTGTGTTTATTGACCCGCATGAAATCACAAACGTATTTGGGCTGGAAGGTGTACGGTTGATGGTTGATGAGGCCGCGATACAACCCATTCATGTCTGGGTTCAGATGCCATCTTGTGTTCCTTCAGCCCCAGGACTCGAAACCTCCGGTGCGGTGATTGGCCCGGATGAAGTGGCAGAAGCGATGACCTGGAAAGGAATTATTGGCTTGGGTGAAATGATGAATTTTCCGGGAGTTATCGCTGGGGATCCAGCAATGCATGCGGAAATGTCGATCACTAGGTCGGCGGGTAAAGTCATCGGTGGGCATTATGCTTCCGCTGATCTCGGGATTCCTTTCCATGGATATGTGGCAGGCGGTCCTGAAGATGATCATGAAAGTCTTACCATGCAGGACGCTGTCCAGCGCATCCGCCAAGGCATGAAAGCCATGGTCCGTTTTGGATCATCAGAGCACAATGTCGATGAACAGGTACGTGCGATAACTGAACTCGGTTTGGATGCGCGACATTTTATCTTGTGTACGGATGATTGCCACGCTGAGACATTGGTTGAGGAAGGACATGTGAATCGCGCCGTTCGGCGGGCGATCGCTCGCGGTCTATCTCCAATTCAAGCGTATCAAATGGCAACCATCAATACAGCCGAACATTTTGGGGTCAGTCGGGATGTGGGGCAGATAGCTCCTGGACGGTATGCCGATTTGGTAATTTATGAAGACTTCATCGACGTCATTCCTGCAATTGTCTTTGCCAAAGGGAAAAAAATTACTGAGACTGGTAAACTGTGTATTACGATTGCTGAATTTCCATACCCCGATTGGTCGCGCAGCTCAGTCAATATTCGAAGAGAACTCTCAAATGAAGATTTCAAGATACCAATCCCACAGGATTTAGGTCCTCGATCTACTATCCAAGCAAACGTCATCGGAATAATCGAGAACCAAGTGACAACCCGCCACCTGAAGATGGAAATGGCGGTATCAGGTCAGGAGATACTTACTGACGTCGCGCAAGATATCGCCAAGGTAGCGGTTATCGAGCGTCATCATGGAGCCGGATCGGTTCAAATGGGATTGGTGAATGGCTTTGGCTTTACATCTCCCTGTGCAGTGGCCTCAACAGTTGCCCATGATTGCCACCAATTGGTCGTTGTAGGTACTGCAGAAGAGGATATGGCAATTGCCGCTAATAAACTGGCTCAAGTTGGTGGTGGACAAATTGTGGTTCGTGAACAGGAGGTGATTGCGCTGCTGGAATTACCTATTGCGGGATTGATATCAGACGAGCCAGCGTATGTGGTCGCGGGCAAAGCCCGGGAGATTATAAATGGATTTCAACTCTGTGGCTGCCAGATTAGTAATCCGAATATGCCGCTTAGTTTTTTAGCTTTAGCAGTGATTCCGGAATTGCGTCTTTCTGATAAAGGATTAGTAGATGTTAACCGTTTTGAATTCATACCGCTTGTCCAATAAAGGCTAATGGTACAGACTTTATCAATATCTCAACTGCTGCATGAGGAACTGAAGCAAATTATTGCGCATTCAGCTCCAGGGGAGAGGCTTCCTGCTGAACCGAAACTTGCTCGTCAGCTCGGTGTGTCGCGGGCTACCCTGAGAGAAGCAATGCGTACTTTTGAAATTCAGGGGCAAATCCGGCGACGCCAGGGATCCGGGACGTACGTCATCCACCCAACACATGTCCTAGAAAGTGGTCTCGAAGCTCTCGAAAGCATCGAGAGTATGGCAGCTCGGTTAAATATTGAGGTGGGTGTAGGGGATATCCAAATTGATCACCGGTTTCCTGAGAATATCGAAGTTGAAAAATTAGCTATCCCCAACGAACAGAAAATATGGTCTGTGAAACGCGTGATCGTTACAAAGGATCGACCGGTAGCATACTTAATCGATGTAGTTCCAGACGATTTGATATATCCCAACGAGATAGAAAAGAAGTTCACCGGTTCAATGTTGGATTTCTTCCTCAAGCGTGGAACGCCTACCATTGTGTCCTCGTTATGTGAAATCAACGCAGAACCTGCAAACTCTGACGTTGCCCGTGCGCTTGAAATTCAACGCCGTGATGGATTACTGCTCTTCTCGGCATTGTTATTCGCCGAGAATGGCAGGATCATTGACTATTCATTAAGTTATTTCTTACCGGGCTATTTCCGCTTTCACGTCGTCCGCCGGATTGAATAATATCCGTGTATTGAATCTGCCCCAAAATGGCAGTATAGAATTTAAACATAAAATCAAGGAGATTAGAAATGAGAAGTTTTTTAGGTCGCGATATCCTTTCCCTCAAGGATTTTGAAAGGCAAGAGTTTTTCCGTATCTTTGAAATCGCTGAAGAATTAGAACCGATTGCCAGAAATCGACGCAATAGCGATTTGCTCGCTGAAAAAACACTCGTAACCGCGTTTTACCAACCAAGCACACGCACCCGGTTGGCCCATGAGGCAGCCATGCACCGCCTTGGAGGGCATGTCACAGGTTTCGCGGATGCGAAAATGACCCGTGCAGGAGATTTTTATCAGGAATCGATCAAGGACACTGTCAAGATGCTGGAGTTTTATGGCGATGTAATCGTAATGCGCCATTTCCGGCAGGGTGCTCCTCATGATGCTGCGAAATGGGCATCGATTCCAGTGATTAATGGCGGAGACGGCTGGGGAGAGCATCCAACACAAATTCTCACCGACCTCTATACCGTATTACGTGAAAAAGGGCGGATTGATGGCTTATCTTGGGTGGCTGTCGGTGATATGCGGATGCGGACCATGCACTCATTAGCATACGCCCTAACTCAATTCGACTGCCCAATAACATTTATCTCCCCACCAGAGATGTCATTAACAGATGAGTTCAAGGCAGATTTGGAGCAATACAGTTTAGACTATAAGGAAGCAGAGCATATTGAACAAGTCATTGACCAGGCTGATGTGATCCTCGTTGAACCAGTCGTGCAACCGGATTACACACAGTCACGCCAGGAAGCAACCGAAGATAAGGGACTCACCCCAGCCAACTACAAAATCACCCGCGAATTGCTGGCGGAAAAAGCCAAATCAGATGCGATCCTGCTGCATTCGTTACCTCGGATGGATGAGATTCCGCCGGATGTTGATATTACTCGCTGGTCGCGCTACTGGCAGGAAGCATTTAATGGCGTTGTGATGCGAATGGCGTTGCTGGCATTAATACTTGGAGCGACGGAATAATCACTCAAGGCTTCAGGATAAAAAAATGAAAATAACAACCTATTTCTGAATAGATTTAATATTCGGGCTGCACAGGAGGTGCTAGATCATGCAAACTGATTTAAGCGGTCGTGATTTGATTGGCGATCTAGATTTCAGTAAAGAAGAGGTCGAAACTGTATTGGATGTCGCCTTTGACTTGAAACGTAAGCGGGCTTTAGGTGAACCTCACGCTTACCTGCGTGATAAAGTTTTGGCGATGTTGTTTTTCTTCTCAAGTACCCGGACGAGGGGTTCATTTGAAGCTGGTATGGCACAGTTAGGAGGTCATGCTGCATTCATCGAAAGCCGCACGACTCAAATCTCCCACGGTGATACAGAGACAGAGATGGGGGAGATTTTTGGCAGATACTTTGATGGAATTGCGATCCGGCACGTTGACTGGGGCATCGGAAACAAATACTTGAATTTCGTCGCTGATGCGTCCCGGGTTCCGGTGCTGAATATGCAGTGTGAGATATACCATCCATTCCAAATCCTTGCAGATCTGATGACGATCATTGAGAAGAAGGGGCGTGATCTGAGGCGAAAAAAAATGGTGGTTTCTTGGGCATACGCTGCATCCTACCAGAAGCCTATGTCTGTCCCTCAATCTCTAATCCTGCAGATGCCGCGCTTTGGTTTGGATGTCGTCTTGGCACATCCACCGGAATTCAAACTTATGCCAGAAGTGATGGATCAAGCAAAAGAACAGGCGCGGAAATTCGGAGCGGGTTTTGATGTCACGGATGATATGGAGGAGGCATTTAAGGATGCCGATATCATCTACGCAAAATCCTGGGGTGCTATGGAGCATACTGAAGATGCAGAAGATGGGGCAAATATCATTAAGAAATATGAACACTGGATTACCGATGAACGGAAAATGGCGTTAGCGAAAGCGGATGCGATTTACATGCACCCATTACCCGCGGACCGCAATGTCGAAGTTACTGACGGTGTTATGGATGGTCCGAATTCAGTGGTATTTGATGAAGCCGAAAATCGCTTGCATGCACAGAAGGCGGTTATGGCTCTCACGATGAGGTAAAGGAATGGACACAGAAAAGATCGCTGTTGTCGCGATTGGTGGAAATTCACTGATTATTGACAAAAACCGGAAAACCATCCCTGACCAGTTCGATGCAGTTGAACAGACGATGGGGCATATCGCTGTGATGATAAAAAATGGCTGGAATATTGTCATCACCCATGGAAACGGACCCCAAGTTGGATTTATCCTGCGCAGGTCTGAATTAGCTCTTCATGAGCTCCATCCCGTTCCTCTGGATTATTGTGGAGCAGATACCCAAGGTGCAATTGGCTACATGATCCAAAAAGCTTTGCGTAATGAGTTTAACAAGCTTGGGATTGATAAACAAACCGCAACTATCGTCACTCAGGTACAAGTTGATAGCGATGATCCAGCCTTTCTGAATCCTTCCAAACCGATTGGATCTTTCTTAGATGAAAGCACTGCCGGTGAACGAATCGCCGAAGGCCAAGTTTTTGTAGAAGATGCAGGGCGAGGCTGGCGAAGAGTTGTACCTTCCCCCAAGCCGGTAGACATCATCGAGGTGGATGCGATCAAGCTCTTACTTCAAGCAGGAATGATCGTTGTTGCTGTGGGTGGGGGCGGGATACCGGTAATTGAAAAAGAGCACGGCCGATTACGTGGTGTTGAAGCAGTGATTGACAAGGATTTTGCCTCTGCGCTGTTAGCGAAGATGATCGATGCAGATCTCCTATTGATTTCGACATCCGTTGAGAAAGTGGCGCTGAACTTCAATCGCCCGGATCAGATTTGGCTAGATGAAATGACCGTCTCGCAAGCAGAGGATTATATTCGGGCTGGTCATTTTTCGCCAGGGAGCATGCTGCCTAAGATGCAGGCATGTATACAATTCATCAAAGCAGGCGGAGAACAAGCTCTAATTACGGATCCCGAGAATATTGGCCGGGCATTGAATGGAGAAACAGGAACCTGGATTCGCCCCTAGTTTACATTTCGATGTTGATTTTGGTCATCTTGCCTGTAATATATATGAGTAATGACCATAGACTAATTACGGCCGAATAGGTATGCTTATATAGTAGTTCTACTATCATTACCGCGTTCACATAATGCTGAAAGGAGGTGAAAATCAAAGGTGATATTATAGCTTGCATTTCTAGCAGGAAATTGGACAACTATAGAGATGTAATGTGGAGGAGTAAATGAATACGAAACAATATTGGCGGGTTTTAGCCTTGTTTGTCATTGTTCTGCTGGTCCTAACCGCATGCCAGCAGGCTGAACAACCAGAAGAAGTCGGCGGTTTCCAAATCCCGACCACAGAAGAAGGGAAATTTAATGTAGCCATGGTTCTAATTGGCCCCCATGATGATGGTGGATGGTCGCAAGCACATTACGAAGGACTAGAGTATGTGGCAGAGAATGTTGACGATGTGCATGTTGCCTACATCGAAAACGTACCTGAAGGTGCCGACTCTGAGCAAATCTTCCGCAGCCTTTCGCGCAAAGGATTTGACTTGATATTTGGTACTTCTTTCGGATATATGGATCCCATGGAAACCGTAGCAGAAGAGTACCCAGATTCGACCTTTATCCATATCAGTGGCTATAAATCAAATATGGAGAACTTCGGGAATCTGTTTGGCGCGATGGAAGATATGAAATACCTCGGCGGCATGCTTGCAGGTGCGCGCGCCAAAATGGATGGCAACCCCAAACTTGGCTACATGGCTACTTTCCCGATTCCTGAAGAAATCCGGTTGGGCAACGCAATTGCACTCGGGATGAAAGAAACCTGCCCGGAGTGCACGTTAGACGTCCGCTGGATCAACACTTGGCACGATCCGATCATCGAGAAGGAAGCCGCGGCTTCATTGTTTGATGCTGGTGCACAAGTCGTCTTCACCGGTGCAGACACACCTGCAGTAGCGGATGTCGCCCAAGAAAAAGGTAAATGGGGTGTAACGTATGACTGGGCAGGTTCTTGTAAGGTCGACGCCTGTTTGACTGCCCCATATTGGAATTGGGGCCCGGTTTATACCAAAATCGCTCAAGGTGTGAAGGATGGCACCTATGAAGTAGGGTGGGATTATTTTGATGCCGATTCTTTGGGTATGGGTCTCTTTGGCTTCATGGAGGGTGAGGAATTACCCCCTGGCGTAGCTGAACTGCCATCTGATGTAATTGAATCGGTCCGGACAACTTTAGCCCAGATGCTAAATGGTGATTTTGACCGCTTCGATGTCTTCGCTGGTGAAATTATTGATAACAAAGGTGAGGTCATCGTTCCAGCAGGGGAGAAAATGGAACAAGCCGATATGGATCAATTCCCACCTGGCGCTGAAGGATTAGAATGTGAGTACTGTATGTATTGGTGGGCAGATGGTATAACCGCCGAGCTGCCTTCTTTAGGAGAATAATTAATCTTTCAAATAGGCCGGAATTCTGGTAAGGATTCCGGCCTAAATGTATTTAATAATCTAATTGTCCCTATGGGTATTTAATGTGACAACTTCATATTCAGGTTCCATGAGACAAATTACGGATATAGTCGCAGAGATGAGAGGAATTGTTAAACAATTCCCAGGTGTTTTAGCGAACGATCAGGTTGATTTCGAACTGCAGCGCGGTGAGATCCACGCCCTCCTCGGGGAAAACGGAGCCGGCAAAAGCACGTTGGTGAATATATTGACCGGTCTATATCGCCAGGATTTAGGATCGATTCGTGTAAATGGTCAAGACGTGAATTTGTCATCACCGGGCGATGCGATAAGCGTTGGAATTGGTATGGTCCACCAGCATTTCATGTTGGTGCCATCACAAACTGTAACTGAAAACATCCTCATCGGTCTTGATCAACCGCGTTTTCGCATGAACCTGCAGCAATACGAGCGCGATGTGTCAGAGCTTGGACAACGTTTCGGGTTAAAGGTTGACCCCAGGGCAAAGATCTGGCAGTTATCGGTGGGCGAGCAACAAAGGGTTGAAATTCTCAAAATCCTCTATCGCGGAGCGCAGATCCTGATCTTGGACGAACCGACTGCCGTATTAGCCCCGCAAGAGATAGATCAGTTATTCGAAACACTGCGCTCGATGGTCGAGGATGGGAAATCAGTAGTTTTTATCAGCCACAAATTGCACGAGGTGATGGAGATATCTGATCGCATCACAATATTGCGTAAGGGCAAGGTAACTGCGGCAGGTCTACAAACGAGTGATATCAGCCAGCCGGAATTAGCCAAGCTGATGGTCGGGCGCGATGTAGAATTTACTGTTGAGAAACAAGCCCAAGTCCCAGGTGAAACCGTACTTGAAGTAGATAATGTTTATGCGGAGAATGACAAAAGGTTGCCAGCATTACAGGGCATCTCGTTTGTAGTACAAAGCGGAGAAATCTTGGGTTTAGCGGGTGTGGCAGGCAATGGCCAGCGCGAGCTTGCCCAAGTCCTGTCGGGCTTGAGGAAATGCATTGATGGATCAGTTAAATTAAATGGGAAGATCATCAGCAATACACCAATCAAAAATGCAATCAATAAAGGTGTTGCCTATATACCTGAGGATCGGACACATGTTGGTTCCGCACCAAATCTGAGCGTTACAGATAACGTAATCATGAAGAATTATCGACGTCCACCCATTGCGAAGGGATGGGTGATTGATGCTGATGCTGCCACGAGTTTTGCTGAAGGCCTAAAAGATTCGTATGAGATCATTGTGCCGACTGTTGAGACACCCGTCCGACTGTTATCAGGAGGAAATTTACAGCGGGTCATCCTAGCTAGAGAGTTCTCCGGTGAACCAGTGCTGATCGTTGCAGTTCAACCGACTCGTGGACTTGATGTCGGTGCAATTGAAGGTGTGCACCGCTTGTTATTATCTCAGCGAGATGCAGGTGCCGCGATCCTGTTGATCTCCGAAGAGCTGGAAGAATTATTTGCATTGAGCGATAGGATCGCAGTGATATTTGAAGGTCAACTGATGGGGGAAATGAAGGATGGTGATGTTGACATCATTGGCCTAATGATGACCGGTACACCTCTTGATCAGATCGAACCACAAGGAATGGAAAGCAATGTCTGAGATCTCTTCGACAAGCCCAGGTAGAAAGAGCGTTATTCCATTTCGCATACGCATGGAGAAACGTATCAAGGAGCCACCACCGTGGTTTTCGTCATTGATATCATTTATCGCAATAATTTTTTCGCTGTTTCTCGGTGGTATCGTAATCGCTTTCGTAGGAGGCGATCCTTTTCGCTCTTATGCTCATATCGCGCGCGCATCTTTTGGAAATATAGGAGTAATCTCCGATACCATCGTCAAAGCAACACCCATCATCTTAACCGCATTGGCATGTTCCGTAGCCTTCAGGATGCGTCTCTGGAATATTGGAGCAGAAGGGCAATTCATCATGGGGGCATTTGGGGCAACCGCAGTTGTGTTAATACCTTTACTCCCAGCTGAAACCTCCCCATGGATTTTTATACCAACAATGATGGTAGCTGGCATGATCACAGGTGGATTATGGGGGTTTATCCCAGGTTATCTGAAAGCGAAACTGCAAGTCAACGAGATCATAACGACGTTGATGCTGAACTATATCGCTATCGCGTGGATAAACTTCTTCATTTTTGCTGTGTGGAGCGAAGGGGGATTCCCAATAACAATGAAGTTTCCAACAACAGCCTGGATGCCGCGACTGCTTGATTATGCCGATCAGCTACCGGTCTTACGGGGATTAACGTCACATCTTGGGTTGCTCATTGGCATCGGCGCTGCGGTAGTTGTGTGGTATATCATCTATCGCAGTCGATGGGGATACGAGATCAGGTTAATTGGAGATAACCAGCGAGCAGCCGAATATGCAGGTATAAACATAGCCAGAAATACAATTTTAGTCATGATCCTTTCTGGGGCATTAGCAGGTTTAGGTGGAGTTTCAGAAGTTGGTGGCGTTGTGCACAGACTGCAAACTTCACCGGTTGCTGCCGGTTATGGTTTTACTGGCATCATTGTAGCTTGGTTAGCGAAACTGAATCCATTTGCTATTGTGTTGGTCTCGATATTGTTTGGGGCGCTGATATTGGCCGGAAGGGAGATTCAACCTTCTGGTATCACCAGGATGATCCAGGGTATCATTCTGGTTAGCCTGATAGCGAGTGATTTTCTGATGCGCTATCAAATTCGGCTCTATCGTACCGCAGAGGAGGCCTGAAGCGTGGATCTAATTATCATATTACAGGCCGGCGTTGCTAGCGGAACTGCATTGTTGTTCGCTACAATCGGAGAGATATTTGCTGAACGCTCGGGGGTTTTAAATTTAGGCGTTGAGGGCATGATGCTGGTTGGTGCCATGAGTGCCTTCAGCGTAGCGATTGCCACTGGGAATCCATGGTTGGGAGTCCTGGTTGCCATGATTGCTGCTGGACTTTTTAGCCAGATTCATGCCTTCATATCCATCACGTTACAAGCCGATCAGGTCGTAAGTGGTCTGGCGCTTACTTTTTTAGGAGTAGGGATCAGCTTGGTACTCGGTGAAGGATTGAGCAAAGCAGGTGCGGTTTCTCTATTGCCAAATTTTTCCATTCCGATTCTATCGATGATTCCCATCATCGGGCCGATATTTTTCACCAACCATAGTGTTTTAGTTTATGTCGGTTATCTATTGATCCCATTTGCTTGGTACTACATCTACCGTACCCGGCCAGGTATGCATCTACGTGCGGTTGGTGAATATCCCGCTGCAGCTGATGCACTAGGCGTTAATGTATATAGATTGCGTTATTTTTATGTGTTCGTCGGCGGTGTGCTGGCTGGATTAGCTGGAGCGACGATCAGTTTAGCGATCGCTCCTGGGTGGTTCAGTGAGCTGACTACTGCCGGCCAAGGATGGATCGCGATTGGCTTGGTGATCTTCGCTCAGTGGGATCCAATTCGGGCGGCTTTTGGATCATATGCCTTCGGCGCACTCCGGCGTCTAGTGCTAGACATCCAAGGTCCGGTGACGCTGCTTGGATTCGCCAATCCATTTTATTTCAACCCGTATTGGGGGTTCTTCCTGCAAATGCTACCTTATGCATTCACAATTATCGTATTGATCATCGGATCTAGGGAAGCGATGCGTAAGCGGATCGGTGCACCCGCAGCACTAGGGACTCCGTACGTTCGGGGTGAGCGTGGTCTCTGATGCATCTCCGGAATTTCAAACACTGAATTTGGATATATGAATGAACCATAAATACATTGGCTACCGATGTTCATTGTGTGGGAAGCAATTCGATCCACGTGATATTCTCTATACCTGCCCGGATGATGGTGGTAATTTAGATGTCCTCCTTGATTACGGTAATATCCGGGAGACAATCTCACCTAAAGAGATCATCGAAGCAGCTGAAGGATCCTTATGGCGATATCTTCCGCTTCTACCTGTGGACCGCCCTTCCGGATGGGGAACCCCACTGCATTTCGTTGGTAATACGCCAGTATATTCTCCTACTAAGATAGCTGAGAAATATAAGCTTAAATCCTTCTGGGTTAAGGATGAAAGTACAAACCCCACCGCTTCTTTCAAAGATCGGGCAAGTGCGATTCTTGTTGTGCGGGCACAAGAGATAGGCGTGCAGGTAGTAGTAACAGCTTCGACCGGTAATGCAGGCGCAGCCTTAGCAGGTATGGCCGCCGCAGCTAATCAGAAGGCAGTAATATTTGCTCCCAAAAGTGCACCGCAAGCAAAAGTAGCTCAACTATTGGTTTACGACGCAGAGGTGATCCTTGTTGATGGGACGTATGACGATGCGTTTGATCTAACACTGGATGCAGCTGGTGAATTTGGCTGGTATTGCCGAAATACTGGCTACAATCCATTCACTGCCGAAGGCAAGAAAACCGCTGCCTATGAAATTTGGGATTGGATCAGCCAACCATATAATCAAACTGGACTGCAATTGAGGAACGAAAAACCAGAATTAATTTCAGAGTTATCCATATTTGTTTCCGTTGGTGATGGCAACATTATTTCAGGTATACATAAAGGGTTTAAGGACCTCAAGGAATTGGGATGGATTGATCAGATCCCGAAGATTTACGGTGTTCAAGCGGAAGGATCAGCGGCCATCGCGAATGCGTATCACGCTGGCCATGAAGATATAACTCCAATCTCGGCCAACACACTCGCGGATAGCATTGCTGTTGACTTTCCCCGTGACGGGGTCCGAGCAGTTCGGGCAGTACGTGACACAGGTGGGGATTATATTGTGGTGAGAGATCGTGAGATTCTGTACGCTTTAGCAGAACTCGGGCAGGACGGTATCTTTGCTGAGCCAGCTGGTTCCGCAGCATACGCAGGTTTTCTACGGGCGCTGCAAGAGCGAAAAATTTCCCTACACGATCCGGTTGTCGTAATAAACACCGGGAGCGGTCTCAAAGATGTCCGTGGAGCAATGGAAGCAGTTCGAGGGGCTCCAATTATTGAACCATCGATCGCTGCGCTCAAGCGCTACATGAAAAATCAACGGATAAGGTAATGGACGATTATGTTGTCAACCAATCCGCGACCATCTATTCTCGGAAATGTCAGAATGATTTGGGAAGCTCGTTTATCTAGTAAACACGATCTATAAATCTTGAGCACTCTTTTGGTTGACGTGTTTCAGATATGAGAGGATTCCACCACAGATGATAGTTTTCTCAATTGTTGCACCAATCTACAACGAGATAGGTAATCTTGAAGAGCTCTATAAAAGACTTCGTGATGTTATGGAGTCGGTTGGCGAGAGTTGGGAATTGCTGCTGGTTGATGATGGCTCATCGGATGGCTCAACTGAAGTGATCCGTCAACTTGCCCAGGAAGATGAACGTGTGCGACCGGTAATATTTGCGAAGAATTTTGGACACCAGCTTGCTGTCACCGCTGGTTTAGATTATTCACGCGGCCAAGCCGTGGTCATCATCGATGCTGATTTACAGGACCCTCCGGAGGTGATCCTCGATATGATCGCTAAATGGCGCGAGGGCTATGAGGTCGTTTATGCTGTGCGCGCGGAGCGCGAAGGGGAAAATTGGTTCAAGATGGCCACTGCCTCGTTATTCTATCGCATCATTTATAAGATCACCGATGTGAATATCCCTCTTGATGCTGGTGATTTTCGGTTGCTTGACCGCAGCGTGGTCGATGTCCTAAATCGCATGCGTGAGCGGCACCGGTTCTTGCGTGGAATGTCGGTTTGGGTAGGATTCAGACAAACCGGTGTCAACTATAGAAGAGCTACTCGCTATTCTGGTATCACCAAATATCCTCTCAGAAAGATGCTGAAATTTGCTACCGATGCAATTACAAGTTTCTCTTACTTTCCTCTACAAGTAGCGACGTATCTTGGGTTTTTGTGTGCTGGTATGAGTATTGTCGCGATTCCGATCGTCATCGCTTTGCGAATGACGGGCTCACAAGCCTTTTTTGGTCAAGCAACAACTTTAATTGCAGTACTGTTTTTAGGGGGTGTGCAGCTGATTTCCTTGGGGATCCTAGGTGAGTATATTGGTCGTCTCTATGATGAGGCTAAGGGAAGGCCTTTATATATCGTGAAAGAGGCCCCAGATATGGAGGAAGATTAATAATTGTTACGGAAGAGTTTTTAAAACATAAAAAAAACTAGGAGAATCAATTTCCCATGACTACTATTGACTTAAGTATTAACCCAGACCAAAGGATTCGTGCTTTACAGAGAGTAAAAGAGCGCGGCATTATCATACCAACCTTTGCCGAGATGAAAGATCCAAATTTGATACCGGAGAACATTAAATCTGATCTAGCGGAGATTGGATTGTGGGATATCGATCCATTAAATCTCTTCCGGATTACATGGAAAAATGAACCGGTCGCCCATGGAGGGGGATTTGGGGATGTGAACTTCCTCGAGGTCCCGCGCAGCCTAAGCAATGTAGATGCTAGAATCGTTTTGTTAGTAGGGAAATGGTTCCCCACCGGAGCGCACAAAGTTGGAGCTGCCTTTGGATGCCTTGTGCCTCGCTTGATTACTGGACAGTTTGATCCAACGATTCAGAAAGCAGTCTGGCCATCAACGGGGAATTACTGCCGTGGTGGAGCGTATGATTCAGAATTACTCGCCTGTGAATCAATTGCCATACTCCCAGAAGGGATGAGTAAGGAGCGGTTTGATTGGCTAGCCAGCATCGCTGGGGAAGTGATCAAAACGCCGGGAAGTGAATCTAATGTTAAAGAGATCTTCGATAAATGCTGGGAACTCCGAAATTCTGGTCAAGACTTGATGATTTTTAATCAATTTGACGAATTTGGCAACTACCTTTGGCATTATGATATTACTGGTCATGCGATGGATGAGGTCCTAAGCATGGTCGCTGGTCCAAATGACCAATACTTCGGCATGATGTCCGCAACTGGATCCGGTGGTACGATTGCCAGCGGCGATTACATGAAACAACTCTACCCTGGCAGCATAGTAGGTGCAAGCGAAGCATTGCAGTGCCCGACTCTAATCGAAAATGGATTCGGTGCCCACCGAATTGAGGGTATCGGCGATAAACATGTCCCGTGGATCCACAACGTTAAAAACACAGATTTCATTGTCGCAATTGACGATAATGCGGTCGTGAATCTAACGCGTTTATTTAATGAGCCCGCAGGGAGGAGTTTCTTGAGTGCAGAGGGTGTCCCGGAAGAATTCGTTGATAAGTTAGATCTGTTTGGTTTTTCTGGTATATCGAATATGCTTTCTGCCATAAAAATGGCAAAATATTATGAATTGGGCGAGAACGATATTATATTATCTGTCCTAACCGACTCAATGGAATTGTATGCTAGCCGCCTTCAGGAGATGCACCAGGAATTTGGTGACTATCGGGAGGTTGACGCGGCAGTGGATTACAATCGTTATCTGAAGGGTATTACAACAGACAATTTACTTGATCTGACTTATGCTGATCGGCGTCGAGTGCATAATTTGAAATATTTTACATGGGTTGAACAGCAAGGTAAGACATATGATGAAATACAAGCCCAATGGTACGATCGTGAGTACTGGCACGATCTTCAAAACCAAATCGATGGGATAGATGTGCTGATCGAGGAGTTCAACCAGGAAGTTCGATCTCTATAGTCAATTGGACAGATATGGAATAATTGAATAGCTGAGTGATTAAGGATCGGATCGAGCTGGACGATGCCAACCAATTCAATCATCCCACCTTCCGCGATTATCCTAGTTGCAGTGATGAACAATCTTCGCGACTTGGAAATCGCGCGGCTATTAGGTTGGTACCGGATCCCGTTAAGATCAGCGCCGAAAGTTATCGCGGTTGATTACCTAGCTTTCTATCAAACAAGTGCTTTTGCAGAGGAGAAGTGGTGTATCAAGCATTTCGCGGAAGTCCACGGGAATGAATTGACTACTCGCTATGCCTTATTGAAAGAGGAAGCCGATCATCCCGCTGCCCAAGAGGAATACTTTAAGATCCAGATTGGTCCATTAGAAACTCTCACCAGACCCATCCCTGCCGGAAATTGGCGCCGGATAACTTTCTTTTATACAACCGGGTCTTACTTTCAAAGTGCTCACACAGTTAATGATTTAATCGTTCACGATGACGAACGTCGCTTGTTATGGCAGACTCTGCGCGAGCGCGCCACAAAACAACAAGGCTATACTTTGGAGGCAGAATTACCTGCAGTGGATTTAGACATAAACCTATTATCAAAACTTTTGGGGATAAGCGATGTCATTGCTGATAATTATGGATAATCAAGTGAGTGAGATCCAGTTTATCCTTTGCAGACAAATTGGTGAATCATGAAGAAATTGATCAAAAACGGACAGATCATCACTGCATCTAAATCATTCATTGCGGATGTATTGATTGATGGCGAATCCATAAGCGCAATCGGGGATCATCTTGCCGATGATGATGCAGATATTATCGACGCGCAAGGGAAACTCATCATGCCTGGTGGGATTGACCCCCACTGCCATTTCGATCTGCCTATGTTTGGCACGGTCTCTTCCGATGATCACTACACGGGACACAAAGCGGCGGCTTTTGGTGGTACAACCACAGTTATGGATTTTGTCCCACAAGATAACAATAACCTGTTAGCAAACGTTGAAGTTTGGCGCACAAAAGCTGACCCAAAAGCAGCTGTCGATTTCGGGTTTCATATGAATATATCTTCTTTCAGCAGTCGAATCCGGGATGATATCGCTGCATTAGTTGAAGTTGGGATAACCACCCTAAAAGTATTCACGGCGTATAACGAGCGGCTCCGTTTGTCGGACGGGGAAATCTTTGAAGTCATGAGAGTCGCCAATCAAAATGGGATGCTAACCATGCTCCATGCAGAAAATGGTGACGTAATTGATATCCTTGTCAGAGAAGCGCTAGCAGCTGGTCATTATACGGCTGAGTGGCATGCTCGCACTCGTCCTGCATGGGGTGCAGTTGAAGCATCATTAAGGGCTATTGCTTTAGCAGCCCAAGCCGGCGCATCGTTATATCTTGTCCATATGAATACTGCAGGAGAAGTCGACCAGCTGCGTTATGGTAGAGAACGTGGAATTCGCGTGATGGGTGAGACGTGTCCCCAGTATCTTTTCTTCTCTTTGGAAGACCTCATGCGACCTGATGGAGCGAAGTGGGTATGCTCACCTCCCATGCGTTCGGAAGAGGATAACTTCGGTTTGTGGCAAGGTCTTACGGATGGCTCAATAAATGTTGTCGGTACTGATCATTGCCCTTTCTATTTTAACGGTGCTGTACCCATTCAATATGAAGGCGAATTAGTGGCGATTCCAGGTAAAGAGCTGGGAGAATATGATTTTACGAAGATACCAAATGGATTGCCAGGGGTAGGAGACCGGATGCCCGTAATGTGGACGCAGGGTGTGGTGACTGGGAGAATTACCCCACAGCAGTTTGTGGCCCTGATGAGCACGAATCCAGCCAAGATTTTCGGATTGTATCCCCGCAAGGGAGCGCTATTGCCAGGCTCGGATGCCGACATCGTAATTTGGGATCCCGAGAAGAAGATCCATTATGGGATCAAATATGCCCATCATCGTACTGATTACAATCTTTATGAAGGGTGGGAATTGCACGGATATCCAGAGAAAGTACTGCTGCGTGGAAATTTAATTGTCGATGGCGAAAAATGGATGGGGAAAGCCGGAATGGGCAAATATATATATCGGGACCCTTCAGCTCTGGTATTATAAGTCCGGATATCACTTACTAATCCTAATGTGAGCTATATTATTTTCCCGCAATAATCTTCGTCGTAGTTTATTCTGGCATAGAGAATTTCCTTTTGAATAATAGTCTCTGGAAGTATCTAATAAAATACTTGCTGTTTCATATTCTAGCTTTTGGTGGTATTTTGTTTGTCGCTGGATGTGGGGATATTCAACTAGAGCCGAAACTCTCTCCAGCTGTGATAAGATCACCCTCAGCCCAACCCACCTCGTTACCAGCAAATAATTTGGATGCAGACGTTGATTTAGGAGATCTTGAGCCCCACACAAACGTGGAAACATCTCCTACGCTAATCTATGTGCCAACAGATACGCCCTTCCCAGGTAAAACAACACCCTCAGTAGCGGCTAGAATGACAGAAATGCCAACCCTAAGGATTGGCGAAGTAGATGATGAACTGCTCAACGATATAACAGAGGATTTTTTGTTTATTGCAGATGGAAGCTTAAACATTTTCGATCATCATACAACAACCAAGATATTATTATTGTCATCCACACTCGAGGACAATCAAACTGAGTCTGACTTCGGCGGAGATTGTTCTCCCTTGAATATTGCCGGAATTGTTATCGATAAACTGAATAAAACTGTCGCAATGTTAGTGGATAAGGGGATCACTGCAAACGGTATTGAGCAATTTAAAATTTGTGTTTTTCTGATTGAATTCGGGGAAGTTTACACGCTGATCGATAACATCCCTCGCCCAAGTGATTTAGATATGTCACCCGATGGGAAGTGGATAGCCTATACAGATCCTTCCCGATCTGGGGTCATAGTTATCCTGTCATCAGAAAATAGAGAAGGTGGGCAAATATTTACCCTCTGCAGCGGAGGTGGATGTAACGGGAAAATTTGGTCTCCCGATAGTAGATTTCTATTATGGAGTGACGAAACTGGGATTTGGCTGCTTGATGTGGTGAGCGGGGAGCAAGAGAATATCCGGTCGGAAATAGTAAAAGTATCCGATCAATCGGGCAAGGTGTTTGAACTTCCCGTAGGATATACACCGATTGCATGGTCGCCTTCCGGGAGGTATGTTTCAGTTGGTATCCATCCCGAGAGATCTGATATCCAGTGGATCGGAATCCTTGACACTAAAACTGACCGTATGGTTGAGGTCACAGGTACGCATAGTTATCCAGAAGATAATGCGGTCCACACCTGGAATAATGATGGGACTTTGACAACCATGCGAGTTAGGGTTGAGGATGAGGAAGATTTCCTCGAGATCACTACTTACGAGATCGTACCTACCCATACGGATTTGATGATCGCGACAGGAATTAAAACGTTTACGATTCCAAAGGTGATTACCGGGATTGATAACAGCAAATTCCAGTCCCCCAGGTTATATAATCTACATCAACAGGCGTCAGGCATTTACAGCCTCATGCTGGTCGCGAATTCTCTTGCCAGTAATTCTTGGCTGGTGACTTTAGGTAACCAGGAGCAATTCATCAAGGTAATTGCAGAAATTCCCAGAGATTCGTTGGAAGCCCTTTGGTCCCCGGACGGTAAACATGCGATCATTCTTGGGCAGCATGGTGCGCGGCTTTTATATACCGATACCCAGGATAAGTTATATGATCTGCGAGCTTACCTGGGAGACGATTTAAAAGACATACATTGGCTATCCGCTGATGTCCTATTAGATCAATGATATTGCAAACACTATACACACTCGCTCCAATTCTGGTATTGCTGTTTTGTGCTGCTCTTATCGGTGTGCTGCATATCTTCAAGCGCGGGTCTTCTACTTTGTGGATCGCGGCTGTACTCGGTGCATTAATTGCTTGGGTTTTTGTTTTCCTCAACTATCGGAATTTCCAAATTAGCATATCGATACTGCCGTGGAACTTTGTTAATCAGTATGATTTTTCGCCGACAATCCAATTTAACCGCTATTCCTGGTCATACGCATTAGCGATTATCACTTTACTCCTATCTTCGCTGCTGATATCGATAATAAATGATGAGGGTAAGCGATGGATTACTTGGATATTAAGTCTTATCCTTGGTGCTTTTGGCCTTTGGTCAGTCTTATCACTCAACCCGGTAACTTTAATCCTAGCCTGGGCTGCTATGGATATTGGCGTGTTTTTGATCGTGTCCGGTTTTGTAACGAATAGTCAGGCTAGAGAGAGGGCAGTAGTTGCATTCAGTATCAACATATTGGCGGTGCTGCTGCTTACCTGGTCAACACTCATCGAATATCCGTTATCAAGTGAGGGACTTCCGGGAAATCAGGAATCGTTTGTGAGCTTACTTGCCCTTGCCGTGATCGGATTGCGAGTTGGTGGTATCACGATTTACTCACCTGCCATCAACGATACCGACTTCTCCAAGAGCCTTGGTAGCTTGCTCCATCTTGTTCCAGCCGCCGCTGCGTTTGCGCTGTTCAATACGATACAGGTATTGAGTTATCCTGAAGGGGTTGAACTTGCGTTGGTTGTAGCCATCAGCATGATCGTGTTAATCAATGCTATGTCGTGGGTTTGGCAGGCGAAATCCTCACGGCATCTGACCAATTGGATCATTTTGATGGCAGGTTTCTCCATGGTGTCAGTTATCCGCGGTGAGCTGGAAGCCAGCTTGGTTTGGGGAGTTGCATCGATCTTATCCGGTGGGATATTATTCTTGGCATCCATGAACCATAGATATCTATTCTTATTAGCTGGTATTGGGCTAATTAATATCTCTATGCTTCCGTATACCCCTACTTGGGCTGGTACTCAGTTGTTCGCAACTCCATTTTATTGGGGTCTGTTTATTTTATTGTTTTCTCACGTATTGATCCTTTTAGGCTATTTTCAGATTGCCCGCAGGTTGGATGACCGTCAGGAGAAAGTTGACCGATTCACATGGATAGTCTACTTCTGGGGTTTGCTTTTGCTCCCGTTAGTCCATCTACTCATTGGAATCCTAATGCGTGATTCTGCCATGTTGGGATTTTCTGGTTGGCTTGGGCTCTTGTCTTCTGCTGCAGCTCTTAGTATTTTTATTGTCCACCGCTATTATCCGAAACACCGTATCTGGAGCTTCTTTGGAAATCGTTTTATGCCCAGGCTTCAGAAATTATTCGATCTTAGGTGGTTTTGGAGGAGCCTATGGTCCCTTTATCGTGGTTTTGGACGGGCAGTTGATTTGCTAACGAAAGTGTTGGAAGGGGATGGCGGTATATTGTGGACACTACTGCTTCTAGTGTTATTTATCACCTTAATTCGCCAATTCAGGTAGGGAGTTGATAATTTGGAACTCGGACAAATTTACTTGATTGCACTTATTATTATTGGCATCACTTCCATGGTCATCTTTATCTCCCTTGATTGGAGGGTGAGTGTAATTTCATTGGCATTGCTGTATGTAGGCGTTTTCATATTGGTATCAATCTCTTGGCCTCAACAAATGGCAGCCGTCAAGCTTGTTGCCGGTTGGATGTCAGGTGCGATACTCGGTCTGGCAATGGCGGGAAAACCAGGTTTACGTCAAGGAGTTAATATACTCGCGGGGCGGTCTTACAAAAACCCGCCGCAACCAAGAATTATTTCGGAGTCATTTTTCCGTTTTTCTACAGGTGTGATGGTCATATTAGCAGTGGTCTCTATCAGCTTTAATATACAAGATTGGGTGCCTGGGATTGGTATATATCAAATAATTGCCGGGTTATTACTAATTGGAGTTGGATTGCTACAACTTGGTTTTTCTTCTCAATCGTTGAATGTAGCTCTGGGTTTATTAACCGTTTTGGCAGGTTTCGAAATCTTGTACGCTGCGGTGGAAATATCTGCACTGGTAGCTGGATTATTAGCAGGTGTGAATTTGGGGATTGCACTCATCGGAGCGTATCTTATTAATTCTCCAGATCTAAGGGCAAGTTCATGAACGCCCCAATTGTCTGGATCATTATTCCTGGGCTTGTCGCAATTGTGTTATTCATTCTCCAGGATCGCGTCAAGTTTGTAAACTCCGTTGGAATACTGTTGGCTCTGCTGCTCGGGTTATTTGCCATAGTTTTACCCATAGGTCAAACGATCACTCTTGGTATGTTATCTTTTGAGATTTCTGATACGTTGGTAGTCCTTGGTAGACGATTCGTGATCTCCCAGGGTGATACCGCGTTGATCGCTTTGATGTATTTTGGGGCCGCATTTTGGTTTGGCGGGGTTATCTTCGCAAAAACAACTCGCTCGTTTATCCCGCTTGCTTTAGCAATTTCAGCAACCTTAATCGCAGCCTTTAGTGTAGTGCCTTTCCTTTATGGTCCGTTATTATTTGAACTAGCAGTCTTGGTAAGCATTCCACTACTTGCTCTACCTGGGATGGGGGTTTCGAAAGGAGTGCTGCGCTATCTAACCTACCAAACGCTTGGTTTTCCATTCCTTTTATTCTCTGGTTGGCTGTTGACTGGGATTGAAGTCAGCCCCGGGAATTCACTTCAAATTCTCCAAGCGAGCGTCTTATTAGCACTGGGTTTTGCTTTTCTCCTCGGGGTGTTTCCTTTCCACACATGGATTCCGATGCTAGGTGAAAGTGCACATCCCTACAATATTGCCTTTGTTTACTACCAGCTTCCCATAGCCATTACGATTTACGCCCTGAATCTGTTTGATCAATATGTCTGGTTGCGTTCATCCGTGACAACCCACTCAATTCTGATCATCGTCGGGATAACGATGATATTTGTCGGAGGGACAATTACTGCATTCCAGAGGCACCTTGGCCGGATGATGGGATATGCATTAATTGTCGATATTGGATTTTCATTGATCGCAATCAGCAGCGGGTTGGTAAACAATGAATCATTGGGCTTGTTCTTTGGCATGCTGCTGCCACGAGGATTAGCTCTAGGAGTATGGTCGCTTGCGTTGGTTGTGATCTCAAGCAAAGTCGTAGGTGGAAACGGCATTCCTACCATAGTACCAAGTTCACTTAGCTTCCGAAGTATCCAAGGAATTGCTCATCGGCTACCTGTGGCTTCGTTCTGTTTGCTTATTGCATATTTTTCTATCGCAGGGCTCCCTTTGATGGCAGGTTTTTCAGTTCGACACGCCATATTGGATGCCTTTCAAGGAAGCAACATATTGTCACAAACTTTAATCTTTCTCGGCATGATAGGCGTATTTATCGGTGGGATGCGAACAATTGCAGTGATGATTTCAGGCACTGTAGATAGTGGATGGCAGAGAAACGAAACTGCTTGGGAAGTAGTGTTTTTATCTTTGGGAAGTGTTAGTTTGCTGATTCTTGGTCTTTTCCCCAAATGGTTTATTCCGGTTATGTTTTATGTGACTGAGAGTTTTGATCATTTCGGACCATAATCCACAAACCTGCGTGCTATAATTTTCTGGAGATTTCTCAACCCTTATGTAAGAAGCAAAGGAGAAATGCGCATGGATGATGATCAAATCCTGAAAAGGATTGAGTGGTTAGATGACGAACGGCGCAAAGATAAAACCACACTTTCCCTTATTGAAGATAGAACCAATGAGCTGGTAGAGAGAACACAACCATTACCGAAAAAACTGAATGATTTTGAAGGTGAACTTACCCGCATTAAAACAATTCTTGGGCGTATTGACCAATTTGATGAGACTATACTTCAGTTGAGAGTAGAGGCAAAGGAATCTTTAGATGCCTTAGAAAAAGAGGTAAAAAACCGGGAAGAGGAAGGCGCAAAGGTCCGCCGAATTGAATTGCGAGCTATTGATAAAAGCGTAGCAGATATACGCAAGGAGCTGACACCGATTCAAGAATTGCAAAGAGGTCTTCAAGCACGGATTGAAGAGGAAAAAAGGATGAACCGCAGTCTTGATGACCTTGTGGTGCAAATTGATGCGGTGAAGCGGGGCGAAGAAGAATATCTACGATCCTATCGACTCCTTGAAGACGGTAGACGTCAGGATTCAAAAAGGCTGCTAGATTTACAGGGTGAAGCAGCCACCTTAAGAAAGCATATGGACGATCAGCGGGGTCGGATGGAGCTTAGCACAACAGGCATCAAAAAACTTGAAACTCGATTGAATGAGTTGGTCTCAGTTGAAACTGAAAGACGTGAGTCACAAGCGAAATTCCTGGAAGAACAATCGTTAGTACAGGTAGAACGCGAGCGCGCATGGAAAGCTTGGGAGGCCAAACTTGATACGATTGTTGAGCAAACAGCAGATGTCGAAATGAATTTACAAACCCTGGATACAACTCACCGAGATGTTCAACGCTCACAGCAAGCCTTGGAGGAACTAACCCAAAAAGTAGACCGCAGGATAAACGAAATGACCGAGATTCAGCGATTAGCTGAGGAACGGTTTCGACAAGAATGGGTGACCTTCAAAGCTGATGACCAGAAACGGTGGACCAATTACACCCTAACGCAGGATGAAGATCGTGGTGAGGTGACACGGCAGACACAAAAGATCGCCGATCGGGTGACTGAGCTGGAAGATGACCATCAAATAGTGCAAGACACTTTGCGTCAAATTATCGAACAAACTGATCAGAGAGTGCAATCGTTGTTAGTTGTCATCCATGAGTGGGTGTCGAAGCATGATCGTTCGCTCGGTCGCGAACGGTGATGGGCGTTCATCGATTGCCATGAGATATTCCTTGTCTCGGAAAATTTTCTATACCAAATATTAGTATTATGAGAGTTATCGGTACGGCTGGGCATGTTGATCATGGAAAGTCCACCTTGGTGAAAGCTTTGACTGGGGTGCATCCTGATCGTTTGAAAGAAGAACGCGAACGGGAAATGACAATTGATCTAGGATTTGCTTGGTTAACACTGCCCAACAATGAAGAAATCGGGATTGTGGATGTACCGGGCCATCGCGATTTTATTGAAAATATGCTGGCCGGTGTTGGGGGCATTGATGCAGCCTTGTTCGTGATTGCTGCAGACGAAGGAGTAATGCCTCAAACGCGTGAGCATTTGGCGATATTGGATATTCTGCAAATACAAGGAGGCGTAGTTGTACTTACCAAAGTGGATATGGTACATGATCCCGATTGGTTAGACCTTGTCGAAGAAGATGTACACCAGCAATTAATTGGGACCGTGCTGGAAGAATCCCCCATCGTTCGCGTGTCAAGTACTAGCGGCGACGGAATCAACGAATTGGTAGCGACTCTCGCAGATCACCTGGCCGAAAAACCAACCCGCCACGATTATGGTCGTCCCAGATTGCCGGTGGATCGAGTATTCAGCATTGCTGGGTTTGGGACAGTGGTGACCGGGACATTACTCGATGGTCAATTTAATGTCGGAGATGAAATTGAGATATTACCGGCAGGACAAAGAGCTCGTATAAGGGGATTACAAACTCATCGGAAAAAAGAATTGACTGCTAGACCTGGATCGCGAACCGCAGTGAATATCTCGGGTATTAACACAGACCAGGTTTTGAGAGGGAATGTTATTGCTCATCCTGGAGATTACCATCCTTCTCGGAGGATTGATGTCCAATTCCATCTACTTCCTGATGCAAATTTATCGGTAAAACACAATAGTGAGGTGAAGCTGTTTGTGGGAGCCGCAGAATTTGTTGCCAGGGTCAGAGTAATTGGTGTTGAAGAGGTAAAACCAGGCGATGAAGGCTGGCTGCAACTCGAAACAATTGAGCCAGTCGTTGTTATGCGGGGCGATCATTATATATTACGCAGACCGTCTCCCGGTGAAACGCTTGGCGGGGGTAAAGTCATTGATCCTTTTCCGAAGCGCCGGTATAAGCGGTTTTCTAAGGAAGTACTAACTCGCTACGAAGCCTTATCCCAAGGCACCCCAAAGGAGATTCTCCTCCAAACAGTAATCGAATCCAAAGCCGCCCCCATCCATCTTGTAGCAGGAAAATCGGCGTTAGGGCAACAAGAATTCGGGACTGCTTTATCAGAATTGGTTGCAGCTAGTGATGTATTGGTACTGACAGGTTCGAATCAAGAGAATCTTTCATCCACATCCCCGAATATTATTGCCTCGAACCGATACTGGCAGCTTGAAACCGAGAAGGTGATTGCTATGCTGCGGGATTATCACCAGCGGTTTCCGTTACGGTTGGGTATGCCGCGTGAGGAGCTAAAAAACAGGGTAGACCTATCAAGCCAAGTGTACAACTTGTTGCTTGCTGATTTGGTTTTTAAAAAGGAAATCGATGACTCGGGAAAACTAATCGCATTATCGACCCATGTAATCAAATTCTCCTCACAGCAATCTAGGCAGATAGATGTATTAAATGCCGAGTTTGGAAGATCAAAGTATTCTCCCCCATCGGTAAAAGATTGCCAAGCCATTGTTGGTGACGATGTATATTCAGCATTAATTGATCTGGGCAATCTGGTGCAGGTGTCTCCTGATGTTGTATTCCGCAAAGATACGTATGAAGAGATGGTCAGCATTTTGAGAGACTTAATCATCCAGGTAGGGAGTATTTCAGCCGCACAATTCCGTGATTATTTCGCCACCAGTCGGAAGTATGCTCTAGCCTTCTTAGAGTATACCGACTCGGTCGGAATAACAATTCGGGAAGGTGATATCCGCATATTAAATAAATAGGATTCCATTGTTATAATTGTAGATGCCTCTTCTAATGATTATCTGGTAGATTGGAGTGGATATGGAAGCACAATCAGAGCAATTGGCGGTAAGTGCAAGATCCAGACTCGTCCGGGCTACATGTAGCACCACGGCGATTCTCGGGGCGATTCTTCTTTTAGGATTGGTGTTACTCCCTCTTCAGAAATCATCAGCTGCAGATACATCTGATACCATTGAGCTTGGAAGTGGAAACCTTATTATGACATACCACACCCAAACCAAATCCAGCATACTTAATTCAACTGCCTCAGATAGTGCATCAAATTACCTGCAGGTTGCTCAAGACCTTGCCATTACGAAAACACACAGCGGAAGTTTTGCGATTGGGTCTACTGGAGTTTATTCAATCAATGTTGAGAATGTCGGCACGGATGCAGTTTCGGGGGAAGTCACCGTTAGCGACACACTGCCATCTAATCTGACCCCGCTCATCGTTGTCGCTGCTGATTGGAGCCCTTGTGGTTTTGAGGGGAACGTCCTCACATGTGTTTATTCCAATACGACTGGGCTGCAAGTTGGCAGCAGCTTGCCAGCTATTCAATTATCTGCTTCGGTCAGTATTACAAATACTACAATCGTCACCAACACCGCTTCGCTTGAAAATACCAATGATGCGAATCCTTTAAATGATATCTCCTTTGACCAAACTCAAATTACCGGTGTTGACATCTCTGTATCGAAATCAGTTCAGCCATTAGTGGCGGCGGAGGGTGGTACAGTAACCTATACGCTGCAGGTAGAGAATTTCGGCCCGCAGGATGCGACTAGCGTTGTATTGACTGATGAATTGCCGACGGGAGTTACATATATAAGCGCGCAGCCTACAGGTGTATATTCACCAGCTACCGGCATTTGGGCGATTGGAACTATTCCTAACGGGGATCAGGCCACTTTAACGCTGACTGCCCGAGTGAATTCAGGCACGAGTGGAACGACTATCACCAACTCAGTCGAAGGAATTTCTTTCAATCAAAACGACTATAACATTGACAATAACTCCGATTCCGTCAGTTTCATTGTTTCCGATACCAGCTTAATTGGTCTTGTTACAGATGCCTCTAATGATGATCCTGTTGAAGAGGTCCTGGTTGAGTTTACTGATAACGCGGATAATTTCTATACTGCAACCACAAATGTAGACGGTTGGTTCACATTCACTTCGACGATTACCAATCCAATAGCCTTGGGGCAGGCACAGTTGGTCGCCTCTTTAACCGGATATCAAACGAAAAATCTAGATATCACAATTGAATCGGGGCTGAACACCCAAAATATCACCTTGGATACAAGCGATCTGCTGCTCGAAATGTCTGATGGCAGGACCACAGTCATCCCAGGTCAAATTATTACCTATACCGTTGACTTGAGCAATATTGGGACTCTAACTGCGGATAATGTCGTTATCACTGACGTCTTTCCAGCACAAATTACATACATCACCGATACGCTGGATATCACCCACACAGTACCTGCCGCGCATACGTATGTGTGGAAATTTCCGAATAGTTTTGCGCCGGATGACGACGTTTCGTTCCAAATCAGGGCCCAAGTTGATTATGCACTTCCAAGCCCAGTGACAGTCCTATCCAACGCAGCCCGTGCTGCAACAACCAGTTTAGAAGCGAACACAGATAATAATGTTGCCTTGGATACAAATTCAAGCACTGGAACCGCTAATCCTAGCAT
>Ga0209013_10000162_pt1 | contig 53827 bp, 43 predicted proteins | sample Cruoilmetagenom2_FD_187291 | JGI IMG/M metagenome (GOLD analysis project Ga0209013, IMG submission 187291) | Oil polluted marine microbial communities from Coal Oil Point, Santa Barbara, California, USA - Sample 2 (SPAdes) (version 2) | ecosystem: Environmental > Aquatic > Marine > Oil seeps ...
CCGTGCCACCCGGGGCCTACCAGGCGCGGCTGACGGTTGGGGAGTGGAGCGACACCTCGACTTTCGAGGTGGTCGAGGACCCGCGCCTCGAGGTGAGCCGGGAAGCCCGGGAGCAGCAGTTTGCGCTTGCCAAGGCCATTTGGGAGGAGCTCACCCGGTCGCACGATGCCATCGGCCGCATCCGTGATGTTCGCGCCCAGGTGCAGACTGCGGCGGCGAGGATGGAGGACGAGGCCATCACCGCCACGGCCGACGAGATCGCCGCGTCGTTGACCGCCGTCGAGGAGAAGCTTCACCAGACCAAGGCCGAGTCGAGTCAGGACATCCTCAACTTTCCGCCCCGGATCGACAACCAGCTCCTCTACCTGCAAGGGGTGGTGGAAAGCTCGCTGGGCGCCCCCTCCGAGAGCTCCAGGGAGCGCTTCGAGGAGCTGCGGGAAGAGCTTGACGGTCTGGTCACGGAGCTCGACGCAGTGATCGAGGATGCGCTGCCCAAGCTCGAAGTGCTTCTCGAGGAGGCCGACGCGCCGCGCGTGATGGTCGACTGAAAAGGATCAACCGATCTTTGTGGGACGCAGGTTGTTTGGAATTAGGAATTAGGAATTCGGAATTCGGAATTTCCGGCGCGGGGTGACGATCGCGGATCTTGTGCACCGTGCCCGCGCTCGGAGCTCCGCGGCGTCTCGAGGCGGAGCCCGAACCCCCTGGATTGACCCGGGTCCTGGAACTGCGATCATGGGGCGTGCGTACGCGTATCAAGGTGCCGGGCTGGGCGGCGGTGGCGGGCGCCGGCATGCTGCTGCTCGCCTTTCAAGGCTGCGCGAGTGCCCGCCGTGTCGAGGCGCCCGAGGCGGCGCCGCACGGATGGCCGGTGGCCCGGAACGTGGCGGTGATCACCTCGGTCTTCGGTGCGCCGCGCGGGCGCTCGCACCACCAGGGAATCGACCTCGCGGCGCCGGCCGGGACAAAGGTAATGGCAACGGCGGAGGGGCGGGTTAGCTTCGCCGGTCGCTCGGGAGATTTCGGGCGGATGGTGGTGATCGACCACGGCGACGGGTGGCAGACCGCCTATGCCCACCTCAAGCGCATCAAGGTCGGCAAGGGCGATCGGGTCAAGAGAGGGAGGGTCGTCGGCACGGTGGGCAAGAGCGGGAATGCGACGGGGAACCACCTCCACTACGAGGTGCGGCGCAACGGAAAGCCGGTCGACCCGCGGCCGTACCTCTGAGGTAGTCTCTTGGCGGTGGCGGATGCAACACAATATCCTGAGAAAAGCGGGTTAGGGAGTAAATATTATGGACCCTGCTGAGGCGACCATCGTCGAAGCGCGATCGGCGGCGTTTCTCTTCCATCGGCAGCTGCTGCACGCCGGGCTGCTGGGGCTTCTCGTGGCGGTGAGCTACGCCCTGGCGGCGCCCAAGCTCGGCGCTTCGGATTCCTGGCTCGGTTTGAGCGTGCGGGGATGGTTCTGGCTGAACATCACGGTCGTGGTAGCCCACCAGGTGATCGTCTGGCTGGTTTTTCGCGGCCAGCTCGGATGGGGCGTGCTTTCGCGGGTTTTCGGCGAGTGGGACCTGAGGTTCTGGGGCCTGGTGTTCATGCCATTTCTTGTCGCCCGTCCCCTGCTGATGGTTGGCCTGGCGGTCGCGGACTCAGGCTCGCTGATGCTGCCGCGGTGGCTCTCCTTGACCTTCGGCGCCGCCCTGCTCGCGCCGGCCCTGTACACTTTGTGGTCGGTCTTCCGCTACTTCGGCATCCCTCGCGCGCTCGGGGGTGACCACTTCCGCCTGTGCTACCGCCAAATGCCGATGGTACGGTCGGGCGCCTTCGCGTGGACGCCTAACGGGATGTACCTGATCGCATTTCTCGGGTTGTGGTCGATCGCGCTCCTCGCCGGCTCACACGTTGCGTTAGTGGTCGCGCTCTTTCAGCACGCCTACATCTGGGTCCACTACTACTGCACCGAGGAGCCTGACATGGAGCTGATGTACGGAGACGGTGACGAATAAGAGACGGGAACAGCCGGCAGGCCCTTCTTGGCTCCGGCTAAACGATGAAGGTCCCCTCCTGGTACTCGCGGAATGCGGTGGCCAGCTCCTCCCGGGTGTTCATGACAATGGGGCCGTTCCAGGCCACGGGCTCGCCCAGGGGGCGGCCCGATACGAGGAGGAAGCGGAACGCGCCGTCACCGGCGGAGGCCAGGACGGGCCCGCCGTCGGCGAAGAGGGCGACTTGCCCGGCACCTAGCACCTGCGAGCCTCCAGGTCCGATCCGGCCTTCGCCCTCGACCGCATAGGCGAAGACGGTGTGGCCGGGGAGGGCCGGGTACTCGAAGTCGACGCCGGGTCCTAGGGAGACGTCCAGGTACGAAGGGTTCACAACGACGTCTTGCACCGGGCCGCGCACGCCGTCGACCTCGCCCGCGATGATCTTCACCCGTACACCGTCCTTCGGTCTCACCTCGGGGATGGTGGAGGCGGGCATCTCCCGGTAGCGAGGCTTCATCATCTTGCTCGCTGCCGGCAGGTTGACCCAGAGCTGAAATCCCCGCATGAGGCCCTGGACGTGGCGGGGCATCTCCTGGTGGATGATGCCTCCGCCGGCGGTCATCCACTGTACGTCGCCGGGTCCGATCACACCCTGGTTGCCGAGGCTGTCGCCGTGCTCGACCTCGCCCGAGAGCATGTAGGTGACGGTCTCGATTCCGCGGTGAGGATGCCACGGGAAGCCCGCCAGGTAGTCGTCAGGGTTGTCCGAGCCGAAGTCGTCGAGGAGCAGGAAGGGGTCGAAACGCGGCACCTCCGCGTGTCCGAAGACCCGCTCGAGCCGAACCCCGGCCCCCTCCATCGTCGGCTTCGAGGTCAGCACCAGGGCGATAGCTCTCGGTTCAGTCACGAGGTGATCAGGTCCATGCCGCAGCCGCAGACGCCCGGCTCGGAGGACACGTGGTTACAGGTGCACGATCCGCCGCAGTTGCAAAACCACAGCCCGCTTCCTTCGAGGCTGGCTCGCCGCACCTCGTTGCCGCAACTGCACTTGGTATCGTCCGAAGCATCGATCGTGCAGTCACAGCCTTCGGCGCACGTGCACAGCAATGCGTCATTGCCTTCCACCTTGACTACGTGAGCCCAAACGAGGGCCGTGCCACAGTCACAGTTTCCCGGTTCGGTGCTGATGGAACCGCAGTTACAGTCAGGCCCGCAGCCGCACACGTAGACCACGTCGTGCCTCGCCTCGGCCGTCTCCACCGTAGACACTGCCGCGGGCTCCGCGATCGTCTCGGTTTCGACCACCGGCGCCGGCTCGGAGCAACCCAAGGCCACGACCAACGCCACACAGACAAACAGGGTCAGATAATTCTTGTTCACGTTATTTCTCCTTTTATTTTTGGCGGCCGGTGTTGAGGCGATTGCCTGTGAACCGTCCAATTTTTCCTTTGCCATCCTACAGTGGCTTCTCCTGCAAAGCACCTCGAATTTCCAGGATGCGGAACCCCTGCCGGTGAGCGAGGAGCTGGAAGCAGCAGGAATTCGGAATTAGGAATTAGGAATTCGGAATTTCCGGCGCGGGGAGGAGATCGTAGGTATTGGGTCATTATGCCCGCGCTCGGGCGTCCGTAACTCAAAACTCAAAACTCAAAACTCCGAGGCGGCTCCCCTCGCAGCGGTGGGTTACGGCCCCCGCAGGGGGCCAGTAATACGGCAGCGCGGATTCCGCCGATCAACTCCTGAGGTACGAGGCCCCGTTGACGTCGACGATTGTTCCGGTGGTGAACTCGGACCCGTCCGCAGCGAGGAACAGCACCGCCTGGGCCACCTCTTCGGGCCGCGCGACGCGGCCGAGCGGGCTCTGGGCGCGGACGGCGTCACCGTCGGGGCCGTCGAGCTTCCAGGCCACCCTGTCGGTCTCGACGAAGCCCGGAGCGACCACGCCGATGAAGATGCCGAACGGCGCCAGCCTTTGGGCGAGCGACTGGCTCATGGCGTTGAGTCCCGCCTTGCTCGCCGCATAGGCGGGGGCCTCGGGCTCGCCGCGGAAAGCGCCCCGCGACGAAACGTTGACGAGCCGCCCGCCGCCGTGCTCGATGAAGAATTTGGCGGCGCAGTAGCAGACGTTGGCCGGACCGACCAGGTTGGTGTCGATCGTCCGCTTCCAGACCTCCCGCCAGTCGTCGTAACCGACCGCGTCGAGCTTGTGCTCGACCCAGATCCCGGCATTGTTGACCACGATGTCGAGCCCCCCGAGAGTGCTCGCGGCGGTGTCGATCATCCGCTCCACCGACTCCGGGTCGGTGACGTCGGCCTGGATCGGGAGGTGCGGCCCGCCTGGCATCAGGCTGATCGTCTCCTCGGCCCCTTCGCGGTGGGCCCGATAGCTGACCGCCACCCGCCCGTTGCCGGTGGCGAAGGCGATCGCGATCGCGCGGCCGATGCCACGTGATCCTCCGGTGACGAGCACCGATTTTCCAGTGAAATCCATGACGGGGCCTCCTCTTTTCGGCGCGTTTCTGTCCGCCGGTCAGGTCTTTCGGCGAGTGAAGCAGAGGCCGGACCAGGTGGCGTCGACGGCACAGATCTTGAAATCCACCAGGCCGGTAGCGAGACCGGTTGCACGCACATGGTTCTGGGTCAGGTCGGTGGCTGCCCCCGAGGCCTTCTTGGGCCAAACGATCCACAGGCGGCCGTCGCCGGCCTCCTCCGCCATGTCGGAGATCCCTGCCTCCAGGCCTGCCAGCGAGCGTACGAACCACAGGGTGACGTCGGCGCCGGAGCGGGCCCCGTGGGTGATTGTGACCTCTTCTGGCAGCTTACCGAGGATTGCATCGAAACCGTCGGGTGCATCCACGAGGGCCACCGAGGATCCGCTCTTGATGCCGAGCTTTTTGGGCAGGGGAGTGCCCGAGTAGCCGGCGAGGTTAGAGGAGGGAACGACCGGGTCCTGGGGTGGTTCGGCGATGGCCCGCTCCACCGCGGCTGCCATCCGGTCTCGCGAGGTGTAGACAGCATCGGGGAGCAGCTCGCGGACCCGCGCCACCTTCTCCTCTGCGCCGTCCACGAAGACCAGCGGGACGGAGCGCGAGCTGCCCGAGGTGCGCAGCATGATCCCGACGTCACGCCCCTGGGAGGGGAGGCGCCCGAGGTCGATGACGACCGCATGCGGGGGAGTCCGGCGCAGGGTGCGGAGGGCGTCTGCGTCCAGGGCGCCCGCTTCGACCGTAAAGCCCGCTGGCTCGAGCTCGGCGGCCAGCTCCGCCGCGCGGGCTTCGTTCCAGCACACCATGCGGATCAAGCGCTCGGTGGATGACATGAGCCGATTCTACGACGGCTGGAGCTCTTCGGTGTTCGCCAGGCTTTTCTGGCGGCGCCCTAGCCAGAGGCCGACGCCCAGCCAAAGGGCCGAGAGGGGCACGGTGACGATGCCGGTGGCTGCGGCGCCCAGCCCCAGCGCGCCCATGAGAGCGTAGGACCAGGCTCCCACCTGGTCGCCCGCGCGGTAGACGAAGGTGTCGATGAAGTTCTTGGCCTTGTACTTGGCCTCGCGCGGAACCACCGTGTAGAGCATCTCGCGGCAGGGGCGGGCGATCGCGTAGTTCGATGATCGGCGCAGCACCTGGAAGACGGCAATCGCGGCCAGGGTGGGCGCCACGCCGAGGGCCGTGAACCCGAGGATGCAGACCAGAGGCAGGGCGGCGAGCGAGAGGGCCACGCCAAGATGGCGGACGATGCGGCCGGTGAGGAAGACCTGGATGAGAACGGTGAGGGTGTTCACCGCCAGGTCGACGCGGGCGAAGAAGACGGTGCGCACGGCGCGGTCTGTGAAGGTAGAGGCCACGATCTCCGCCTGCTGGAAGTAGAGGAAGGTGGCGGTGATCGTGTAGAGCAGCATGTAGGTGACGATGCCGAGGAGATAGGGCGAGGCCGCGACGGCTCGGATGCCGTCGAGCACGCTGCCGCCGACCGGCCGCTCTGATTCGCCGGGGACGGGTCGAACGCCACCCTCGGCGGAAGGGCTTTCAGGGGCCGCTCCCATGAGCTTCAGCGCCGCCACGACCGCGAGCTGAAGGAGAACGATCGACAGTAGGAGCAGGTTGGTAGGAGCTACGCGCTCGGCGAGGAGGGCGGTGGAAGCCGAGCCGACGATGGCGCCGAGGGTGCCGCCGACGGCCACGAAACCGAAGATGCGCGCTCCCTGGGCAGGCCGGAATAGATCGGCCATCAGGGACCAGAAGACCGAGACCACGAAGAGGCTGAAGACGCTGGTCCAGATGTAGAACGCGCGGCCTATCCAGATCCCAGCCGGTTCGGGAAGGACCCGAAAGAGGATCCAGAAGAGGAGCAGGTTGACGGCGAAGAATTGGTAGGCCAGGGGGATGAAGCGTCGCCGGGGCAGTCTCGAGACCACGGCGGTGAAGAGGGGGTGAACGAGGAGCATGCCGACCAGCGTGCCGGTGAAAAGCCAGGGCAGGTTGCGCACCCCGCCGGCCACCCCCATCTCGTCACGTAAGGGGCGGATGACAAAGTAGGCGGCCAGAACCAGGAAAAAGTAGAGGCAGGCCCACAGCATGGGGCGGACCTCGTCCTCTTTGATTTCAACGACCCGACGAAGGAAACCCATCACGCGGAGTTCGGAATTCGGAGTTCGGAATTCGGAATTGTCTGCGCGTTGGAGACCATCAAGGGTCTTGGGGCGTTTTGCCCGCGCTTGGGCGCGTTAACCGGAGTTGCGTTCCAAAGCTCCGGATTTGCGCTACAGGTCGGTGACGTGACCTTCTGCCGTCGCGCTCCCCGAGGTTGCCCCCTCCGACGATATTTGGGACTCAAGGCTATGCCTGGTTCAACGCGGCAACTCCCAAAACCGTCGGAGACGGCACGCCCGAAGAAGCGCGCCCAGGCGCGGGCATCACGTATCAACACTCTGATCGCCTCCTCGCGCCGGAAATTCCGAATTCCGAATTCCGAATTCCTAATTCCCCTTTGCGTGCCACGCCGCGAGGGTTTTCGTCTCGAGCTCGGCGGGGCAGCCCGCGCGCGGTTTGGTCCGCCTCTCAACGGGGAGAGAGCGCCAGTACTCGAGGGTGTCCCGGACTGTTTCGTCCAGGGGGCGGAAGGTCAGGCCGGCGTCTTTCGCCCGGTCGATCTTGACCTGGGCGAGGCCGCCGTCCTCGCTCTCCGGCGGCACCCACACGGTCATGTGCGCCCAGGCCTGGACCTCGTGCTCCTCGAGGAATCCGGCATCGACCCAGGTGAACTCGATCTCGGTCGCGGTGGTGGCGCGGATCCCGTACAACATCCCGGCAATGCTCATCCGCGAGGCGGGGCCGGTGCCGTTGTAGGTGCCGATCGCGCCGGATTCCACCAGGCGGATGTACCACTCGCCGAGGTCGCGGCAGTCGATGAACTGCACCGGGTCGGTGGGGTTGCCGGGGGCCATCACCTCGCCGCCGCGGTGGATTCGCACCGGCCAGTAGGTGAAGCGGTCGGAGTAGTCGCCGGGGCCGACGATGAGGCCGGGGCGAACAACGATGGCGTGGTCGGGGAAGGCCTCCCGGGCTGCATTTTCGCACAGGGCCTTGAGCGGCCCGTAGTTCTCGCCGGTGATGTCCTTCGTCGTTTTTACCTTGGGAACCTCTTCGGGGGCGATAGTCGCCACCGGGGTGTCCTCGTCGGTGCCCGGCTCGGCGATCGAACCGTAGGCGGAGATCGAAGACGTGTAGAGGTAAAGATTCGCGGATGACTTCAGCAGACCGGCGGACTCCTCGACCCAGCGCGGGATCGAGGCCGTGTTGTCGATCACGACATCCCAGGTGCGGCCCTTGGCGACCTCCGCCTCGATGGAGCCGAGGTCATCGTTGCGATCGCCGCGGAGCTTCTCCAACTCGGGGAAGAGGTGGGAGTTGGTTTTGCCGCGGTTGAAGAGGGTGATCGTGTGGCCCCGATCGATCGCATAGCGAACCATTGGAGGGCCGATGAGGCCGGTCCCGCCGAGGACGAGGATCTTCAAGCTCTTCGCTGCCGGGGCGGTTTTCTGGTTGTCGGCAGCGGCGGCTCGGGCCAGACCGAGGCCGACCGCTCCGCCGGCGAGGACGGACAATTGGACGAAATCTCTTCGTGAGGTGGTCATGATGGCTCCTTTTTCCTGCTTGGTCGCGTTCCGCACGGAGGGAGTATACGGGGGAGAGCGCTGAGGGTTGAGTTCGGAATTCGGAATTCGGAATTCGGAATTATCGGCGCGCGAATCGATCAGTTGAATTGAGCCATTGGCCCGCGGGTGGGCGCGCCTCTTCGGACGTGCCGTCTCTGACGATTTTGAGAGCACCGTGTTTGAATCGCAGTGAAACGCCTGGTCTCAAATATCGTCAGAGGGGGCTCTCTCGGGGAGCGCGACGACAAAAGGCCGCGTCACCTATCAGTAGCGCAAATCCGGAGCTTTGGAACGCGCGCTCGAATCGCGCTCCTAATTTTCGACAGGGTTTTCTGTCATCGCGCTTCCCGAGAGGATGCCAGGCACGCCGATTAGCGGAAGCGCGGTGGATCGCCCACGACGCGCATCAGCGAATCGGGAGCCAGGCACCTCCGGTCAACGAGTCCAAATCCGAAATTCGAAATCCGAAATTCCCCGACAGAGGTACAATCCGGGCGTCTTGCGCGTGAAGACAATGGGAGGACGGATGGCGAAGCTGGACGGCAAGGTCGCGTTCATTACCGGGGCGTCGTCGGGGATCGGGGCCGCCATGGCCCGGGAGTTCGCACGCCGCGGCGCCGACGTGGTGCTGACGGCGCGGCGGTGGGAGCGCATCGAAGCCCTGGCCCTGGAGGTTCGGGCGCGGGGGCGAAAGGCGCTCACGGTGCGGTGCGACGTCACCCGCGACGGCGATCTCGAAACGGCGGTGGCGGCGGCCATCGAGGAGTTCGGGCGCATCGACTGGGTGGTGGCCAACGCCGGCTTCGGGGTCGCCGGGGCTGTCCACAAGCTCGAGATTGAGGACTACCGCCGTCAGTTCGAGACCAATGTCTACGGGGTCCTGCGCACCGTCCACGCCACCAGGGACGCCCTGATCGCGACCCGTGGCGGCCTCGCCCTCATGGGCAGCGTCATGAGCTATGTGGCCCTGCCCCTCAGCTCTCCCTACTCCATGAGCAAGTACGCGGTGCGAGCCCTGGCGGGCTCTCTGCGGGCCGAGATCGCGAAGTACGGGGTTGCGGTGACCCTGCTCGCGCCCGGTTTCGTGGATTCGGAGATTCGCCATGTGGACAACCAGGGGAAGGTCAACGAGGATTCCTCTGATCCCATCCCGGGCTGGCTGAGCATGGACACCGACAAGGCAGCGGCCAAGCTGGTTAAAGGAGTGCTGCGGCGCAAGAAGGTCGTGGTGATCACCGGTCACGGCAAGCTTTTCGTCTTTCTTGAACGGCACTTCCCGTGGCTGGTCGCCTTTCTGGTGCGAATGCTCGGCGTCAACACGAGGAGGCAGCGCGAAGAGGAGTAGATAGAGAGTTTTGAATTCTCAATTCTCAATTTTCAATTCTCAATCTGCAATTCGCGTCAGCGAATTGCTGAGCTTGACCTTCGGGCTGCGCCTGTATAGGGTGAGGGCACTTTTTTGGCACGGTCGTGTTGCTCACGGCGGTTGACGTGTTTTGTTTTGAGAGGAGTGATCCGGTAATGGCCAGTCGGCGACGGGTTCCGAGGGCGGCGCCTGCGAGAGGGGTCCTGCGCTCGTGAGTTGCAGGACCGCCTCCCGTGAGTTGCGGGTCTTGGTAGTTTCGGAGGCCCGAGGCGACGCCGACATGGTCTGCATGCACCTGACCCAGGCCATCGGAGGCGCGTGCGAGGTGGAGCAGGCGGTGACGCTCGCCGTCGCGATGGATCGCCTCGATGAAGGCGGAGTTCATGTCGTCATCCTCTCCCTGACGCTGCCCGACAGCAAGGGTCTGTCCACCTTCCGGCGGACGCGCGAGAAGGCGCCCGACGTGCCGATCGTGGTTCTTGTGGGGCGTGACGAGAGGAGCGACGCCCTGCGCGCGCTCGGGGAGGGGGCACAGGGCTTCGTGGGTCGAGCCGATCTCGGCGAGCGGCTGGTCGCCAACATTGTCCTTGGAGCGGTCGAACGGCATCGCGCGACCCTCGATCAGCAGAGCCGGGAGTTGCGCTTCGCCCTCGCCGTGGAGGGCTCGGGGGATGGGCTCTGGGACTGGGATCTGAGGGAGGACAGGCTCAACTACTCGGCGCGGTGGGGGGCCATCCTCGGTCTCGGGGCGCGCGAGGTGGAGGCCGGCCCCGAGCGGTGGTTCGACCGCGTCCACCCGGATGACCTGCCCGCCCTGAAAGGGGTGCTCGCCGCTCACCTCGAGGGAAGCTCGCGGCGTTTCGAGTACGAGCACCGCGTGCTCGGGGCTGCGGGGGACTACCAGTGGGTGCTCGCACGCGGCCTGGCGACCTCGGGGCTCGACGGCAGACCATGGCGTATGGCGGGAACGCTAACAGACATTTCCTCCCACAAGGAGGAGGAGAGCCAGCTCGTTCACCAGACCCTTCACGACGGGCTCACCGGCCTGGCAAACCGGGCCCTGTTCATGGACCGCCTGGGGGTCGCGCTGTCCGCCCTGCGCCGCCGGGGGGGGCCGGACTTCGGCGTTCTCTTCCTGGATCTCGACCGTTTCAAGAGCGTCAACGACCTTTACGGCCACTCGATGGGCGACCGCCTCCTGGTGGCTATCGCCAGGCGACTGGAGGGCTTCCTGCGCCCGGGCGACACCCTGGCCCGTCTCGGGGGCGACGAGTTCGCGATCATCCTGGTCGACGTCGCGGACGTAAAGGCCGCCGTGGACGTCGCCAGGCGGGTTCGCGAGCTCCTCGAACGGCCCTTTACGGTCGACGGTCACGAGCTGGAGGTCACCGCGAGCACCGGAATCGCCCTCAGCACCACCGGTTACGAGGGGGCGAGCGAGATCCTGCACGATGCGGACATCGCCATGTACCGGGCCAAGTCGGTGGGGCGCGGCGCCTGCCAGGTCTTCGACCCCGAGATGCACAAGAGCGTCGTCGCCCTCCTCAAGATGGAGACCGAGCTGAGGCTGGCGGTCGATCGGGACGAGTTCGTCGTCCACTTCCAGCCGGTGGTGTCCTTGGAGCAGCCCCGGGTGGTGGGCTTCGAGGGTCTGACGCGCTGGCGTCACCCCGAGAGGGGGCTCTTGAGCCCGGCCCGGTTCATGGCCATTGCCGAGGAGTCGGGGCTCATCGTCCCCATTGACTGGTGGGCTCTTGGCGAGGCGTGCCGGCAGGGTCGCAGTTGGCAGGATCGCTATCCGATGGAGACGCCGCTGTGGATCAGCATGAATATCTCGGGCAAGGCGCTGACGCAGCGCGACGCGGTCCAGCGCCTGCGGAGCATCGTCGAGGAGACAGGCTTCGACCCGGCCTCCCTTCGCCTCGAGCTCACCGAATCGGTGCTCGTGGATCATGGGGATGCGGCGACTGCGAGGTTGGACGAGCTGCGGGAGCTCGGCATTCGGGTGACCATCGACGACTTCGGCGCCGACTGCCTCTCCCTGGGAATGCTCGAGCGGTTTCGTTACGACGCGCTGAAGATCGATCCTTCCTTCGTCAGTGGTCTCGGCAGCGAGTCGCCGGGCCTGGTGAGGACGATCCTCGGTATCGCGGACAACCTGGGGATCAACGTTATCGCCGAGGGCGTGGAGACGGCTGATCAGGCCCGCCGCCTGCGCCAGCTGCAATGTCCCGAGGGGCAGGGCTTCTGGTTTGCGCGGCCGGTGGCGCCCGCCGCCGCCGAGAAGCTCCTCGCGAGCACCCCGAGTTGGTGGGCAGCGGAGATCAATTGAAAATTCTCAATTTTCAATTTTGAATTCTCAATTCTGAATTGGGGAAAAGCAACACAATTGAGAATTAAGAATTGAGAATTAAGAATTGAAATCTTTTTGCCTTGATCACCTCTGCTATGGTCTGGTCCATGAGTGGATCGCTCCCCGAGGTCACGATTTACACGGACGGTGGCTGCCGGCCGAACCCCGGACCGGGTGGATGGGGCGCGGTTCTGCTCTTCCCCGGCGCCGAGCCTCGCGAGCTCTCCGGAGGCAAGCGGGAGGCCACCAACAACCGGATGGAGGTCGTCGCCGCCATCGAGGCCCTCGGCGTTCTTGATGGACCGCACCGGGTCGAGCTCTTCACCGACTCCACCTACCTCAAACGGGGCATCACCGAGTGGCTGGCCAAGTGGGTGGCGAGCGGCTGGAAGACAGCGGGAAAGAAGGCGGTCAAGAACCGCGATCTGTGGGAGGAGCTGTCCAAGGTGCTCGAGATCCACGAGGTGTCCTGGCACTGGACGAAGGGTCACGCCGGCGACCGTTGGAACGAGCGCGCCGACAGTCTGGCTGCGGCGGCGATGCCTCGGCCGCCCCTGCCGATCAACGACCCCGGCGCCGTGCATCTCTTTGTGGCGGTTGCGTACTCGGGGAAGAAACAGGTGGGGACGTGGGCGGTGGTACTGCGCCACGAGGGGAGCGACGCGCAGCTCAGCGGTCGGGAGGCCGGGGCCTCCGCCAACCGCATGCACCTGCTGTCGGCGGTGTCGGGTCTCGAGGCCCTCAAGAGGCCGGTCAAGGTGCATCTCTACACCGCCTCGGACTATCTCAAGGACGGCGCTACCTCCTGGGTTTCGGGCTGGCGATCTCGGGGATGGAAGACGCGGGAAGGCAAGCCGGTCTCGCACCGCGACCTGTGGCAGCGCCTGGACGCGCTGGCAGGCCGCCACTCGGTGCACTGGCACGTCGTCGAGGGTAAGGCGCCGCCGGAGGACATGGAGTACGCGAAGCAGCTCGCCCGCGAGGCACTCGCGGACGAGCAGAATTCTTAATTCTCAGTTCTTAATTTTGAATTTTCGCACCCGCTCGGAACCCGGCTGATGGGCTACCGTAATTGAGAATTGAGAATTGAGAATTGAGAATTCTCCTATGGTGCTACCGGCAAAACGTACGTTGGATCGTCGGTCTGGGCGTCGATCACCGAGGCGTAGGTTGTCCAGAAGGCGGGCGAGCCCTTCGCTAACCGAACGCGAATCCAGCCGCCCTCGACGGTGAGGTCTCCGATGCCCAGCTGCGCGAAGATGTCATTTATTTGCAGCCAGGCGGATTCGATTCTGTACTTGTTTTCGGCGAGGAGTTCGCCGTCAGCCGAGAATATCGAAACAAATGCGCTGAACCATCCTGCAGACGTTTGCGCAAAACCAACGTTGGTGCGAAATCGCCCGGGGCTCGAGTGAACCATGGGAAGCACGAGCTCGGTAACGGTCGTGGCTTCGTTCAGACGGATCCCAGGAATCCCTTGGCCAAAGGTCGATCCGCCCGCGGCGAGGTTGTAGGTGCGGCTGGTGGCTGCGGTCCCGGGACCGTCCACCATGACGTAGATCAGACCCGTGGTCGGGTTGAGAGGTAGCAGCGGATCGTCGAGATAGAGTGACTGGCCTGGGCCGATGAGATACGGGCCTCCGAGAAGACTGCCGGGCCACGTCGCGCCTGTAGCGACGAAGTAGACCAATGCGTTGAGTGACGAGGTGCCGGGGTTGGCGACCGCCAGCTGGGTCTTCCAGTTCGACGTATCCACTCCGGGAGCCGAGGCCGCAGCGGGGATCAGCCAGGTGGAGGTCGTGGTGCTCCCGGCCGGGTTCTTGCCGGTGAGGAAGAGCGCGCCCGAGTCGAGCGGGTCGAGCCAATCGGAGAGTCGCGTCTCGGGGGTGCCGTCACCGGTGAACTGTCGGTGGAGTCGGCCGTACCAGTCGGAAAGTCGGTGCAGGGCACGGTGCCGCCGCCGCTAAGGGTGCCCACGCAGAGGCCGCTCTGCTCGTCGAAGAGGCAGGCGCCCGAGGAGCCGAACTCGGTGGTTCCCACGTCCCAGCCGCCGACCCGGAGGAAGTTGCCGTCTCCGGGAGAGATGTTCCCAAAAAAAGAGGTCACGGTGGCAGGGTCGGTGTCGAAGCTGATGGATTTCTCTTCGGCGTCCGGATGGTGGATGCACACCGACGCCTGAGGGGGGTCCATCCGGGCGTCCCAGCCCGCGAAGAAGACGTCGAAGGCCGGGTCGGGCTGCTCGTCGAGCTCGACCAGGCCGAAGTCGGTGCCCCCCGTGGCGTAAATCGAGGAGGCGACGAAGGTGGAGCCGCTCTGGTGCTGGGACAAGTTGCCGCCATGAAATTCGTCGCAGGTCGGCGACTCGTAGTTCCAGTAGGCGACGAGGGTGGGCGCGACCTCGGGCGTGATGGGGCAGTGCTGGGCGGTGAGCAGGTAGGGGGTGTTGTCCTCGGCGGTGTTGTTGATGAGCTGGGCAGTGCAGCCGTAATCGTTCCCGTCTGAGGTGACGGTGATGAGCGCCACCGAGCGGATCTGGTCGCGCCAGCGGTTCCCTTCGGGGCAGACGACGTTGACGTTGCAGGCGCCCCGCTTCAAGTCAGGTACGGCCTCGCGCTCGCCGAAGAAGCGGTAGCCGTGGTTGACCGAGGAGATTTCGAGGGCGGGCTCCCGTTGCAGACCGCTCGGAAGCTGGAGCTCCACCACCACTTCGTCCCCGAGAACCATCGCCGTCCGCAGACCGCCGGCGGCGTTGCGGTTGGCGGCGGTGTAGGGGCCCCGCACCTGGGCGCCTTCGCTGTCGTGGATCCAAAGGGCAGCTCCAGCAGGAAGCTCGAAACGGCTCAGGCCGATGCTGAGGCTGAGCGCTCCGGGGGAGGCGATGCGTAGACGCCACAGGCGCGAGCCGTCGCCCAGGGTCTCCCAGGTCCCACTGCTCTCCGGGTCGAACGCCACCGGAAGGCTCCGACCGTAGCGCTGCGGAACGGGAGCACCGGCGCTCTCACGCCGGGCATCCTCCACAAGCAGGGCTGCCACGTTCACAACCGGCATCACCGCCCGCTCCACGGTCTGCAGCGCCTGGGTTCCGGGCAGCATGCTGGGAGGCAGGCCGCCGCGCTGCGCCGCGGAAGTCGGCAAGACGGCCAGCAGGCTGAACCCGAGGATCAGGCTGAATCGGAGGATGCGGGGGGCGCTGGTCAGGATCATGTCTTTGACCTCTCGTCATGGCGTCGGGACCTGCAGCTCCTACTGAGGCAACAGACGCCTTTCATGGGCGCTTCCCTCAGGGGTAGCTTCATAGGGTCTCAGTCCTCGATTGTGAGGTGCTCCATCTTCACCGGCGTCCGAGGGCGGTCTCCCGAACCTGTGGGCGTCGAGCCGATGGCATCCACGACCTCCTGGCCCTCGATGACCCGGCCGAAGACGGGATGCTGCGACGGGCCGGAGCTGAACCAGTCGAGATAGGCGTTGTTCGCGGTGTTGAGGAAGAACTGGGAGCCGCCGCTGTTGGGTCGGCCCGTGTTGGCCATGGACAGGGTGCCCGGCTCGTTGGAGATCTTGGCGTTCTCCAGGTGCTCGTCGGCGATGGTGCCGTGGGGCGGACCGCCGGTGCCCGCCCGGGCGCTTTCGGGATCGCTGCTGTAGGGACAGCCGAACTGGATCATGAAGTCCTTGATCACGCGGTGGAAATGCAGGCCATCGTAAAAGCCGCTCTTTGCCAGTTCGATGAAGTTGGCGGCGGTGATGGGCATTTCCTCGAGGAGGATCTCCGCCTTGAAGGTGCCCATCGAGGTGTCGAATGTTGCGGTGGGGTTGGCCATCTTGTTGCTCCTTGTGACGCGGCAAACGCGCTTGATACACGATATCACAGGGGAATTGGGAATTCGGAATTAGGAATTTCGAATTTTTCGGCGCGGGGAGGAGGTCGTAGAAATTGGAGCGCGATTCCCGCGGCGGGGCGCGTTACTGGCACCCGCAGCGCGCCCGTAACTCAAAACTAAAAACTCAAAACTAAAAACTCCTGCGATGTCCTTCCAGCTACAATCACCATGGGGGTCTCATGATGTTCCGACGATTCGTTTTCGTGCTCCTGGCCGTCCTGATCGGGTTTCCGGTGTGCGCCGGACAGCAGCATTCCACTGAACCGGTGAAGAGCTTCATGTGGCGGGTCCAGCGGGGCGAGACGACGGTCTACCTCCTGGGTTCGATCCACGCCCTCAGGGAGGACGCCTACCCCCTTCCGGCGGCCTTCGAGGAGGCATTCGAGGAGGCGGAGGTGGTGGCCTTCGAGGTCGACCTCGACGACATGACCGCGGCGGCGGTCACGATGCTCGCTGCGGGCACCCTCGAGGGGCAGGGCACCCTTGAGGAGGTGGTTGGTCCCGACGTGTGGAAGGAGGTCTCCGAGCGCCTGCGGGGGGCCGGCCTCCAGCCTGAGGCCTTCCAGAGGATGAAACCCTGGATGGTGGCGCTGACTCTCACCGCCTTCGAGCTGGTCCGCGCGGGTTACTCCCCGGGAGCCGGTCTCGACAGCCATTTCAGCAACCGCGCCAAGGCGACCGGCAAGGAGCGGCTCGCCCTCGAGACAGTGGACTTTCAGGTCGGCCTCTTTGCCGACCTCAGCCCCGCCCAGAGCGAGGCCTTTCTGCGTTACACCTTGCGCGACCTGGATGCGGTGATCCCGCTACTCGATGAGCTTTACTCTCAGTGGCGGGTGGGAAACGTCGAGCCGGTGGAGGAGCTCTTGATCGAGGGCTTCGAGGAGTTTCCGGAGCTTTTCCGGAAGATGGTGACCGATCGCAACCGGTCGTGGCTGAGTCCGGTCGAGGAGCTGATCGCGGGTGATCGGGACGCCATGGTGGTGGTCGGGGCGTTGCATCTGGTCGGTGATGGGGGACTGGTGGCCCTTCTCCGTGAGCAGGGCTACACCGTGGAGCAGCTCTGACAAAGCGAGCTTCGCCTATACTTCGGGCATGGTCGCGCACGATTCAGAGGAGGCGGGAGGAAACAACCGGCAGAAGCCGGGGACGGCGCTTTCGCGCCGCCTGCGTCGGGCATGGCGGCGGCTGGGACGCCGTTTCAGCGGCCAGCAGGTGCGCTTCGTCTACCACCAGGTCTACACCGCGTGCCTCGAGGAGGTCCCCCTCGATCCCTTGCGAGGGGAGAAGATCCTCAGCTTTCTGATCGAGGAGGGTCTGATCGATCGGGAGGACGTCTCAGTGCCGCAGATGCCTGCGGTGCGTAGCCTGCTCCGCGTACATAGCGCTGACTACATCGAGTCCATCGGGCAGCCCGAGACGACGGAGAGGATCTTCGGCGCGAAGCTCGCCGATGATGCGGTCGAGAGGGTGATCGAGGCACAGCGAATGGGCGTGGGCGGCACCATCCAGGCCACCCGGCTCGCCCTGCAGGGGCATTCCGTAGCCGTCCATCTCGGTGGCGGATTCCACCACGCGCGTCGGGACGCCGGCATGGGCTTCTGCGTTTTCAACGACATCGCGGTGGCGGTGGCCCGCCTGCGCGCCAAGGGCTTCAGCGAACCGGTGCTGGTGGTGGACCTGGATCTGCACGACGGCAACGGTACCCGGGAGATCTTCGCTCGCGACCCCTCGGTCCACACCTTCTCGGTCCACAACGAGGACTGGGGCGAAACCGCGGCGGACGCCTCGACCTCCTTCGCGCTCGGCGAGGATGTTGGTGACGAGGTCTATCTCGGCACCTTGCTGAAGACGCTGCCGGACGTTCTGGCCGAGGTGAAGCCGGGCCTGGTGGTCTATGTTGCCGGCACCGACCCGGCAGCCGACGACCCTCTGGGCAATTGGCGGATCTCGGCCGATGGAATGCTGCGGCGCGACCATCTCGTGGTCGAGTTGCTGCGTCGCCGGCGCCGCCGGGTGCCGCTGGTCGTACTGCTTGCGGGCGGCTACGGCACCGGCACCTGGCGCTACAGCGCCCGCTTCTTTTCCTGGCTGATCAGCGGTCGGAGGGTCGAGCCTCCGAGCAGTGCGGAGCTCACCCTGCGGCGCTTCCGGAAGATCCGGCGCTCACTGGACCCCGCCTCCCTCACGGCCGAGCCGAGTGGCTTTTCATGGCGGCTGGATGAGGAGGACCTGGTGGGTATCCTGCCGGGGGGCCCCCAGCGAACCCGCTTCCTGTCCCACTTCTCCAGCCATGGAGTGGAGCTGTTGCTGGAGCGATTTGGCCTGCTCGATCAACTTCGCTTGCGCGGCTTCCGCCATCCCGTGGTGGAGATCGACCTGAAGGGGAGCACTGGGGACACGCTGCGGGTCTTCTCCGAGCCCGACCGCAGCGAGCTGTTGATGGAGCTGAGGGTGAACCGCGACCAGCGGGTTGTCAGCGGCTTTGAGGTGCTTGTGATCGAGTGGCTCTTGCTGCAGAACCCGCGTGCCGACTTCGGCCCCTACAGGCGGCCGCTTCCGGGACAGAAGCACCCGGGTCTGGGGCTGCTCAAGGATGTCTTCAGCTGGCTGTTGGTGATTGCCGAGATGCTCGAGCTCGACGGAATCTACTGGATGCCGTCGAGCTACCACGTGGCGGTGCAGAGCCGCCGCGCGGTTCGTTTCCTCGAGCCCGAGCACGAGGCCCTTGCCCAGGTCCTCGAAGGGCTGTTCGACGGCATGCCCCTGGCCCGCGCGAGCCGCGCGATCGAAGACGGTCTGGTGGTGGACTCGGCGACCGCAAAGTCCCTCGAGTGGCGGGGTTACCCCATGGTGCTGGCGGTCTCAGACGTCCTTCGCGAGAGGGTAACCGGTGATGCCTACGAGGCACGGGTGGAGGAGGAGAAGAAACGGCTGAGACTGACTCTTTCGGACCCGGAGGCAGCAGGGACGCGGTCCTGACAGCTGGCTGTCAATAATTCTCAATTCTAAATTCTCAATTTTGAATTCATCGCAGAGAGCGACAAGAAATTTAAGAATTAAGAATTAAGAATTAAGAATTGAAAACTGGGGCGCCCCGGTCTGGGTGCTAGAGTAACCTCATGGGAGACGGCACGGACCGGAGTTTCCGACATGCGCTGGTGGTGGGAGCTTCGTCGGGGATCGGCGAGGCCCTCGCGAGGCGTTTGGCCGTGGAGGGTGCGAGAGTGGCGCTGGTGGCGCGTCGGGAACGTGAGCTCCGCCGAGTCGCATCCGAGATCGACTCTGCGGCGGGGGATCAACGCGCTCTCGTCTTCCCCCATGACGTCCGTAACGTCGATGAGGTGCCCACCCTCTTCCAGGAGATCGCTCATGCGCTCGGTGGGTTGGACCTGGTGGTCTACGCGGCGGGCGTGCTTCCCCATGTCGAGCCCGACGAGTACGACACCGCCAAGGACGGCGAGATGCTCGCCGTCAACCTGCTCGGCGCGGTGGCATGGCTCAACCCGGCGGCGGATCGCTTCGCCCGCCTCGGTCGCGGCACCATTGTCGGCATCGGCTCGGTGGCCGGAGATCGCGGGCGTTCGGGCAACCCCGTCTACTGCACCTCGAAGGCCGGGTTGCACGCCTATCTCGAGGCGCTGCGCAACCGGGTGGCGCGGTTCGGCGTGAAGGTCGTGACCGTCAAACCCGGTTTCGTGGACACCGCGATGACTCGGGGAATGGATGGGATTTTCTGGCTCATATCACCCGACCGTGCGGCGGAGATCATCTGCCGGGCGGCCCACCGCGGCGCGGTGACCGCCTACGTGCCCGCCCGCTGGCGGGCTGTGATGACGGTGATCCGGTCCATCCCCTCGTTCATCTTCACCCGCCTCGGGATATGAGGATGCTGCCGGCCGAGCGGCTGCGGTGGATCGAGGGGTGGGGCATGGCTGTTGGCGCCGCCGGCTACCTCTTCAGGCCGCGGGGCGTCGACGGGGTTGCCGAGGCTTTCGCTGCCGCGCGCGCCGCAGGCGTCCCGGTCGCGCTGCGCGGTGCAGGCTGCTCCTACGGCGACGCCGCCCTGCGTGGCGATTCGGTGATCCTCGATCTTTCCGACATGGACCGAGTTCTTTCTTGGGATCCGGAAACCGGGATTGCCGAGGTCGAACCGGGGGTGAGCATCGGAGCTCTTTGGCGGCTCGCCATCGGGGACGGCTGGTGGCCGCCGGTGGTCACGGGCACCATGGACCCCACCGTGGGCGGTGCGCTGGCGATGAATGTCCACGGCAGGAACAACTGGCGCCGCGGTACCCTTGGCGAGCACTGCCTGGAGCTCGACCTGATGCTGCCCGGCGGCGAGATCCGCCGCCTCACGCCGGCAGGCGATTCAGAGCTCTTCCACGCGGTGGTGGGTTCGTTCGGCCAGCTCGGCGTCGTGACCAGGGCCCGCCTGCAGCTGAAGCGCGTGCACTCGGGCCAAGTCGAGGTGCGGGCGGTGGCAGCGCGGGATCTCCACACCATGCTGCGCCTGGCGGACGATGCCAAGGACGAGTGGGAGTATGTAGTGGGCTGGTTCGACGCTTTCGCGGGTGGGCCCTCGCTCGGCCGCGGCCTGCTTCACTTTGCCCGCCACCTGGACGAGGGGGAGGACCCCAGTCCGGCGGCGAGCCTCGATGCCCGGGCCCAGGATCTGCCCAAAACGATTCTCGGGGTGGTACCCAGGGGTTTGGTGTGGCGTCTCATGAAACCGCTCACCAACCGCCCGGGCATGCGTCTCGTCAACCTCGGTAGGTACCTCGCGGGCAGCACCGTCGAAAATGGCTCGGTCTTCAGGCAATCCCTGGCGGCCTTCTCCTTCCTCTTCGATTATGTGCCCGACTGGAAGCGGGTCTACCTTCCTGGTGGGCTCATTCAGCACCAGAGCTTCGTGCCCACCGGCGCCGCGGAGGAGGTCTTCCGCTTCCAGCTCGAAGCGTGCCGGCGTCGTCGCATGTCTTCCTTCCTGGCGGTGCTCAAGCGCCACCGCCCGGACCCCTTCCTCATCAGCCACGGTGTGGACGGTTTCTCGCTCGCTCTGGACTTTCCAGTGACCCGAGGTCGGAGGCGGGAATTGTGGACGTTGGTCCGGGAGCTGGCCGAGCCGGTGGTTGCGGCCGAAGGGCGCTTCTACCCGGCCAAGGACGCCGCGCTGCCGTCAGAGCTCTACCGCGCGAGCTTCTCGGACGGCGCGCTCGAACGCTTCGGCGAGCTGAAGGCGCGGCTCGATCCTGACCGCCTGCTGTCCTCGGCGTTGGCCGATCGCCTGGTGTATGGAGGCTGAGGTGGGCCTGCGAACGCCTCGTGCTCTCCTGTCGGCGGTCGTGATGGCGGCGGCTTCTCTGATCGCGGCGGCGACCCCGAGCATCGCGGGTGCGGCCGATAGCGATCGCCTGCTCTTTCACTCGGAGACCCTCGACGGGCAGGTCCTCAGCAGCCGCGGCGCCGACGTGCCTTTCAACCCAGCCTCGGTGGTGAAGGTGGGAACGTCCCTTTGGGCGTTGGAACGCCTCGGCGCCGATCACCGTTACCGCACTGTCTTCGGGGTCAAGGGAAAGTGGGACAAGACCAGCGGACTGCTCGAAGGCGAGCTGGTGGTTGAAGGCTGGGGAGACCCCGACTTCCAGGCGGAGAATGCCTTCCTGGTGGCGCGCCGGCTCAATCAGATCGGGCTGCGGCGGGTCGACGGCGGGCTGCGCATCGACGGCACCTTCTGGATCGGTTGGGAGAACGGCGTCGAGCGACGGGTGCTCGGCCCGCGCGACCGGGTGGAGCTGATGGGCGGGCGGCTGCGCGCCGTCCTCGACCCTCGTCGCTGGAGCAAGACTACTCGCGCCAGCTGGGAGGCCCTCTGTGTTCGGCGGGGCTGGGACCCGGCCGACCCGCCGCGGGTGGAAATCGTGGGATCGGTGCGACCGGGTTCGCCGGCCGACTGGACACCGGTGGTAGTTCACCGCTCCAACCCTCTGCCCGTTTTGCTCAGGCGGTTCAACGTTTACTCCAACAACGACATCGTCCGCATCGCCGAAATCCTCGGTGGCCCGGAGGCGCTGGAGGCATTTCTCGAGGGACGACTCGGGGTTGCTCCCAAGGCGGTGGAGCTCCAGACGGCTTCGGGCGAGAGGCGCAACAGGCTGACGGCGCGAACCGCGGTAGCCCTGCTGCGGGCGTTCACGGAGACCTTGGCCAAGATCGGTCTGAGTCCCGGCGAGCTGCTTCCGGTCATCGGCTGCGATCCCGGGTCGACGGGGCGGAAGTTCCCGCGGCTGTCAGGTCCGGCGCACACGGGCAGCGTGGTCGTGAAGACCGGGACCCTGACCACTACCGACGGCGGGGTGGCCGTCGTCTCCGGTTACTTCGAGACTCTAGGCTCGGAGGAGGTGCTTTTCTGTGTAGCGGCGCCGGGATCGGGCCAGAAGGAGCCGCACTGGCGGACGATCGAGCAGGCCTGGCTGCTGGATCTGATGTCGACCGTGGGCGGCGCCCTGCAGCGCCCATGTGGCCCCGAGCTTCCGTTCTCAGACACTCTCGCCGAGGTGGAGTGGGTCACATCGTGGGGCTCGCGGTAGAGGAGAGATCTGTTTCCGGATCTCAGTTTTGAGTTTTGAGTTTTTAGTTTTGAGTTCGGGCAGGGGCGCGCTCGTTCGGACGTGCCGTCCCTGACAATTTTGGGAGTCTGGGCACTGCGGCAGGCCATCCCGTTGAACCCCAAACATTGTCAGGGGGGGCTCTCTCGGGGAGCGCGGTGATAGAAGGTCGCGTTACCTTCCAGTAGCGCCAATCCGGAGCTTTGGATCGCGCGCTGGAGTCGCGCTTCCAATTTTCGACGCAGTCTTCTGTCGTCGCGCTTCCCGAGAGGATGCCAGGCACCTCCGAACGAGCGCGTCCGCGCGCGGGCAAATGGCTCAAGTCAACTGATCGTTTCGCGCGCCGATAATTCCGAATTCCTAATTCCGAATTCCTAATTCTTTCATCCGCGTTATCCTTTATCCGGAGGCTGACATGTTGCGTGACGAAGTGAAGCGGATCTGGCCGGAGCTCGAGTGGATTTCAGACCCGGATCTCCGCGAACGGACCACGGACTGCTGGGTGAGGGCCTGCGAGCTCTCTCCGCTGAAGCCCGAGGACCTCGAGAGCATCCCGTTCACCCTCAAGGTACCTGACTGTCCGGTGAGCTTCATGGCCCACAAGCGGTTGGTAGTGCACGTGTCGCGTGATTCGGCCCGCAGCATGCGCGAGTTCTTCGGCGCTGCCCTGCCGCTCGATATGGACGTGGTCGTGGCGGGGGCGATCCTCGCCGACGTCGGCAAGCTGCTCGAGTACGAGGGCGACGGCGCCGGAGGCAGCCGCCAGAGCGCTCGCGGCAAGTACGTCCGCCATCCGTTCACCGGGGTGGCCTTGGCGATGGAGTGCGGCCTGCCCGACGCGGTGAGCCACATCATTGCGACTCACGCGGGTGAGGGCGACATGGTGGCGCGTTCCACCGAGGCGTGGATCGTCCACCATGCCGACTTCATGACTTTCGAACCATTCGTCAAGCGGCTCGAGGTTTGACGCTGCTTCCGGTTCTGCTCGCGGTGCTGGTCTTTCCGCCGGCGCCTGCGCCCGGCGAACACGAGGTGGGAGCCGAGGCGTCCGAGTTCGGGGCCCACCTCGAGGCGCATCCCGCCGCCGCCGCCCCAGATCTCTATAAGTTTCTCCACCAGGCCGTCTTCGGACCCGGCCATGCGATCCCAAACCGGGGCGCGGCGGCTCGGTACCTGGTGAGCGAGCTGGAGGGTCTGGGCCCACCGCTGCCCGGCGAGGTCCGCTGCGAGCGGTTAGGGGGCGAGCCCGGTCTGGTGCGCGTGAACCTGCGGCCCTTTCTGGTCGGGAACGGTGACACGACGGGCCTGGTGGAGGCCTTCGTGGCGACCGCAAACGAGGTGCACGGCGACCAGTCCAAGATGGTCTCAGCCCTCGCCCAGGCGGCATCGGTCGTTCGATCCGCCGGGCGCGGCGCGCTCGCGGCGGAGCTCGAGACTCTGGGTAATGAGCTCGCCTCCGCGGATTTTCCGGCCATCCACCACAGCGAGGCGTACCGGGAGGCCTATCGTCCCGCGTACCGGGTGATCGCCGAGGACCGCGCGAAGAGGGCAGGGTGGTGCTCCGTCGCAACCAGGGGTTTTGAGTTTTGAGTTCTTAGTTTTGAGTTAAGGACGCGGAGAATTCAGAATTCGGAATTCGGAATTATCGGCGCGCGGAACCATCAGGTGGCTTGAGCCTGGTACCCGCGCTTGGGCGCGTTACTGGCGCCCTTGCCGGCTTCGCCCGTCGGGATACGCCGTGACAAGGCGGGCGCCGTGACCCCCCACCGTGAGCGGGTGGCCGCTGGCCGGCGATCCCCGGCTGCGGCCACCTCCGCCCCCGTCGGCGGGTTGACGGGACGTGCCATGTACGTGACTGTGGCGAGACCGGATGACTCGAGCAATTCGCTGCCCCACAATTACGTACTTGGCAATCCTCGGGAAGCGCGACGAGAGAAGGTCGCGTCTGCTATCAGCAGCGCGCATCCGGAGCCAGGAAACGCGCGTCGACCGGAGGTGCCTGGCATCCTCTCGGGCAGACCGCCGATAGAATGGGCGCGTTACGGGCGCCCCCTGCTCGGGATGGGGTTGCATCGAGAGGATCAGTTAAGCTGCTGCGACCTCGAAGGAGCTGGCATGCTGGACTGGATCACCGACCCGCAGGCTTGGATCGCGCTGGGGACGTTGACGGCGCTCGAGATCGTCCTCGGCATAGACAACATCATCTTTATTTCGATCCTCTCTGGGCGCCTACCCAAGGAAAAGCGGGGACGCGCCCGTACGCTGGGTCTGGCCATGGCGATGATCAGCCGCATCGCCCTGCTCGCCTCGTTGGCGTGGCTCTCCCGCCTGACGACCGAGATTTTCGCGGTTGCCGAACACGCGGTCACCGCGCGCGATCTGATTCTCTTCACCGGTGGTCTCTTCCTCCTCGGCAAGGCGACCTTCGAGATCCACCACAACCTCGAGGGGGAGGAGGAGGAGCACGGCAGGGGGGTGGCCGTCTCTTTCGCGTCGGTTATTGCCCAGATCATGGTCCTCGACATCGTCTTCTCGCTCGACTCGGTGATCACTGCCATCGGGATGGCCGAGCACCTGCCGGTGATGGTCGCGGCGGTGGTCATCGCGGTGCTCGTGATGATGGTCGCGGCCGGTCCGATCTCGGACTTCGTCGAGGACCATCCGACAATCAAGATCCTCGCCCTGAGCTTCCTGCTCCTGGTTGGCATGTCGCTGGTGGCCGAAGGCTTTGGGCAGCACCTTCCGAAGGGGTACATATACTTCGCCATGGGTTTCTCGGTATTTGTCGAAATGCTCAACCTGCGGATGCGGAAGGACAGTTGGGAGTCTCCGCCGGTGCGTCTTCGCCATCGGATAGCGCCGCGGCGCCCTTCTCCAGTGCCGCCTAACCTGCGTATGGTTGAATAGCATCGGGTTTAGATGATGTTTTATCCGCTCTCCCGATCGCTCCTCTTCCGCCTCGACCCGGAGGTGGCGCACGACCTGTCACTGCAGACCATCGCCCGCGTGGGCCGCGTTCCGGGCCTACGGGCTCTTGTGGCTTCCAGATTCAGCGTTTCCGATGTCCAACCGGTGGAGGTATTCGGGCTGCGTTTCCCGAATCGGGTCGGCCTCGCCGCCGGGTACGACAAGGACGGCGATGGCTGGCAGGGGTTGGGCGCCCTCGGATTCGGCCACGTCGAGGTGGGGACGGTGACCCCCGAACCGCAGCCGGGTAACCCGAAGCCGCGGGTCTTCCGGCTGGTGGAGGAGCGCTCGGTGATCAACCGCATGGGCTTTCCGGGGCGCGGCGCCGCATACGTGGCGAAGCAGCTGGAGGAGCGGCGGCCGGGTGGCCCGGTGCTCGGCGTCAACATCGGCAAGCAGAAGGCCACACCGCTCGAGGAGGCGGCGAATGATTATGAGGAGCTGGTAGACGTCTTCGGCCCCCTGGCCGACTACCTGGCGGTGAATATTTCTTCGCCCAACACCCCGGGTCTGCGCCGGCTCCAGGAGCGGGGGTTCCTCGGCGCTCTCCTGGGGCGCATCGCGGGTCGCCGCACGGAGGTGGCCGAACGTGTCGGGCGGCGCGTGCCGGTGCTGGTCAAGCTCGCCCCGGACCTCACCGACGAACAGCTCTTCACCGCGGTGGACGTGATTCTCGAGGCGGGCCTCGACGGCGTCATCGCCACCAACACCACCGTCAGTCGGGAGGGGCTCGATCATCCCCTGGCCCGAGAGGAGGGCGGGCTCAGCGGCGCGGCTTTGAGCGCGCGGAGCACGGCGATCGTGGCTCGGATCCACGAGCACACTGGCGGCGCGATTCCCATCATCGGGGTGGGTGGCATCATGGGGCCCGAGGATGCCCGTGCCAAGCTCGATGCCGGCGCCTCCCTGGTGCAGGTCTACACCGGCCTGATCTACGAGGGTCCGGGTCTGGTGAAGCGGATACTGCAGGGGCTGGCCAAAGGCTGACCTCGCGACAAGAATTCTCAATTCTCAATTCTCAATTCTCAATTCTCAATTTTCAGCACACCCGCAGGGTGCAAGTGCGTCCGGTCAGGGTGCGCTCCAAGGCTCCGGAGTTGCGCTCCTGGCAGGTGACGCGACCTTCTGTCGTCGCGCTCCCCGAGGTTGCCCCCTCCGACGATATTTGGGACCCAAGGCTATGCCTGGTTTAACTTGACACTTCCCAAAATCGTCGGAGACGGCACGCCCGGTCAACGCGCCCAAACGCGGGCATTTCGCAGCACCACCAAAGATTACGTCCTCGCGCCGGAAAATTCGAAATCCGAAATTCGAAATCCGAAATTTCCTTCACATCCAGTCAGCGCGCCCCGCTCTTACGCGGTTAAGCGTAGCTTGCGCGCTTCGGCGAATCGGGATGCCAGGCACCTCCGAAGTAGCGCGCCCAATCGCGGGGATAGCATCCCAATCGGCCCGGTCGCCCCCGCGCGCCTTCAACTAAAAACTCAAAACTAAAAACTCAAAACTCTCCGTCTCGGTACTATGTGCAGGCAATGTCCACCCTCGATCTCGTCATCGTCGTGCTCTCCCTGGCCGGGTTGGTCGTTCTCGCCGGTTGGCTGGCGCGGCGGCAGGAGCGAACCGCCGACTACTATCTCGGCGGGGGCCGGCTGCCGGCCTGGGCGCTGGGTCTGAGCCTCGCCGCCAACCAGGTAAGCGCCATTTCCCTCATCGGCGCTCCGGCCTTTGTCGCGCTGCGGGCGGGCGGCGGATTGAGCTGGCTGCAGTACGAGCTGGCGGTGCCCCTGGCTATGGCCGCGTTGGTGGTCTGGGGGGTCCCGATGCTTCGCCGGGCCCGGGGTGCGGAGGTCTATAGCGCCGTGGAGGACCGCCTCGGTCCGGGCGCTCGGCGGGTTCTCGCGATCTTCTTCCTGGTCGGTCGTGGTCTGGGCGCCGGCGTGATTCTCTACGCGTCGGCCCTGGTGGTCGATGCATGCACTGCCTGGGGGTTCGAGACCAGCCTGTTGGTGGTGGGAGCGGTCGCGGTCTCCTACACGGCTCTCGGCGGACTGATGGCGGACGTGATCTCGGACGTGCTCCAGTTCGCGCTCCTGTGGGGGGCAACGCTGGTGATGACGGTGCTCCTCGGACTGCGCCTCGCCGACGGCGGTCTTCTCACCGGAATCGACCCTTCACGGCTAGCGGTGTTGGACCTCGGACGTCATGGTGTCGGCGATGGCGCCACCTTCGCCTTCTGGCCGATGCTCATCGGGGGTTTCTTCCTCTATCTTTCCTACTACGGCTGCGACCAGACCCAGGCACAGCGCATCCTCGCCGCCGGAGACGCGTCCGAGGCGAGGCGCGCGCTGACGGTGGCCACCCTGGTGCGCTTCCCGCTGGTGCTCACCTACTGCATCTTCGGACTCATGCTGGCCGGGTTTCTCGCGGCCAACCCGGAGTTCGCCGCATCTCTCCAGGGGCGGCCGCCGGACGCCTTGGTACCGCGCTTTCTGGTGGGCTATCTGCCCACGGGTGTTCTCGGGTTGGTGGTGGCGGGCATTCTCGCGGCTGCGCTGTCATCGGTGGACTCGGCGTTGAACTCGTTGTCGGCGGTGACGATTGAGGAACTCTCGTCGCCGCGGGTGCGTGCGGACGCGAAGCGCCAGCTTCTCTGGGCGCGGGCGGCCACGGTTGTCTGGGGGGTGGCAACCACGGCCTCGGCGTGGGCGTTTTCGCGCTCGGGTGAGACGGTCATTGAGCTCATCAACCGCGTGGGCAGCGCGCTTTATGGACCGGTGCTCGCGGTCTTCCTCCTCGCATGGCGTTCGCAACGCGCTGACGGTCGCTCGGCGGTGACCGGGGCCATTTCCGGCCTTCTTGCGAACCTCGCCCTTGCCGTGTTCGCGCCGGAGGTCTCGTGGCTGTGGTGGAACGTAGTGGGGTGCCTTGTCGCGTTGGCCGTCGGCGTTGTTCTCGGCAGGTCGCAGAAGTCGGTGGATAGAACCGGTGAGGTAGGCGGGCTAGGGTCCGCCCGCCTCCTGGTGGGCTACTTCGTCCTCATCGTGCTGCTCTTCAGCGCGTGGACCCTCCTCGTGCCGTGATGTGACTTCCACGTCGTGCTCGAGGAGGGTGGAGGGGTGAAGAGGTAAAGAATTCTCAATTCTCAATTTTGAATTCCGGAGTTCAGCGCGCTCGATCGCGGGCACAACGGGTCGATTCCCCTGAACGATTCCTCGCGCCGATAACTCAAAACTCAAAACTCAAAACTAAAAACTCCCCATCCCGGTAGTATGAGCAGGCAATGTGCCCCCTTGTCTCCGTCCTGCTCCCGGTCCGCGACGCCGGGTCCTTTCTCGTGGACTGCATAGCCAGCCTCGAGCGGCAGACGCTCGAGGACTTCGAGGTGGTGGCGGTGGACGACGGCTCCACCGACGGTTCGGGAGAAGTGCTCGAGGCATGGGCGGGTCGTGATCGGCGGGTGCGGGTCCTTCACCGGCCTGCGTCGGGTTTGATCGCCACCCTTAACGCGGGTCTCGCCGCCTGCAGCGCACCGCTGGTGGCACGCATGGACGCCGACGACATTTGCCACCCGCTGCGCCTCGAGCTGCAGGCGCGGGATCTCGAGGCTCGGACCGAGCTGGGGGTCGTCTCGTGCCGGGTCCGCCACTTCCCGTGGCGCCTGGTGGGGGAGGGCTTCCGCATCTACGAGGCGTGGCTCAACTCGCTGATGACGACGGAGGCCATCGCCCGCGAGCGTTTCGTGGAGTCCCCGCTGGCTCACCCCTCGGCGATGGCGCGGCGGGAGGTGCTCGTGGCCGTCGGCGGCTACCGGGATATGGGCTGGCCCGAGGATTACGATCTCTGGCTGCGCCTCTTCGAGGATGGGGTGGCCGCTGCGAAGCTGGACCGCTACCTCTACTTTTGGCGCGAGCATGGCCGCCGTCTTACCCGGATGGATAGGCGCTACTCGGTGGAGAATTTCCTGCGCTGCAAGGCCCACTTTCTGGCCCGCGGTCCGCTTGCTGAGTGCCGCCGGGTCGTGGTGTGGGGAGCCGGGCAGACCGGACGCCGTCTTTCCAAGCATCTGCTGAGGGGCGGGGCGCCTGTGGAGGCCTTCGTGGACATCGATCCGGAAAAGGTGGGCCGCACCCTGCGCAGCCGACCCATCATTGCCGTAGATGATCTGCCCGAACTCCTGGGCGAAGGGACGGTGGTTCTTGCCGCGGTGGCGTCGCGAGGAGCGCGGGCGCTGGTCCGGGAGCAGCTCCGTGCCCTCGGTCTCGTCGAGGGGCAGGAATACTGGTGCGTGGCGTGAGCCTCCGCAATTCTCAATTTTCAATTCTCAATTTTGAATTTTCGGTCTTCCGGGTTTGGCTGGCCGGGAGTCCCTCTCACGGCGTGTGCGCGAAAATTAAGAATTAAGAATTAAGAATTGAGAATTGAGAATTGTCCTTAGTCTTTTTCCTCGACAGGAACCTTTTCGAGGTCCCAGATCTCCTCCGCGTATTGAGTGATCGCCCGGTCTGAGGAAAAGTACCCCATGGCGGCGATGTTGCGGATGGCGGCGGCAGCCCACGCAGGACGGTCCCGGTATAGAGCCGCTGCGTGCTCCTGGGCTTCGACGTAGGAGCGGAAATCGGCGAGACACATATAACGGTCGCCGTGCTCCATGAGGGCGGACCAGATCTCCCGCAGCTGGGGGGCGTCGTCGCCTGCGAAGACTCCGTCACGAAGATCGTCCAATACGCCCGCAAGCTCCTCGTCGCCGCGGTAGAGCTTCCACGGCCGGTGTGCCCCGGTGGTCAGGCGCTCCTCCACCTCGGCGGCGGTGAGACCGAATATGAAGATGTTGTCTTCCCCGACTGCATCCCTGATCTCGATGTTGGCGCCGTCGAGGGTGCCGATCGTGAGCGCACCGTTCAGGGCCAGCTTCATATTGCCGGTGCCCGAGGCTTCCATGCCGGCGGTGGAGATCTGCTCGGAGAGGTCGGCTGCCGGGATAACCTTCTCGGCCAAGGTGACCCGGTAATCGGGAAGGAAGGCGACGCGGAGGCGGCCGGCCACGTCGGGATCGTCGTTGACCACCTCGCCGATGCCGTTCACGAGGCGGATGATGAGCTTGGCCATGTGGTAGGAGGGCGCGGCCTTGGCGCCGAAGACGAAGCTGCGGGGAAGCACATCGAGCGAAGGATCGGCCTTGATGCGCCGGTAGAGCAGAATGATGTGCATGGCGTTGAGCAGCTGCCGCTTGTACTCGTGCAGGCGCTTGATCTGCACGTCGTACAGCGACCTCGGGTCGAAGGAGACGTTGCACAGGCGCTGCACCTCGGCGGCCAGATCCTTCTTGTTGGCCAGCTTGATGGCGAGGAACTCCTCCTGGAACTCGGTGTCGTCGGCGAACGGTTCGAGCTCGCGCAGGCGGTTGAGGTCGGTCGCCCAGTCGTCGCCGATGCGGCGGTTGATAGCCGAGGCGAGGCGGGGGTTGCAGGCGAGCAGCCAGCGGCGGGGGGTGACCCCGTTGGTGATGGCAACGAAGCGTTCGGGCCAGAGATCGGCGAAATCCTTCACCACCCGCGTGCGCAGGAGCTCGGTGTGGAGCTGGGCGACGCCGTTGACGCGGTGGCTGCCGACGATTGCCAGGTTGGCCATGCGCAGGCGTTTTTCGCCGTCCTCGTGGAGGATCGAAATGCGGCGCAGACGGTCGGGATCGCCCGCGCATCGCTCTTTCACCGAGTCCATGAAGCGGCGGTTGATCTCGTAGATGATCTGCACGTGGCGGGGAATGAGTGGTTCCATCACCGACACCGGCCAGGTCTCCAGAGCCTCGGGCAGCAGGGTGTGGTTGGTGTATGAGCAGATCGCTCTCGTGATTTCCCAGGACGGCGTCCAGTTGAGTCCGGCCTCGTCCAGAAGATACCGCATCACCTCGGCCACCGTCAGGGCGGGGTGGGTGTCGTTGAGCTGAAAGGCTACCTTGTCTGGCAGCAGCTCCCACGCCTCCCCGTGACGGCGCTGGAATCGGTCCATCACGTCGCGGACCGAGCAGGCCACCAGGAAGTATTCCTGCATCAGTCGCAGTCGCCTGCCGGCCTCGACGTCGTCCGCCGGATAGAGCACCCGGGTCACGGACTCGACCCGCTCACGCTCCTCCACCGCCTTGACGAAGTTTCCTTGGGAGAAGATCTGGAAGTCGAACTCGGAGGCCGCCTGGGCGTCCCACAGGCGGAGGATCGATACCGTGTTGGTGCCGTAGCCGGCGACCAGGATGTCGTGGGGGATGCCGTAGGCCAGCCGCCAGCCGACCCAGGTAGGCCGGTGCTTGCCGCCTTTCTTTGGAATCCAATCCACGTGGCCGCCAACCATGACCGGCACGGTGAGATCGTGGCGGGCAATCTCCCAGGGGAAGCCCCCTTCAAGCCAGGTGTCGGCGTGCTCCACCTGCCAACCCCTTTCGAATCCCTGGCGGAACATGCCGTAGTCATAGCGGAGGCCGTAGCCGTAGGCGGGGTAGTCGAGGGTAGCCAGAGAGTCGAGGAAGCAGGCGGCAAGGCGGCCAAGACCTCCGTTGCCGAGCCCGGGGTCGGGCTCCTCGTCGAGGATCGTGTCGAGGTTGAGGCCCATGAGCTGCATTGCCTCGCGGGCGGTGTCGACGAGTCCGGTAGCGATGAGGTTATTGAGCAGAAGCCGGCCGAGGAGGTACTCCATGGACAGGTAGTTGACGGTCTTCGGTCGGACCTCGTCGTAGGTGCGGCGGGTGAGGATCTCGCGGTCGATCATCGACTCGCGCACTGCGAGCTCGAGGGCGGCCAGGTGGTCTGCAGCGCGTGCGTGACGCAGTTCGAGACCGCAGTTGTAGCGTAGATGGTGGAGGAACCGTTCGCTGAACTGCTCCGGCGACGGCTCGGTGAGATGGACGGCTGGCAGCATCTTTCTCCTTAACGCGCTCGATGTCTGTCCGCACGTGGCTGCAGAGCCTAGCACAGGCTTCAGGTCTCAGGTCTCAGGTCTCAGGTCGCACCCGGCCGGAGGAGAAACCGCAGATGACGCAGATGAACGCAGATAGGCCATCCGCCCACGCACCCGGTCTCAGGTCTCAGGTCTCACCGGCTTCAAGTCTCAGGTCACAGGTTTCAGGTCTCAGGTTTCAGGTCTCAGGTTTCAGGCTTCAGGTAGCAATAAGATCCTGAAAGAACTTGACATCGCAGGAGCCCAACCGACGATTCTGGTGCGACTCGCGATGTGCGTCCTGAGACCTGAGACCTGAGACCTGTAATGTGCGACCTGCGACTTGCGACTTGCGACCTGGAACAGGTCCCAGGTCTCAGGCCGTGGCAGAAGTGCGGGTTAGCGTCAATCTTCAGGGAATCCGGTACCATGCGCCCCATGACAGACCAACGGTCCGCCGGCGTCCTCCTCCATCCCACTTGTTTGCCGTCGCCGTTTGGGATCGGCGATCTGGGTCCGTCTGCGTCCGCCTACCTGGAGTGGCTCGCCGGCGCCGGAGTACACTGGTGGCAGGTGTTGCCGCTGCACCCTCCGGGGCCCGGCAATTCGCCCTACTCGGCCATCTCGACCTTTGCCGGTAACGAGCTCCTTGTGAGCCCGGAGCTGCTGGTCGAGGACGGACTTCTCGAGAGGTCCGAGCTTGCCCAGACACCGGCGTTTCCCGAGCAGTGGGTGGATTTTCTCGCGGTGGCGCCGTTCAAGATCGAGCTCTTGCGGCGGGCCTTTGACCGCTTCCGCGAGAAGCGTCCGGCCACCCTCGATCACGAGCTGGCGACCTTTCGCGAGGTGCACCGGGATTGGCTGGCGGACTACGCCCTCTTCCGTGCCCTGAAAGACGCCCACGGGGGTGCGCCGTGGTACGAGTGGCCGCGGGAACTCGTCAAGCGCGAGCCCGAAGCCTTGCTCGACTGGATGGAGGCCCACCGTGAGGACGTGGCGTTTGTCGAGTTCTGCCAGCTGCTTTTCTTTCGCCAGTGGTCGGCGCTGCGGGGGACCGCGGCCAGGCTCGGCATCGACATCCTGGGCGACGTGCCGATCTTTGTTGCTCGTGACTCGGCAGAGGTGTGGTCGCACCCCGAGCTGTTCCTTCTCGACGAAGAGCGCCGGCCCACAGTGGTGGCCGGCGTGCCGCCCGATTACTTTTCGGAAACCGGCCAGCTTTGGGGCAACCCCCTGTACGACTGGGAACGCATGGCTCATGAGGGCTACGCCTGGTGGATTCAGCGTCTGCGCCACGCCCTTGATCTGGCGGATGCGGTGCGCCTCGACCATTTTCGTGGGTTCGCCTCGTACTGGGAGGTGGCGGCGAGCGAGGAGACCGCGATCAAAGGCCACTGGCGGCCCGGCCCGGGGCGTGCCCTCTTCGACGCCGTGGCGGAGACCCTCGGTTGTCTGCCGCTGGTCGCGGAGGATCTGGGAGAGATCACCCCGGATGTCGTGGCCCTGCGCAAGGAGCTCGGCCTGCCAGGCATGGCCATCCTCCACTTCGCGTTCTCTCCGGAGCCGCGTTCCAGTTTTATCCCGTACGCTCTCGAGCGCGACCTGGTGGTCTATACCGGTACCCACGACAACAACACGAGCCTCGGCTGGTATCTCGAGGACGCCACCGAGGGGGAACGAGACCTGGTCCGGCGTTACACCACCAGCTCGGGGCGCGAGATTGCCTGGGAGCTGATTCACCTCGCCATGGCCTCGGTGGCCGACATGGCGATCGTGCCCCACCAGGACCTCGCCGGTCTGGGAGCCGACTGCCGGATGAACACGCCGTCGGTGGGGGAGGGCAACTGGCGCTTCCGCATCACACCCGCCATGTGCGGCGAGGGGATCCAGACCCGACTGCGAGAGATGATCGAGGTTTTCGGGCGCGCTTCCAGCCCAGCGCAATAATCTACCGAAAAATCGAGTTACGGCTGAAAGTGAGCCGGTCTATGCGTTTCGTAGTCTTTTTCTCGGTAGTGCTCGGAATCTGGCTGCTCGAGCATCTGTACGTCGGCTGGCGCCTGAGCTCTTTGCCCCTGTTTGTGGCGCCGAGAGCCCGCCAGGGGCTTCTCGTCGGGCTCGCCGTAGCCTTCGTGTCCTACCCGCTGGGGCGTTGGCTTTTCCACCTTGGCTGGCAGGGAACCGGCCGGGTCCTGGAGTACCTGGGCGCGTTGTGGATGGGCGCCCTCTTCTTCCTCCTTGCGGCGTTCCTGGTGGTTGATGTGCTAACCCTCTTTGGGCTGATTATCCGCCCGTGGGTGCCGGTTCTCCGGTCGGCCGCGGTCGTCGTGGCCGTTGGTGCGGCCGCAACCGCCTGGGTCGGGGGCCTCATGCCACCACGAACGGTCGAGTTGGAGGTCGAGATGCCCGGCCTCCCGGCGGCCGCCGACGGACTGGTTGTTACCCACCTCTCCGACCTCCACCTAGGGACCCTGATCGGGGACCGGCGTCTGCGGTCCGTGATCGAGCGGATCGACGCCACCCAACCCGACCTGGTTGCCATCACCGGCGACCTGGTCGACGCCGACGCCGGTGTCGTGGAAGCTCTTTTGCCCCGGCTGCGCACCTTGCGCGCTCCGCTCGGAGTCTTCGCGGTGCTTGGCAACCACGAGTACTATGCGGGCGCCGAGCGATCCCGGACGTTGTTGACAGATGCGGGTTTCGCGGTTCTTGACAACGCTGCGATCCAGGTGGCGCCGGGCCTGTGGGTGGCCGGCGTGCCGGATGGGCGTGGGTCCGCGCAGACCGGAGAGCGCGAGGATGATCTGCAGGAAGCCCTGGCCGGGGTGGAGGATGGTGAGGCGATCGTCTTTCTCCAGCACTCTCCCGAAAACGAGGCTGTTGCGGCGGCGGCGGGGGTCGGCCTGATGCTCGACGGCCACACCCACGGCGGCCAGATCTGGCCCTTCCACTACCTCGTCCGCCGCGCCTTCACGCACATGGCTGGAGTGCACCGGGTCGGTTCGATGACCCAGGTGGTGAGCCGCGGGGCCGGCCAGTGGGGCCCGCCAATGCGCCTCTTCGCCCGCTCGGAGATTCTCCGCATCACCCTGCGCACCCCCGCCGTTGCCGCAATTGGAGCCAGCGGCGAGCCGTCGCGATCGGCGGAAGAGCGAGAATCATCATGAGAAGAGAGGGTTGTTCCATTGACGCTTCGAGGCGCGAGCCCTACAATAGATATACACGGAGGTTTCCATGAGGCGGCTGACGGTTGTTGGTGTCTTGATCTTGTGCATCGGCGTGTGGTTGCTGCCCACGCAGAGCAGCGCCGCCTCCGGGGATGAGAATGCAATCACGTACGGCGATTTCGCAGTCCTGTTGCTCAAGGCCGCCCTTGGCTACACCGACACCATCCCCGACCCCGAGACCGCCCTGGAGAAGGTCCAGCAGCTCGGGATGGTTCCGGCGGATTGGGTGGCTACCGGGAGGCTGACCCACGGCGAGCTCGCGGATGTGCTGCTGCAGTTCGGCGTCCTCTATGTTCCCGTCGACCGCGACTCGCCGGCGTCGACGCCATTTTGTGAAGCCCTCCTCCGACGGGAGCTCACAAAACTCCGCGACTACCTGGCCAGAAGGCTGGGGCACGGTTTCTCCGTGAACCACATCCTCGATCAGGGGGTCGACCGCGCGGTGAGTCCGTCGGACTTCGACTGAGGTATTACCTGAGCGCAAGAAGTTTCAAGGGAATTGCTTCGCGGTGGCACCGGCCGCCGCGATTTTTTTGCTCTGAATAGTCCGGGTTAGACTGCGTACGCCCGAACCACGGGCCGAGAGGTTGAGGATGAGCTACGAAAACCTGCTTGTGATCAATCAAGATGGAATCCTGTGGGTCACGGTGAACCGACCGGACAAGCTCAACGCCCTCAACGGGGGAACCCTGCGGGAGCTCGATGATGCCATCGCCGCTGCCGCTGCGGACGGATCGGTGCTGGCCGTTGTGGTCACGGGCGCCGGGGAAAAGGCCTTCGTGGCGGGTGCAGACATCGCCGAGCTCAACCGCTTGGGCCCGATGGAGGCCAAGGAGTTCTCGCTCCGGGGACAGCGCATTTTCGATCGCATCGAGCGCTTGACCAAGCCGGTGATGGCCGCAGTGAACGGCTTCGCCCTCGGTGGCGGCTGCGAGCTGGCGATGGCCTGCCACATCCGGATCGCTTCCAGCAACGCCGTCTTCGGCCAGCCCGAGGTCAAGCTGGGGTTGATTCCGGGTTATGCGGGAACCCAGCGCCTACCGCGGCTCGTCGGCCGCGGTCGTGCGCTCGAGATTCTACTCAGCGGCCGCAATGTGAGTGCCGAAGAGGCCGAACGTATCGGTCTGGCGAACATTGTCTGTGAGCCGGCGGCCCTAAAAGAGACGGTGACCACCCTGCTCAACGGTATTCTCGCGAACGGCCCTCTGGCAGTCGGTCACTGCATCGAAGCGGTGAACCACGGGCTGAACATGTCGTTCGAGGATGCCTGCCGGCTCGAGGCTACACTCTTCGGAATCGGTGCGGCCAGCGATCAGATGCGCGAGGGGACCTCGGCGTTTCTCGAAAAGCGAAAGGCCGACTTCCGCTCCTGAGCGGGTGTCGACTGCTGTCTTTGTGGAGGAGTAAGAGCACGCGAAGGATTGAGGAGCTTGAAAGGATCGGAGAAGCTCCGTAGTATCCTTGGGAGCGGTACATTATTAGGGGGGAGGGATTCGGTGGAGGAGTCGAAGGCGCCGCCGGAAAAGATCAAGGTCGTGGATCGCCGCAGATTCACCGACGAGGGTGATTTGCGGGAAGATGCCCCTGCCCCGCGGGCTCCCGCCGCAGACCCCGAGCCCCTCGCTCCCGAGGCGGCTGCTCCGGAGATACCGCGAAGCGCGCCGTCTGACGAATCCTGGACGCCAGCTGCATCGGCCGACGCCGCATCATCGCTGTTCCTCGAGCTGGTGGCCATGCTCGCCCACCAAGCCGAGCTGCTGATCTCGGGGGCCGAGGGTCTGCCTGCACAGCCCGCCGAGGCGCGGCGTCTGATCGACTACCTCGGCATGGTGGAAGCAAAGACGGAAGGAAACCTGTCATCGGAGGAGTCCAAGATCTTGTCAAACGTCATCTTCCAACTCCGCACCATCTACATGCAGAGCACTCAATGATGCGGCGGGCTCTCCCCTTGTTCCTCGTGGGAATCCTCCTTGCGATCTCCCTTGATGCGAGCCTGATGGACATATGGCAGGAACTACAGGCGAGCCTTGCAGCCGGCGGAGGATCCGGCATCGAGCAGCAGGTGGAGGAAGTGCAGGAAGAGGCGGTTGAGCTTGACGTCTGGCGGATGAGTTCCTTTGCGGCCGCACTCGTGGCCTGGGCGACGGTCCACCCGACCGTGCAGGGTGAGGCGATGGTGCGGGCCGCCCGCGAAATGGATCCGAAATACCCGTCGAGCTACTTCCTCCAGGCGCGGTGGAACTGGCGTCAGGGAGCCTCGGTACAGGCGGTAGGAGACTACATGAAGGGCTGGCTCGCCCTTTTCGACTACGAGCCAACCCGTCGTGGAGTGTTGGCCTGGTTGATTCTCTGGACCGTGGTCTCGGTTGGCCTCACGTTTTTGTCGATGGTGATTGTGGTCACGATTCGCCACCTCAGAGATTTGATCTACGATATTCACGACCTGGGAACGCGGCTCTTCCGTCCCGCCAACGCGTGGGTGTTCACGCTGGTAGTCCTTTTCATGCCGCTGTTTGCAGGTTTTGGGCCCGTGTGGCTCGGCGCGTATCTCTTCGCGCTGAGCTGGGTCTACCTGAGCGTTCCACTGAGAATCTGGGCGGTCGTTGGCTGCTTAGTGCTGGCTGCGGCTGGACCGGCTCTCGGATGGATGCAGGATGGTCTGCTGCACAGCCCGCGACTGATCGACAGGGTTGGGACGATGCTCGACGAGCGCCAGGTGGATTTCGCAAGTCTGCGAGAGTTTTCCGACCTCGAGAGAGATTTTCAGGAGGTGCCGGCATACCACCTCATCCTCGGTGAGCTCCTGCGCATGCACGGCGAGCCGGGGTTGGCGAAGGTGCAGTTCCAGAAGGCCTCACTCGCGGATCCGGACGATCAGATTTCGCTCATCTTCCTTGGTAACCTTGCGATGGAAGACAGCGACACCAGGCGCGCCATTCAGCTCTACAACTCGGCTCTCCAGATCAACAGTCAAGACGCCTTCGCGTACCACAACCTGTCTCTGGCGTACGACCTCAGCAGGCGATTTCAGGAGGGTGACGAAGCGCGGGCCAGGGCTCGCGAGATCGCCGGACGCGACGAGGCCTCCCGAGGCTTGCGCGGGCGGGATCCGCGAATTCGCTATCCCCGACTCGAACGAGAGGACGTTGCCGAGCTGGTGGCGCTCTCGACCCCGGACCTGCAGCTGGCTGCAGGCCTGACCCGAAGTCCCAAGGTCCCGATCAAACAGCTGCTGACTCCATTGTCGATGGTCTTCTTCGTGGGTGCGCTGCTGGGGGTGGCGATTCTCTTCATCAGACTGCGGTTCTACCCGCCGGCAAGCGAGTGCTCGAAGTGCGGCAAGATCTACAGGCTCGAGCAGGGGTTCGGGGAAAGCTCGGTTTACTGTTCGCAGTGCGTGTCCGTCTTCCTCAAGAGGGACGTGGTTTCCATCGAGCAGCAGACATCCAAGCTCGAGCAAATCCGGGTTTGGGAGCGTTGGTCCAGCCTGGTTCGGCGGGGCGCCAGCCTCGTGCTCCCGGGCAGCTCGTGGCTGCGTGGTGAGCGTGCGTGGATCGGGATGCTGGTCAGTTTTCTGGCCTGGTTCTTCCTGACCGGAGGGCTGATCTGGGGGCCGATGTTCCTGCCGCGGATCGAGCCCCTGGCCGTAGTGATACCGCTGCAGATTTTGCTCCTTCTCTTGTTCGCGATCGTGACGGCCCGCTCGGCGACGGTCGCCTGGAACCGGAGGTAGCGTGGCCCTCGAAGGCACTCTCCTCGACTTCTCCTTTGCCGATATCCTGCAGTTGATCTCGCTGCAGCGGAAGACAGGCGTGCTCACGCTGAAAACCGAAGAAAACCTGGTTACGGTGTCCTTCCTCGAGGGCTGCATCGTCGGTGCATCCACTCTCAACCAGCACCCCGAGGACATGATCGGTCTGATCTTGACGAAGCGAGGAGAGGTGAGCGAGGTGGAGCTCGAGGCTGCCCTGCGTCGGCAGGAGGAGACGCTTCAGCGCCTCGGGCGAATTCTGATCGATCATCATGTGGTGCCGGTGGATACGGTGAGGATTGCTCTCCATCAGCAGATCCTGCAGATCGTGTACCGAGTATTCAGGTGGTCGGACGGCGACTACCATTTCTCACAGGAAACAGATATCGACTACGACCGGGATCTCATGGAGCCGATGGCCGCGGATTCGATCATCATGGAAGGCGCCCGGATGACGGACGAGTGGCCGTTCATCGACCAGCGGATTCCCGACCGTGAGGCCGTGTTTCTCAGGGTGGATCCTTCGCAAAAGCTCGAGGTGGTGGCATCGGCCTTCGATGACTTCGACGACCTGGGGTTCAGCTTCGAGGAGGGGGGGGGTCAGAAGTCCGCCTCCGAGAAAATTCCGGACAACCAGGTGACAGACAACCAGATGACGGTGTATCAGCTGGTCAACGGCACTAACTCGATCAACGAAATCATCCTCGAGAGCACGCTGGTCGAGTTTGAAACGTGCAAGGCGCTGGCCGAGCTGAGGGAACGAGACCTGATCCGTGAGGCCAGTCAGGAAGAGATTGCGCGCGAATTGCGGCGCGAGGTGAAAGAAGTTTCGACACCACCTTGGAGCCCGGCCTCTCTCCCGTGGCTGGCGGTTCCCTTCCTGATCCTGCTTGGATTCTCGTTGATGGTCATACCGCGCAATCCGGTGAACCCGGGGTTCAAGCTCCGTCAGAATTTCTGGGATCGCTACGTGCTCCAGAGCGTGTCGTGGATCGGGATCGATCGTGTGGCCCGCGGCACCGAAACCTATTTCTTCCTCAACGGGTATTACCCGGACGGGGTGGAGGAATTGGTTACCGGAGTCCCGGGGATTCCACCACGGGACCCCTGGAAGCGGCCATACCGCCTGGTCACGCGAGGCGGGAAGGTGTTGGTCACGGGATCCGATGGAAGCGGCCAGCCGGTTCAGGCCCTGATCTTGAGCCGCAGCCTCGCCTGGGAGGAGGAGATCTCCGCGGATGGCGGTCGCCCCGCTGGTCCCGGGGTCCGGCTCCTCAAGTAACCGTTTCAGGTCTCAGGCTTCAGGTCTCACAAGCTTCAGGTCTCAGGTCTCAGGTCTCCCTGACCGTGAGTGCGGGGATGGGGCCTGCTGCCTGTGACCTGCGACCTGCTACCTGTGACCTGCGACCTGTTAAGATAAGTGGTCTAAGCCTCAGCTTAATCAATATTTTCGAGACGTCTAGCGGATGGGGGCGACTCGATTTATCTAATGAACTTGACAAATCCTCACTCAGGTCTTATATTGATGTCTGATAACGAAAGTTGAGGAGGATCAAAGCATGTCTCGTGTTATTGGAATCGACCTTGGCACCACAAACTCGGTGGTTGCCGTCATGGAGGGCGGAAAGCCCGTTGTCATTCCCAATCAGGAGGGAAATCGAACCACCGCTTCGGTGGTGGCCTTTTCAAACACTGGTGAGCGTCTCGTAGGCCAGGTTGCGAAGCGCCAGGCGGTCACAAACCCAGAGAACACCGTCTCCTCCATCAAGAGGTTCATGGGGCGGCGATACGATGAGGTTCTCGAGGAAATCAAGACCATTCCTTACAAGGTGGTCAAGGGCGACAACGATACCGTACGCATCGAGGCCGAGGGTAAGCAGTACTCGCCGCCGGAGATCTCGGCGATGGTCCTGCAGAAGCTCAAGGCGGCCGCCGAGGACTACCTCGGGGGCAAGGCGGATCAGGCGGTCATCACGGTGCCTGCTTACTTCAACGATGCGCAGCGGCAGGCCACCAAGGATGCCGGCCAGATCGCCGGCCTGGAGGTGCTGCGCCTGGTCAACGAGCCTACGGCCGCTGCACTTGCCTACGGGCTCGATCAGAAGGAGGAGGAGACCATCGCGGTCTTCGACTTCGGCGGCGGCACCTTCGATATTTCGATCCTCGAGGTCGGCAGCGGTGTGGTGGAGGTCAAGTCCACCAACGGTGACACCCATCTCGGTGGGGACGACATCGACTACCTGATCATCGAGTGGATGGAGGACGAGTTCAAGAAGGACCAGGGCGTCGACCTAAGCAAGGACCGTATGGCCGTGCAGCGTCTCAAGGAGGCTGCCGAGAAGGCCAAGATGGAGCTATCGTCGACTCTCGAAACCGACATTAACCTGCCGTTTATCACCGCGGATGCTTCGGGACCGAAGCACCTCACTCTGCGACTGTCGCGTTCGAAGTTCGATCAGATGATCGAGCCTCTGGTACAGCGGACGATGGAGCCCTGTCGCCAAGCCCTCAAGGACGCCGGCCTCGAGGCCAAGGACATCGACGAGGTGATCCTGGTGGGTGGGTCCACTCGGATACCCCTGGTGCAGAAGCAGGTATCTGATTTCTTCGGCAAGGAGCCGAACAAGGGTGTGAACCCGGACGAGGTGGTTGCGATCGGCGCTGCTGTGCAGGCGGGTGTGCTGGCCGGCGAGGTCAAGGACGTACTTCTCCTCGACGTCACGCCGCTCTCGCTCGGGGTCGAGACTCTGGGCGGTGTCACCGACGTGGTGATCGAGCGCAACACGACGATCCCGGTTCGCAAGAGCAAGGTCTACTCCACCGCCGATGACAACCAGAACCAGGTCGAGATCCACGTGTTACAGGGCGAGCGGACCATGGCCGGCGACAATCGCACCCTGGGTCGCTTCCACCTGATCGGAATCCCCCCGGCCCCGCGTGGTGTGCCGCAGGTCGAGGTGACCTTTGACATAGACGCCAACGGCATTCTCCACGTGTCTGCAAAGGACCGGGGAACAGGTCAGGAACAGAAGATCCAGATCACGAGCTCCTCGGGACTGTCGAGTGACGAAATCGACCGTATGGTCGACGAGGCGACGTCTCACGCCGGCGATGACGAAACCAGGCGGCAGGAGATCGAGACCCGCAACAAGCTCGACAGCCTCATCTACTCCACTGAGAAGCTGGTCAACGACAACCGCGACAAGCTGCCGGAGGCCGAGGTGGGCACCATCGAGAGTGTGCTTGGAGAGGCCAAGGAAGCGCTCGAAGAAGGGTCTGCCGAGCGGATGGAGAAGGCGCACGAAGGACTGACCCAGGCAAGTCATCAGGTGGCGGCGGTCCTTTACCAGAGCGCCTCTGCCGAGGGTGCGGCCCCCGGAGCCGATCCGGAAGCGAGCGCATCCGGGGGCGGCGAGCCGTCGGCAGCAGCCGATGACGACGTGATCGATGCCGAGTATGTCGACGTCGATGCCGAGGAGAACAACTAACCCGGGCGGTCATGCGGGCCCCGGGGATCTCTCGGGGGCGATCCCGGTCGGTGGATCGCCCCCGTTTCTTCCTCCCCGGTGGTGATAGAGTGGGCGGGAAGTACCTTTGTGAACGCGAGAGATCGTCGGGTACCACCGGTTGACGAGAGCCTGACTCAACGCGGGTGATCGGGAGGAGCCGTGAAGTCGAAACCTAAGTACCGGATGATCTCCTGGGTGGCGGAGAAGTACGCGGTCCACCCGCAGACTCTCCGCCTGTGGGAGCGTGAGGGTCTCCTGCAGCCCACCAGATCCAGGGGCAATACCCGGTTGTATGATGAGGAGACCTGCCGCCGGCTCGAGTCGGTTCTCACCCTGACCAGGGACCTGGGAGTAAACCTCGCTGGTGTCGAGATCATCCTCAACCTCAAAAAACAGATCCAGCGCCTCCGGGTGGAAAATGAGATGATGGTGAAAATGCTGCGGCAGACCGTGCAGAAGAACAGCGAGATTCCCCGGTACCACGCGTTGGTGTCCCTCGAGACCAGGACCCTCAAGATCGCGGACGAGGAATGACATCGCGTGGCGGATCCACGCACGACGCGGAGGTCGCCACCCTGAGGCGCTACCTCCAGGAGATCGCTCGCTATCCGACCATCGACCATGCCTGCGAGGTGGAGCTGGCGCGCAAAATCAAGGATGGTGACGAGGACTCACTGCGGGAGCTTGTCGAGGCCAACCTACGCTTCGTGGTTGCCTACGCAAAGCGCTTCCGTAACCCCAACGTACCCTTCCTCGACCTCATCCACGAGGGGAACCTGGGGCTGATCCAGGCGGCGAAGAAGTACGATCCCTCGAGCGAGAAACACGACGTCAAGTTCATCACCTACGCGGTGTGGTGGATCCGCCAGGCGATTCTGCACGCGTTGGCCGAGCACGCCGGCTCCTTCCGGCTCCCTCAGAAGCAGGCCAACACCCTCTACAGGTTGGAAAGGGTCCGCTCGCTGCTCGCCGAGCGGTTCGGACGCTCACCGACCGAACAGGAGCTGTCGGAAGAGCTCAGAATAACCGTTGACGATGTTCGAGTCCTCACCCGGGCTTCGCACGCCTCCGTGTCGCTCAACGAACCTGTGGACAACGAGGGGGACTCGGAACTCGGCGATCTCCTCGAGCAGACTGTTCTTCCGGACACCGACGAACGCATTCTCTGGGAGAGCTTCACCCGAGCCCTGAGCGATGCCCTCGCGGAGCTTCCCCAACGGGAGCAACAGGTGCTCGCACTGCGCTTCGGTCTGAGTGACGATCAGCCGAAGACCCTGCGCGAGATCGGCGAGATCATGCAGCTCTCCCGCGAGCGGGTGAGACAGATCGAAAGCCGGGCGCTGAACAAGCTCCGCCGCTCGTACAAGACCCGGCCGCTCGCAGGGTTTCTGCAGTAGCCCTCCACAACGAGTTTTGAGTCCCAAACATTGTCAGGGGGGCTCTCTCGGGGAGCGCGAGGGCAGAAGACCGCCTCGAAATCAGCACCTCGTCTCCGGAGCGCGCCCAAGCGCGGGCCGGGCAATCGGCCCGGAACCCTCCCGGCCTCCTCCGCGCGCCAAGAATCTCGAAATTCGAAATTTCTGTTTCCTGTTTTTCCAGCATTGGAGGCGGCTTGTCACCGAAAGATCCCGAGACGCTCGAAGGGCTGCTCGAGGACCAGCCTCGGGTCGACTCCGAGGTGTTCCGCGAAGACGGTCTCGTAGAGGGAGCGGAAGTCCACATCGAATACGAGGTTGCCGTTTTCATCGAGGCGATGGAGGTCGGGCAGATCGCCGTAGATGCCGCCGTTGACCGGCGCCCCCAGGAAGAAGCTCGCACCGCCGGTTCCGTGATCTGTGCCGAGGGATCCGTTCTCCTGGACCCGGCGTCCGAACTCGGACCACACCATCACAGCGGTGCGCGCTGAGAGGCCGCGAACATCGAGGTCCTCCAAGAACGCATCGAGGGCGCCGGCGAGTTCCCCGAGGAGGTTGGAGTGGGTGGCACCCTGATCTGCGTGGGTGTCGAAACCGCCGGTGGTCACCCACACCACCCGCGCGCCGACGTCGGAGGCCAGGAACCGGGCCGCGATGGCCAGATCACCGGCGAGGACCGATTCAGGATAGGCGACGGGCGGTACCTCTTCCTCCGGGATCCGGCCGACGAGGTCCACCACGCTCTCCGCCGCGAGACCGGTGGCGCTGATCGAGGACAGGCTGTCAGCCCTGCCGACAGAGTCGAGGAAGCCCTGGTGAAGCAGCTCGCGTCGAAGCTCGCTGTCCTCCGGAACCGGGTTGGTGAACTCGAACCCGAACTGATCGGGATCGCGCACCGCCGCCGCGACCGCATTTTGTGCTGCGGTGGCCGGCGACGGGAGATAGGAGATGCTCGTCAGGGCAGCGGGGGAGGGGTTGGACCTCTGGTGAATCCAAGCGCCGAGCCAGCCGTTGCCGGACGGGGCTTGCGGGTTGGCGGTGTACCAGATTGCCTCGGAACGAAAGTGCGAGAGGTCCGGGTCGGGGTAGCCCACGTTCGGAACGATCGCAAACTGACCTCGTTCCCAGTGCGGGAGCAGCGGAGCGAGGGCGGGGTTGAGGGCGACCTCCCCGCCGATCTGCAGGAGCTCGTGCTCCGGCAGAGCGAGGTTCGGGCGCAGGCTGCGGTAGGCGGTTTCGGTGAAGGGAACCACGGTGTTGAGGCCGTCGTTGCCGCCGCGTAGCTGGACGACCACGAGGCGGCGACCGTTGTCCGACGGCAGGACGCGTCGGCCCGCTGCCCGCGGGGAGAAGACCTCGGCGAACGGGCTCCGGGCTACCATCAAGCTCGATCCGATGCCGACCAAACCGGTCTTGAGAAAGAGGCGGCGATCGATAGGGTGGCGCATGGGGTGCTCCTTTGCCCTGCTCAGCTCACCTGGTAGGTGGGGTCGGCGGCCAGCAGCTGGATGAGGCCCGCGAGCTTGAACAGGGTCGCTCCGGAGTCGAGGTCGAAGGGGATGGAACTGCCGGTGAATGGGTTGGTGATGACGTAGGCTGCAAGAGCTTCGCGGCGGTGCCGGGAGAATTCGGGCAGATCCAGGTAGTTGCTGAGAGTCGTGACGGCCTTTTCGGCGGTGTCTGCCCCGGCGTCTCTCAGAAGACCGGGCAGGTCGACTTGGAGGGCTCCCTCGCGGACGAGGCCCACCGCCGAGGCAAGCTGTGAGCGGAGGAGGAGCGTCGCGGTGGTAATCCAGCTCAATCCCTCTTTCCAGCCGGAAGGATCGGGAGCATCAAAGAGCCCCAGACCCTGGCCGGCGATGAGGGCGCCCAGGACCTCGCCGGTAGTCTTCCCCTTGATCTGACGCAACAGACCGCAAGTGAACTCCACGGGTCCCTTGACGCGGACCCTGCGTTGCTCGGCCGTGTAGAAATCCGGGTCGGTGAACAGCGTCCGGAACATTTCGAGGAGAGAGTGATCTGAAATCCAATACGTCTCGGCCATCCGGTCCATGAGACCGGCGGGTGCCTCCCCGGCGCCGAAGTGGGCCCACATCTTGGCGGCGATGAAACGGGGGGTCACCTCCTGCTCGCAGATGATGCGGATGATGTCGTCACCGTTCCACCCCCCCTCCTCGCCGAGAAAGGTCTTGCTCCCGTAATCGTGGTCCCGCGGGTTGAATACGAAGGCGAAGGTGCCGAAGCGCCGATAGATGGTCCAACCGGTGAACGCCCGCGCCGCCTCCACGACATCCTCTTGCGTGTAGGTGTTGATGCCCGTGGAGTAGAGCTCCAGAAGCTCGCGGGCGTAGTTCTCGTTGGGCGCAGATTCATGGTTGTGAATGTTGTCGAGCCAGACCAGCATGGCGGGGTCCCGGCTCACCGCGAGTAGCAAGTCGTCGAGACGGGACCGACCCTGTTCGCGGAACATTTGGATCTGGGCGCGCATGAGAGGTGCCGAGATCACCTTCTTGATGCCGGTGGCGAAGTGCATGTGCCAGAAGAGGGCCATGCGTTCCTCGAAAGGCCTCCGGGTATGGACGAAGCGCACCACCCATTCGGCAAGGATGCCAGGGTAGGTCGTGAGGTCGAGGTCAAGGCCTTCCAGGTGGGCCTCCAATTCGGAGTTGTCGATACCGCCGAAGAGCAGAAGCTTGTCGACTGCAGCCTCCCTCTCCAGTTGGCTGATCGCCTCGACCTCATCTGGCGGGCCGGGCAGACCGGCACGACGCAGGAGGTGGGCGGCGGCCTCACGATCCCAGATGATGTCCGTCATGGTTCCTCCACGCTATTGATAATCATGACGAACAGACCAGCAGTCGGGTTGACAGCGAAGGACAGTGAGGAATTAGGAATTCGGAATTAGGAATTAACGGCGCGAGGGAGGGTCGAGGATGTGTGGGCGTGATGCCCGCGCCCGAGCGCGAGGGCAAACGGGCGCGTCACGTATCGGAAGCGCAGGCCCGGAGCGTTGGACCGCCCGCTTCTTCGGGAGTGCCGTCCCTGGCAATTTTGGGAGCGTGGACGCCGCGGTGACCCTTTTGTTGAGTTCCAAACATTGCCAGGGGGGGCAGCCACGGGGAGCGCGACGACAGAAGGCCGCGTTGAAATCGGAAGCGCCCTTCTGAACATCGGGCGCGGACGCGGACGCGAAGGAGATTTCGGATTTCGGATTTCGAATTACGAATTTACCGGCGCGGGCAACACGCCTCAAAGTTCTCGGCCGCCTCACCGCGCCGATAACTAAAAACTAAGAACTAAAAACTAAGAACTAAGAACTAAAAAATAAAAACTAAAAACTAAAAACTAAAAACTCACTCGGGTGCCTGTGACGAGGACTCTTGCTCCTCTTCACCCTTAACCCCTTTACCCTCAACTCCTTCATCCTCAGTTTCTTCTTCACCCTCGGCCTCTTCATCGGCATCGGACTCGGGAGGGGATTCGGGTTCGGTGGCGGGTTGTGACCGGCGTTTGTGACCTTGCCGCCTCACAACCCGGGTGCCGGCGAGGATGTCGTGCAGCGCCCTGCGGTCCGTGCGGATCAACATCAACAGGTGTCCCCATTCGAAGGTCACCGAGCTCACCATATAGGCGGCAAGGCGTAGCAGGGCTCGTGAGGGTCCGATCGGGCACCGTTGCCTGTAGTCGGTGATCCTGAGGCCAAAGGCCCACTTGCCGGGAGTCGCCCCCAGTAGACCCCAACCGACCACGAAATAGCACCACCACAGGGCGATCCAGAGTCCGAAGATACCGCTGGCGTGGCCCAGCCAGGTTGGGTCCGATGCCGCCCGTGCGAGATCGTCGATTCCTCCCCACAGCGCGCTCGAGTCAAAATTCCGCCACACCGGAAGCGCGAGAAGGGCGCAGAGTCCGCAGTACAACGCCATATCGAGCAGGGTGGCGGGAAGTCGCCACAATGCACCGGCCGGCCGCCAGCCGTCGCCATGGCTGAGGAGTGCAGCTTTCACCGTCGATCCGCGCCGATTCGAGGCGTCTACAACGGTGTCAGGCCGCCACTCCGCTCGTGGTCGAGCCACAGACCGGAGTAGGCGTGCAGAAAGCGGAAGCGGGACCTGATGATCTGCTCGAGCTTCTGTGTCTCGCCGCGGAACAACATGTCATCGACAAACCACTGAAATCGCCGGTCCACCTCACGGGCCCGTTCGAGGCTCTGCGCGGAGCGCTCGAGAACCTCGTAAAGTCGGTCCGGGTTGTTCGCTTCCTCCAGGCGGTTGATCTCCCTCCGCTCCTCCTCCATCTTCACTCTCAGAGCGGCGCTCTGGAGGAAGAACCGTTCGAGCTCCCATTCTCCGGTCCCCGGCTCCATCGATCCGTCCGTCAGGTTGCGGTAGGTGGCCACCTCCCAGGGTTCCAGCTTCAGGTTGCGGATTTCCGGGGCCTCGGCGATCTGATTCGGCAGGCGGTCCCAGACCACCATTTCGAGTGCAAACATGATCTTGTGTAGCGTCTCGTTCAGGAGCGGGTCCGTGGGCAGCACGTCGCTGAGAGAAGCCCCCGGCGGCCGCTCGGTGGGGGTGCCGTCATCCTCGAACTCGGGCGACGGGTCGAGTTCTCCGGGTTGGGCGGATTGGACAGCCCCGGAGGAAGGTGAAATCGGCTCGTCACTCGGCCGCGCCTCGTCGAAGGCGACTGGGCGCTTAGAGGCGGGATCGAACTGCGCGAGCACCACGTGCATGGCACGGGTCAGTTCGGTGATGTCGTCTCTCTTGACGTTGTCGAGCCGGCGCGAGGCGTCGTAGCGGACGCGAATGCGACGAAAGTCCTCGATCTTCCGCTTGAGGTCCTCGTTCGCGAGCTCCGGGTTGTGGTCGAGATAGCGCTCAAATTCGTAGATTCTCTCGGTATTCTCGAGGACTTTTTTCTCCTCGGCCTCGAACAGGTCCTTGAAGCTGTTCTTGGCGACGATGTTGGTGGCGGTGATCTCCAGCAGTATCTTCGGGTGCAGTACCGCCTTGCCGAAGCGTTGTTTGAGCCGCCGATACCGCTCATACACCCTCGACTCCACCAACTCGGTGTAATCCCCGATCGATTCGAGCTCCTTGCGGATCTCGCGGATGGCCTCGGCGAGGGGTGCCTCTTCGGCGGGCGGGAGCGGCACGAGACCCGTGAAATCGCTGAGTCGATCAAAGCTCGCCAGGAGCTCGTCAGGATCCCGTTGTGCCACCCGATCGTCTTCCAGCGGCGCCTCGGCGAGCCTGGTGAAGAGGATGTCGAGCTTGTCCAGGGTGTCCTGCTCGAAGTGGCTCGACAATAGGTAGAACTTGAGCAGAGCGCAGAGTACCTTCTCATCCTGGCGCTTGATATGGTCGAAGAACCGCCGCAGAGTCGAGGGTGCAAAATTATTTTCGATGTGGGAGAGCTCGCGGTGAATCCGATCGAGCTCCCGCTCCAACTGGTCGAGCTCGCGGATGGCGGCGGCATCGTCCTTAACGCCGATCTTGGGAATCATCTCCTCCATACGGCCATGGAGGCGTTGAAAATCGTAGGTGTAGGGCATCGGGCCGTTGCCCAAGTTCTTGAAGACGCCCCCCAGAAACTGGTAAAACGTCCACAGCGATCGGAATCGATCCGACAGGCTGGTAAACCGGTCGCTCGTCGGATGAGTTGTGGGGTCGTCCATGCCACTCTAGGTTACACTGACCGGCGAAGATGGACAATGCGGGGGCAGGATGATGTTGGGACCGATTGTGGTAGGCCGGGAAGAGATTGCGGCCATGAATCGGAGAATGGCGGCCGAGCTCGAGGCCGGGATGGCGGGCGGGGCGCCGGTGCTCATAGGTGTGCTGAAGGGCTGCGTCTATTTTTTCACCGATTTGACCCAGCTGATCAGACATCCGATCGAGATGGACTTCATCCAGGTCTCGAGCTATGGAGCGAGCACCACGTCGGCTGGCTCGGTGGTACTGGTGAAAGATATCACCGTAGATGTACGGGACAGGGACGTGTACCTGGTGGAGGACATCGTCGACACCGGGACTACTCTCACCGACGTCATCCGTCTCATCGAGGCGCGGCATCCGAGGTCCATTCAGGTGGTTGCGTTGCTCTCAAAACCGTCGCGACGCCAGGTGGAGGTCGATGTGGCTTTCCTTGGCACGGAGATCGAGGACCTTTTTGTCGTCGGGTACGGTCTCGATTTCGCCGAACGTTATCGCAACCTGCCGGATATTCACGTTCTGGAGCCGGACGGTGAGGCCGCTCTCTGACGGAAATCGCCGGCATGGACCCGGTGGACGGTCCGGGCTAGAATGGCGCGACCCGAGCCGGACAGGTTAGGGCCTCAGTTGGGGGAAGGATGAAGCCAGCGGGGATAAAGAGCACCGAGTGTCGGGTGTTGATCCGGGGCGCCGGCGAACTGGCGTCGGCGACCGCCCACCATCTATACCGGCAGGGATTCCAGAGCATCCTGATGCTCGAGCGGCGGTACCCGAAGGCTGTCCGACGCCAGGTGTGCTACTCCGAGGCAATTCTCGACGGCACCAAGACGATCCAGGACGTTTGCGCCCGCTTCGTCGGCAATGTGGACGAAGTGGAGGAGGCCAATCTCACCGGTGAAATTGCGGTGGCGGCCCTCGGTCTCGAGGACGTGCTGCACCGGTGGCAACCGCGGATCTTCATCGAAGCGGCGATGCTCCGTAAGAACTGGGGTCTCAAGCGCAACCTCGCACCGGTGGTGATCGCCCTCGGACCGGGCTACGTGGCACGCAAGGATTGCGATGCGGTGGTGGACACCGTGCGTGGCCCTCAGGTCGGTTCGGTGCTCGAGGACACGGGCGAGCGTCTCGTGAGTGAACCTCCGGCCGAGATCATGGGTTATGCCAAGGAGCGGGCGGTGAAGGCGGTGAGGGACGGGATCTTCTTTACCCACCACGAGATAGGCGGTCAGGTCGAGCGCGGCGAGCGGATCGGAACGGTGGTTTCTGTGTACGGGATCGAAGAATTTCGTCAAGGCGTGCCTGTGGACGCCTCGTACCCGGTAACTGCCCGGATCTCCGGTACCCTCCGGGGCCTCCTCCGCGATGGAGTGCCAGTGCAGGACGGCGATCGGATTGCGGACATCGACCCGCGCGGCATCACCGAGGACCTGAACCACATCTCGGACAAATCGCACCGGGTTGCGGAAGGTGTCCACGAGGCTCTGATGAGTCTGATTGCCGAGACGAAGAAACGCCGTTCGAAACAGAGCACCAGGCCCCGCAACAACAAGAAAACACCCAAGAGTGCTGCCAAGAGCGCGGGCAAGAAGAGCACCGGAAAGAGCGCCGCCAGGCGCGGTTCGATGTCCGCAGCCGACACCCCAAAGAGCGGTTCGACAACCACAGCGAAGCGTGGCCCAAAGAGTGGCTCGAGAAAAGCTGCGAAAGGCTGATAGACGGCAGGTGAGAGGCCCCGGTTTGCGATGAGACTGCTGAAGAAGAGAGCCCTCCGAGCGAGCTGGCGGCTGAAGCCGCCGGTTTTGGCGCTGGGGGGCGGCGGCGCCCGCGGCTTCGCCCATCTCGGAATGCTCCAGGTCCTCGACGAGGCGAGATTGCCGGTGCGCGCGATCGTCGGCACCAGCATGGGGGCCGTGATCGGTGGAATGTATCTTGCGCATGGCTCGGCCGACAGAGTCGTCGAGTTGTGGCGAGAGGCGTTCGAGGAGGATCTGATCCCGCAGGTGAGACCGGTTCGGCGAGTGCCCGACGCTGACTCTCGAGAGCATCCCCTCATCCAGGTCGCGCGTCGCATTCGCAACCGTGTGGTGATCAGCTTCGCCATGAATCGCAGCACTATTCTCGACGGCGACGATCTGACCCAGGCGCTGGAATTCCTGATCCCGGAAGTCGATTTCCAGGACCTCCCGCAGCCGCTGATGGTGGTCGCGACGGATATCGAGACCGGCGAGGAGGTGCGAGTCAGTGAGGGCCCCTTGCGCCCCGCACTCATTGCTTCGAGTGCAATCCCCGGCATGCTCCCGGCCGTGGAGGTGAACGGCCGCTTGTTAATCGACGGCGCTGTGGTGGCGGAGGTTCCGGTAGCCGGTGCCCGGTCCGTGGGGTGGCCGGTGGTGGCGGTGGATGCGTCCATGGATGTGCCGGCGGTCGCCGAGTCCGACCTGGTGCTCGACACCATGATGCGGACCCAGATGATGACAGCCCGTCTGCTGCGTCGACAGCAGTTAAAACGCGCGACTCACGTAATCCGACCGCTGGTGGGTTGTGCGGCCTGGGCCGAGTGGCACCGCTTCGACGATCTGGTGGCGGCGGGCCGCGACGCAGCGCGGGAGTTCCTCGGGCTGTAGCAAAGCGCTAGCCCGCATATCTCACCGGGTTTCGTAACGAGGGCGGCGAAGCGCCCGCGATTGGGCGCGCTGGGCGGGACGTGCCATGTACGCGATCGTGTCCAAGGCGTAGATCATATGCAGACCCATGAATCACAATTGCGCTACGTGGCAATCCACGGGAAGCACGACGACAGAAGACCGCGTCGAAGTCAGCTGCGCATCGCCGAAACCAGCCCAATCGCAGGAAACAGGTCTCAGGGCCCTCAATCGCCTCCCCGCGCCGATAAAGAAATCCGCAATTCGAAATCTCCTTCCCGTCCTGTCGATGCGTCCAAGCGCGGGCATCACGCCCAAATATTCTCGACCCTCCCTCGCGCCGTTCATTCCGAATTCCTAATTCCGAATTCCTAATTCCACACTCAGTTCCCGTTGATCTCGCGGTGGCGCTGCTCGGCGCGCTTCAGCCACGGGCGCCACTTCGGCGATGCTTCAAGCAGGCGGCTGACGGTCGTGGGCTCGAGCCCTCGTTCGTTGAGGGCCTCGAGGAAGGCGGGGAGTTCCTTCCACGGTGGCTCGGAGCGATCGGTTGCCATGTGCATGAGGATGATGCCGCCCTCGAGCTCGGGAAAGCTCAAGAGCCGTTCCATGATGCGCGAAGAGCTTTTGTAGAGGGAGGAGTGCTCGTCGGCGACCCAGTCGTGGGTGTCCAGGGTCGCCCCCTGCAGCGAACTCCAGCGCACATGGAGATAACCCATCTCCAGCGCCCAGCCTCGCAGGAGGCGGTTTTCCTCGCCATAGGGAGCGCGCCACAGCGGTTTCATCGCGCGGCCGGTCGCCTTGAAAAATGCCTCTTCCGTCCGTCGCAGTTGGCGTTGGAACCGCTCTCGAGTCATCCCGGGCAGGAGCTGATGTCGGCGGTCCTGCTCGTATGTGGTGAGGTGCGGATGCGAGTACGTGTGGTTTCCGACCTCATGGCCCGAGAGGACCGCGCGGCGGACGATGGTGGGATTGCGCTCGATGAACTCCCCGGTGACGAAGAGCGTGACGTGCAGATTGTGCCGCTGCAGCGTGTCGAGCAGGTCGGCGGTGCCGTTGGACGAGGCGTTGCCATCGAAGGTGATGGCGATGCGAGATCCTGCGTCCCCCACCAGTTGGAGCAACGGCGGCGCTGTCGCCGGAGTCGGTCCGGCTTTCCCGGCCGGCGGTCGTGCCGGTGTTTTGGAGGATGACGGAGGCGTGGGGGTGAGGTCGAGTTCGGGGGTGGCGGTGGGTGTCCGGGTTGGAATGGGAGTGGCGGTAGGTGTTGAGCTCGCTGTGGGAGTCCGAGAGGCGGTCGGCACGGGAGGCGGCTCGAGATCGAGAGCGGC
>Ga0209013_10000163_pt1 | contig 53627 bp, 46 predicted proteins | sample Cruoilmetagenom2_FD_187291 | JGI IMG/M metagenome (GOLD analysis project Ga0209013, IMG submission 187291) | Oil polluted marine microbial communities from Coal Oil Point, Santa Barbara, California, USA - Sample 2 (SPAdes) (version 2) | ecosystem: Environmental > Aquatic > Marine > Oil seeps ...
ATATGTCCTGACAGAGTGTGATAAACGCTTAATATTATCAACTCCTGAATGCAATACTTTATACTATTTACAAGAAAAACCCGGCTTGCGCCGGGTGTAATGTTACTGCTGATGTCCTGATTTCCGTGCTTTACTTTCGTGCGGCACAACGTCCATCTTTGGTGATCAGCGCCGGTTCCCCCGAAGCGTGTGATCGTTTTTATCAGCCCCCCAGGCATCTGGGTATTCAAGCTGTTCTGCGGCAAAGCCCTGGCGTACCAGGAGGAGTGCCAACTGATCTATGTCAGTTTGCAGGTGGCGATAATTCTTGTGTTTTTGCCTTCGCGAATGCGAGAGAGGAATGTTTTTCCTTGAGTCATCCATGACAAACGCTCCTTAATTCCGTATTCACCAGGTCCATTCCTGGTGGAGTTGGGAGAATCGGAGCCCAATTGGGCAAATTGGGAGAGGGGTGGGGCTCCGATTCTTCCCGCTAACGGCTACCAGTCTTTAGTGTGTACGCCTATAGCAATGCAATTAACGGGCCAATTTATCAAAAAAAGTGAAATATTAGTTAAAACAAATAGATAGGTAAATTAGCAAAAATGCATTTAGCCAAATATGCGTGAATACTGTCCATAACTGTCAGCAACAACGACAATATTTGTCAGGCGCTTGACACGAGTCTCATCCGGACCACATCTACCAAATAAAAAACCACCCGCGAGGGGTGGCTTTGTAATTGGTGGAGGCGGCGGGAATCGAACCCGCGTCCGCAAGTGATCCGCCTTTGGCTCTACATGCTTATCCGGTCATTTTATTTAATTGAAGGCTACCCGATCGGCAGGGAAAACCAGCAACGAGCCTGGATAAGTTTTAACGAATCCACACCAGGCGTGCTTCATCGCGATCCCATATAGGGTGACTCCCGTGATCCGGTCGTATGGGCACGAAGCCGGGCGGAAGGCACTAAACAGGTGTTTAAGCTGCTAGTGCGTAGTTGTCGTCGTTGGCAACTAAAAGTTTGCAATCAGTTTTACGAGTTATTTGCAGCTCGGCATGCACCTTGGGTTTCACTACCCGCGTCGAATCCAGGTCGCCCCCAAAGGGTCTTAAGCCGGGTATTTTACATCATCAGCGCTGGCGCGTCCCTGTTGGATGCCTTTGTCCTGATAATCGTCGAATACCGCTCTGCTTAGATGCTGATTAATACTGATGGTTCAATGACATGAGCGTTTCAGGCGCTTTTCTGGACCGGGCGGAACCTGTTGATTTCGTCTGGAAGAGAAGTAAGACTTTTGAGAACGAAGTCCGCACCAAGGGATTCAGCCGGCACGCCAATGTAACCATCTGGAACCAGGACGATTGGTATGCCAGCGGCGTGGGCCGCTCCTACGTCGGCACCGGAGTCTCCGACCATGATGCACTCGTGTGGGGTGACACCCAGTTGCTCCATGACGGTTTGCAGGGGCAAGGGGTGTGGTTTCTTCTGAGCTGTAGAATCGCCACCGATTACGCTGGAAAAGAAGCTATGCATGTCCAGTGCGTGCAGGATCTTTATTGTCACAGCCTCTGGTTTGTTGGTGCAAAGACCCTGCTGAACACTCGCGTTGTAAAAGTAATTCAGCACGCGCCCGGCCGCCGGTAACAAGGCAGTCTTGTCCGTGGCGCAGTTGGTGTAGATTTCCATGAAGCCAGGCGCCAGTGCCTCGGCGCCTTCAGCGTCCAACTTCATCCGGGTGCCTCGGAAAGCGCGTTCAATCAGCTTGGCTACACCGCCGCCGACCATGGTGCGAACCTGCGGGATGGTGAGGCTGTTTTGGCCTTGCTCAATAAGCACGGTATTCAGCGCCGTCGCAAGGTCCGGCGCTGAATCGATCAGGGTGCCATCCAGATCCCAGATGATTGCCCTGGGCCAGTTGATGTGGGCCGTGTTGTCACGCTGCGACATTCAGCGCATTTCTCCATCCGGGGTAGATTGCATCTGCATCTGCCTGGAAACTCTCGAAGGCCCTGGCAAATTCACCGTGTTCCTTGGCAAAAGCGACTGGATCGGCGCCCTCGCGCCAGCATTGTTCGGCCTGGCGTAATGATTTGGCGCCCGCCACCGGCCCGTCAATGTGGCCGTAACTGCCGCCGCCAGCGGTCAGGACCAGGTTGGAGTGGCCCAGGTTTTCGAAAAAGCCCGGCAGGCGCAAGGCGTTCATGCCGCCGGATACAATCGGTGTGGTGGGCCTCATGCCCTGCCATTCCTGGTGGAAGAAGGGGCCGTCCGCGCTGTCTCGCTCAATCATGTAGGCAATCACGCGGTCATCCATTTCACCTTCCATCTTGCCGTAGCCCATGGTGCCCACGTGGATGCCGGATGCGCCCTGGCATCTTGCCATTTTGGCCAGAACGAATGCGGTATAGCCACGCTGGGTCTGCGGGGACGTAACGGCTCCGTGGCCGGCCCGATGGTAGTGCAGGTACTGGTTCGGGAAATGGCGCCGGGCGGTCGTGATGGCGGCCGGTCCGGCGACGTATCCGTCGACCAGGAAAGCCACGTGATCGGCATTTTCAGCGAAAGCTTCCAGGATAAACTCGCCCCGGGCAATCATCTCCCGGTAGTCATCCGCAGTGATATTGGCAGAAAACAGTTTTGCTTCGCCGGTATCGTCCTGAGCCCTGCGCATCGCATCAGCAACCGCCGTAATGGTTTCCTTGAGGGGGGCGAACACCTGGTTGCCCTGGGGTTCGTCATTCTTGATGAAGTCACCACCCAGCCAGAAATCATAGGCCGCCCTGGCGAAGGGTTGCGGGCGCAGGCCCAGTTTGGGCTTGATGATGGTGCCGACAACGAAGCCGCCGTCCGCCACGGGTCTGCCGAGTACGCGCCACAGGTTTGAAATGTCTGTCGCCGGGCCGTCATAAAGCCTCAGATATTCCGGCGGGAACCAGAAGTCGTACATCTTGGCGTATTCCACGTCACCCATGCCTTGGTTGTTGCCGATGGTCAGGGTCAGGAACGAGGCGAGCATGGCGCGACCGTCGATCATGTTGCGGTCGAACAGGTCATTGGGGTAGGCGATCTTCATGATCTCCTTTTCCTCGTCAATTTCGTAGACGAGGGCGTCCACACCGCGGGTGAAGTCATCCGTGGTAGAAACCTGGACGTTGGTGCCGGTGGAAGACTCAGCGGCGAAATGCGCGGCCGTCTCCAGGTAACCGCCATAGCCGGCTTTGGGTTTCATGATGTAGGCAACCAGTACGTGGCGCCCTCCTGCGATCAGGTCCTCTTCACGAAGGTTCAGATTTGCGTATCGATTCGATTGGTCCATGGTTTGCTCTCCTGTAAATGTGTTTTGTGTGGCCTGGATGGGTTATCGGATGCCGCCGGCCCGCCGTTTGCGGTCCATCAGTTGCAGGATCATCGGTGTCAGGATGAGCTGCATGGCGATATCCGTCTTTCCGCCCGGAATGACGATGGAATTGGCTCGTGACATGAAACTGTCGTGGATCATTGAAATCAGGTAGGGGAAGTCAATGCCCTCGGGTTTGGCGAAACGAATGACGACCAGTGATTCATCCGGTGTGGGAATCCAACGGGCAATGAAGGAATTCGATGTGTCGACCGTCGGCACGCGCTGAAAATTAATGTCCGTTTGTGAAAACTGGGGGCAGATGTAGTCGATGTAATCCGGCATGCGGCGCAGGATGGTGTCCTTGATTGCCTCTCCTGAATAGCCGCGGTCCAGCTTGTCGCGGTGGATTTTCTGAATCCACTCCAGGTTGATGACAGGCACCACACCGATTTTGAGATCGCAATGCTGAGCCACGTTCACCTCGTCGGTGACAACCGCTCCGTGCAGACCTTCATAGAACAACAGCCCGGTGTCCTGGGGTATCTGCTCCCAGTCGGTGAAAGTCCCCGGCTGTGAGCCGTACTTCTCAGCCTCTTCATCGTCGTGTACGTAGTGGCGTGATTTGCCGCTGCCAGTCTCACCGAAGGACTTGAATACGCCTTCCAGTTCATTCAGCAGGTTCGCCTCCGGTCCAAAATGGCTGAAGTGGTCGTTGCCTTTCTTTCCTTCTTCTTCCATCACGCGTTTCATGTCCACTCGATCGTAACGATGGAAGGCGTCTCCCTCGATATAGGAGGCCATAATGCCTTCGCGTTCGAAAATGTGTTCGAAGGTGCGCTTGACCGAAGTGGTTCCCGCCCCTGATGATCCGGTAACCGAAATAATGGGGTGCTTGACTGACATGGTGTATTTCTCCTTTCCGGTTCAGGCCTTGAACAGGCCGCGGGTGCCAAACAGTTGGGAGCGCTGCTGGATGGGTTCCATATCCCGGTAGTACTGGTCGACCAGGGCCACCTCGTTGACTGAGCCGAAGATCATCGGAACACGCTGGTGAATATCACCCGGTTCGATCTCGAGAATCCTCTGGTGGCCGTCCGATGCCGCACCGCCTGCCTGTTCTGTCAGGAAGGCGATCGGGTTGCATTCGTAGGCCAGTCGCAATCTACCGCTTTGGTAACCGGGACGCCGGTCACCGGGATAAAGGAAAATTCCCCCGCGTGACAGGATGCGGTGGCATTCTGCGACCAGTGATGCGATCCAGCGCGTGTTGTAGTTTTTGTTGTGCGGTCCTTCCTCACCTTTCAGGCAGTCATCGACATAGGCGCGAACGTGGCCGTCCCAACGCCTGGAGTTGGATGAGTTGATGGCGAATTCGTGGGTGTCTTCGGCGATCTTCACGCCCGGCATAGTCAGGCAAAATTCGCCGGTGTCCGGATTGAGAGTGAAAATATGAGTGCCATCTCCCAGCGTCATGACCAGGGCAGTTTGGGGGCCGTAAATGACATAACCCGCAGCTACCTGCCGGTCACCTTTCTGCAGGAAACACTCGGCATCGGTGCCGCCGTTGCCACATTTCATTGGCATCACGGAAAAAATCGTTCCGACCGACACGTTGGTATCAATATTCGACGAGCCATCCAACGGGTCGATGGCTACGTACATGGGCGCACCTTTGTTAAGCTCGACAGGATCATCCAGCTCCTCCGAGGCCGCCCAGGCGACTGGCGCAGACCGTAGTTCCTCGATGATCAGGTCGTTGGCCCGGATATCGAGTTCTTTCTGGACATCTCCATCAACATTGCTGCCGTGCTCCGCGCCCAGGGCCCCCGCCAACGGACCCAGCGCGATTATCTCTGAGATGGCGCAGCAGGATTCGGCGATGATACGGGTTGTATCGGCAACTGCCTGGCGTTCCAGGTCATCTCCGGCCCATTCTTCAAGGTAATTGTTGAGTGTCTGGTGTTCAGTCATTTTGTAATCACTGGTGGTTAATAATCGGCCCGGCGGGCTAAAGTGAATACAAGTTTAGGCGGTGTACCGGCAGGAAGGTATATCCATCGGGAGGGGGGGGTAAGGTTATTTGGGTGGGGTAAAAACCACCCTTATGGGCAGGGTCAGGATTTCAGGTACATCGTGATCGCCTGGGCGCGGCTGTTTACACCCAGTTTCTGGAAGAGGTTCCGCACGTGGAATTTGACCGTGTTCAGTGACACGTCCATATCACGGGCGATTTGTTTGTTGGTGCGGCCAGTGGCCAGGCTTGACAATACTTCCAGTTCACGCCGGGTCAATGTGACCAGTGGGTTATCGTAAAGTGTCCGTACATCGATGAACGGGAACACCATGCGGCCTTCCGCCACGTCAGCGATGGTATCCAGCAGAACGGATGGTTGCTCACTCTTGGAAACAAACGCCGCCCCTCCATGGGCCATCACCTGCGTAGGCAGTGTGCTTTTTTCAAGGCCCGTGTAGACAACAATCCGCGGTGGATTCGACTGCGCATTGACACGATCAAGAATCAAGCGTCCGTCACAAGGGCCAAAAATCCAGCCGATGACTCCGACATCAATCTTTTCTTTCGCCAGGTTTTCAAGGAAGTCTTCACAACCCGAAGAAACGTGTACCAGCGTGAACCGCTTATCCTCAGACAGAATCTGCTTGAGCGCCGCCTGGATCAGCGGGCTCTTGTCCGCGACGCCGACACGGATGGCATCAACTGCTTGTGTGCTTTCCTGGGCCATTCAATATCCAGCTTCCGGTTGCCACAGTATACTCATTGCTAACCACGCTTCAGAATCCGTCCTTTTTGTCTCTCCCAATCGCGGTCTTTTTGTACTCTTCGCTTGTCGTGCTGTCTTTTTCCTGTTGCCAGCCCGATTTCCACCTTGACCTTGCCCCTAGACCAGTACATGGCGGTGGGGATCAGGGCTTTGCCCTTGCGTTCGACTGCCCCGAACAGCCGGTCCAACTCACGGCGGTGCAGCAGCAACTTGCGTGTGCGCGTCGGATCGGGTGTGATGTGGGTGGATACTGTTGGCAGGGGATTGATCAGGCAACCGAACAGGAAGGCTTCATTGTCCTTGAGCAACACATAGCTGTCCGCGAACTGTATTCGTCCTTCCCGCAGCGCTTTGACCTCCCAGCCCTCCAGCGCGATTCCAGCCTCGAAACGTTCTTCAATGTGGTATTCGAAGCGTGCCCGCTTGTTGAGCGCGATGGTTCTCTTACCCTTGTTTTTTGAGTCATTCATATTTTTTGACCGGGGCACGATCCGGCGCCTCCGCCTTGACTGTTATTCTACTTTCTATACTATCGCGCATGCTATGCTTGCGACGCTTTGCGTGACACCCCTCATTGGACTCAAATGGAAATCAAACGAACAGCCCTGGTCCTGCATTCTGCGATGGATATGTTCCACGTGGTCCAGGACGTGCCATCCTACCCCGAATTTCTCTCATGGTGCCTTGGGGCAACTGTGCATGAAGAAACCGCTGAATACCAGTTGGCGAGCCTGGAAGTTAAAGTGGGTGGCATGGTGACGTCTTTTACAACCCGGAACCGCTTTGTTCCCGGTGAGTTGCTGACACTTGCCCTGGTCGATGGGCCGTTCAGCCATCTGACCGGTGAATGGCGGTTCAAGGCGCTGGGTACCGACGGCAGCAAGGTGACGCTGAGCATGAACTTTGATTTTTCCAGTTCGGTCATTTCTTCCGCATTTCGCCGTGGGTTTGCCCATATTGCGGACAAGTTGGTTAATGACTTTGGTAAACGCGCTGATGCAATCTATGGACTCTGAAAATTCCCACTCCGTGATTCATATCGAAGTTGCCTATGCCACACCGGACAAGCAGGTGTTACTGGGCCTGTCAGTCCCGGCAGGTACTACCGTTGCTGAAGGTATTGAACAGTCCGCCATCCGGGATGAATTTCCGGAGCTGAAGATGGACATCGATATCGTGGGGATTTTTAGCCGTAAAGTGCCAGTGGATCACGTGTTGAGGGAAGGCGATCGCATCGAAATTTACCGCCCCCTGATTGCGGATCCCAAGGAAGTGCGCAGGCATCGAGCGTTAAAAGAATAAATTATGGATCAGCCATCGATATCCGGCCCCAACTGGCCATCATCAGGCGTTTGATCCAGTAGTTCCATGTCTTTTTGGTACTCGCGTTCTTCCGAGCTGCGTTCCTCGATAGCTTTGATATCCGGGTCTGTTGAAAGCGCGTCTTCTGCGGCGGATTCTATGGATGCTGCATGTGGATCAGTTTGTGAGTCGGCTTGCGGATCAGCTTGCGATTCACCTACCGGCTTTTTAGTGAAAGTAGCTATTTCATTCGCATCACCCGGCGTTTCATCGATGGTGGCCCGGAAGGGGTCATCCCGGCCGATGATGTCAGTCAGAAGATCATTTTCGAACCGGAGTGTCACGGTACGCTTTACCATGTCACTGCCGCGGCGGCTGAAGGTTTGGACATAATCCCAGCGGTCCTGATTGAATGGATCCATTACCGATGGCGTACCCAGCACGAAAAGAACCTGTCGCTTGTTCATGCCCTCGTACAGTTCATCGAGATCCTCCTGCTCGATGGCGCTCCCCTGCTGGATGTTCTGCTTGTAAATCAGTCCACAGCCGTTGCAGACCAGCAAGGCAAAAACAGTGCAAAATAGAAGACGAATTATCATTCCAGTCATAACACATTCAAAATATTCATAATTAGTTAATTATTTGTCCGCCTTCGTGGAATATGTGGGCCAGACCGGGCTTTTCGTTAGTACGGAGAGCGTGAATGATACAATAACCCGGCCTGCAATTGTCATCGGAATGACGAGAAATACAAGGCAGATACATTTTACCAATGGCCGTGACCCAAAAATAAGCGAGAGACCAACGTGGAACCTAAAAACCTCAGGAATGCCGGACTGAAAGTTACCCATCCGCGTAAACGGATTCTGGAAATCCTGGAAAACCAGCACAACAAGCATCTTACTGCCGATGATATTTACCGCAACCTGGTGGAAGCCAACGAAGACATCGGCCTTGCCACGGTATACCGCGTGCTCAACCAGTTCGAGTCCGCCGGCCTGGTTGAAAAACACAATTTTGAAAGCGGCCAGGCGTATTACGAACTGGATTCAGGTGAACACCACGATCACATGGTCTGCGTGGAAACCGGCAAAGTCATTGAATTCGTCAGCGCGGAAATCGAAGCTGCCCAGAAAAAAATAGCCGAATCACACGGCTACGAAATCGAAGACCACAGCCTGGTCATCTACGTCCGCCCCAAGAAAACGTAGGACCCTGTCAAATTGGTAAGTGCCCGCAACCGGGACCTTACAATTCAGTGGCGGGTGGCCGCGGTAGCGAGGAGTTCCGTGGCGTGAGCGCGGCTTTGTTCTGACAGGCGGCCGCCGAGCATGCGGGCGATTTCGTCGATGCGTTCTTTTTCGGCCAGCAGGACGGTATCCACCTGGGTTTCCTGGTCTTCCGAAGTTTTATGCACCTGGAACTGTTGGTCAGCGCAGACGGCAACCTGTACCAGGTGAGTGACACAAAGGGCCTGGCCGTCGACGGACAGACTTCTCAGAAGGGCGCCAACAGCATTCGCGGTATCGCCGCCAATACCGGCATCGACTTCGTCAAAGACCTGTGTCTGTGCCAGGTCGCCGGTTCTGGATGCAACCTTGATGGCAAGGCTGATGCGGGACAGTTCACCGCCGGAGGCGACTTTGCGTAATGGGCCCGGCGGTATGCCCGGATTGGCGCTGACCCGAAGTTCGAGGTGATTATTTCCACGTGGCGTTGGCGCCGCATCAGCATCGAATTGGACTTCAAATTCGAAACACCCGCCCTCCATGCCGAGTTCCTGCATGAGGTCGCTGACTGCATTCGAAAGAAAAGCCGCCCTTGAAATGCGGGACTGGTTCAGATCCAGGGACGCTTTGCGAAAGTCTTGCAAGGCTTTATCCAGCCTGGGTTCAATATCAGCCAGGCGCTGATCGATGCTGCTGGCGCGCTGCAGTCGCTGATTCAGATTTTGCTGGACCTCAGCCAATTGTTCAGGGTCAACCCGGTGCTTTCGGGCCAGGTCGTACTGGGCGCGCAATTTTTGCTCAACATCAACCAGACGCTCTGGGCTGAGGTCCATCCGGGACATCGCAGCCTGGAGACTGCCGCGTGCCTCTTCACAATTGATTGCGGCCTCGCTGAGAAGTTGCACCGATTCATTGATGTCCGGGTCGAGTGAGGCGTATTCCTGCAAGCGACCGATTGCCGTGTGAAGAACGTCCCCGATACCGGTCTGTTCCGTTGTCAGCCCGGCCTGAGCCAGCTGCAATGCCGCTATGATCTCACTTCCTTGGGCCAGGCGGCGGTGTTCTGTTTCCAGCACCTGGAATTCGCCGGGTGAGAGCAGGGCGCCCTCGAGTTCCCGGACCTGGTACTGTAGCAGTTCCACGTCTCCCGCATCCAATGGTGATTCGCCAAGCAGTGTTTGTTTCTCCTGTTCCAGTCGGCTCCATGCCTGGTACCTGGAGTTGACTGCCTCGAGTTCCCGGTCATGTGTGCCGCAGCCATCGAGAAGACGAAATTGCTCTTCGCTGCGCACCAGTCGAATATGCTCATTCTGACCGTGGATATCGATCAAGAAATCACCCAGTTCTGCCAACTGCTGCAAGGTTACCGAGCTGCCGTTGATCCATGCCCTGGAGCGGCCGTTGTCGCTGATCAAGCGGCGCAGCAGGCAGCTCGTTTCGATATCGAGTTCTGCATTCCGCAGCCAGGCCAGGGCCCGGCACCCCTCCTCCAGTTCAAATTCAGCAGTCAGCTCGGCTTTAGTGGCGCCAACACGGATCGCCGCGGTTTCCGCCCGGTTACCCTTGAGCAGACCCAGGGCGTCAATCAGGATGGATTTTCCAGCACCTGTTTCACCGGTGATTGCGGTGAAACCGCCACTGAATTCCAGATCCAGCGCTTCAACAATGGCAAAATTACGAATTTGGAGAAAACTGAGCATCTGTCCGGTCTTAAAAAATGACTGTTAAGGCTAACACTCTACCAAGGAGATCATAAACGGTACAACGACACTGTGATTGAAGGAAATCCGCTTGAATCAACACGACGCAACCCCATATTTTGGCCAGATTCAATCATTACATCAATAAAGGTAGTAAAACTGTCTTTGAAATATGGAGTTTGAAACCGTGGCAGACAACAAGCAAAACCCGTTTGAACAGGCGGTGGAAATAGAGGTAGAACAGGCGACCGGCCCGGGTACTGGCGACGAATTTGTCGAAACCCCGGTGGAAGAGGTCGTAGAGGATGAGCTGCTGCAGATGGAAAAAGCGCTGATCAAAGCCGAAGAGGAGTTGGTCACGCACCGCGATGCCATGCTAAGAATGCAGGCAGAGATGGATAACCTTCGCAAACGCCTGATCCGCGACCTGGAAAAGTCCCGCAAGTTCGCATTGGAACGGATCATGAAAGATATTCTCCAGGTGCGCGACAGTCTGGAACTCGGTCTGGAAACTGACAGTGGGTCAGCCACGGCAGAGCAATTGCGCGAAGGTCAGGCGCTGACGTTCAAGATGCTCAATAAAGTATTGCAGGACCACGATATGGAGCTGATTGACCCGGTCGGAGAAGCATTCAATCCGGAATTTCACCAGGCCATGACGGTATTGCCGTCGGAAGAATTCGAGGACAACAGCGTGATGGAGGTGCTGCAAAAAGGATTCAAATTGCACGACCGCCTGATCCGGCCGGCCATGGTGGTGGTATCGCGCAAACCCTGATGCGGGAGGCCTGTTTCCTTGTATCGTAATTGAAAAACGCCTGAACACCCCCATTTCAGGTTCATCGGAATTTAATTCATTTATACATAATTTATTTGGGAGATTTTATACATGGGTAAGATTATTGGTATTGACCTGGGCACCACGAATTCCTGCGTTGCAGTGATGGAAGGTGGTCAGCCCAAAGTGATCGAAAATGCCGAAGGCGATCGCACCACACCCTCCATTGTCGCTTTTACCAAGGATGATGAGGTGCTGGTGGGTCAGCCGGCCAAACGCCAGGCGGTAACCAACCCCACGAACACGCTGTTCGCTGTCAAGCGGTTGATCGGACGCAAGTTCAGTGAAGAGGTCGTTCAAAAGGACCGTGGCCTGGTTCCATACAACATCGTGAAAGCTGAAAACGGTGATGCCTGGGTTGAAGCCGACGGCAACAAGATGGCTCCGCCGGAAGTATCTGCGCGCGTGCTGATGAAGATGAAAAAAACGGCTGAGGATTACCTGGGTGAGGAAGTCACCGAGGCAGTCATCACCGTACCGGCATACTTCAATGATTCGCAACGCCAGGCAACCAAGGATGCCGGCCGGATCGCGGGCCTGACGGTCAAGCGCATCATTAATGAACCGACCGCCGCAGCGCTGGCCTATGGTATGGACAAGAAAGCCGGTGACAGCGTGATAGCAGTTTATGACCTGGGCGGCGGCACATTTGATATTTCCATCATCGAGATTGCGAACGTTGACGGTGAGTTCCAGTTTGAAGTGCTGGCGACCAATGGTGACACTTTCCTCGGTGGCGAAGATTTTGACAAACGGGTTATGGATTACCTGGTTGAGGTATTTAAGAAAGAACAAGGCTTCGACCTGCGCAATGATCCACTGGCGTTGCAGCGCCTGAAGGAAGCCGCAGAGCGCGCCAAAATCGAATTGAGCACCAGCGAACAGACCGAAGTAAATCTGCCCTATATCACAGCGGACGCCAGTGGGCCGAAGCACCTGAACATCAGGCTGACGCGCGCCAAGCTGGAAGCGCTGGTTGAAGACCTGGTGTCTCGCACGATTGGCCCCTGCCGCATCGCGCTTGATGATGCAGGCCTTAAAGTCACTGATATTCATGACGTGATCCTGGTCGGCGGACAGACCCGCATGCCCAAGGTGCAGGAGGCCGTCGCCGAGTTCTTTGACCGTGAACCCCGTAAGGATGTGAATCCGGACGAGGCAGTGGCCGTTGGCGCTGCCATCCAGGCTGGCGTGCTGGCCGGCGACGTGAAAGACGTTTTGTTGCTGGATGTCACACCCCTGTCCCTGGGTATTGAAACCCTGGGCGGCGTAATGACCAAGCTGATTGAGAAGAACACCACGATCCCCACCAAGGCATCGCAGGTTTTCTCAACTGCGGAAGACAACCAGGCTGCCGTCACGGTGCACGTGCTGCAGGGTGAACGCGAAATGGCTTCAGCCAACAAGTCCCTGGCTCGTTTTGACCTTTCCGGCATTGCGCCGGCCATGCGTGGTGTACCCCAGGTCGAAGTGTCATTCGATATCGATGCCAACGGCATCATGCACGTCAGCGCGATCGACAAGGCAACCGGCAAGGAGCAGAAGGTCGAAATCAAGGCGGGTTCCGGCCTGTCCGATGATGAGATTAACCGCATGGTGCAGGATGCCGAGACTCACGCGGAGGAAGACCGTAAGTTCCACGAGTTGGTCACGGCGCGCAACAATGCTGATGCCATGGTCCATGCCACGCACAGCAGTCTGAAAGAAATGGGTGACAAGCTCAGTGAAGATGATCGCAAGCCGATCGAAAGCGCCGTCGAAGTTGTCGAGGAAGCCATTAAGAGCGACGACAAGGACGCCATTGAGGCCGCCGTCGCCAAGTTGACAGAGGCCGCACAGGTAATCTATCAGCAAGCTGCCGAACAGGCGCAGGCTGAAGGTGGAGCCGAAGCCGAAGCCGAAGCATCCTCCGGTGATGACAATGTCGTCGACGCCGAGTTCGAAGAAGTGAACGAAGATGTGGACGAAGAAAAGAAAGACGACTGATCATTATTCGAATTGTGCACCAAAGACCCCGGCTGATGCCGGGGTTTTTTTGTGTGCTCCTACACTCTTGAATTAACGCCTGTTAAACCTCAAATCTGGTGCAGCACGCATGGAAACCTGGCATGGCCAAACGCGATTACTACGAAACTCTCGGTGTACAGAAGTCGGCGACGGACGATGAGCTGAAAAAGGCTTATCGCCGCCTGGCGATGAAGCATCACCCGGACCGCAATCCGGATGATGAAACTTCACATGAGAAATTCAAGGAGGCCAAGGAGGCCTACGAAATTCTCACGGATCCCGGCAAACGGTCAGCTTACGATCGGTTCGGTCATGCCGGAGTTGACTCTACAGCCCGTGGACCGGGAGGTCCCGGTGGATTCCAGGGGGATGTAGGCGATATTTTCGGTGATATTTTCGGTGATATTTTCGGTGGTGGCCGCAGGAGTGGTCAGCAGCGCCAGCGGGGCGCTGATTTACGCTTTTCGCTGGATCTTGACCTGGAAGATGCTGTTAGGGGCTTGACGAGGGAGATCAAGGTGCCCACCCTGGGCAAGTGCAAAACCTGTGACGGCAGCGGCGCCAAAGATGGCAAGAAAGAAACCTGCAGCACCTGTGGCGGCGTCGGCCAGGTGCGAATGCAACAGGGTATTTTCTCGGTTCAGCAGACCTGTCCGGCATGCCGTGGCGCAGGGCAGCGGATCAGCAATCCCTGTCCCGCTTGTCATGGCCAGGGCCGGGTACGCGAAACCCGCACACTTTCGGTGAAAATTCCCGCCGGAGTCGATAGCGGAGACCGGATTCGCCTGGCGCATGAGGGTGAAGCGGGTATGGCGGGTTCCGCTGCCGGCGACCTGTATGTAGAAGTTCGCGTCAAGCCGCACGGGATCTTCGAACGCGATGGTGATGAACTGTACTGTGAAGTTCCGATTGTATTCACCCTTGCCGCGATGGGCGGTGAATTGGAAATTCCTACCCTGAACGGCCAGGTCAAGCTCAAGATTCCCCAGGAAACACAGACTGGCCGCATGTTCCGCCTGAAAGGCAAGGGTGTAAAGTCCGTTCGCAGTCACCGCACTGGCGACCTGATGTGCCGCGTTGTGGTCGAAACGCCAGTCAAACTGACACGCGAGCAGAGAGATTTGCTGAAACAGTTCGAGCAGTCTTATACAAACGACAATACGGTTCACAATCCGCGGGCTCAGTCCTGGCTTAAAGGTGTCCGCGAATTCTTTGACCGTATGACGTCATGATTAGCCTGCTTGGGATTAGTCATCCAGGGAGGTTTTAATGTTACATGTAACAATCCACGGTTCGGGTCGGATGGCAAAAGCAATCTCAATTGCTGCAGCCTCACAGGACGAGGTGTTCATCACGGCGACTGTCGCACCCGAGGCTCCGGACTGGGAAAGTCACAACCCGCATTTCTTTTCACTCGACGAACTACCGGCCCTGCCAGCCCTGTTGATTGATTTCACGCTGCCGGCGGGGACCGGCAAGGCTGCCGAATGGTGTGCAGAAAACGACGTTGCACTGCTGAGCGGCGTCACTGCTCTGCCGGCAGACGTAAAAGCAGCTTTATTGACTGCAGCCGAACGGGTGCCGGTCCTCTGGTCTCCCAACCTGAGCCTGGGTATCAACCTGCTGGCTGAACTGGCAAAGCAGGCGGCCGCCGTACTTGACCCGCAAACACGGGTCGAAATCGAGGATATCCATCACCAGTGGAAAAAAGACGCTCCCTCGGGCACAGCCCTGATGCTGGGCGATACAATTTCTGCCCAACGAGGTGGTGCAGGCGGTGAGATTGATTACTCATCCATTCGGGAGGGTGAGATCATCGGGGAGCACAAGATTACTTTCCATATGTCGGGTGAAGAATTCGACCTGGTGCACCGTGCGCACGACCGCCGCATATACGCGCTGGGTGCGCTGGCGGCTGGGAAATGGCTAGTCGGACAGCCTGCCGGCCTGTACTCGGCATCGGACTGGCTTGCGAGTCTTAATAGCTGACAGCCTGGGGTCAGGTTTTGCGAACCTGACCCCAGCTTTACTGTTAGACATGGCGGGCGCGCTTCGATAAAATCTGAGCGCTTAGAACATGAACAACTGAATTTCTAAGCGGGAATGGCTTTTTGGGCTTTCCCGTTTTGCGTATCTGGAGAGATATTTTGACTGATCAGGCAGTGCTGGCTTTGGAAGACGGCAGTATTTTTCACGGCCGGAGTATCGGCGCCAGTGGCGAAGCGACCGGTGAAGTGGTTTTCAATACGGCCATGACTGGATATCAGGAAATTCTGACCGATCCATCCTATGCACGCCAACTGGTCACGCTTACTTATCCACATATCGGCAATACCGGCTGCAATCCTGAGGACGAGGAGTCCGATCGAACCATGGCGGCCGGACTGATCGTGCGCGATTGCCCGGACCTGCATAGCAACTGGCGTGCCACGGAAAGCCTGCCTGACTACCTCCGCAGGAATGGGCTCGTTGCCATTGACGGCATCGATACACGCCGGTTGACGCGCATCCTGCGTGAAAAAGGAGCCCAGGGCGGTGCAATCGTTGCAGGTGCTGATGTCACAGCCGATACGGACGGAGATGAACAGGCATTGAAACTGGCACGCTCTTTCCCGGGCATGAAAGGAATGGACCTGGCGCGCGAAGTCACCACCGCAGAAAGTTACGAATGGTCTGAGGGTAGCTGGGACCTGGATAAAGTGGCCTGGAATAAAGAGGCGCCCAGGCGGCATATAGTCGCCTACGACTTTGGCGTGAAACACAACATCCTCCGCATGCTGGCAGACCGGGGGTGCCGCATTACCGTCGTTCCGGCAACAACATCAGCGAAAAAGGTGATGGCCCTGCAACCGGATGGTGTCTTCCTGTCAAACGGTCCCGGTGACCCTGAACCCTGTGAATATGCAATCAGGTCGATTCGCGAACTGATTAGCAGAAAGGTGCCGCTGTTCGGCATTTGTCTCGGCCACCAGTTGCTGGGCCTGGCTGCCGGCGCGAAATCCATGAAAATGAAATTCGGCCACCACGGGGCCAACCACCCCGTACAGGACCTGGCAAGTGGCAAGGTCATGATCACTAGCCAGAATCATGGTTTCGCAATCGATGAAAGCAGCTTGCCGGAAAACGTGAATCTTACGCACCGGTCCTTATTTGACGACTCCCTCCAGGGCATCCAATTGACCAACGCACCGGCCTTCGGTTTCCAGGGACACCCCGAAGCCAGCCCCGGCCCCCACGACATCTCCGGCCTCTTCGACCGTTTCATCCGTTCCATAGATTCCGCCAAATCCACGGATAACGTCACCGTGTTACGCGAGGCCTGAACGCGGGAAAAAAATCATATGCCAAAAAGAACAGACATTAGTAGCGTATTGATCATCGGCGCGGGGCCGATTGTGATTGGTCAGGCTTGCGAGTTTGATTACTCGGGGGCCCAGGCCTGCAAAGCGCTGCGGGAGGAGGGTTACCGGGTCATCCTGGTGAATTCGAATCCGGCTACGATCATGACGGATCCGGAGACGGCGGATGCGATATACATCGAGCCCATTGAATGGCGGATCGTGACGCAAATCATTGCGAATGAAAGGCCGGATGTATTGCTGCCCACCATGGGCGGGCAGACTGCGCTGAACTGCGCCCTGGACCTGGTGCGTGAAGGCGTACTGGAGAAATATGGGGTTGAAATGATTGGTGCTTCGCGTGAAGCGATCGATATGGCAGAGGACCGTGAGCAGTTCCGTGAGGCCATGCTGGATATCGGCATGGAAGTGCCCGGGGCCGCTATCGCCCACAGCATGGAAGAAGCGCTGCAACAGCAGGTCTCCATCGGATTCCCCACCATTATCCGGCCCTCCTTCACCATGGGCGGTTCTGGCGGTGGTATAGCCTACAACCGCGAGGAATTCGAGGAAATCGTCAGCCGTGGCCTGGAATTGTCACCAACTTCCGAGGTCCTGTTGGAAGAATCCGTACTGGGCTGGAAAGAATTCGAGATGGAGGTTGTGCGTGACCACAAGGACAACTGCATCATCATCTGTTCAATTGAGAATCTTGATCCGATGGGCATACACACCGGTGATTCCATTACCGTGGCCCCGGCCCAGACTCTGACGGACAAGGAATACCAGCGCCTGCGGGTAGCTTCTATCGCCATTCTGCGCAAAATCGGTGTGGATACTGGTGGATCCAATGTGCAGTTTGGTATTAACCCCGAAGATGGGCGTATCGTGGTCATCGAAATGAACCCCCGGGTGTCGCGTTCATCGGCCCTCGCTTCCAAGGCCACAGGTTTTCCCATCGCCAAGGTGGCTGCCAAACTGGCGGTAGGTTTCACGCTGGATGAATTACGCAACGAGATTACAGGGGGCGCGACACCAGCTTCCTTCGAGCCTTCCATTGATTATGTCGTTACCAAGATCCCCCGTTTTGCTTTTGAGAAATTTCCCGCTGCCGATGCCTCGCTGACTACCCAGATGAAGTCGGTGGGTGAAGCCATGTCCATTGGCCGGACTTTTCAGGAATCAATGCAAAAAGCATTGCGCAGCCTGGAAACCGGGCGCGATGGTTTCAATGAAACCCTGGAGGGGGATGAGTCGGAAATCCGCAAGGCCAACCTGCAACGCGAACTGCGTGAAGCAGGGGCTGAACGCATCCTCTACGTGGCTGATGCATTTCGTGAAGGCAACAGTCTTGATGACATACACGAGATGACAAAAATCGATCCCTGGTTCCTGGCCCAGATAGAAGACCTGGTGCACAGCGAAGACAATATTCGCGGTTGCACGCTGGAAACTTTGCAAAAAGAACAGTTGTGGAGGTTGAAACGCAAGGGATTCTCGGACAGCAGGATTGCGAATCTGGTGAATGAGCCCGAATCACGCGTCAGGGAGCATCGTTATGCGCTGGGAATCCGCCCGGTTTACAAACGAGTAGACACCTGTGCGGCGGAATTTGCGACATCTACGGCCTATCTGTACTCCACTTACGAGGAAGAATGCGAAGCAGAGCCCACTGAGCGCAAAAAAATCATGGTGTTGGGCGGTGGCCCAAACCGGATCGGGCAGGGGATCGAATTCGATTATTGCTGTGTGCACGCAGCGCTGGCACTGCGCGAAGACGGTTATGAGACCATCATGGTTAATTGCAATCCCGAAACCGTTTCCACCGACTATGATACCTCCGACCGGCTCTATTTCGAGCCGCTGACGCTGGAAGATGTGCTGGAAATCGTACACAAGGAATCTCCCACCGGCGTCATCGTGCAGTTTGGCGGACAGACGCCACTAAAACTGGCGCGGCACCTCGAAGCGGCCAATGTTCCGATTATTGGCACCACGCCGGATTCCATAGACCTTGCGGAAGACCGGGAGCGGTTCCAGCAGTTAATCGAACGCATCGGCCTGAAGCAGCCCCCGAACCGGACCGCGACCAGCGTGAAAGAGGCCGTGGGTCTGGCGGAAGAGATCGGTTATCCATTGGTGGTGCGCCCATCGTATGTACTGGGTGGCCGCGCAATGGATATTGTTCATGCCGAGGACGAGTTGCGGCGTTACATGCGCGATGCGGTACAGGTCTCATACGACTCACCGGTCCTTCTCGACCGCTTCCTGGATCACGCCAGGGAGGTTGATGTGGATGCCATTTGCGACGGTGAAGATGTGCTTATTGGCGGCATGATGGAGCATATCGAACAAGCCGGCGTGCATTCGGGCGATTCCGCGTGCTCCATTCCCCCGTATTCCCTGTCCAGCGAGATTCAGGCCGAGATGCGTGAGCAGATGCGCCTGATGGCGCTGGAGTTAGGCGTGGTAGGTCTGATGAACACGCAGTTTGCCGTGCGCAGGGATGAGGTTTTCGTGCTCGAAGTCAATCCCCGGGCTTCCCGTACGGTACCTTTTGTGTCGAAGGCGACCTCGGTACCCCTGGCAGGGATTGCGGCCAAGGTAATGGCGGGCAAAACACTTAAAGAACAAGGATATACAAAAGAAATAATACCTAATTTCTATTCTATCAAAGAAGCGGTCTTTCCGTTTATCAAGTTCCCCGGCGTTGACCCGATCCTGGGTCCGGAAATGCGCTCCACGGGTGAAGTTATGGGAATTGGCTGGAGCTTCGGCGGCGCACGGGCCAAGTCCATGAAAGCCGCCGGTTACGGATTGCCAAGCCCCGGAAAGGCATTCTTGAGCGTCCGGGATGCTGACAAGGAGGTTCTGACCCCAATTGCCAGGGAACTGATTGGCCGCGGCTACCAGTTGGTTGCTACAAGTGGTACGGCCAGGTTCCTGAATAACCATTCCATAGATTGTGAATCGATCAACAAGGTGATGGAAGGCCGACCGCACGTGGTTGACCTGATCAAAAATGATGAAATAAACTTCATCGTCAATACCACCGAAGGGGCCCAGGCAATTTCAGACTCGTTCTCTATCCGCCGGGAGGCTTTACAACGTAAAATAAGCTATACGACAACTATCGCCGGTGGCAGGGCCACCCTTCGTGCACTCGACCACGAAGAAGATTACACGGTACACAGCCTTCAGCAACTCCACAAGGGGTTGGAGGCTTGACAGTTTTTCAGGATTTAACATGACAAGACATCCATTGACGAAAGAGGGCGCAGAGCGATTGCGTGAAGAGTTGGCCCGGCTGAAAAAGGTCGACAGGCCGGAAATCATTGCAGCGATTGCCGAGGCACGCGCTCACGGCGATCTGAAAGAAAACGCCGAATATCATGCCGCCCGGGAGCAGCAGGGATTTACCGAGGGAAGAATTCAGCACCTGACGGCGACGCTTTCCGGTGCCCACGTGATTGATGTTGCCACACTGAACGCAGGCCCCAGGGTTGTTTTTGGCGCCACTGTAACCTTATCGGACGAGGAAGCTGCCGGGGAGATCACCTACCAGATCGTTGGTGATCTGGAAGCAGATATCAAGCACAACCGCATTGCGGTGAGTTCACCGATCGCCCGGGCTTTGATTGGCCAGGAAGAAGGTGATGTAGTTGTTGTGCGTGCGCCGGCCGGCGATCGTGAATACGAAATTGTAAGTGTTGAATACATTTGACGAACCCCAGACCCATAAAAACCATCACGGTACTTGCCCAGGGATTGCAGCCCCTGGCGTGCGCCGCGGATGATAAAAGGCGATACCCGGCACTGGAAACACTGCTTTCCCGGGGAAGCCACTTCCGGTCGGAGAGTAAAAGTCCTGATCATTTCAGGTTCAAACTATTTGGAATAGAGCCGGAAGGCGAATTGCCGATCGCGTCCCTGACCCGGGCTGCCGACCAGGGGGAGAAGCCCGGACAAAATCAATACTGGCTCAGGCTGGATCCGGTAACGTTGTGGGCTGATATGGCCAGAGTGATCATGACCAGCCACGGCTTTGCCGACCTGGATGAATTTGAGCGGGATGAAGTTGAAAACGTGGTGCGCGGAGTTCTGCGTGAAGAAGGCATAGTCCTGCATTCAGACCACCCGGAGCGCTGGTGCATCGCCCTGGGTGAGCCGCTGGAATTCGGCTTTGCGCCTCTGGAGGATGCGCTGGGTATGGACATGGCAGCGGTCTTACCGGAACAGCCGGAGTCTCTTCATTGGCGCCGCATCATGAATGAAATCCAGATCGCGTTGCACGCAAGCTCCGTAAACGTGCGCCGCCGGCAAAATGGCCAGCAGCCCATCAATTCTGTCTGGTTCTGGGGTGGGGGATTCATCCCGAATATTGGCAAACAAGGAGTTTTCGACACGGTCTATTCCGATAATCCGGTAACCCGTGGCCTGGCTATTATCAGTGATAACCGGCTCAGGAAGCAGACCGAAGCTGAGGAAGTAAAATTCAGCCATGATGGCCAATCCGTACTAGTGGATTGGTCCTTGAGGTCCCATGATTCGAAGCAGGAATTAGACCGCCTTGAACTTTTTATGGAGCGATTACTGGGCAAGGTGCGGGGCGGATCGATAGAACTTGTGTTGTATTGTGGAAAAAGCGAGGGATGGCGTTACGGACGCAGTTCCGGCAGGAGATTCTGGCGCTTCCGCCGCCCGCTGTGTAAAAATTGTTTTTCCAGTTTGCCTGCATGACCCGGCAAGCCGCCATCCGCCAGCGCCAGGTTTATATTGATAAGAGCTCAATCGGCGAAAACCACGTCGATGATAATCACGTAAGTGAAAACCATGCCGATGAAAACCGGCTGGGTGATGAGATACACCCGGTACTCCGGCGCATCCTGCTGGCGCGTGGAATCACGCGACCGGAAGAACTGGCTCTCGATCTTCGCAGCATGCTTCCACCCGGGGGCTTGTCCGGGATAGACGCAGCGGCTGAGTTAGTGGCCAATGCCGTTATGCAAGGCAAGCGTATTCTCGTTGTTGGTGATTTCGATGCAGATGGCGCAACCGGAACAGCGGTGGCCATTCTTTCCCTCCGGGCGATGGCTTGTGAGCAGCTTGATTTTCGCGTCCCGAACCGTTTTGAATTCGGCTACGGCCTGAGCGTTCCGCTGGTGGATACGCTGGGCGACAATCCCCCGGAATTGCTGATTACCGTGGATTCCGGAATCTCTTGCAATGACGGTGTAGCCAGAGCGCGTGAACTGGGCTGCCAGGTAATTGTGACCGATCATCACCTGCCGGGAGAGTGCATCCCGGTAGCTGACGCCATCGTGAACCCTAATTGCGAGGGGGATGTTTTCCCCAGCAAGGCCATGGCGGGTGTTGGTGTGATTTTTTACCTGATGACGGTCGTGCGCAGCGTGTTACGGGAAAAGGGCTGGTTCTCCGGGCGGCGTAAAGAACCCAATCTCGCCCAGTTCCTCGACCTGGTTGCGCTGGGGACCGTGGCCGACCTGGTTCCACTGGATCACAATAACCGTGTGCTGGTCCGCCAGGGACTGGAACGCATCCGACGCGGACTGGCCCGGCCCGGTCTGATGGCCTTGCTGCGCCTGGGAAAACGGGATTACCGCTTTGCAAATGCAGCGGATCTTGGCTTCGCAGTCGGACCGCGGTTGAATGCGGCGGGACGTCTTGAGGATATGGCAACAGGTATCCGTTGCCTGCTCAGTGGTGATTCGAACGACGCCATGCGAATGGCCGTCCAGCTCGATGAGCTGAACCAGCAGCGCAAAGGCATGCAGAAAAGGATGCAGGCAGAAGCCATGCAGCAGCTGGGTTCGTTGCTGGATTCACTCAGGCAGCAGGCCTTGCCCCAGGCGCTGTGCCTGTTCGATAAGTCATGGCACCAGGGGATCGTTGGGCTGGTGGCTTCCCGGGTAAAGGACGCGGTTCACCGGCCGGTGATAGCCTTTGCGCCTGAAGCCGAAGGCGCTTCGTTGCTGAAGGGGTCAGCCCGATCGGTCAAGGGACTGCATATCCGGGATGTGCTGGCCTGGGTTGATTCCCAAAACCCCGGATTGATGCAGGCATTTGGTGGTCATGCCATGGCCGCTGGTCTCACGCTGGAGGCGGAACACCTGGAAGAGTTCAAACAGTCGCTTGGCCTCGCGGTGGATGCCATTCTGGGTGGGGCCAGCCTGACCGCCGAAATTCTGACCGACGGAGAACTGCCGGCGACGGATATTTCGCTGGACATGGCGAAATTACTTGAAAACCTGGGCCCCTGGGGTCAGCGGTTTGCAGAGCCGGTGTTCGATGGCCGTTTCGAAGTAATAGATCACCGCGTAGTTGGTGGATCTCATCTCAAAATGATCGTCAGGCCCATTGGCGGCAGTGAAGAAGTAGATGCCATTGCGTTTAATCGGATGCCGGAAGACCTGCCCGAAAGTGGCCCCATGCGTTTGCTGTATCGCCTGGACATCAACCGCTGGCGGGGTAGGGAAGAGTGCCAGTTAATGGTCGATCATATTGTTTTATAAGGAGGTTGAAATGAAATCTTTATTACTCAAATCATTTTCTTTTTTCCTGTTTTTGGGCCTGTCTTTTGGCGCATTTTCGGATGGGACAACTCCAACCATACGGGTGGACTATTACCACAGCGGCAATGCCGATATGGAGATGTTCAGCCTGCATCAGGTGGTGATTGAACCGCTGCCCTGGCCGGGCAACCCCAACAAGGCGCTCGACACCACTCAGCGCGGTTACTTCATGTACCAGGTGGAAGACCCCGAGAGCGGAGAGATGCTCTACTCACGTGGGTTCTCCTCAATTTTCCAGGAATGGCAGTCCACCGGCGAAGCCCAGCAGATGAACCGCAGTTTTCACGAATCTGTGCGCTTTCCAAAACCGGATAAACCCGTTCTCCTGCGCATTTTCAAGCGCAATGAAGCGCAGGGATTTGACAGCATCTGGACGGCTGAAATTGATCCGGATGACATGCTGGTAGTCCGCGCCCATGCTCCCGCACCAGCCGCAGTGTTGAAATTGCAAGTCAGTGGCGTGCCCTCCAGTAAGGTTGACCTGGTGATCCTCGGTGACGGTTACACTGCCAGGGAAACAGAAAAGTTTGCGGCGGATGCCCAGCGACTGACCAAAGCATTATTCACTTATTCTCCCTTCAGAGAGCGTGCTGGTGATTTCAACGTGTGGGGAATCAACCCTCCCGCTGCTGAATCGGGGGTAAACCGGCCTTCCAATGGCACGTTCCGGCACAGCCCATCCGGCACCACATACGACGCATTCCGGGCTGAGCGCTACATCCTCGCCTTCGACAATCTGGGCATGCGGCGCATCCTGCAGCACACACCTTACGAATTCATCGTCATACTCGGAAATTCCAAAACCTACGGCGGTGGGGGCATCTATGGTCTTTACAGCACGGTAGCGGCCGACAGCGAGTGGTCGGAATACCTCTTGGTGCACGAGTTTGGCCATCATTTTGCCGCTTTGGCAGACGAGTATTACACGTCGGATGCAGTATACGAGCCAAGCACAGACCGGCCGGAACCATGGGAGCCTAACGTGACGGCTTTGCACGACCCCACCGGGCTCAAGTGGGGTCACCTTGTAAAGGAAGGAACAGATTTGCCGACGGATTGGCCCAAGGATACTTTTGAAGAATTCCAGCGCGAGAATCAGGCCCGGCGTGCACAGTTAAGGGCCGAGAATCGATCCGAATCAGAAATGAACCAACTCTTTCGCAGTGAACAGGAATGGGTAAGAAATTTGTTCGCCCAATACCCGGCCAGCAATTCGGTGGTCGGTGCTTTCGAAGGCGCTAATTATACAGCCAGCGGTTACTTCCGCTCCGAGATGAACTGCATCATGTTTAGCCGTGAGGATGCTTTCTGCCAGGTGTGCAGCGATGCGGTGGAAGAGATGATTGATTTGTACGCAGGGGCTGAATGAACGTGTCGCTGAGCTCCTTCGGCGGGCATCCGCTCTAGCCCGCATATTGCACGAGTTCCGCTGCACTTTACTAGATTATTGAAAAATTACAATGATATACAAACGTTTTTCAGGTTTACAAAGAAATACGAAGTGTCCCGCTGCCGGTTTGTCGCCTGATTTCACGGCACATCCTGGCTGATCCCGCTTGAAGCATAGCTATGGCTATGCTTCTGCACGCGATCAACCAGGCTGCACTCGTGAAATCAACCGACAATTCCGGCAACTCATGCAATATGCGGGCTGGGTTCCAGTTAATCCATCACCCTGGGTGCATTCCTGACAGTCTCGCCTGGATTTCATCCGCCAGTTCCGCAGGTGCGTTCCAGTGAGGTTTGACGGTGGAAATGGTGATGTAACCTTCCAGATGGGCGCGGACATCTCCGGACTCCTGCTCAGGTTGTTCCGGATCCACGCCTGGATAGTAACGGGGAATGACGTGTCCGGAATCTTTGCAGCGGCTGTAGCCGAGTTCGATCATATGCCCGTTTGATACTTCAGGATAGAACACCCCCTTGATATCGCCTTTGGGCAATGCCGGGTAGTTGATGTTGAGCAAGACCCCCGGAGGAAGCAGACCTTGATCTGGTATTGTGGACGATTGCAGCGATTCAATGATGGTGCAGGTAAATTCAGCGGCTGGATCAAGTACGTCATGGGTGCTGGGGAAGCGCGGTGCATGGTTGTACTCATGGAATAACATCCCTGCAGACACAGCGATGGCCGGGAAGCCATTGATCAGCGCCATGATAGCGGCGCCAATGGTTCCCGAGGCGTGCAAACCTGTACCCAGGTTGGGGCCGAAATTGATGCCGGACAGGACCAGGTCTGGTGGCTCGTCCTCGAGCAGATGACGCAGTGCTACGAGCACCGTATCTGCCGGCATGGCGTCCAGGTGCCAGCTATTCTCGTCGAGTTGCTGCAGGGCAATACTACGGTGGGGCGTCGTGCACATGGCGGTTGCACTCTGTTCCTTGCTCGGTGCTACCATGGTGACGCGGTGGCCGTTAGTGTTCAGGGCATGATGGAGCGCCCGGATGCCCGGAGCTTCGTGTCCGTCGTCATTGGTCAGGAGAATGTGCATCGGATAAGTTTAACCCAAATATGCAGAGAGGATTTTACGGTTTAGCATGCGCTTGGTAGCATAGCAGCGATGCCGGTGTAAGAGGATAATTCATGGATGTAAGAAACAAAGTCGCCATTGTAACCGGTGGCGCACATGGCATAGGCAGGGCCTTGTGCCGGGCCCTTCATTTCGAAGGCTGCCGGGTGGTGGTAGCCGACCTGGATATGGAGGCTGCCGTCGCGGTCGCAACCGAAGTCGATGGCCTGCCTCTGAAAATTGACGTAACACGTGAAGAGGACATCGTCGCCTCTGTCGACCGGGTGGAACAGGAGATGGGGCCGGTTGAGCTGTTTGTATCCAATGCCGGCGTAGGGTTTGGCGATGGTCCGGAAGGTGCGGCTTCCGCAAGCAATGATATTTGGCGAACCTGCCTGGACATCCATTTGATGGCGCATGTCTATGCTGCGCGCGTTCTGGTGCCCCGCATGATTAAAAGGGGGGGTGGCTGCCTGGTCAATGTCTCCTCGGCCGCCGGCATGCTATGCCAGATCGGCGATGCCGCTTACACCGCCAGCAAGCATGCGGCGGTAGGGTTTGCTGAATCCCTGGCTATCACCCACGGTGATGACGGCATCCAGGTCTGTCTGGTTTGCCCACAGGCTGTGGCAACCCGCCTGATCGGTATCGACGAAGACACTGAAATCGAAGATGGTGCTGGTGGATTTGGCGGGAATGATGTGGATGGCATCCTCAGCACGGAATACGTTGCTGATTGCATCCTGGCGGGTATCCAGGAAGGTCGTTTTCTGGTAATTCCACATCCCCAGGTCAGGACCTATGTCCAACGTAAAGCAGAAGACCATGACCGCTGGATCGAAGGAATGCAGCGGTTCCGGCGCAAAACAGGCGAAAAGCGATGATCATTGAAGCCTGGTCAGAGACAGATTGAATTGAGAGGTTTGGGAGAAAACATTTGAACAAAATTGATCTCGAAGGAAAAGTAGCGGTCGTTAATGGCGGCTCGCGTGGCATTGGAGAGGCTATTGCCTGGGGTTTGGCGATCTGTGGAGCGGAAGTCGTGTTGAGCAGCCGCAAACAGGCGAGTGTGCAGGAAGTAGCTGATTCCATTATCGCGGACGGAGGTCAAGCCGTTGCCAGGGCATGTCACGCAGGACATCTGGATGAAATTGAAACCCTGTTCGAGGGGGTCCGGAGAGATTTTGGCAGGCTTGACATTCTGATCAACAACGCGGCCACCAATCCTTTTTACGGGCCGGCTGCAAAACTTCCACCCGATGCTTTTGACAAGACAGTTGATGTAAATCTTAAAGGCCCCTACTACATGATGAGCCACGCTGTCCCGTTGATGGCTGAAAGTGGGGGGGGCAGCGTGGTGAATGTAGCGTCAGTAGCAGCCCTAGTATCAATGCCCGGTCAGGCCATTTACTCGATGACCAAGGCGGGGCTGGTCAGCCTGACAAAATCTTTTGCCAAGGACTACGGGCAGATGGGTATTCGATTCAACGCGATTTTACCGGGTGTTGTTGAAACCCGCTTTGCGGCAGCATTAGTGGAAGATCCCGGAATGCAGAAAAGACTATCCAGAATACCGGTGCCTCGAGCAGGGCAGCCCGAAGACATGGTTGGCGGAGTGTTATACCTGGTTTCCGACGCCGCTGCGTACACCACAGGCACTACGCTGATCATGGATGGTGGAATTACGCTGGGATGAGTTTTCAGGGTAATCCAACCGCTCCGGTACGCAGCGGCGAGGAACTGAACTGGGAGGCGCTGGACAGGCGCCTGCAAAAGGTGATTCCCGGCTTGGAAGGCCGGCCTGAAATCAGCCAGTTCGCCAGTGGAAATTCAAACCTGACCTACCGGTTGAAGTACCGCAACGAGGACCTCGTGGTGCGCCGTCCACCTTTCGGGACCAAGGCCAAATCGGCCCACAGCATGATTCGTGAGTACCGTATCATGAACGCGCTTAAACCTGTTTATGTCTGTGTTCCGGATACGCTTTACTACACGGGTGACGAGTCCGTCATTGGCTCCGAGTTTTATGTCATGCGAAAAGTCGAGGGGCAGGTCATCAAGGAAACGATTCCGGATGATTGGGGCTTCACGGCTACAGATACACGACGATTCTGCAGGCAATTCTGGGAAAAGCTGATCGAACTGCACCAGGTGGATTACCTCGCTGCGGGCCTGGAGGATTTCGGCAAGCCGGAAGGATATATGCAGCGCCAGATCCTTGGCTGGAATGGCCGCTACGAACGGGTCATCACCCCTGATGTAGGTGAATTCAGCGATGTCCGCAATTGGCTCGAGTTAAATATGCCGGCCGGAAGTGGTCATCACGCCGTCCTGCACGGCGATTACCGTATTGATAATGTTATTCTCGACAAGCAGGATCCGACCGTAATTCGGGCCGTTCTGGACTGGGAAATCTGTGCCCTGGGGGAGCCTCTGATGGACCTGGGCAACGCGCTTGCCTACTGGATGGAGCCGGATGATCCGCCTTATCTGAAAGCTTTGCAGGTGCAGCCTTCCACTGCTGAAGGGATGATGACCCGGACTGAAATTCTTTTTCTTTATAGCGAACTTACCGGTCGTGACACCTCTGGATTTTTGTTCTACCTGGTCTACGGTTATTTCCGCAATGCAGTAATTTTACAACAGATTTATTATCGTTTTTATCACGGTCAAACCCAGGATGAGCGTTTCCGGTCTTTTGGCGCCGCCACCCGTAACCTGGCAGAGCATTGCCGGCGTTTGATTCGGGCAGGTTAACGAAGGTCGCTACATCGTCAGTACGACTTTTCCTTTTGCTCTGCGCTTGGTGAGGGCTGCGAATGCTGCTGCGTATTGGGTGAGCGGATATGTTTCCGTTACCCGGGGTTTCAGTTTATTGTCTTGCACCATGGTGGCCAATTCCATCATATTTAATTGGGCTTCAGCCGGATGTTTTTCTGCCCAGGTGCCCCACCAAACTCCGGTGATACTGGCCTCTTTGAGCAGTGCAATGTTGGCGGGGAACTGCGGAATCTCGCCGCCCTGACATCAACCAGTACCTGGCCGCTGGCCGGCAGTGGAGCATGGTGTTGCTCAAGGTTCAGCGATTCGGGCGGCCCGAAGGCATTGCAAACCAGCGCTCTCATTCCTTATGCGACTTCAAACAAGGATGCAGCGCCCTGGCCACCGCCGATGCACATGGTGCATACGACATATTTCACGCCACGGCGCTTGCCTTCGATCAGGGCATGTCCCGCCATACGCGCGCCTGACATGCCGTAAGGGTGGCCGATGGCAATGGCACCGCCGTTTACGTTGAGAATTTCGTTCGGGATTCCAAGCTGATCGCGGCAGTGAATCACCTGCACAGCGAAAGCCTCGTTCAGTTCCCACAGGCCAATATCGCCCATGCTTAAACCGGTTTGTTTCAGCAATTTCGGTACGGCAAAAATCGGACCGATGCCCATCTCGTCCGGTTCGCAACCGGCCACGGCCGTGCAGCGGTAATAACCCAGCGGTTCCAGGCCACGTTTTTCCGCCAGGCTGGCTTCCATGACGACCGCAGCCGAAGCGCCATCGGATAACTGGCTTGCGTTGCCGGCAGTTATATAGCCATTTTCCCGAACGGTTTTCAGGCCTGCCAGGCCTTCAAGCGTGGTTGTGGGGCGGTTCCCTTCGTCTTTTTCCAGCACGACATCGTGAAAAGATATTTCTTTGGTCTCCCGGTCCATGACGCCCATGTTGGAGGGCAGGGGAACGATCTCATCATCCAGCTTTCCTGCTGCCTGGGCCGCTGCGGTGCGTTGCTGGCTTTGCAAGGCGTATTCGTCCTGGACTTCGCGGCTGATGCCGTAGCGGCGTGCGACCACTTCTGCCGTATCCAGCATCGGCAAGTAAATGTGTTCATGCAATGCGACCAGGCGCGGATCGACCGCGCGATAGGTATTCAGATGCTCGTTTTGCACGATACTGACCGATTCCAGGCCACCGCCGACCATGATGTCGATGCCATCTGAAATGATGGATTTTGCGGCCGTAGCGATGGCCATCATGCCGGACGAGCACTGGCGGTCAACAGTCATGGCGGCAACGCTTACCGGCAGGTCGGCGCTGAGGGCTGATGTACGTGCAATATTGGACCCTTGCGAGCCCTGGGGCAGGGCGCAGCCCATGATGACATCTTCGACTTCACCGGGCTCCAGCCCGGCTCGCTTGACGGCGTGTCTGATGGCATGACCGCCCAGCGTGGGGGCCGCGGTGTTGTTGAATGAACCACGGTAAGCTTTCCCGATGGGTGACCGGGCCGTAGAAACGATGACTGCTTCGCGCATGTGTTATTCCTCCTTCAGGTAAGGTCGTAGCTCCCTGCGCGCCACCACCATGCGGTGGACTTCGTCCGGCCCGTCGGCCAGGCGAAGCGTGCGTGCATGCCTGTACATGGTCGCCAGTGGGAAATCCTGGGAGAGACCCGCGGCGCCGTGCATCTGGATGGCGTCGTCAATAATCTTGATGGTGATTGCCGGTACCGCTGCCTTGATCTTGGAAATCCAGAGATGTGCTTCATTGACGCCCTGGGTATCGATAACATGGGCCGTTTTCAGGGTTAGCAAGCGAGCCATGTCTATGTTCATTCGGGCTTCCGCTATGCGGTCGTAGTTGCCGCCCAGTTTTGCCAGAGGTCTACCGAACGCTGTCCTGCGTACAGAGCGGCGGCACATCAACTCCAGTGCTTGCTCCGCCATGCCAATCGCCCGCATGCAATGGTGCACACGCCCCGGGCCCAGCCGGCCCTGGGCAATCTCAAAACCCCTGCCAGGACCCAGGATGATGTTTTCCTCCGGCACACGTACATTGGTGAAGCGTAGGTGCATATGACCGTGTGGCGCCTCGTCCGAAGAAAAGACGTGCATCGGTCGAACGATTTCCACACCGGGGGTATCCATCGGTACGAGTATCTGTGATTGCTGTGTGTGACGGTTGTTGTCAGGATTGGTCTTGACCATGCAGATCAGGATTTTGCAGCGGGGATCACCTGCGCCCGAGATATAGGTTTTTTCGCCATTGATGACCCACTGGCCTTCTTCCAGTACAGCACTGGTGCAGATGTTGGTGGCGTCAGATGACGCTACACCCGGTTCAGTCATTGCGTAGGCGGAGCGAATTTCGCCGTTCAGCAAGGGTTCAAGCCACTGGCTTTTCTGTGCTTCGTTGCCATAACGTTCCAATACTTCCATGTTCCCCGTGTCCGGCGCGCTGCAGTTGAATGACTCGGCGGCCAGGTGGGATCGTCCTGTTTCCTCTGCAATATAAGCGTACTCAACCGTGGTCAAGCCATAACCACGGTCGGAATCGGTCAGCCAGAAATTCCACAGGCCCCGTTCCCGGGCGGTGGATTTAAGGTGATCGAGGATTTCCAGTTGCTTTTCTGTCAGTACCCAGCGCCCGTCTTTTTTGACTTCTTCATGATAAGGACCATCCAGGGGGATTACTTCGGTTTGGATGAATGCCCGTACGGCTTCGACAAGGGGGGCTACTTTGTCAGTCATTCCGAGGTTCATGGTTGCTCCGTTGTCTGGGGGCAAGGGGTGGTTTCCAGTCAGTAACCGCGCTGACCTGCGAATCGATCCAGATGGAAGTATCGGTCACCGAGGAATGTTTCCAGTATCTGGCAACGTTTCAGGAAGAAACCGATATCAAAATCATCAGTCATGCCGATGCCGCCATGCATCTGGATGGCCTCGGCAGAGACATTGTGCGCCGTTTCACTCAATTTCGCTTTGACCAGGCTGGCCAGTTCGGGAATATTCTCATCGCCCTTGTCCAGGGCGCGCAGCCCTTTGAGCACGATGGACTTGCACTGCTCGATATCGCCAAACATCACCGCGGCACGGTGCTGAAGAGCCTGGAAACTGCCGATGGGCACGCCAAATTGCTTGCGTTCTTTCAGGTACTCCAGGGTGCGTTCAAAGGCCTCCTGCGCCAGGCCGAGCAGCTCTGCTGATTGTCCGATGGCGCCCGCATCAAGCACAGGGTCAAGGACGGCGGTGCCCTGGTGCAATTCACCCAGCAAGGAGTCCGGGCCAACTTCAACGTTCTCCAGTGAAATGTCGGCAGCACAATGCGTATCGAGCACGCTATACCTCTCGATGGTCACTCCAGGGCGACCGGCCGGCACCAGGAACAAGGAAATTCCATCGGAATCCTGCCCGGTTCCACGCGTGCGGGCGCTTACGATCAGGGTGTCGGCGTTGTGGCCATCGACCACGGCTGTTTTTCTACCCGCCAGGATAAATCCATCGCCGCTGGGCTTGGCCGTGGTGGTGACGGAATAAGGAGCATGCCGGTTGGATTCGTTTACAGCCAGGGCCAGCAGGTGATCGCCTGCTGCAACTTCAGGCAGGTATTTTTCACGCTGCTTTGCGTTGCCGCCCCGGGTCAGGGCAGTAACACCCATCAGGCAGGTACTCAACAAGAGGCTGGGTGTCAGCGTGCGCCCGGATTCTTCGAGCAGGATTCCCAGCCCCGAGTAGCCGTATTCCAGTCCACCGTATTTCTCAGGAACCAGGATGGCAGTCCAGCCCATCTCCGCCATTTCTGTCCACAGCTCTTTCGAATATCCCCTCTTGTTGTCGTCATTGTTATCTTTGTCGCGTAGTTCCCTCATGTGGCTAACGGGAGCGCGCTGTTGCAGAAAGTCCTTTGCGGACTCCTTCAGCATCAATTGTTCTTCGTTCAGTACCAGTGCCATTCAGGTATTCCTTTATCGATCGGTTTTTTGTAAATCAGGTTTCTATTGGGGGTATTCAGCCTGGCAGGCTGAGAATCCGTTTTGCCACGATGTTCAGTTGGATTTCAGAAGTTCCGCCCTCAATGGAATTTCCTTTTGTACGCAGCCACCGCCTGGGCAACTGGCCATCATTGCTCTCCTCGCCTTCCCATACCAGCGCGTCATGAGAGCCAATGGACATCAGTAGTTCATAGCGGCGCTTGTTCAACTCGGTACCGTAGTATTTGAACATGGATGCGGCAGGACCCAGGCTGACGCCTGCCTTGGTCTCATCACGGGCGCGATCCATGGTTAGTTGATGGCAGACTTCGTCGATCTCAAAGCGTGCGATATCGGTCCGCAGCACTGGATTGGAAAGGCGGCCGTTGTCCAGGCCAAGCTTTTTCACAGCGACCCGGGAAAGCAACTCGGCGCCGGATTGTAAATTCCCTGTTTCGCCGATCATTTCGCGCTCATGGGTGAGCAGGTACTTGGCGATGGTCCAGCCCTGGCTGGGTTCACCTACCACCTGGTTTTTTTCCATCCGGGTATTTTCGAAAAAGGTTTCGGTGAAAGGTGATTTACCGCTGATCAGGAGAATCGGCCGGGTTGAGACTCCGGGTGTATTCATGTCGAAAAGAATCAGGCTGATCCCCTGGTGTTTTGATGCCTCTGGATCGGTGCGGACCAGGGCGAACATCCAGTCGCCATGGTCGCCATAGGACGTCCAGATCTTGGAACCATTGACGATGTAATGATCACCCATGTCATCTGCCCGGGCCTGCAGGCTGGCCAGGTCAGAACCGGCATTGGGTTCACTGTAGCCCTGTACCCACCGGATTTCGCCGCGGACAATCGATGGGAGATGCTGCATTTTCAATTCTTCGCTGGCATATTTGAGCAGGGCGGGGCCAATCATGGAAATTCCAAAGCTGTACAGCGGTGCCCGTGCATTGATGCGTTTCAATTCCTGTTTGAGGATCTTTGCGTGCTCTCGGTCCAGGCCTCCACCGCCATACTGGGCCGGCCAGCTTGGAGCCGTCCAGCCTTTTTCCGCCATTCGCCGGAGCCAGGCTCGCTGGTCATCCGACTGGAATACCCAGTTCCTTCCGCCCCAGCAGATATCCGCCTCGGACCGGTAGGGATGCCTCATGGATTCCGGGCAATTGGCTTCAAGCCACGCCCGCACATCGCTTCTGAACTGTTCAAGCTCACTCACATTTATTGCCTTTTTAGGATGTTGATTTGGACGTGCCTAGAATAGCATTATGAGGGCCGGGGTCAGACCACTTTTTCAAAGAAAGCCTTTGTTTTCTTGCAAGGCCTGAAATGAAAAAGTGCTCTGACCCCAGTCCAGAGCGCGAAGCGGTGTCAGTATGGTTATGGTTTAACGCCCATTCTTACAAAGCGTGTCAAATGCGAAACCCGCTCCGCCTGTTCGAAAGGGGTCAGGTTCAAGAACCTGTCCCCGGTTTTACTTGACCGTAGCGCTTATTCGCTCATGGACAGGTCAGGCCGGTGCTCCCACACGGTGTATTCGGATCCCCAGGAGGCGCCGGAGAATTTCTTGAAAAGCTCTCCTGCGGCTTCTTCGGAGCCCATATGTTTGGCCAGGAATGCGTAAAATGACTCCTCGCCGGGTTGCATATCAGCATAGTTTTTGTAGGGAATTACCAGGCTTTGGGTGTCACGGCCACCGATTCTGTCTGACCATGCCCAGTTCCGTTCGGCAGTGGCCCAACCCTGGTCGATGGCGATCTGGCTCATCTTTTCAAGAGCCACTGCGAAATCTGCACCGGACCCACCTTTGATGGTCCATTGAGTTACGCCGTAGAGCCGGTTCGAATCTGCACCTTCGTTCCAATGGCTGTTTTTCCAGTCGATTTGTTGAAAGTAATGCTCGAGTTTTTCAACGTGTGGGGCTACAACCTCAAACCAGTGTTTGGTGACATCAGGATTGCTTCGGTTCCATTGTTCATAGCTGTCCACGTCTGTCCAGTTAACACAGCAGTATCGGATAGCAGTCTGATTGAGATCCGTGCCCACAACGGTTGTATAGACTTGCCATTTCCATGGGTCCCCATGCTCTAAACGAACTGCTGTATGTTGTTTCAAGGCTTCCTGGAAGTTACCCAGGTAGCCGTTTTTAACGGTGACCAGCCACACTTCGGCTAATGACCCGGGTTCATCTTCTGCCATGGTGCTAAGCGGTAGCAGGTAGAGCATGCTGGCCAGCAAGCTAAGGAGGAGTGATGTTGATACTTTTTTCATTGAAATATCCCTCAGGTGATAAAGATTAATTCAGCCACTGCGCTTCATGGCATAGTTACATTATAGTGAACATAGAAAATTCTGTTGCGGTTTGCATTTTCCAGGTGAAGTCTTGGTGTAAAATGCTGCGCTTTGTATTCACCGGACAATAATAAGTGGAAACCAATCAACAAACCAATCTCATTGAAGACCTGACGATGCGTTCAGAAGCGCTCAGGGGGTACCTTTGACTACGCTGAGAAGCATGACCGCCTGGAAGAGGTCAGCAGGGAGCTCGAAAACCCGGACATCTGGAGTGACCCTGAAAAAGCCCAGGCACTTGGTCGTGAGCGTGCGCGGCTGGAATTGATCATCAATACCCTGAACGCACTTGAGTCCGGCCTTGCCGATGCGGCTGAGATGCTCGAACTGGCGATCGAAGAACAGGACCAGGAAATCGCAGACTCTGTTTCTGCCGACCTGGCTAAAATGCAGTCCGGGGTGGAAACACTGGAATTCCAGCGCATGTTTTCCGGTGAAATGGATGAAAATTCCTGCTTCCTGGATATCCAGGCTGGCAGTGGGGGTACCGAGGCCCAGGACTGGGCTGAAATGCTGCTGCGTATGTACCTGCGCTGGGCGGACCGCCGTGGGTGGAAAGCCGAACTGATCGAAGTATCTTCGGGTGACGTGGCCGGCATCAAGAGCGCCACCATCCAGATTACAGGTGATTACGCATATGGCTGGTGCCGTACGGAAACCGGTGTTCACCGCCTGGTGCGAAAATCGCCGTTTGATTCGGGCAACCGCCGGCATACGTCTTTTGCGGCTGTTTTTGCTTCACCGGAAGTGGATGACAACATTGAAGTGGATATGAACCCGGCTGATCTTCGTATCGATGTCTACAGGGCATCCGGTGCTGGAGGGCAACACGTCAACACGACAGATTCCGCCGTGCGCATCACGCATGTACCGACGGGTACCGTTGTGCAGTGTCAGAACGACCGTTCCCAGCACAAGAACAAGGATCACGCACTGAAACAATTGCGTGCAAAGCTTTACGAGCTGGAGATACAGAAACTCAACGAGGAGCAGCAGAAACAGGAAGATTCCAAGTCGGACATCGGCTGGGGCAGTCAAATTCGTTCCTACGTGCTGGACCAGTCGCGTATCAAAGACTTGCGTACGGGCGTTGAAGTCGGTAATACACAAGGCGTACTCGATGGCGACCTCGACCAGTTCGTGGAAGCCTCGTTGAAGCAGGGCCTTTAGATGAGAACATTCACGCTACTGTAGGAGGTCGCTTGCGGCCGAAAGGTTTTAGCAGTTTGCCACTATTTAACAAGCACGGTTCGCGCCCAAGGACGCTCTTACAGCAGGCTATAGGAAATGGTAATGAGTGATAAAAAAGTGAAAGACACAACAACAACCCCGGAGGTGGATGAAAATCGCCTGATAGCAGAACGCCGCGCCAAGCTGGGCACACTGCGGGAGCAGGGGATTGCTTACCCCAATGATTTTCGCCAGGACACCACGGCGGGGATTCTGCATGAACGTTATGCAGAGTCGGATGGCGAAGAATTGCAGCAAGTTGAGGAGATCTTCTCGGTCGCCGGGCGCATGATGGCCAAGCGCGTCATGGGAAAAATTGCATTTGTCCTCCTGCAGGACCGCAGCGGCTCAATCCAGTTGATGGTGCAGCGTGACAAGTTGCCCGAGGGTGTATTCGCGCAGTTCAAGCACTGGGACATCGGCGACATCATCGCCGCAAAAGGCCGGATTATCCGCACGCAAAAGGGTGAGTTGTCAATCCGTGTCAGCGAGTTGAGGCTGCTGTCAAAATCACTCCGCCCCTTGCCTGAGAAATACCACGGCCTGACCGATACCGAATTGCGCTACCGCCAGCGCTACGTTGACCTGATCATGAACCAGGAATCGAATGATATTTTCCGCACCCGCTCCAGGGTCATTACCTATATCCGTTCCTTCATGGAAGCGCCGGGTCGTGAATTCCTGGAAGTCGAGACACCGATGATGCATCCCATTCCCGGAGGAGCGACGGCCAGGCCCTTTGTCACGCACCACAATGCCCTGGACCTGACCATGTACCTGCGTGTCGCTCCAGAACTTTATCTCAAGCGCCTGATCGTGGGAGGGCTGGGCCGTGTTTATGAAATTAACCGTAATTTCCGCAACGAGGGAGTTTCCACCCGACATAATCCTGAATTCACGATGCTTGAGTTCTACTGGGCATACGCGAATTACCTGGATTTGATGGACTTGACCGAAGCGATGCTGAGCGGCCTGGCAGTGGCAGTTACCGGCGGGGCAGCCGTCAGCTACCAAGGTGAAGAAATTGATTTCAGCGGACCCTATGAGCGGCTCAGTGTCGAAGACGCTGTCAGGCGTTACAATCCCAGGCTCGCTGATGCCGACTTGTGGGATGCCGTATTTCTCAGGGAAGTTTGCACAGCGCTGGATATCCACATTGAAAAAACGTGGGGCCCGGGCAAGTTGCTTATCGAATTGTTCGAGACAACGGTGGAGGAGCAACTGGTGCAGCCAACGTTCATCACGCAATATCCGACCGAGGTTTCCCCCCTGTCCCGCAGGAATGATGACAACCCGGATGTAACAGACCGCTTTGAGTTGTTTATTTACGGTCGTGAAATTGCCAACGGCTTTTCCGAACTGAATGACCCCGAAGACCAGGCCGAGCGTTTTCGCAAGCAGATGGAAAACAAGGATGCCGGAGATTTGGAGGCCATGCACTATGACGCTGACTACATCCGTGCGTTAGAATATGGCATGCCGCCAACAGCGGGCGAAGGCATCGGCATTGATCGCCTGGTGATGATCTTTACCGATTCTCCTTCGATCAGGGACGTACTTCTGTTCCCCTATATGCGCCCGGAAGCTTGAGTCCTGCTGTTTCAGTAATTCTGCCGGTACACAATGGCGGCGATTACCTGGCCGATGCTGTTTCCAGCATACTCAGCCAGTCACTTCGCGAGTTGGAACTCCTGCTGGTAGATGACCGCAGCGATGACGGCGCAATCGCCAACCTGAATATTGCGGATGAGCGCTTATGGATTCTTGACAGCAAGCAGCCTGGCGTTGCCGGGGCTTTCAATTCTGCCCTGGCGCGCGCCCGGGGTAAATTTATTGCGCGCATGGACGCCGATGACCTTTCCTTGCCGGAGCGACTGGCGCAGCAGTTGTATTACCTGGAGTCCCATCCCGGCGTGGCTATCTGCGGTGGCAGGGTGGAGATTTTTTCCGAGCAAGTGCTGGGCGCCGGCAATCTCAGATACCAGGACTGGCTCAACAATTGCAGTTCCCCGGAAAAGATTCACCGGGAAATATTCATCGAAAGCCCGATTCCCAATCCCACCGCGATGTTTCGCCGGGGCGCGATTGACCAGCTGGGCGGCTACCGGAACCCGGACTGGCCCGAGGACTATGACCTGTTCCTGCGTGCGGACGCGGCGGGTATGCGCATGGGCAAGCCGGACGGTGTAGTACTCAGATGGCGCGAGCATGGTCAGCGCCTGACCCGTACTGACCCCCGATACGACATCGCTCAATTCCAGGCTGCCAAAGCCCATTACCTGGTTTCTCAGCGTTTGCACGACCGCTCAATCGTCATCTGGGGAGCCGGCCCTACAGGGACTCTGATGCATGATTTGCTGGAATCAGAAGAGGCGGTGATCCAGGGCTTTCTTGAAGTTCATCCCCGCAGGATAGGGGGCAGCAAGCGGGGCTTGCCGGTGTGGCCTATTGATCACGTTTCTGAGCTGAATGATGAGATCGTGTTGGTAGCAGTAGGGGCTGCCGGTGCACGGGAAATAATACAGGCCTACATGGTTGAGCGTGGAAAAACGGAAGGACCCGATTACCTGTTTGTCGCCTGAGTTTTAATGTAGGGGCTCGATCCCACTTGCAAGGGGCCCTTGCGGCCGACCACTACTGTAAGAGGTCCCTTGGGGCCGAAAGGTTTTAACTGCTTGCGCCCAATTTACAAACACAGTTCGCGCCCAGGGACGCTCCTAGAAGATGTCGCTCGCGGCCGATCGCTACTGTAAGAGGTCCCTTGGGGCCGAAAGGTTTTAACTGCTTGCGCCCAATTTACAAACGCAGTTCGCGCCCAAGGACGCTCTTACAGCAAGAGCGCACCGGTGAGATTTCCGGTTAGAATAACAGGGCAATGGATTCTTTACGTACATTACTGGTCCAGGCGCGTATCCGCTGGAAAGATCCGGCGGAAAACAGGACGCACCTGCACTCCATGGTACGCCAATCAGTTGGGCAATCGGGCGAGGTGTTCGATTTGGTGGTCCTGCCCGAAACATTCACCACGGGTTTCCTTGGAGATACCGATCTACCGCAAGAAGACATGCAGGGTCCCTCTGTGGCCTGGATGAAATCTGTTGCTGAAGAATTCGGCTCAGCGGTGGCCGGGTCGGTGGTGATCATGGAAGACGGGCATCGTTTCAACCGCCTGGTTTTCGTCACCCCGGATGCTGAAGTTTCTTACTACGATAAACGTCACCTGTTCGCCTTCGGTGGCGAGAATAAGCGTTATACGCCAGGCAATTCACGGCTGGTAGTCAATTACCGAGGCTGGCGAATCTGCCTGCAAATCTGTTACGACCTGCGCTTCCCCGCATGGTGTCGCAACCGTGATGATTACGACCTGATGCTGCTGGTCGCCAATTGGCCCGCAAAGCGGGTACACCACTGGTTAGCCCTGCTCGAAGCAAGGGCCATCGAAAACCAGTCCTGGGTCATCGGCCTCAACCGGGTGGGCAAGGACGGAAATGGTCTGGAATATCCGGGCAGGAGCGTCGTTTTCGACCCTCTGGGCGCCCGTGCCGCTGATCTGGGGGGTGAAGAATGCACCCAAGCCGTCACCCTGGATCTTGAACAGCTACAACAAGTACGCCGCAATTTCCCTTTCCAAGCCGACGCGGATACCTTCGAATTAAGCGATATCAATTAATCCGCTGAGGACGCAGAAGAGCTAGTCAACGCCGTTCCGGGCCAACCAGCGCATGACAGCGCCGCGGGCCTGGGGGCGGCCGGTGGCGAATTGGATTAATACACTGGGTTCGGTGAGATTCCAGATCATTTCACGGCGGGCGGAGCCGCGGCCGGCAAACAACAGGCGGTCACCGGCGAGTAATTCCTGTGTTGGACCGGGAAGAAACAGGCGTGATGCGCCGCGCTCCAGCAGCAGGCAGACACAGTCCAGGCTTTCCGGGTCTTCCATCCGCAGGTTATGGGTGATGTGTTCCAAGCGGATGTCCACACCGTCATTTGCTGCTGTGATGATTGCGTCAGCGTGGCCAGCTGTAAGTTCTTCAGTCCAGAGGTTAGGGGCATGGCCATGCAGGACTGCTTCCAGGCGGGCTTTTAACCTGGCGGTAAATGCTTCATCTTCATGGACCAGGTGGGTCAGGAATACAGGCAACAACGGCGTCGTGGCCACTGTGAGCATTCGCCTGGCGACAATCAGGCTGCGCCGCGCAACCAGGTCGGCCCTGGAAGAGTCAAATAATTCGTCATTCTGTTGAATTTCCTGCCTGGCGACGATGAACAGGTCCGGGTTGAGTTCCCGGGCAGTCATGATGATGGATAGGTTGTCAACATCATCGCCTGTGCCGGCGATAATACCCACGGCATCCTTCACGCCGGCTTCCATTAGGGTATGGGCTTCAGTACCACGACCGAGTACCGCGTCCTCGCGGTTCTCGACTCGATCCGGATGCACATCGATGACGGTGTAAGGTAAGCCAGCTTTGTCCAATTGTGGCGCAAGGCGGGAGCCAAAGCGGCCCAGGCCGGCGATGATCCAGCGTCCGGCCGGTGGTTTCATTTCCGTTCGCAGTTCACTGCCAGGGACGCTGATCAGCCAGTCCTGAACCAGGTATTTGGTGGGGGAAGTCAGCGCGAGATAGAAACGCTCGGCGAAAATCGTGTAGGGGTCTATGCTGTGCTCAGTTCCGAATGAGGCCATGTTGGCGCAGACCCTTCGCGTCTCGCTGCGGGCGAAAACCGGCAGTTCAGGCCGCAGCAGTTTGCAGGTAATGGCAACTGTCAGGTTGACATGATCTTTGTTGGTAATCGCCATGACGCCAAGACAGCGTGATGTGTACAGGCCGGCCATTTCGAGCAGGCGGCTGTCTGTAACGTTGCCAGCCAGTGCCGGCAGGTGTGAAAAATCATCACTGAGCTCCGTGCCGTGAATGATTTCCGATTCCCGTTCCAGGATCACTGCGTTGATCCCCCGCTTGAGCAGGCCCCTCACGATCATGCTGCCCGTATTGCCAAAGCCGCACACGATGTAATAAGAACCACCCAGCCATCGTATCTTGCGCTTGAACCGGCTGCGTTTCATCACATCTCTGAACTGCGGGTCCAGAAACAGGCTGAGAATCGTGCCGATGGAATACAACCATGCCACGACGTTCGGAAACAGGATGATAAAAACGTAGAGACGTTGCGCATCGGTGAATGCAACCGGCATTTCTCCAAAGCCGATCGTGGTTGCCATGATGGCGATAAAATAAGTAGCATCCAGGAAATTCACCTGGACGACCCTGCCGGCTTCGTCCTGGCCTGGAATCATCACCATGCCAAAAACGGACAGAGCGTACACCAGGATCATGACTATAAGCGGCGTACGCATACGCCGCATGGTTAGCCAGATGATATTGTCCATTAAACCGTCAGTTTTAGTGAAATATGCGGGCTAGCGCCGGATGGTAATGGTTTCAGCGACCAGGATGGTTACGGAAACCAGGTTGGCCAGCAAGGCCCCGCCCGACAACGATACTACGCTGGAAATAATTTCTGAGGTCACGCCGGCTTCACTGACATAGGAGGAATAACCCCAAATAAAGGCCGCAATCAATAGTTGCAGGTCTGCGACCAGGCTGGTAGCCAGCAGCACGGCGCCCATTTGGGACCGGTCCCCGAACTTGATCACGGTCGCAATCAGGCTAACCGCAAGCGCGCCGGCGAGTTCAAGTGCATGGTGATGTTCCGGGTTGTCAATATCGCCCAGGAAGAAACCAAAGTTCAGGGTGAGCGCAAGTACGATAAAGAACGCGAACACGACTTTTTCAAATTTCACGGTTCAGAGACTCCCTTTTGCCAATATATGCAGTGCCTAGCCTAGTCCGATTCGCCGCTTGCTTCCAGCCTTAGTCGGCATGCTTACTTATTTAGCGATCTTAATTAGCCCGCTGAGGACTCAGATACCTACTTACTTGGCGATTTCAATCAGAAAGACTTTCAGCTTCATCTTCAGCCTCGAAAGGGGTAATCCAAGCGAGCACGCCGAGGACGGGGCTGTCGAAGTATTCCATGCGTTGTGACTTTACCTGGCGGCTTTGTTCGATTTGGTGGATGAGGAAGGAGGCGGTAATAGGGAGTTCCGGCTCACCCGGCACACCCAGTTCGCCCGATTCGCGTTCACCACCAAGGATTGGAGTCAGTGTCTGTGGCTGTTCATCAAAGGTCGCCTGGCGCAGTTCAATATCGATGTCCAGGTGAAGAAAACGAGATCGCCTGAGCATTACCGTGCCGTCGATCCGGTAGAAAAGTGTTGGATCAGGCAATTGGGGCTCTTCTGCGGCTTCTTCTATGTCATCCCCTGGCAATAGGTTGCCCTGATCGGTGAAAACGAAAGGGCTATCTGCACCTTCACCGGCCTCAGTTGCCAGGGTCTCATGTAAAACAGTGCAGGAATTTTCTATCAGGAGCACTTCCAGGTCGTGAATTCTGAGCGAGGGGAAGGGTTCGTTGGCGCTTTGTTCCCATGACAGGTACTGTTCCGGCCGGAATGGAGCGCTCAAACGCAATCGTCGCCACGTTTCGCGCATGATATCACTCATATCCTCTACGGCAATTACGTCAGCCCAGGGTTCTTCCGGCTGGTCTACATCGGGAAGGACTTCGGTGCCAGTTTTCTGAAGCAGTTCCATACCCGCTTGATCATCTTGCCCATCCCCGCTATTTTCGGCTTCGCCACCATCATCTTCGGCACTTTTGGCCTCCAGAAAATCCAGGGAGCCTGAAAAATCACGTAACGATTCAGCATCCGCTGGTACTGCTTCATGCTGCAAGTGGGTGAGGACAATTATTTCGACCCGGTAGCGCTTCTCCCCAGCCATGCTCTGGATAGTGAATATAACTAGAAAAATTATTAGAAATAGTCTGTATATCATTATAATATAAGTATATATAAAAATTTATTTGAAAAAGTAACCGTAGAGCACATTTGCTGGATCAGCCCTTGACCGGGCAGGCTGCTGAGAGTTTATGCTCTGGGCTGCTCGATCACAATAAACAGAATCATTTCCCCCCATATTTATCACTTTACTCATTTGGGGCCAGCCGGGTCAGCAAATGTGTTGCCGCCAGTAGTCTTTTGGTCTCTGAGTCCTCCTGTAACAGGATTCGCAGCTTCTGTGGGCCATCCATCCGGTAGTCCAGGCTGTGTTGCTGGATAAGTTGAATGAGTGCATCGGGCCTGGCGTGAGTGTCTTCAGCAAACTCCATGCGTCCGCCCTGGGGACCAAAATCCAGGCGGGTGATGCCTACACGTTCCGCAATCTGTCTCAGGGCCGCAATTTCGAAGAGATTCTTGATCGGATCGGGCAGGAGCCCGAAACGATCGATCATTTCCACTTGCAGTTCTCTCAATGCTGCGCTGTCCCGGGCGCTTGCAATGCGTTTATAGAGCGTCAGGCGCGACTGGACATCCCCCAGGTAGGTGTCAGGGATCAGGGCGGGAATGTGGAGCTCTATATCGATGCCACGCTGTATTGCTTGTTCGAGGTCGAGGTCTTCGCCTTTGCGCAAGGCTTCTACCGCACGGGCCAGCATATCGCTGTACAGGCTGAAACCGACCTGGTTGATCTGGCCGCTTTGCTCAGCGCCAAGCAACTCTCCGGCGCCGCGAATTTCCAGGTCATGGGTCGCCAGGGTAAAACCGGCACCGAGTTCTTCGAGCGAAGCGATGGCTTCCAGGCGTTTTCGTGCGTCCGCAGTCATGCTGCGTTTATCCGGGACGATCAGGTAGGCGTAAGCGCGGTGGTGTGAACGGCCTACGCGCCCGCGCAACTGGTGTAACTGGGCCAGGCCGAAACGGTCCGCGCGGTTGATCACGATGGTATTGGCGGTCGGAACATCGAGACCACTTTCTATGATCGTGGTGCAGACCAAAATATTGAATCGCTGGCGGTAGAAATCCAACATTACGGTTTCCAGTTCGCGCTCCCGCATTTGACCGTGCGCAATGGCCAGGCGGGCATTGGGCGCCAACTCCTGTATTTCACGCGCAATCCGTTCGATGGAACGGACTTCGTTGTGCAGGAAAAATACCTGGCCGCCGCGCTGTATCTCCCGGTGCAGGGCTTCGCGGATTACGCCCCTGTCCCATTCCGAAATCAGCGTCTTGACCGCCATGCGCCGGGCCGGTGGTGTGGCGATAATCGACAGGTCGCGGATGCCGGACATGGCCATGTTCAGCGTGCGCGGAATGGGCGTGGCGGTCAGGGTGAGGAGGTCAACCTCGGTGCGCAGTTGCTTGAGGCGTTCTTTTTGCTGCACACCGAAGCGCTGCTCTTCGTCGATGATCACCAGGCCGAGATTTTTGAAGCGGATATCCTTCTGGATCAGGCGGTGGGTTCCGATCACGATGTCCACCCGGCCGTTAGCGAGTAGCTTGAGCACCTCGTTTGACTGCTTTCCCGTGCGAAAGCGGGAGAGCAGTTCTACCTTGACCGGCCAGTCCGCCAGGCGGTCGGTGAAGGTTGCATAATGTTGCTGGGCCAGCAGGGTCGTCGGCACCAGCAGGGCGACCTGGCGGCCAGCCTGAACCGCTATGAATGCTGCCCGCAGGGCAACTTCAGTTTTACCGAAGCCCACGTCACCACAGACAACACGGTCCATGGGCAGGTCGGAGACGAGGTCGCCAATGACTGCTTCGATGGCGCTCTGTTGATCGGGTGTTTCTTCGAATGGAAAACCGGATGAAAACTCGGCATAGAGTTTTTCATCGAGCGAGAAGGCAAAGCCTTTCCTTGCCTGGCGTCTGGAATACAGGTCCAGCAGTTCCACGGCCACGTCCCGAACCTGCCTGGCAGCCTTGCGGCGTGCTTTTTCCCATTGCTGGCTGCCGAGGCGGTGCAAAGGTGCGGTTTCGGGATCACTTCCGGTATAGCGGCTGACCAGGTGAAGAGAAGTAACCGGTACGTACAACTTGTCGTTGCCGGCATATTCCAGCATCAGGAATTCGGCGCGGCGCTGGTCGATTTCCAGTGTCTCAAGCCCCAAGTAGCGACCGACGCCGTGGTCCTCATGAACGACTGGCGCCCCGCTGGTCAGGTCGTTCAGGTTACGTATGATGGTTTCCGGGTCGCGCTCGGAAACCGCGCGTTGCGCCCGCGGGCGGGAACGTCCACCGAAAAGCTGGGATTCAGTAATCAGCGCCAGTTCACCCGGAATGACGAAGCCTTCATCAACGGGCAGTACGGCCAGTCCCAGTTGAGCACCCTCGCCATGGAAATCCGCGTAGGTTTCAAACAGGCGGGGTTTGACCCCGAATGCCGCGAGAGTCGACCTTAGTACTTCGCGCCGGCCCGGTGTATCGGCGGCGAAAAGTATTCTCCCGTTGAACGATTCCGTGAATTCAACCAGGTCAGAGGCTGCCGACTTGCCCCGCTCATGAATGTGAACATCCGGCGCGGGTTCACTGGTGAACAGGGGATTGGAACGGCTGGAGTTGCCTGGTTCAGGCAGATGGACCGTGCTGAAGGTCTCGAGACGCTGGCGAAGTTGTTCCGGCATGAAAAACAGTTCTTCCGGATCCAACACGGGCCGCTCGATATCGTGCCGGCGCTGTTCCCAGCGCTCACGGGTCCTGCGGGCCTGGTCTTCGACCGCCCTGAATACTTCATCCTGCAGGACCAGTTGAGGCGGCCCGGGCAGGTAATCAAGCAGGCAGGATGTCTCCTGGTAAAACAGGGGCAGATACTGTTCCAGGCCCTGCGGATGAATGCCTGAACGCAGGTCCTGGTAAAACGTGACACGCCGCGTGTCGACATCAAAGCGATATCTGAATGCGCGCCGGAAGTCGTCAAGGGCGGATTCATCGCAGGGGTACTCCCGCGCTGGAAGCAGGGCGATCTGCTCGACCTTACCGGTGGATCGTTGCGATTCCGGGTCGAACTTGCGGATGCTGTCGATATCCTCGTCAAACAGATCCAGGCGGAAGGGTGAGGAACTACCTGCCGGGAACAGATCCAGCACAGACCCGCGTATGGCATACTGACCCGCCTGGTAAACCTGCTCCGAAGCCTGGTAACCGGCATGCAATAAACGCTGGCGAAACTCATCCATGACCAGAGTTTGGCCGACAACAAGGTTGAAACTGCGTTGCAGGATGTACTCAGCAGGCGGTAAACGTTGCGCCAATGGTGAAACCGGAACCAGCACGATGCCCTGTTGCAGTGACGCGAGTGATGCCAGCGTTTTCAGCCGCTGCGAAATGATGTCCGGGTGCGGGGAAAACGGGTCATAGGGCAGGGTTTCGTGATCAGGGAACTGCAGCACAGGCAGGGGGCTGACAGATAAGAGTTGAAGATCCCGGGCCAGAAGTTGCGATTGGTGACTGGAACGGGCAAGCACCAGCGTAATTCCACGATGCGCGCGGGCCGCACTGAGCAGGGCCAGGGCGAGCGAACTGCCGTGCAGTCCGCTCCAGCTTGTCACCTGGCGTGAATCGCTGTTAAACCTGGCCTGGAATGAGCTAAGGGGATTCAATTCGATGGAACTTGTGCTGCTTCACCTCGCAGGTGAAGCACCAGGTAAAGCAGTCCAGCACCCGAAACAACACCGATCCACCATGGCATGCCATACGCGACCGGAATGGAGCCGGTCGCAATTGCAACACAGCCTACCAGCAGGGCATAGGGCATTTGTGTGCGAACGTGTTCGATATGGTCACAACCGGAGGCCATCGAAGACAGGATGGTCGTGTCGGAAATGGGCGAGCAATGATCGCCCCACACACTGCCGCCCAGTACCGCGGCAATGGATGAATAAAGCAGGTGCATGTCATCCGGCCCGGACATGCCGTTGGCCTTCATGACAGCCCAGGCAAGGGGGATGATCAGGGGTATCAGTATGCCCATCGCTCCCCAGCTCGAACCTGTGGCAAAAGCGGTACCGGCAGCCAGGATGAACACGAGAGCGGGTAGCAACTCTACCGGCAGTGTGTCTCCCAGGATGGAAACCAGGAAATTTGCCGTTTGCAGGGTGTCCGTGATTCCCCCCAGCGCCCATGCCAGGACCAGGATGATGATGGCATAGATCATCGCGCGCATCCCCTTGTACCAGGAATTGACCACTTCTTCCAGGGTCATGATCCGCTGAGCCATGGTCAGGGTTGCGGCGGTGACCATGCCGAGCAGGGAGCCCCACATCAATGCCTTGTAGGAATCGGCCGCGCCGATGATGTCTTTGAGGCTGGCGTCGGCCGACGCGAACTCCGCTTTGCCGGTCACATACAGACTGGTCATGACACCCACTACCAGGACGAGGATAGGCAAAGCGGCGTTGATGGCGCGCTGGGGTTTGCCTTCGACCGCATCAATGGGCTCACAGTCGTCTGCCATGGATGAATCCAGGTGCTCGAAATCGTCGTTGCCATTTTCCCGGGTCTTTCGTTCGGCCTTGAGCATCGGGCCGAAATCCTTCCCGCTCGATGCCACCATGAACACAAAAGCGATGGCCAGCAGGGGATAGAAGCTGTACGGAATGGTGGAAAGGAACAACAGGTAGGGTTCTTCGTGCAGATCAGGCAGGCGGGCAATGGATTCACCGATCAAGCCGACCTCATATCCGATCCAGGTGGTGACCAGGGCCAGGCAGGCCACGGGCGCTGCGGTTGAATCGACAAGATAGGCCAGCTTGGCGCGGGAAACCCTCATCGAGTCGGTGACCGGCCGCATCGTGTTCCCGACCACCAGTGTGTTGGCGTAGTCGTCAAAGAATATGGCAAGCCCCATACCTGCGGTTGCCAGGCACGCTCGCTTGGCCGTGTCCGCCCAGGTGACAATCCGGTTGACGATGCCCTGCATACCGCCATTGCGGGAAATGATCCCCACCGTACCGCCGATCATAAGTGAAAAGAGGATGATTGCGCCCCTGTCCGGATCAGCGAAAGCAGTCAGGATGTGCACCTGGAAAGACTCCAGTAAACCAAACCACAGACCCGCCAGTGTAAAACCGTTAATCGCCCAGGCGCCCAGCCAGACCCCCGCGAACAGGGCCGGGATAACCTGGCGCAGCGTCAGAGCCAGTAAGATAGCAACCAGGGGAGGTAAGATGGATATCCAGCTTGCGGCTCCTGGAATTTGGGCGTCCTGTGCCAGCGCAGGGGTGGAAAAAAACACGACGATAAATATCAACAAGCAGGTGAGCACGGTTGCTGTTGATCCGGGCCGTCTCTTATTTTTCATATAAAAGTCCTGATTCTTTGATCACGCAAGCGAGCTCTTACAGCATATATTGCAGTCAAGCGGCCAGTTTATCCGCATCGTGTTTGACTCCCAACAATTGTTCCTGCCGCAGGAAGTATTCGCGCAACAGGCGAAACTGGTCCGGCGCGTTTCCACAACGCATCAGTTTCTGCCGGGCCTCAAGCGCATCCGGGCGACCTTTCAGATACCACCCAATGTGTTTTCGTGCGACACGTACACCTCGGTATTCACCATGGGAGTGATGCAATTGGGTAAGGAGCCGTTCCATCACTGCGAGCACTTCGAGTGGTTGCGGTGCGGGCAGGATTTCTCCCGTATCAAGGTAGTGTCTGATTTCCCGGAAAATCCATGGGTTTCCCTGCGCTGCCCTGCCGATCATCAGGCCATCTGCGCCTGTGTATTCGAGCACTTCGGCCGCTTTTTGCGGTGTATCGATATCTCCATTGGCGAAAACCGGGATGGATACACGGCTGCAGATCTCCCGGATCGTATCGTATTCGGCTGCCCCGTTGAAACGGTCGGATCGTGTCCGGCCATGTACCGCGAGTGCTGAAATACCGGATTGTTCCGCCATTTCTGCGATCAGAACACCGTTGCGCTCATGTGGATTCGGGCCTGTACGAATTTTCAGGCTCACCGGCACTTCGACCGCTGAAACGACTGCATCAAGGATTCTACTGACCTGGTCAGGGCAGGTTAGCAACGCGGAACCCGCCAGCCTGTTGCAGACCTTTTTGGACGGGCAACCCATGTTGATATCAATGATGTGGGCGCCTCGATCCACGTTATAACGGGCCTCATCGGCCATCCAGGCCGGGCCGCTGCCGGCGATCTGTATGACCACGGGGGCTGCTTCACCTTCAAAATCACCACGCAGGCGTGATGTGCCGGTTTCTCTCAAGACCGGGTTGGCGGGGAGCATTTCAGACACGACGTAGCCCGCACCCAGGTCCCGGCACAAGGTACGGAAAAACTTATCCGTTATACCGACCATCGGCGCCAGCGCCAACGGATTTTCTATGTGGTAGGGGCCAATATGCATTTCAGGAATACCCGTGATTCGTCAGCTCAGTGCTTCGATTATTTTGAAGCCTGCCACCCAGGTGCCGATTGCGGACCCGAGGTTGGACAGAAAGAATACCAGTAAAATACGCGTAGCCGGGTTACGAAACCAGCCTTTGAGCGAAGTGATGTCGAATCTCAGGTTCTCCAGGTCAGACACGAGGGGTTTCCGAAGCCAGGATTCCACCAGGCCGGTAACCATCCCGGCAGCAATCGTCGGGTTGAGTGAGGTCAGTGGCGCCGCCACGACTGCGCTAAGTATGGTTAGTGGATGTCCACGTGCGATCAGGGCGCCAAGTGCGGCCAGTCCGCCGTTGATCGCAACCCAGAAGAAAACCAGTTTCCATCCCAGTTCGGGGCTGCGCGAGAAACCCAGAACAAAACCGGCCAGCACCAGGACCATGATGGCCCAGGGAATCAAGCGCGGCCATTTCGCACGTGGGGGCATGCGATCCAGCTTTTCCCTCTCACCTTGGGGTGAGACAGTCCCGCTCTCCAGATGACTCGCCATACCTTCCATGTGGCCTGCGCCAATGACGACCAGCACTTTCCTGCCGCTGGAATCCATGTTTTCCTCCCGCAGACGGACAGCCATGTAGCGGTCCCGCTCCACGATCAAGGCCTCGAAGAGTTCAGGGGATTGCTCTGCAAACTCGGTAAAAGTAGACTCGAGTATGTCGCCTTCCTTGAGCTTTTCGATCGCTTCTTCGTCGATTTCTTCTGAACTGACCATACCGAGCGCAAGCCCGGCCATCAGGTACAAACGCTTGTACCAGGGCACATTGGCGTAACTTCTGCGCAGGGTGGTTGCCAGGTCCCGGTCGATGAGTTGCAGAGGCAGATCACGCTCCTTGGCCGCAACAGTCGCCGCTCTCATTTCAGCGCCGGGTTCAATTCCAAACTGATCGGCAATGCGCCGTTGGTAGGCGCTGAGGGCAAGATTGGCCATGACCAGTCCGGCTTTGCCTTGACGGATGATTTTGTACAGGTCGAGGTCGGTCCACTTGCGCTCGGCGGTCAGGGCGTCGTAGCGGGCCTGGCACAGTTCGACGGCAATGGCGTCATAATCACCGGTCTCAGCCATCTCCTTGACGGCTTCCGCGCTGGCTTTGGACACATGCGCCGTGCCAATGATGGTGTATTCCACACCATCGCGGTGGACGTGCCGTAAAGGCTGCTCACTTTCGATGCTGGCGGGAGTGATCTCCGCTGAAGTTTCCTGTGACATAAAACGCGCCTGCAAAATTAAGGGCGCAAGGATACCTTATACAGGCCAGAGAGGGCAGTGCCGTCTGGTCAACAAATGCCACCTACGTCATTCAGGAATCGGCCTGGCTTGTTTTGTCGATTACCGCGCCTTTATGCAGAACTGTAAAAAGAACCAATTCATATTCGAAATAGACGCTCCAGTTATCGTAATCCCATTGAGTAATCGGTGGATCGCCAACAGCAGAGCGTTTATTTTCAGGTTTACCGAATCTGGCTTGAACCGCGTCTTTGTTCATTCCATTTGCGGGCAAATCCATGCGATCAGACTGGCGCACTTCTTCAATCAATAGTACGTCGGCCTGAGCGATGCCGAGCTGTACAAGGCCTGCTGAGAATACCAGCATCAGCGTCAAAACTATCCGTGTCATGTCACTGTCTCCCTTTAAGAGTTGAATGGGATCTTAAATATAGCATGTAACGCGTTGGAAGTATGGGGTTTCACGTACTTTGACTCAGCAGCCTTAGATAAGCCTGGTAGCGCCATGGGAAGATTGCGCCGGATTCCGCAGCCTCACGAATGGCGCACTGCGGCTCATGGTCGTGGTGGCAATCATTAAACTTGCACCGGCCCAGAAAGGGCTCAAATTCGATAAAACCGTTTGCCAGTTCATCGGGTTCCATCTGCCACAGCCCATATTCCCAAACGCCGGGAGAGTCGATCAGCCGGCCACCGGCTGGCATGGTGTACATGATGGTTGTCGTGGTGGTGTGGATGCCTTTCCCGGTAACGCGCGATAGTGCGCCGGTCTGGAGCTCGAGGTCCGGTAACAGGCTGTTGACCAGTGATGATTTGCCGACCCCGGACTGGCCAACCAGGATGCTGGTCCTGTTTTCAAGGACGGTTTTGATGGAACTGATTCCAGGTGCTGTCTTGCAGGAAGTGTGCACGACTTCGTAACCCAGTTTCCGATAGTCTTCCATGCGTCCCAGGGGAGTATTGTTATCGTACTCGCTCTCCAGCATCAGTTCAGCCTTGTTGAGTACAATCACGGGCTGTATGCCGAGGCTATGAATGGCAACCAGGTAACGCTCGACCAGGTCGCGGCTTGGCGCAGGATGGGGTGCGATGATAATCAATGCCTGATCGAGGTTGGCTGCAATAGGTTGTTTGCGTTGCCTGGCATCGGCACGGACGAATACGTTGTCCCTGGGAAGGATGCGGGTTACCACGGCAGACTGTCCATCCGCTCGCAGAATTTCTACCCGGTCTCCGCAATAAGGCCTGCCGACAGAGCGGCGGTACTTGCAGTCAAGACGTTCGCCATTGTCAAGCTCGACCATGCCCTGACCGCCATAGGAAACCAGGACGAGTGCGGCTTGGGTCAAAATGCAATCCTCGCGGTCCGGATATTTTGTGACATCAAATTCATACCCGCTATTGTACCCGTGACGGGCATAGCGCAAACTTTAAGTGATATGGACAAAATAAAACAACAGCAGGATAAACAACAAAGGCTGATCTGGCTGGACCTGGAAATGACAGGCCTGAATACGGACACGGATTCGATAATCGAGATCGCCACCATTATCACTGACTCAGAATTGAATGAGTTGGCAGAAGGGCCTGTTTTTGCCATTACGCACCCGGAACCGGTGCTGCAGGCCATGGATGACTGGAATACGGAACACCACCAGGCATCCGGCCTCTGGCAGCGGGTAATCGATAGCAAGGCCAACATGAGTGAGGCAGAGCAGGGGACATTGACTTTTCTTGCACAGTGGACAGAATTCGGCAGCTCACCCTTATGCGGCAACAGTATTTGCCAGGACCGGCGCTTTATGCACCGCCTGATGCCGGAACTGGAACGCTGGTTTCATTACCGCAATCTGGATGTCAGCAGTCTCAAGGAACTGGCTGCCCGGTGGTCACCGGGTATTCTGAAAGGCTTGGTCAAAGAGAATCGCCATGAGGCCCTTTCTGACATCAGGGAATCCATTGAGGAGTTGCGCTACTATCGCCAGTTCATGGGCGATCTTGGTGGTGGGCCTGATTTGTAAGAGGTCCCCGGAGGCCGAATCGTGCGCAAGCGTGCTCCTTGCTGTGATATGCTTTTTTCATGGTTTCCATGAGCCAACCCGATGGTCTGCGCAAAAGACCGGAGTTGAAAAGACTGCAGTATGTGCAGGAGGAGATCTATCGCCAGTTGCATTTGCTGATACCGGATCAGTTCGCCTTTCATGATTCCCTTGTGTCGCGTGTGCCTGGTTCCCCCATTCTTCGACTTGAGATTCTTGAGCGGCATAAATACACCACGTTTCTCCGTCTGACGTATGAATTCAGGCAAGGGCAGGCCAGAACCTATGCACCGGATGCGCATATCCGCTTCTATCACGATGCGCACGTTGCCGAGGCGACTTCGTTTAATGTCCGCCAGGGCTGTACCCGGACCGCCCATCCCTCCTATCCACCAAAACAATTACTGCAACAGACATGGCGCTGTAACCGAGCCCTGGACCGCTGGCTGGATTACCTGCTGAAACAGGGTCACAGTGTGGTTACCATGATGCCGGCGAGGAGTTCCATCATCGAAAAAAGTAATATTCCCGTATACGCAACAATCAGCTGATTTGTCCATTGACACACCGGGTGCAAATCAGTAATATTCGTCGGCTTTCCGGGGCTATAGCTCAGCTGGGAGAGCGCTACAATGGCATTGTAGAGGTCGGCGGTTCGAGACCGCCTAGCTCCACCACCTGTCCCCTTCGTCTAGAGGCCTAGGACACCGCCCTTTCACGGCGGCAACACCGGTTCGAACCCGGTAGGGGACGCCAGTTTTAAAGTATTGATTGTGAAAGACTTAATACTGCTTAAAGGCTGCCTTCGGGTGGCCTTTTTTGTGGCTGGAATCGCCATATGTTCAAGTTGTGTTCAAGTTTCGGTAGGGTAAGGGCTTGGGAGAGAAACGCGCCCAGAGAAGCGTACAGGCGGCCGTATGGGCAAAGAAAGGGCCGCCAGTGATTGACGGCCCTGGCCCAATGGCGAACGGACTTCTCGGGCCTGAAAAAGTGCGCCCTACATCCCGCAGGGCGCGGCCGCGTGGGAAGACCGGGCGCGGCGCCCAGGCCGATTTCTTCCACAGGCTCGGCGGGCCTGCTTAACGGGGCGAGGAACCCCAGCAATCGTG
>Ga0209013_10000164_pt1 | contig 53577 bp, 55 predicted proteins | sample Cruoilmetagenom2_FD_187291 | JGI IMG/M metagenome (GOLD analysis project Ga0209013, IMG submission 187291) | Oil polluted marine microbial communities from Coal Oil Point, Santa Barbara, California, USA - Sample 2 (SPAdes) (version 2) | ecosystem: Environmental > Aquatic > Marine > Oil seeps ...
TTCTACACGCTATTGAGACGTCTCCTGCTTCGAGGTTTCCTCTTCAGGCTGCCCCACGCCGGCAAACAGGGCGACGAGATTGAACAGTTCAACCCTGAACTCCTCGGCCAGCTGCTCCCATCTCTGGCGATAATGCTGCAGTTTCTGGTCACTGAGGCGGGCAAGCCTTTCCATCACTGTGATGAGCTGCTGACCGGTGCCGGCGATGGCGTCGATGCTTGGATTTTTCAGGTGGTCAGGAATACTTATACGCTGGCAAAATATTTGGCCAGAAAATCGTCAAACGCACCGCTGTCCGCTGCCTCTTTCTGCTGCTGGCGCTGCAACGAGTTGACCCCCTCATCTATAAAACGCTGCTCAGTTTCACTGCTGATTTTGCGTTGATGAAAGTAGCGGTTGTGCTGCAACGACTTGCGCCTGGCGAAGTGATAGAAACTCTCACCATTTTCACGCATCTCTTCAAGCATGAGAGCTGACGGCGTCTCTTCAGCGTTCTCGATCTTGCGTCGCTGCAGGTTCAGGGCAGTCTGATAGGGAGCGCCAATCTCATTGGCATCCAGAAGAGAGCAGACTGCTTCCATGCTGGAGAGCAGCTGCTCTCCCCACACCTTGAGCGGAACATCTGTACCATTGCGACGCAATTTCAACCCTGGCTCCCTGCCGCGGCGTGCGCTCAGCAACAGGTTGTTATCGATTTCAGGACGCTCATCGAGAGTGATCGTGGGGCTCTCCTGAAACATACAGGTCAGCAGAAAAGTCTCCAGAAACAGCATCTGGGTTTCATCGATCCCCTGCGGCTGATAGGCATTGACGTCGAGCGAACGCAGTTCGACATAACGGATGCCACGCGCATTCAGTGCGCTGGTCGGCTTTTCCATCCCCTGCAACAACTGCTTGGGCCTTACTGTGCTGTAATACTCATTCTCAATTTGCAGAATGTTGGTGTTGAGCTGTCTGTAGCTGCCATCTTCATCTTTGAGACCGATTTGCTCCCACACTGGGGAGGATGTGTTGATGGCGCACTGCAGCGAGTCGATATAGCTTTCGAGGTTGTCGTAGTTGGCCTTGATGCCGACACTCTCCTCTTTCTGATTCTGGTAGCCAATATCACTCATACGCAGTGAAGTTGCATGGGGCTCATAGTATGTCCCCTCATCGAACTCCTGCATATTCGTGGCTTGATCACCAAAAAATGTTTTGCACACCGCCGGGGAGGCGCCAAAAAGGTAGGGGATAATCCATCCGTAACGCTGCAGATTACGCACCATTGCCATGTAACCGGCATCGATCAGGCGCTGCTCTCCATGCCGGTCTTTGATATCTCCTTTGATATCTGCCCACAGCGGCCAGAAGTTCTCTGCAATCGAGTAGTTGTAGTGTACTCCGGCAATCACCTGCATCACCTTGCCGTAACGATGCCCAAGGCCAACCCGGTAAAGATGCTTCATGCGCCCGGCATGCGACTCACCATAGCGTGCAATGGGGATATGCGTCTCGCCTGCAAGTACGCATGGCATCGATGTAGCCCACAGGATCTCATCGCCGAGGTTTTTATAGACATGGGTATGGATATCGGAGAGACAATCAAGACTCTGCTTCGCGCCATGCAGTGGCGGTGTAATCAGCTCCAGCATCGCTTCCGAGTAATCGGTTGTGACCCGGGGATTCGTCAGTGCAGAACCCAGCGCAGTCGGATGCGCCTTTTGCGACAGGGTGCCGTCAGGCGCGACGCGCAGGCTCTCCTTCTCGAGCCCGATCAGATGCTGCTGCAGCAGATCCGCAGCGCCGCTCTGCTCGAGTTCGATGACAAGCCTGTCAAGATTGTTCACAGGAAAATCTCTTCTGTTTGAATAATCTGCATAATCTCTTGTGGTGAATCGACACGCCAGGCATGCAACCCTGAAGCAATAGCGGCATCGACATGGATGCCCGTGTCGTCAAAAAAGGCAATCTGCCCGGCATCACTCTGAAGTTCACTCACGACCCGCTGGAAAACATCTGCTGCAGGCTTCATTTTACCAAGATCACAGGAGAAAAAACGGCGTGAAAATTGACGTTTCAGCGCCACGCGTTCATCCAGTCGTTGAATATGCGCATGGCTGATATTGGAGAGCATAGAGAGTGTGAAGCGTTCACCCAGTATCTCCAGCATCGGCTCAGTGTATGGCTTTAATTCACCCAGCAGTGACAGAAATGCTGACTTCACCTGCTCACCTGAGCCGAGCTGCTGCTCTTCACACCATGCTGCCGCAAACTGCTCCAGATCCAGGTTTCCGGTTTCATGCGCCTGAACTGCCGGGGAGAGTGACCAGCGATGCTGAGCCTGTGCAACAGAGAGCTGTTCATCGAAGAGAGCGGCAATATTCTGCCGCCACTCAAGGTCGATCAGCACACCACCAAGATCGAGAACAATGTGTTTGACAGGCATTGATATAGATCCGATGGCTCAGGTAGCCCCCTCTTCCCGAGGGAGAGGGTTGGGGTGAGGGGTCACAAAAAAGGGGCCTTGCGGCCCCCTGATGACTCCAAAGCAATCTAATGAGAGAATTAAGGAAACACTAAATGAATCAATGGGATGGGGGTTCGGGGAAGGGGTGAACTGATGCCAGTCATAACGCATTGACAGTTAACCCTTCCCCCGTAGAAAAACTTGAAAGGAAGTGCTGATTGAAGCTTTCGCATCCTGCTCACGCCCCTCACCTACATCCCTGTAGGCGAAGCGCGGAACGATTCGATCAGTACCTCCTTATTCTCCTTCTTCAACAGCCTTCATGCTCAGACGCACACGTCCCTGCTTGTCCAGCTCCAGCACCTTGACCTTGACGACATCGCCTTCCGCCAGCTTGTCCGTCACTTTTTCAACACGCTCGTTGCAGATTTGGGAGATATGCACCAGGCCGTCCTTGCCGGGAAGAATGGTGACAAATGCGCCGAAATCCATGATGCGCGCAACCTTGCCTTCGTAGACCATACCGACTTCGACATCGGCAGTGATCTGCTCAATACGCTTGATAGCCGCTTCAGCAGCAGCCTTGTCGGCAGAGGCCACCTTGACGATACCATCGTCATTGAGATCGATAGAGGCGCCGGTCTCTTCCGTAATGGAACGAATGGTGGCGCCACCCTTGCCAATAACATCGCGTATCTTGTCCGGATTGATCCTTATCGTGGTGATGCGCGGCGCATGCTCGGACATATGCTCGCTAGGCGCCGAGATAGCCTTGTTCATCTCATCGAGAATGTGCAGACGGGCATGTTTCGCCTGCTCCAGCGCAATCTCCATGATCTCTTTGGTGATGCCCTCGATCTTGATATCCATCTGCAGGGCATTGACCCCTTCAGCGGGACCGGCAACCTTGAAATCCATGTCGCCGAGATGATCCTCGTCACCCAGAATATCGGTGAGCACGGCAAAATCATCGCCCTCCTTGATGAGGCCCATGGCGACACCGGAGACCGGGGATTTCAACGGTACACCGGCGTGCATCAATGAGAGGCTGGTGCCGCACACAGACGCCATCGAAGAGGAGCCGTTTGACTCTGTAATCTCTGAAACCACACGAATCGAATAGGGAAATTCATCCATGTTGGGCATCGATGCCTGCACACCGCGCTTGGCAAGACGTCCGTGACCAATTTCACGACGCTTGGGACTGCCGACACGGCCAGTTTCACCAACGCAGTATGGAGGAAAGTTGTAGTGCAGCATGAAATGCTCTTTATAGGAGCCTTCCAGCGCATCGATGATCTGTGAATCACGTTCGGTGCCCAGCGTGGTAACGACCAGCGCCTGGGTCTCACCCCGTGTGAAGAGCGCCGAACCGTGTGTACGCGGCAGTACACCGGTGCGAACTGTAATCGGGCGCACCGTTTTGGTGTCACGACCATCGATACGGGATTCTCCCGCCAGAATACGGCTGCGGACAATCTTTTTCTTCAGTTTGTCGAGTACATTGCCAACATGGGTACAGTCCCATTTTGGATCATCACCACCACAAAATTGTTCAACGACATCCTTCTTGACTGCATCAAGCATGGCATAGCGTTCCATTTTGTCGGCAATCTGATAGCCTTCAACGACACCATGTGTTGCGGCAGCCTCAATAGCAGCAACCAGCTTCTCATCAACTTCAGGTGCAGACCACTGCATAACCGGCTTGTTGACCTCTGCAGCCAACTCCTTGATGGCATCGATCACCACCTGGCTCCGCTCATGTCCATACAGAACCGCGCCCAGCATGACATCCTCAGGCAGGGCATTGGCTTCAGATTCAACCATCAGCACAGCGTGTTCCGTACCGGCAACAATCAGATCCAGATCAGAAGCTTCACCCAGCCCTACTGGCGGATTGAGCAGGTACTCGCCATCCTTGTAGCCGACACGCGCCGCCCCTACAGGGCCATTGAACGGCAATCCGGAGATCGCCAGTGCAGCAGAAGCGCCGATCAGTGCCGGTATTTCAGGATCAATATCTGGATTCAGGGAGACCACAGTCAGGATGATCTGAACTTCATTGGTGTAACCCTTCGGAAACAGCGGACGAATCGGCCGGTCAATCAGACGGCAGGTGAGGATCTCCTTCTCGCTGGGACGTCCTTCACGACGAAAAAAACCGCCGGGTATTTTGCCCGCAGCATAGGTTTTTTCCTGATAATCGACAGTCATTGGAAAAAAATCACGTCCTGCATCAGCATCCTTACTACCGACAACTGTTGCCAAAACGATGGTTTCATCCATGTTGACCATCACGGCTGCATCAGCCTGACGTGCTATTTCAGATGTCTCCAGCGTTACGGTATTCTCGCCAAATTGAAATGTTTTACTAATCGGTGTGGGTGTCACAAGTTCATCCTCGACAGGTGTTATTGAGTAGTTTTTAGTTAGCGGCGCAGGCCAAGACTTGAGATAAGGTCACTATAGCGCTGGAGATCCTTTTTCTTCAGGTAGTCGAGCAACTTGCGGCGGGAGTTAACCATGTGGACCAGGCCACGTCGTGAGTGGTGGTCTTTTTTGTGGGTTTTGAAGTGTTCTGTCAGGTAGATGATGCGTGAAGTGAGCAGCGCCACCTGAACCTCGGGTGAGCCGGTATCCGTCTCGGAACGCTTATATTGATCAATAACAGCCTGTGTGTCTGTTGCACTCATTGCCATGATATTTCTCCGTTGAAATATGTTAAAAAAATGGCCCCCGGCAATGAGTCCAGGATGACCACGGATAAAGACGAAGAATAATAACACAGAGCCACACTTCGTTCAGCAGGTTATTACATCTTTTTAACCACAGATAAACACAGATGCACACAGACGTCTGGCATCCTTCATTATCCGGTTTGGAGTTTGTCATCTCGACGCAGGAGAGATCCTGGTGCTCGATGGCGCAGGATTCCTCGCCGGTCGCACCTCACTTCCCTCGGAATGAGACGTGAAACTGTAAAATACTTTTAATGGCTTTGAAAGACGCCAGATATTTTATACATTTTTTCATCTGTGTTTATCTGTGTGCATCTGTGGTAAAAAACTCTTGCGCTAGACCGACCGGTCTACTATAATGTTGTTCATGCAAGCACCTTCCGACACCCGCCAGAGAATAATCGACGCCGCCAAGACGCGTTTCCATAGCCGCAGCTATGCCGACGTCGGCGTCAAGGAGATCTGCGACAGCGCCGATGTGCAGAAAGGCAGCTTCTACCATTTTTTTCCTTCTAAACGCGACTTGGTCGTGGCAGTCATCGAGGAGTTTGCCGAAGATTGGGCAACAGGTTTTATATCCGAGGCATTTGACTCCCAACTGCCGCCCATGGAGCGCTTCGATTATCTGATCGATGCCGCTTATTTCTGGCAAAAGGCCGCCAGGGATATTCAGGGACACATTCCCGGCTGCCTGTTCGGCAATCTTGCCCTGGAAGTGAGCACCCAGGATGACATCCTGCGCGCCAAGTTAAACGCGGTTTTCATCATGGCCAAAAGGCGCATCATGGAGACACTGGATGAAGCCGTTGCCGAGGGGAGTATAGAACCACTGGATAGTGAGAACAGCGCTGAAGCGATGCTGGCCTATCTCGAAGGGCTGATCCTGCTGGCCAAAACACAAAATAACCCCGATGTGCTCTACCGGTTGGGCAAGGCAATTAAAACCATTCGCATCGAGAGTAGTTGAAAAACATTGAATATTTGTTGCTTTTTTTTGCCAAGTGACTTGACTGACCGGTCATATCGCTTGGCGTATCATCAAACTTTGATATAGAGTTTTAACAACAGTGGAGATCATTATGACAACAGCAGCACCGACAACGACCCTGGACGCACGTGGACTCAACTGCCCGCTGCCCATATTACGCACCAGGAAAGCCCTGACTGCCATGGCTAGCGGCGAAGCGCTACTGGTGCAGTCAACCGATCCCGGATCCGTCAAGGATATCGAATCCTTCTGCAGCCAGACAGGCAACACACTGCTCTCCGCGTCAAATGACGATGGCGAGTTTCAATTTATTATTCGTAAAAACTGAGGAAGCTCTGATCAAGTCGCTTCGCCTACATGGACGTAGGTGAGGGGCGTGAGCAGGGAGCGGAAGCTTTGCGCCTAGACCAGAGCATCCCCACAAGTTTTTCTACGGGGGAAGGGTTCAATTCCAATGACTTATAGCTGGCTTCCAGTTGACCCTTCCCCCGAACCCCCATCCCAGGGACATATTTAAGAGATTCCCTGACATACAATTCACAGGAGTACGACATGAACGCAACCGCACAACAACTCTCCTCGCAAGTAACGCCGGGAGTGGATCAGGCCGCTTTTCAGAAGTTGTTTGATCAACGCTTTGATGAGCGTATGGCGCAGATCAAAGCCGACCATATCCCTTCCATGTCGATCATATCGACCAAGGGAACCCTGGACATGGCCTACCCCCCCTTTATCCTGGCAGCAACCGCAGCAGCCCTTGGCTGGGATGTCTCGGTCTTCTTCACCTTCTACGGCCTCACTCTTCTGAAAAAAGAGCTTGATCTTGAAATCAGCCCTCTCGGCAACCCTGCCATGCCGATGAAGATGCCGGTGGGACCCGAATGGCTGCAAAACATGGACATCAAGATCCCTAACCTTGTGATGGCAGGGGTTCCGGGGTTCGAGAAGATGGCGACAGGCATGATGAAAAAGAGCCTGAACAACAAGGGCGTGGCATCGATCGAAGAGCTGCGGTCGCTGTGCCTGGAGGCCGACGTCAAACTTGTCGCCTGTCAGATGACCGTCGATCTGTTCAATATGAATCAGGAGGAATTCATCCCTGAAATCAGCGGCTGGATTGGAGCAGCCAGTTTTCTGCCGACAGCGCAGAAATCCGATGTGACGCTGTTTGTATAGGACCCCTCCCCCTGAGGGAGAGGGGGTCAGCGTGTAGAGCGCAATAACCGCAGGGCATTGCGCCGCATGGAAAGGTGCAATGCGCCCGCTGGGCTTATTGCACCCTACAGTCCAAAACCTATATAACCTAAAACCTCTCCCTAATCACCAAAACTGGTGCCGACACGGCGGGCGCTCTCGATCCAGGCGTGATTGGGCGGAACCAGTTTCTTTTTGCCAGCCACCTCTTCCAGTGGAATCGCGACAGCTTCCTCGCCCCTGGCGGCAACCATGACGCCATAGGTCCCGGCATCGATCAGGTCGGCACAGGCCGTACCGAGACGGGTCGCAAGTATACGATCTGCCGCCGAGGGAGTTCCGCCGCGCTGCAGGTGTCCAAGGATGGTGATGCGCGACTCCAGACCGGTCAACTCCTCGAGTTTGCCGGAGAGAGAAAGCGTGTTGTCAATATGTTCGCGCTCGATCTGCGCCAGCACCTTTTTCGCCTCTTTTTTCTCTTTCTTGCTCTTCGGAGCACGCTTGATCGCATCCGCCTGGTGAAATTTTTCCGCCACACCGATCGGCATCGCTCCCTCCGACACAGCAACAATGCTGAAATTTTTGCCGCTGCGCACACGCATGCGAATAGCCTCGGCGATGCGTTCGACATCATAGGCAATCTCGGGAATCAGAATGACGTCGGCGCCGCCGGCAATACCGGCGCCCAGCGCCAACCAGCCTGAACGATGCCCCATGATCTCGGCCACGATAATGCGGTGATGGCTGTGCGCCGTACTGTGCAGGCGGTCGATCGCATCTGTCGCAATACCCAGCGCAGTGTCATAGCCAAAGGTAACATCCGTACCCGAGACATCGTTATCGATAGTCTTTGGCAGGGTAATTACGTTCAACCCCTTCTCCTTGAGCAGCAGCGCATTTTTCTGCGTACCGCCGCCGCCCAGGCATACCAGCGCATCGAGGTGGCGCGCATGGTAGTTCTCGACTATAACATCCGTCATGTCCATGGTTTTTCCGCCCACCGTCATGCGATTCGGCTTGTCGCGCCCGGTTCCCAGGATGGTGCCTCCCCTGGTGAGAATATCCGACAATACCGCGCCATCCAGAGCCATGGTGCGATTTTCCACAAGACCTCGAAAACCGTCGCGAAAGCCGATAATCTGCATGTCGTAGTAGCTTTGCGCCGCCTTTCCGACACCGCGTATTGCCGCATTCAGACCCGGGCTGTCTCCGCCCGCCGTAAGGATACCGATATGTTTGGTCATGATTTTTTCCTTCAAGATTTCTCCCTGCAGTCGAAATGACAGGGGAGTTATGTTTTTTCGTTTTTGCGATCAAGTTCGCGCAGCCAGGCCAGGCGTTCGGCGATTTTTGTCTCGAGCCCGCGGTCGACGGGGTGATACCAGGATTGTTCTCCGAGCTCTTCGGGCAGGTAACTTTCACCAGCGGCATAAGCGTCAGGCTCGTCGTGCGCATAGCGGTACTCCTTGCCGTAATCGAGCTCTTTCATCAGCTTTGTGGGGGCATTGCGCAGATGCAGCGGCACTTCCAGTGATCCCGAGTTTTTTGCCGCCTTCATGGCGCTTTTATAGGCTGTATAGACGGCATTGCTCTTTGCAGCGACTGCCAGGTAGATGACTGCCTGCGCAATGGCGAGCTCTCCCTCCGGGCTGCCGAGACGCTCCTGCACATCCCATGCTTCGAGCGCCAGTTGCAGCGCACGCGGATCGGCGTTGCCGATATCCTCGGAGGCCATGCGCACCACTCTGCGGGCAATATAGAGAGGATCGCAGCCACCGTCGAGCATGCGGCACAGCCAGTAGAGCGCTGCGTCAGGTGATGATCCGCGCACGGATTTATGCAATGCAGAGATCTGGTCGTAAAAACTCTCTCCTCCCTTGTCGAAGCGGCGCACCCTGCCGGCAACGATCTCCCTGATGGTCTCGGTAGAGATCTGATCTGTTTCGCTGAGATCCGCCGCAATCTCGAGCAGGTTCAGTGCGCGCCGGGCGTCACCATCTGCTGCCTGCACCAGCAGCTGCAGATCCTCTTCCGCGATCGTCAAGCCACGCTCACCCAGCCCCCGCTCCCTGTCCGTCAGCGCAGAGTGGATTATTGACAGCAAGGCATCCTCGCCAAGCGCTTTCAATACATAGACGCGGGCCCTGGAGAGCAGGGCATTATTGAGCTCGAAGGAGGGGTTCTCGGTGGTGGCGCCAACGAAAACAATGGTGCCGTCTTCAACGTGAGGCAGAAAGGCATCCTGCTGGGACTTGTTGAAGCGATGCACTTCATCGATGAAGAGTACGGTCATGCGGCCCTGCTGGCGCAGCGCCCCGGCCTGCTCGACAGCGGCGCGAATCTCCTTGACCCCGGAGAGCACGGCAGAGAGCTTGATAAAAGCAGCGCCGGAGTGACTCGCCAGCATCGAGGCAAGCGTGGTTTTCCCGGTGCCGGGAGGCCCCCAGAAGATCATCGAATGGAGGCGGTCGTTCTCTATGGCCTGGCGCAGGGGCGAGGATTCGCCAACGATGTTCAGCTGCCCGTAGAACTCCTGCAGACTGCGCGGCCGCATACGATCGGCGAGCGGTCTGAAACTCTCCTGCGTCTGTTCAAACAGATCAGTGCTCCCAGACATCATACCCGGGCGGCGCCTTGAATTTAAACAGGCTTTTGCTGAGAGCCGGATTACGCTGCACATTGCTGAAGCTGAACCTGGTGTACTGGCCAAGCTTGTCCGCCATCTCCAGTTTCACCAGCTCGTTGTCACGAAAAGCGACCAGCACCTCCTCTGCCTGGCTATCGGGATTGACGGGCGTCAGCTTCATCCACTGTAAACCATCGCTTTCATACTCCCGGGCAACACGGAAATGCTTATCGACTTTTTCATCCTGCGACAGCAGTTGGGCCGGGGTGCCGCGCAGCGCCATTTTTTGCGGCTGATGCGAGATCTGCTCAAGATCACGATCCAGCAGCCACACCGTCTTGCCATCGGCAACGATCAACTGTGCATCCTTGCCGGTATAATCCCAGCGGAATTTTCCCGGGCGCTTGAGATAGAAGACGCCGTTTTGTGACGTAAACTGACTGCCGCCCTGTGACTCGACACTCTGCACAAAATCCGCCTGCATGGTTTTCAAGCCGGAGAGAAAACTGTCCAGCGCTGTCGCATGCAACTGCGTTGAAACCAGAGAGAGCAGTGATATCAATAACATCAGAATCAGGCGCATCAGGATCAACCCTCGACCGGCGGCGGAGCCAGTACAGTTCTTGAACCATTGGTTTCAGGCGGAGAGACGACGCCGATGCGCTCCATCTCCTCGATCATACGCGCTGCCCGGTTATAACCGATCTTGAGGCGGCGCTGCACTCCCGATATGGATGCGCGGCGCGACTCGGTAACGATCTGTACGGCTTCGTCAAACAACGGATCACTATCTTCCGTGTCGACGCCGGAAGCCTCCAGCGAGAGTCCCGGAATGGCCTCGGAAGGCTCCTGGAGAATCTCGTCGACATAGTTTGCAGCACCATTTTGTTTCAGGAATTTGACCACATTATGCACCTCGTGATCATCCACAAAGGCCCCATGCAGCCGCTGGGGAATGCTGCTTCCCGGCGGCAGATAGAGCATATCGCCATGCCCCAGCAGGTGCTCGGCGCCCTGCTGGTCAAGAATGGTGCGTGAGTCGATGCGTGACGAGACCTGGAAGGCAACGCGGGTCGGCACATTGGCCTTGATCAAACCGGTGATGACATCCACCGATGGCCGCTGGGTAGCCAGCAGCAGGTGGATACCCGCAGCCCTCGCCTTTTGTGCAAGCCGTGCGATCAACTCCTCGACCTTCTTGCCGACCACCATGATCATATCAGCGAACTCATCAACTACGACCACGATAAACGGCATTTTGTTCAGCGTCGGAATCTCCGGCGGTTCAGCATCCTCATCCAGAAAAGCATTGGGGTCAAAGGTAAACAGCGGATCCTTCAATGGGTCACCGGCTTTCTCTGCATCCATAATCTTTTTGTTATAGCCGGCGATGCCACGCACTCCCAGTGCTGACATCAATCTGTAACGCCGCTCCATCTCGGCCACGCACCAACGCAGCGCATTAGCCGCTTCCGCCATATCCGTAACTACGGGGCACAACAGGTGAGGAATCCCTTCATACACCGACAACTCCAGCATCTTGGGATCGATCATGATCATGCGCACTTCATCCGCCTTCGCCTTGAACAGCAGACTCAGGATCATGGCATTCACTGCGACCGATTTCCCGGAGCCGGTGGTGCCGGCAATCAACGCATGCGGCATTTTTGAAAGATTGGCCACGGTTGGATTTCCGGCAATATCCTTACCCATTCCCAGTGTCATCACCGAGCGGGATTTGTCATAGGCTTCGGAGCGAAGCACCTCGCTGAGATAGACGATCTCCCGGTGTTCATTCGGAATTTCAATACCGATCACCGATTTGCCGGGAATATTCTCAACCACACGCACGCTGATGACCGACAGAGAGCGCGCCAGATCCTTTGACAGCGCAGTCACCTTGCTGGCCTTGGTGCCGGCAGCCAGATCCATCTCATAGAGTGTCACGATCGGCCCCGGATGGACAGCCACAACCTCTGCATCCACCTTGAAATCCGACAACTTCAACTCAAGCTGCCGCGACATCATCTCGAGGGCTTTTTCCGAATACTGCTGCACTCTCTCCCCTGGTTCATCCAGCAGCGATAATGGCGGCAACACTGTATTGGGATCCGGTTCGAACAGGGTTGTCTGCTTCTCTTTCTCGACCCTGACGCTGCTCTTGATTTTCTGGATCACCGGTTCGATTTTAGGTGGTTTTCTCGTCTCTGCCTTTTTGCGCTCTACGTTCAGCGAGACGATGCGTTCCTCCTTGAGACGCTGGGCCTCAACCTTCTCCTCCTTCTGCTCCTGGCGTTTTCTGAACCAGGAGAGAGTCTGGTCAATAACACCAAGGACGAGCCCTCCTACCGCTTCCATCACCATGAACCAGGAGACACCGGTAAAGAGGGTGACTCCCGCCACAAAGATCGCTACCAGCAGCAGCGTCGCGCCCGTTGGACTGAGCGCATCCACCAGCAATGATTCCAACACCTTGCCGAGAATGCCTCCTGCTCCCATTCCCTCCGCCAGTTCCAGGCCGAAATCCCTCAGATGCAGGGCGCCCAGTCCGCAGCCACCGATGATCGTCAATGCAAAGCCGCTCCAGCGCAGAGTGAGCAGCGGTGTATTCATATGGTCATCGACAGTGCGTTCCTTGAGGATCAGCCAGCCGCTCCACACCAGCATCACCGGAAACAGAAAGGCAAAAATACCAAACAACGAGAAAAAAACGTCGGCGAACCAGGCACCCGCCGCCCCACCCAGATTATGGACATTTTCTCTCTCAACCTGGTATGACCAGCCTGGATCATCCTGCGAATAGGTGATGAATGTGAGAAAAAAGTAGGCTGCAACAGCGACGATCAGCCAGAAAGCCCCCTCTCTGAGACGATCACTGATCCCCCGCTCATTACTGTTTGCCAAATCACTCCAGGACACGATGACTATTCCTCATTAAATTCAAACCATTCTTTAATAACTGAGTAACTTCTCAATAAGTTCATACATCGTTTCAAATTGGCGTAGGGGGATAAGCATCAGCGCATCCACCATGATTCTGACACATTGGTGGATGCGGCAAAAAGATGCCTTATCCCCCCTACGCCACAGCCCTGCACAGCATCAACTAATGCACGTGCTATTTGAGAAATTACCCATGAATTCCTTTACCCTTTTGATTCCATTCCGTAACATAGAAAAAATCTGCCCGGACAAGCCTGCCGGGCCATCTTGATTGTGGAGAATTATACATGAGTGAAAGCAAGCACTGTCGACTTCTGATCCTGGGATCCGGTCCCGCCGGGTATACAGCAGCAGTATACGCTGCACGCGCCAATCTCAACCCCGTGCTTGTAACCGGCATGGAGCAAGGCGGGCAACTGACGACCACCACCGATGTCGATAACTGGCCCGGTGATCATGAAGGTGTACAGGGTCCGGACCTGATGGAGCGCATGCGTCTGCACGCAGAGCGTTTTGATACCGAAATGATTTTTGACCATATCAATACAGCGGACCTCAGCCAACGCCCCTTTCACCTCAGCGGCGACCAGCAGGAATACACATGCGATGCATTGATTATCTGCACCGGCGCATCCGCCATGTATCTGGGGCTGGAGTCGGAAGAGACCTTCAAAGGCAAGGGCGTCTCTGCCTGCGCCACCTGTGACGGCTTTTTCTATCGCGGCCAGAAGGTTGGCGTGATCGGAGGCGGCAATACCGCCGTTGAGGAGGCGCTCTATCTCTCCAATATTGCGGATCACGTCACACTGGTTCATCGCCGTGATGAATTGCGTGCAGAAAAATTCCTTCAACATCAAATTCTTGAGAAATCTGAAAATGGCAATATCAGCATCGAGTGGGACTCCGTGCTGGAGGAAGTCCTGGGCGACGACAGCGGTGTGACCGGCATGCGTCTGAAAAATGTCAAAGACGACTCAAGCAAAGATCTTGATCTGCACGGAGTTTTCATCGCCATAGGTCACAAACCGAATACCGCACTATTCGATGGCCAGCTGGAGATGAACAACGGCTACCTCAAGGTCCACAGCGGCATCGACGGCAATGCCACCCAGACCTCCATCGAAGGCGTCTTTGCCGCCGGCGACGTCATGGACCATGTCTATCGCCAGGCGATCACCTCGGCAGGAAATGGCTGCATGGCGGCGCTGGATGCCGAGAAGTACCTGGATGCGCTGGAGTCTTAGAATAAGCATCTGTTCCATCGCAGTCAAAAGAGAGCTCCCACACAAAATCGCCTGATAGATATCGTGGGAGCATTCTTCTGACCGCGAAAGGCTCCTTCCAGGATGACTTCATGTTTTTCTCTCTGGACGATACTGCCAGCGACAGCAACTTTCCAGATCCCCGGCTGGCAGAGACCGAACCGAACGGACTCCTTGCCATAGGCGGCGACCTCAGCGTTACGCGCTTATCGAATGCCTATCGCTCGGGAATCTTCCCCTGGTTCAGCGCCGGCGAACCCATTCTGTGGTGGTCGCCCGATCCGCGTCTGCTGCTGTTCCCTGAAAAAATACATGTTTCACGCAGCCTGCGGAAAACCCTGCGTAGGGGTGACTACCGGATCACCTATGATGAAGCCTTCAGTGACGTCATCGCGAACTGTGCAACATCACCCCGTCACGACCAGCCTGGCACCTGGATTATTGACGAGATGATCGACGCCTATATCGAACTCCATCATCAGGGCTACGCCCATTCAGTGGATGTATGGCATGAGAAAAAACTGGTTGGCGGGCTGTATGGCATTGCCATCGGCAGCGCTTTTTATGGAGAGTCGATGTTCAGCCTCATGAGCAGCGCCTCCAAAGTTGCGCTGGTTGCATTGGCGCGCAAGCTGCAGCATTATGGTTTTCATTTCATTGATTGTCAGATGGAGACACCCCACCTGCTCACCCTGGGAGCTGAAACGCTTCCACGGGAAAAGTTCCTGAAGATGAACGCCATCGCAAGTCAGCTGCAGAACGCCATCCAGTGGAGAGATCATGAGTGATACCTCCATCAAACTCTACCAGGGAACGCCACACAGCTGCGCCTATCTGCCTGAACAGACTGCTGTCATGCACGTGGTGGATCCGCAGTTTCCGTTGACCGCATCCCATTACGGCATGCTGCTGGAATCAGGATTTCGCCGCAGCGGCGACATGGTCTATCGTCCCGGCTGTCCATCATGCTCTGCCTGCAAGCCTGCGCGCATTGACACCAGTACTTTTCGCCCCAATCGCTCACAGCGGCGCTGCCTGAAGATAAACCGGGAGATACAGCTCAGAATCACGCCATCACTGCAGCAGAGACACTTCAAACTCTATCAGGAGTATCTCCAGTCACGCCATGGTGACGGTGATATGAGCACAGACAGCATCACTGAGATGCAAAGCTTTCTGCTCAGCGAATGGAGTGAAACCCTGCTGCTGGAAGGGTGGCAGGATCAACAACTGCTGTTTGTGGCTGTCACCGATGTGGTCGATGGCGGCCTCTCGGCACTCTACACCTTTTTTGATCCCGCACTGCAGCAACGCAGCCTCGGCACTTATGCAATTCTGCAGCAAATAGAACAGGCCAAACAACTCGGTCTGAAATGGCTCTATCTCGGCTACTGGATCTCCGGGTGTCCGAAAATGTCCTACAAAGCCAACTTCAACGCGGTGCAAATCCTGTCACACAATGAAGGGTGGCAGGCGCTGAAATGATCATGCGATAATGATACCGTTATTGCTGCTACAGGGCTGCTGAACACCATGCTGATACGAATATCTCTTCTACTGCTGGCGCTGTTTACCACCACTCAAACAAACGCTGCATCCAATGCCTGGTCAAAGGTTGCAGCTCCTACATCGGATCTTCCCGATACCATCGGCGGCTATTCCAACGGCTGTTTCATTGGTGGTGACAGCATGCCCCCTGAAGGACGCGGCTATCAGGTCGTACGACTCTCTCGCAATCGCTACTATGGCCATCCCAGCCTGATCCAGTATCTCAAAGAGCTTGCGAATAAAGTCGCCGATGAAGAACTCGGACTGATGCTGGTTGCGGATATGTGCCAACCACGCGGAGGGCCAATGCCGGGCGGGCACGTCAGCCACCAGAACGGGCTTGATGCCGACATCTGGCTGCCGCTCAACTACAAACGCACCAAGGGCAAGCGTGACAATCTCAAATCAATTGCTTTTGCGGACAGGAAAAAATTTACGCTCAACCGCGGTGTCTGGACAAAGGGGCAAGCCCGTCTGATACAGCTCGCGGCGCAAGATCCACGAGTGGCGCGCATCCTCGTCAACCCCGTCATCAAAATCGAGCTCTGCAGTATGCAGTGGGATGACCGCAGCTGGTTACGCAAAATTCGCCCCTGGTGGAAACACCACACACACTTTCATGTACGCCTCCACTGCCCAAAGGGCGACTTGGACTGCAAACCCCAGGCCAGGCCGCCGTCAGGTGATGGATGCGGAGCAGAGCTGACATCATGGCGTCCGGAGAACAAAAAAAAGTCGGGGAAAAGCAAAACAGGCGCCAGACCTCCCCAGCCAAAACGCTGCAATGCAGTTTTGAAGAAAAAATGAGTCATGATCATATTTTTTGTTCTGAAGCAACCATTACGTCTACTACCCCGGATGTAGAATTAACCACAGATACACAATGTTTTTTCAAATTATAGCCGGCACGCTGCTACTCTTCTCTATTAGCGGGCCGGCGCATGCCATTCCCTCTCTGATTCCCTTGATTCCAATCATAGGAGTCCTTATTGTCAAAGGCGCGATGCTTACTGGTGCGTTTTTCTTCTTTGTGCTATCACTGTATCAAGAGAAAAAGAAGCAATTTCTTATCTGGGGAATCCTCTTATTTGCGCTGTTTATTTTATTGATGGTTATTTTCTAGCCTCCCGATGATTGAAACCAAAGCATCGCGTCTTAAAGCTCTCAGCGCAATCGTATCAGTGCCGGAGTTTGTCGTGATTGCAAGAGACGATGCCCATGATTTAAATCTCGACAGCTCCTGTCGATATCTCGTGCGAAGCTCTTCAAAAAGGGAAGATCAGGAAGAGTTCTCTCAAGCAGGACAATTTTCCACCTATGGACCACTCGACAGAGAGATGGTCTCTGCCTCTATCAATAAAGCATTCCTGAACCTGGATGTGGACGAAGTGATCGTTCAGGAATATGTTGCCGCTAAAGAGTGGGGAGTCGCTTTTTGTTTTTCCGAAAAAAGCATTCTTGTTGAATACTCCAGCGAATTCGAGGGAGTAACTTCTGGAACAGTCAATCCATTTACCGCACTCTTGCCGACAACTTGCCCGCGCTATAAAAAACTCGAACAGCGGCTTTTGAAAATCCATGCTCAATTTGGATCTTCCGATATCGAGTTTGTGAACCTGGAGGAGCCTCAATTTGTGCAAGTACGGCCGATCACGCGAGATATTGAGTACGATGAAAATTTTGTAAGACTCAAGATGCAGTTGCAGGAGCTGGAGTGTTCCACCTGGATAGAAAATGATGTTTGCCGGATTCTGGCAGAGAGAGATAACCAGAGTAAGGCTATCAGCGAGATCTACCTGCAGGCATTAGAGGATGTCTATGCGACCAGGTTAAAAACAAGCATATCTATTCCGCGTAAACCGTTTGTAAAAATATCGGAACAGTACTTCATGAATCAGAAGCTTGAAGAGCAAATCACTCCAGGTTTTTTCAAAATAGTTCGACTGAGTTTTCAAATGTCGAGGATACTGCGTGATATACAAAAACAGGATTTAACCCGCTTGTCCACGCCACAACTGATGCAAAAAAGTATTCTCGTCTCTCTCGCATACGAACTGTTCAAGAACAAAGAGGCCATGAAGCTGAGAGAAGAGATAAGAGAAGAGCTGGAGAAAAGAGTGCCGGAGGGGAGATTGGAAGCAGATTTTCATTCTGACAATATACTCAACAGTTTGATAGTGTTTGATCGGGAAAAGTCTCTTTGGAAGCAGATCTCCTTTAGAGATGAACAGGGAATTGTTGTGGTAGAGGGGGATCTTGATCAAGGCCCCTATTATCGCTTAGACGACAGGGAGCAGGTAATTCCGCGTGGAGTCATTGTCGTTACAGACCATCTATATCCGGAAATAGGAAAATATATCACCGAGATTAATGGGATTATTTGCAAATACGGGGCTTTGAGTGCGCATGTGGCGATTCTCGCCCGGGAGTATAAGGTGCCTCTCAAAATCCAGACTGAAATAGATCGGTATGAATAATCCAAAATGGAAATCCTACAGGCTCTATGCCTCGCTATTCCTGGTGCTCACTTGTATTGCAGGAGCACTCTTTTTTATTGAGATAAAGAACGCCTGGGAGTTGATAAAAAGCGAGCGTTCAGAAAAGACAGAACTTGCGCAGATTAATACGAGAGATGTTCCGCCAGGCGTTATCCAATTTTCAATGATCGCAGCTGAAGCAGGAAAATATGCTGTCATCGATGTTCGGGAAAAAGAGGAGTTTTCTCAAGGGAGAATCAAGGGGGCGCTGAATTACCGTCTCGGAGATATTCTTAATGAGAAAGAGATCCGACAAGATATTTTTCAAAAAACAGAGGGAAAAGAGAGAGTTTTTTTCTGTCATGACGGCAAACGATCCCGGATTGCTGCACAAACGATCCAGCAGGAATTTGGAGGAGTCAATACGATTATTGAAAAGGGTTTTCAGCAAATTCGGAAAGATGCGAAAAACCTTCAATTCTGGGAAGGGTCTCTAAAACACGTGCTTCCACAGGATCATCGATATAACAGAACACCGTGGATCAAGCGAAGAGATGTCAGAGTCAATACGCTGATCGACCTCTCCCTGGAAAAACATGAGACGGTCAAGGGGCTGGAAGAGAAAACCTTCCTGCATGCCCCGCTTCTGCTGATGTCAAGCCGGCAAATCGACAATTTTATCAGCACCCTGGGGGAGGAGCCGATCGTGGCGCTGTGCAATTCCAAAGTAAGCTGTTTTTATACGCGAATATTGCGTTATCGCCTCGAGGAGCGCGGATTGACTTTAGCTGGATATGTCCGTCTCATGGAGGATCTGTTGTAAATGCTCCACCGGATTGACTGGCCATCCTGCCGATAAGCCCCCTCCTCTCGGGGGAGAGGTGAGGTGGAAATCATTTCGTTTCTGAAGATTTCGCGTGACTATTTCAGCAATTGCTTATATACTGATTGCGATAAAGCATTCAGAATTTTCTAGGATACAGATCATGAGCACTCTCACCAAAGCGATTTCCGGGATTTTAGCAGTCGGCGCACTGGGCCTTGCGATTAACGCGCAGGCAGTAGACGAGCGCGGTCCTGAAACTGCCGCTCCGGTGGCAGCCCCTGTCCCTGTCGCTCAACCATCTGCTGCCGCCCCACAGACTCAGGCACCTTACTACCCCGCCTATGGCTATCAGAGCCATAGGCATCCATCCTATTATGGCTACAGAGGTCCATGGAGCAACAATCGCGGCTGGACTCCGCGGCGCAGCAACAGGAACTACAACTCCAATTACCGGGATAACAGGAATTACTGGGACAACAGCAATCGCTGGGGCAATCGTAACTGGAGCAATTACGAGCTGGGTCCATTGAACAGCGCAGTCGATACATTTGGCCATATGGATATCGAAATGGACTTCGAACTGGAGTTTGACTGGGACATGGATGCTGATATCGACAGTGATGTTGACGGTTATGGAGAGGGTTATGGGCGAAACGATAACCGCTTCGACAATCGTTTCAACAATAGCTACTACAACCGCTATTACAATGGCTATTATGGTCGTTATGCTCCCTATAACTACTATTACAACTACCAGTACGGCTACAACTATCCGCTCGCGCCGCAAGCTTCAACCCCTCCAGTTCCAGCACCCCAGCCGCCTGTTGCCGCAGAACCAGCAGAGGTTGATGGCAAAACCGCGGCCCCTGTCAAACCCATCAGCATCGATGATGACAAGGACCGCGTCCTGAACAGCAGTGACTTCTGCCCGAATAGTGCTGAAGGCGTGCAGGTTGATGCTTTTGGCTGCGCCATCGATAAAGTCATCGTACTGCGCGGCGTCAACTTCCATACTGATTCTGACAAGTTGACAGATGAATCAATTGTAATTCTCGATGGGGTATCTGCTACCCTGAATGCATATCCTGATTTGAAACTGGAAGTCTCCGGTCACACCGACAGCGATGCAGAAGATGACCACAATAAGCATCTCTCACAACGACGTGCAGAGCGTGTTCGCGAATATTTGATCAGCAAGGGCTCCTCTGCTGACAACCTGACAGCAAAAGGTTATGGCGAAGAGAGACCGATTAGCAGCAATGAGACGGCTGAAGGCAAAGCGCTGAACCGTCGTGTCGAGTTGAACAGGCTTTAATTCCTTGAGTCCCCTCTCCCTCCGGGAGAGGGTTAGGGAAATAACTTCCCGTGCTATATTCTCCTCAACTACTCGTTAACCCCACTAACTGATGTTTGGAAACAACCGGGAAGAGATCAGGCGGTTTATCCTCTCCTGCTGGAACAAGCGGGATCAAAGCCTCTTTACCCTGAGTGCGCTGGAACAGCACGTCATCCGCGCCCTGAACCTTCATCCCGAATATCAGCGCCTGCTTGAATCCGGCGAGGATGCACTTCATCAGGATTTTGCCGACGGCGCCGACACCAGCAACCCCTTCTTCCACCTCGGTCTGCATATCACGCTCTACGAGCAGATTGAGTCAGACAGACCTGCTGGAATTCGCGCCACCTACCAGAAAATCCAGCATGCTGCCGCTGACAAACATGAGGCAGAGCACAAACTACTTCGCTGTCTGGAGCAGTCTCTGTGGGAAGCCCAGGCGCGCAACAGCATGCCGGATGAGAAGAGATATCTTGAGTGCGTAAGAAAAGTTGTCGCCCGATAGCGGATGACTGCATCTCTCTCCACAGGCAGATGAAAAACAGGGTGTCAGCTCAGCGGCAGCTTGAACGGGAGTATTACATCGACGCGCACCGGCAGGTGATCTGACAATGGAAAATCCTCTACTGCCGGATTCTCTGTCCTGAGTGAATCTGATACCAGGATATGATCAATCTTACGCACAGGCCGCCATGAAGGGAATGTCGGTTCGCCAATGACAGTCTCGACCATAGCGGACTTTGAAAGGAACTCCTCCAGGTAGTGAGAACCGCTGGCGCAGTTAAGATCGCCCATGACAATGTTATAGGGGGTGTCAGAGAGCAATTCGTGCAAAAAATGCATTTGCCGGATGCGTCCACGTTTTCCAAGCGCCAGATGAACCAGCACCACGGAGAGGCTCTCATCACCCTCTCCGAATTTAATCACCATGGCGCCACGGCCACGCAGTCCCGGCAAACGATGATAATGCACGGAAGCGGGCTCATAGCGGCACAGGAATCCGTTTCCGAATTGCCCAAAGTGGCCGATGTTGCGATTAACCTGGATATTCCAGTTGGAAAAGCCGGCGCGATGCGCCAGGTACTCGGTCTGATCAATAAAAGCTGAACGCAAACTCCCCGCATCGACCTCTTGCAGTCCAACCAGGTCGTAGTCGTCAATCAGCCGGGAAATGCGATTGAGGTTCCGCTGCTTGATCGGATGAGGGAGAAAAGTCTGCCAGCTTTTGGTGACATAATCGCGCCGCTGCTGTGTCTCCTGGCCGGACTGGATATTGTAACTGAGCAGACGCAGCCGGGTTTCGGCTGCATCTGTCTGTGAATGGCTTGCCATTGAAGCCATCAGATTTATTGTGCCGTGGTGGCGCCAGCAGCTTGAGGCTGAACAGCAGCTGGTGCAACTGCGGGCCTTCTTTTGCGTGATTTCCCGACCAGGTAGTCAACAATCTGCAACTTCTCTTCCCAGCTTGCCGCATTCCCGTCTTTGTAGTGTTTATCGACAATCATCGATGGTACACCGGAGATAGCATACTTCTTCGCCAGTTTCATCGCCTGCTGCAGCTTCAGGTTGACCTCAAAAGAGTCCATCGCCTCTTTATAGGCATTGACATCAACACCCTGGGTTGCCAGAAAGGCTTCCATCTTCTCCTGGCTGTTCAATTTTTGCCCGTTTTGATGAATTGCAGCAAAAATAGCGCCATGCACCTTGTCGACAACACCGATTTGCTGCAGTGCATAGTAGGTTTTGGCATACATCAGCACAACTGGACGATTGAATGTAGCGGGGACACGCATAAAATTGACATCCTCCGGCTTGTTTTTCAACCAGCCATCAAGATGCGGCTCCAGAGCCTCGCAGTGAGGGCAGAAGTAACCAAAAAATTCGGCGACCTCTATCGGCCCCACTGTTGGAGTCGGGGTAGCCAGCACATGGTAGTTAACGCCCTCGACAGGATCCGAGGCGCCTTCCGCCCAGGCGGACAGAGTCGACAACATCATCACAACTAAAACAGCTAATCTCTTCATCGAACTATTCCTCAGGTTTTTTCAGTCATCAGGCGTCAACCCGACTTCAGATTCATTGGTTGCTATTTTACACATTTCTTCACAAGGCTGTCCGGGATTAGCGCTTTTTGTTGCGCCTGCGAACCTCGGGTAATCGATAAACCAGTATCAGCACTCCAGCCAGAAAGTGACCGGCCCCTCATTGACCAGAGCAACCTGCATGTCGGCGCCAAACTGGCCGCACATGACCTTGGCATGTGTTTTAGCGGCGCTGCTTGCGACCAGGCCAAAGAGTTCACTGGCAACATCAGGAGCGGCCGCAGAAGTAAAGCTGGCTCGCATCCCCCTCTCTGTATCAGCAGCCAGCGTAAACTGCGGCACCAGCAACAATCCACCTCCTGTATCGCTGAGGCTCAGATTCATTCGACCACGGCTATCTTCGAAAACACGATAACCCAGTATTCTCTCAGAGAGGCGCATCGCCTGTTTTTCCTGGTCACCTTTCTGAACACCGACGAACACCAGAAGACCGGATTCAATGCGGGCGATGATGCTTCCTTCGACACTGACACTCGCCTCACTAACCCGCTGCAACAATGCAATCACATCAAAGACTCCCCGCACAAATGCAAACGTAAATTCTCAATAACCCCGTGCAACCTGCGAATGAAAAATGCGTATTCAATGCATAGGCTTATTGAGAAGTTACGAATGCGTGAATGATTTCTGGTAGAGTGTCTGGTCTTCAAGACCGGCATCGACAAAACCCTGGCGCCGGAGGCGGCAGGAGTCACACCGACCACACGCCCTGCCCTGCTCATCAGCCTGATAACAGGAGATTGTGGTTTTGTAGTCAATTCCCAGCTTCATCCCCTGTTGAATGATTTGAGATTTACTCAAATGCAGCAAAGGCGCCTCAATCTTGAAGCTGTCACCCTCGACTCCCGCCTTTGTTGCAACATTCGCCAACTTTTCAAATGCCTCGATAAATTCCGGCCGGCAATCAGGATAGCCTGAATAATCGAGCGCATTCACCCCGATGAAAATATGCCTGGCATGCAGCACTTCCGCCCAGCCGAGAGCCAGTGACAGAAAAATCGTATTCCTGGCGGGCACGTAGGTGACAGGAATCCCCGTCCGTGCATGCACAGGAACCTCGATCTGCTTGTCTGTCAACGCCGACCCGCCGATCTTGTCCAGCGCCATAGGCAGGATCAGATGCTGCGTGACCACTGCAGCTTCGGCGATTCTTTTTGCTGCGAGCAACTCTGATTTGTGCCGCTGCCCATAATCAAAACTGATTGCATGGCATTGATAGCCGCGCTGTTGTGCAATTGCCAGCACTGTCGCGGAATCAAGGCCGCCTGAAAGAAGTATCACCGCCTTGTCAGACACCCGGCTTCTCTCCCCATAACAGTTTATGAAGCTGTATCTGGAAACGCACAGGCAGGCGATCCTCCACGATCCACTCCGCCAGCTCTGTCGCCTGCAGTTGGCCGTAAGCCGTCGAAAACAGCACTTCACAACGTTGATGCAATTGATGCTCCTTCATCAGCTGTTTGCTCCATTGATAGTCATCACGGTCACAAATGACAAATTTGAGCTGATCCGATGGCTTCAGGTCATGCAGGTTTTCCCACAGATTCTTATCCTGCTCCAATGAGCCCGGGGTCTTGATATCAACCACCCTTGCAACTCGCGGATCAATGCCGCTGATATCCAGTGCGCCGCTGGTTTCCAGGGAGACCTGGTAATCACGGTCGCACAATGCAGCAAGCAACTCGAGGGAACCTTTTTGCGCCAGGGGCTCGCCGCCGGTCACGGTCACATGAGAGACGCCAATCTCATCGACCCGCTGAAGGATCTCGCTGAGGGACAGCCATTCTCCGCCCTTGAAAGCATAAGCGGTATCGCAGTAGCCGCAGCGCAGCGGGCATCCGGTCAGACGGATAAATGTTGTCGGCCAGCCTGTAGTTCTGCTCTCGCCCTGCAGTGAACAAAAGATCTCGGTAATACGTAGACGATTCGGAGGAGCATGCTGGTCAGGATTGGAATCATTCATGGTGGGAGTTTAACCTGTCATGATGGAGAGTAGGAGTTCACACACCATCGAGGACGCTCGCTGTCGCGCAACAAACTACACATAGGATGTGCTGAGGAACGAAGCGCATCATTAGCGATCAACTGCGCTTCGCCTACACGGCGTAGGTGAGGAGCACAAACAGGCCGTTCCTGCGCATCCTGCACTCTCGGCATTTGTACATCCATGTACGGCAGACGAGGAAGCATCGCAAGCTCAGCACATCCTATGACAGTAACAAGACAACCCTACAAACCAGAGGGTGTTTGAATAAGGACTTACAGGGTTTCCAGCCTCATCGCCGCCAGTCGTGCGGCAGGTGAGTCCGGATAGTGTTCGATCAAACCTTCGAAGACCTTGCGGGCCTTCTCAACATCGCCTCTAGTCTTGTGGATATAGCCAACCTTGTAAACAGCATCAGGGACTTTGGGGCTGTTCCTATAGTTGTCAACCAGCTCCTGAAACTCCTTCAGGGCATCATCCAGCTCGTTTTTAGCATAATGGGCCTCGCCCAGCCAGAACTGGGCATTATCGGCATATTCTCCGTTGGGATAGGCTTTCAGGAGAACCTGGAACGCATTTATCGCCTGTTGAAAATCGCGTTTTGTCATCAGCAGATCATAGGCATAGCGGTATTGATCCTGCTCAGCTTTTTCCAGCGCAGGTACAGAAACAGAGTGAGAAACAGAGTGTGGCTCCTCAGGCTGTTCGGCCTCCGCCACAGCATCATCAGGCTGTGTATCCATTTGATCCGGGTGTTGAGAGTCGGAGGCATCACCGGAGCTGCCTCCCAGACGCCGCTCAATATCAAGATACATCTCTCGCTGCTGCTCTTTCATCTGCTCGAGCTGATGTTTCAACTCTTCAATCTCACCATTCAGGTTATTGTTCTGCATTTGCAGCTTGTCCATACGCTGACTCATAGCAGAGACGGCATCCATGCGCTTTTCAAGCACATCGAGCCTGCTCCAGACACTCGCTGAGGCAGGAGTGAATGCCACCATCAACAGGGTAATCAGCATGTAACGCAGCATATCAATAATCCAGCACGGCTCGACGATTGCGCGCCCAGGCGCTCTCATTGTGATCATAGGACTCAGGCTGCTCTTCACCATAGCTGACAGACGAGATTTGACTGGAGGAGACGCCCTGATTGATCAGATAACGGCTGATGACGTGTGCACGGGCCTCACCAAGCGCCATGTTGTATTCACGGCTGCCGCGCTCGTCAGTGTGTCCCTGAATCGTCACCTGACCACCTGATTTGATCAGGTTTTGAGCATGTGTAGCCAATACGCTGTCATACTCGGAACGGATGCTGCTGTCATCAAAATCAAAGTAGATCACGCGGGGATTTCCACCTCCAGCGCCGGAGCCATACCCCGATCCTCCCGCCCCATAGCCAGATGTATCGGAACCATCGCCACTCCCATCCTCACCATCTTTGGATCCGCCGGAGCTAGTACAGCCGCCGATAAAGAGCACCGCAGACACAAAGAGCGCCGTCATAAAACTGTTTTTTACCATCATCTTCTTCTCCCGATCAAATAGGGTGACCATGCAGGATCGCGTATTTCACCCCCCTGGCGTGCAAGACGCTGCCTTACATCATAATCAACTGCAACCACTGAAAGCACGCCTCCGCCAGCCGCATAAACGACCATACTGCCATTCGGAGCAAAACTGGGGGATTCGTTCAGACTTCCTGAACTGATTGTCTGCATTCCACGGGTTTCCAGGTCAAGTATAGCAACCTGATCGCCTCGTGAACGTGAAATCAATGCCAGTCTCTTGCCATCCGGCGCATAGCTGGAGTCTGCATTATAGCTGCCTTCATAGGTGAGCCGTGTAGCGTTGCCGCCGCTCGATGCAATCTTGTAGATCTGCGGTTTGCCTCCGCGATTTGAAGTGAATGCTATCCAGCGGCCATCAGGAGACCAGCTCGGCTCCGTATCGATGGATTCACTATGGGTCAGGCGGCGCGGAGTACCCCCGTTGGCCCCGATGATATAGATTTCCGGATTGCCGTCTTTTGAAAGCGTGACCGCAAGCCGCCTGCCGTCGGGAGACCATGCGGGTGCGCCGTTGAGGCCGGAAGTGCTGCTGATGCGCATGCGCTTTCCGCTTGCCAGGGTCTGCACATAGATTCCCGGCCTGCCTTTATCAAAAGCGACATAGGCGAGACGCTTACCATCAGGAGACCATGCCGGAGACAAGATCGGCTCATTGGATGAGAGTACGGTCTTTGCATTGTGACCGTCAGAGTCAGAGATTTTCAGTGTGCGATGACGTTTATTGGCAACCACATAGGCTATTCTGGTCGCAAAAGCGCCACGTTTTCCGGTCAGCTTCTCATAGATCAGATCAGCAATATGGTGTGCGGCAAAGCGCTGATCCTTGATTTTCGTCGTGACTGTTTCGCTCAGCAGCTTCTGTGATGAAGCAGTATCATAGAGAGAGAACCGCGCCTTGTAACCGGAGCCTGTTTGCAGAATTTGTCCGGTCACCAGGTTGTCAATCTTTCTGGAGCGCCATGCATCAGTATTGACGGCCTCACCCCAGGCAGGCGCCGGTGGCTGGTTAGTGCGCGCAACCGGATTGAATTGCCCCGAGCGCTTCAGGTCTGCAGAGATAATCTCTGCAAAATCAGCTGTAAGCGGGGTGCTTCCGCCGTCCCGGCTGAATGGAGCGACGGCAATGGATGTTGCCTCTGAATTGCCGCCGGTAATCTCAATTGTCAGCTCCGCATGCGCTGTCAATGGCAGCAGCATCAGAGCGGAAAATAGAATAAAAACTTTTTGCATTATCTGATTCCAGTTGGAGAAAATTTTAATTTAAAGCTTCTAAATTTGTCGAAACCACTACCCTTGGGTACGGGGAGTGGTGAAGCTTTTTTTACTGCATCCAGTGCTGATCGATCATACACCGGATTACCACTCGAACGCGTTACTGATACATCTGCGACAGCGCCGCCAGGAAATAGTTTTACCCGTAACGAAGTGGTTAGTCCATTATCAATTTCAGGCGGCCTGCGCCAGTTGCGTGTTATTTTAGACCGAATCTGGGAAATATACTTATTATAATTATCTCCCCCACCGCCGCCGCTGTGGCGGCCTGATCCACCGCCACCGGTCCCACCGCTCTTTCCTTTGCCGCTATCTGCTCCCTTTTTACGCGCATTACCGGACTCTCCGTTCTTCCCTGAGTTGCTTTTCGCGCCGTTGGCAGAAGCTTTGGTCTTCTTATCAGCTGCCTTCTTATCAGCTGCCTTCTTATCGGCTGCTTTCTTATCGGCTGCCTTCTTGTCAGCCGCCTTCTTCTCTGCCGCTTTCTTGTCAGCCGCCTTCTTCTCTGCTGCTTTTTTCTTTTCGAGCTCCTGCTGTTTTTTCTCTTCGGCCTTCTTTTTTTCGAGTTCCTGCCGTCTCTTCTCTTCGGCTTTTTTCTTTTCCAGCTCCTCCTTTTTTCTTTGTTCTTCCAGCTCCCTGCGCCGCTGCTCCTCTTTCTCCTTTTTGCGCATTGCTACGATGCGTGGGTCTTCAGGCATTCTGAGTCCCAACACATTCAGCATCTTTTCACTCTTCTGAAGCTGCTGCAGCTTCTCTGCAAGCAACGACTCCTCAACCACAACCGTCAAGGCATCCTCGGGCAGAGCTTCATTCACCTCGGTTTCCGGGTCATCCTCCGGCTCAGGGGATTCATCCTCCAACTGAGACTCTATGGGCGCTGCCGAGTCCATAAACCTGACTTCCGGCGATACTCTGAAAAGCAGCATCAAAGCCAAATGAAAGAGCAATGCAAGGACAAAGGCGTAGGGATTGCGTTTCAGCAGGTCAATCAACTAGGGAACCTCTGTAAGTCCATGGGGTGGAAGTTCGGGGAAGGGCGAACCTGATGTCTATAGCAACGCATGAAAGATAAACCTTCCCACGTAAAAACTAGGGAACCTCTGAATAAGTCCATGGGATGGGGGTTCGGGGGAAGGGGAAGTCAAATTTTTATTATAACTCATTGATAGTTAGTCCCTTCCCCCGTAGAAAAACTTGCAGGAGTTCTAGTCGAGGCGCGAAGCGACTTGATCAGAGCTTCCCTAGCCGCTCCCATCCGAGATAATCGTCATCAATTTAACCCGTTTACCCTTCTCCACACTCTGCTGAACCGCCTGCAAGAGGCGCAAAACATTGCCGTATTCCACTTTTTTATCGCCATAGACCATCACATCCCTGGATGGGTCGCTGATTGTCAGTGCCAGCGTTGCAGCCAGGGCAGCATCTTCTGAGGGAAGGAACTCGCGTTCACCATCATCGTTATAGAGAAAATAGAGGCCGTTATTGGTCACACCGAGCACGATCGGCGGCTGCTCTTCAGCAACGCTGCCAGGGTCTCCCTGGCTCACAGGCAATTCAACATCGACATTTCTCACCAGCATGGGTGCTGTCACCATGAAGATAATCAGCAGCACCAGCATCACGTCGATATAGGGAACCACGTTGATTTCGGCAATGGGTTTGTTGATACGGGCGCGTCTCCTCATGACTACATCTGCCGATGCAGAATATTGGCGAACTCTTCACTGAAGTCATCAAATCGTCCTTCAAGACGATACACTTCATTGCTGTAACGGTTGTAGGCCACGACTGCCGGGATTGCTGCAAACAGCCCCATGGCCGTGGCGATCAGCGCCTCGGAAATACCCGGCGCAACCATGCTGAGACTCGCCTGTTTGACACTCCCCAAGGCGTGAAAAGAGGTCATGATTCCCCACACAGTGCCGAAGAGTCCGACATAGGGACTGGTCGAACCAATCGTTGCCAGCATCGGCAGAAAGCGTTCCAGGTTCTCGGTTTCACGGCTCATCGCAACCTTCATGGCGCGTATTGAACCCCCCAGAACTGCATCACGTTTAATCTCCGGCTGCTCCCGCAGTTTTATAAACTCGGTAAAACCTGCCACAAAAACGGCGGCCAAAGGACCATCCCTGTCTTCATCACTCTTTTTGTAGAGCCGCTCTATATCGGTGCCGCCCCAGAACTTTTTCTCAAAACTTTTTGACAGCTTTCTGGCGCGGGATGTTGCCCTGGCGCGATCGATAATGATGCCCCAGGAGACAATGGATGCAAGCACCAGAATCGCCATCACTACTTTTACCACGGGACTGGCTCCCATGATCAATCCAAAAATATCGATATCACCGGACATTACTTAAATCTCGTCAATTAGGGCGCCTCTATTAATTCTGGATATGTCAGATTGAGATTCAAAATTTGTCATATCAAGGCGCAGATCGCACGGAATAGCAGGGCTATTGCGAAGATCTGCAACGCAGAGATGGCGCATTTTGGACTCAAGATGCTTATTCATGAATTAGTTAGAGGTGTCCATTTAGTTAAATTCATTGCGTTTTATTAATAACCGATTGTGGAATTGCCGTGGGTTTAAAACTGCCGGCGTCAACACAGGCCAGCAATATTTCACCCTGACACAACAGCACATCATCGCGACGCACCCGCTGTTCAAACAGCAGTGACGCCCTGCCCCTTTTTTTCAGTGTCAGTGAAACATCCAGCAGTTCATCCAGTCGCGCCGGTTGAAGATAGTCGAGAGATACGCGACGCACTGCAAAAACAACACCATGCTGATCTGCGAGCGCCTGATTATCAAAACCCAGAGTGCGCAGCCATTCACTGCGTGCACGCTCCATATAGGCCAGATAATTTGCGTAATAGACAACCCCTCCAGCATCCGTATCTTCGTAATAGACACGCACCTGCCAAATAAATTCCGACAATATCATTCACCTCAATGGCAATCTTCAGAAGCCTGTGACGGGCATCAGCATAGAAAAACCATCGTATTATATACTGCAAATGAATAGGATAAGAGACATTTCGCTACACTTTATCATGACTTTAAGAAGCATGTCGTTGCTCTTGAATAACCAAGCAACTTCTGAAAAAACCCATGCATTGTTTCAAATAGGCCGCAGGGGGAGTATAAGCGACAGCGCATCCACCAGGTCATTGTGAGGAGCGAAGCTTCCGCGTCTGCCGTACACGGATGTACAAATGCAGTGAGCACAGGATGCACAGGAACGGCCTGTTTACGCCCCTCACCTACGACGTACATGGACGTACGAGTGTCACGAGAGGGCAGGAAGCCCGGAGCAACCATCCGTGTAGGCGAAAGCGACGCGGCAATCTGCTTGAGATTACTTCGCTGCGCTCGAAATGACAGCATAACTTACGGGGTTGGGGCATTGGTGAATGCGGCAAAAAGACGCCTTACCCCTACAAACTTCCAACCCTGCTTCCCTGCATAGCGTTATTCAGGAATTACAGCATTAAACTAACAAAATTGCAATCAGGGCATTGACAAGCAGTTGAAAAAAGCGGACAATCGCGCCTCTTTATTCGGCCTTAATCGGCACCCAGAAGATCCTAGGAGATAATAGTGGCTAACTCAGCACAAGCCCGCAAGCGTGTTCGTCAGGCAGAAAAGGCTCACAGTCGTAATGCATCACAACGCAGTATGATGCGCACCCACCTGAAAAGGGTTGTGAGCGCCATCGATGCCGGTGACAAAGAAGCGGCACAAGCTGCATACACTGCTGCTGTACCGGTGATTGACCGTTCTGCAGGCAAGGGATTGATCCACGCCAACAAGGCAGCGCGTCACAAATCACACCTGAACACACAAATTCTAGCCATGTAACAGCATCAGGCTCAAGCCTGACATTGATTAGATATCCATAAAAAGCCCGCTTCCAAACTATTGGAAGCGGGCTTTTTGCTTTTGAGCGAAGTGCATCTTTCGAGAGAACAGGACAATCAACCACGGAACACGGGGATAATTGTCATCTCGACGCAGGAGAGATCTTCGCGCTCAAGATCCCTTGTCGTTCCTGTACCTCACTGCCCTCGGGATGACATAATCATTCCGTGTCGTCCGTGTGTTTCCGTGGTAAATAGTAAGAAATGACGCGAACGACATCTGTAAAATAACTTCCAGAGATTTTCATTCGGCCCTAGTCAATGTTGCCTGCACAACGCATTAACTCTCTTCTACAAATGTGGTCACAACAAGTTGACGAATCATTTGTGCTAAATCCAGATTTTGCTCGACAGGCCAGGATTGTACTAGCCGCAAGCGAGTATGTGCTTCACTACTTCGAGGCGGGGCCTGAACGCATGATCCCGCTGTTTGAAAGTGGAGCACTACAGCAGCAGCCGCTGCCCGGCGAGTTCACTGCATTGCTCGAAGAGCGGCTCGCAGAAGTTGACAACGAAGAGCTGCTGCTGCGTCAACTGCGCCTGTTTCGCCAGCAGCAGATGGTGCGCATTATCTGGCGCGACCTGTCACAGACCGCCGACCTGGATGAAACCCTTGAATCCCTGAGCGCCCTGGCTGACGCATCGATTCAGCTGGCACTGCAATATCTCTATCAGCAGCAGCTGCGGAGCCTTGGAACACCGCGTGATGCTGATGGACACGCCCAGCAGCTCGTCGTTATCGGCATGGGAAAACTCGGGGCCCGTGAACTCAATCTCTCATCTGACATCGACCTGATCTACTGCTTCCCCTCTGCAGGAGAGACAGATGGCAGACGCCCTCTAACCAACGAGGAGTTTTTCACGCGCCTGTGCCGGAAACTGAGCAAAGCACTCAACTCGCGCACCGTTGACGGCTTTGTTTTTCGGGTTGATACTCGTCTGCGTCCCTTTGGCCAGTCCGGCCCGCTGGCGCCCAACTTCGACTTCATGGAGAACTACTACCAGTCGCAGGCCAGGGAGTGGGAACGCTATGCCATGATCAAAGCCCGTATCGTGGCCGGGGATATACAGGCCGGAGCCGCATTATTGAAGATGCTGCGACCCTTTGTCTATCGACGCTATCTCGACTACGGTGCTATTGATTCGCTGCGCAAACTCAAGCAGCTCATCAATGACGATATACAGCGCAAGGGGATGCGCAATAACATCAAGCTTGGTCCCGGTGGCATTCGGGAGATTGAATTTCTTGGACAAACATTTCAGCTGATCCGGGGCGGGCGGGAGAGTGAACTGCAGATTACTCCGATCCAGGAGGTACTGGGCGTCCTGGCTGGCAAAGGTATTCTTCCTCAAACGACAGTCATCGAACTCATCGATGCCTATCGCTTTCTGCGTCTTGTCGAAAACCGCATTCAGGCATGGCGCGATGAACAGAGCCATCAGCTGCCGGAAGATGAAGAGGGGCTTGAACGCATCGCACTCACTCTGGGCTTTGAAACCGCAGAGAGATTCATGAGTGAACTGGCGCACCACCGAGCCAATGTGCAGCACCACTTCGAGAAACTCTTCGATAATTCTGAACAACAGCAGCGCTCTCCGCTGGAAGCCGTATGGAGTAGCCGGGAAAAACAACAGGAGCAACTTGTTGAAGCCGGCTTCAAGGATGGAGAAAGAGCCGCAAAACTGATACAGGATCTGCAGCGGAATCACGCACTGCAGAGAGCCGGGGAACGGGGCAGTCATCTGCTCGACATCCTGATGCCGCGTCTGCTGACATTGACAGCGAAGCGCAGCAACGCCGGGGAGACACTGGAGCGCCTCAGCGCAGTGATAGTGGCCATTGCTCGTCGCACGACCTATCTCGAGCTGCTGAGTGAAAACCAGGGTGCACTGGAGCAATTGATCAGTCTGCTCAGCGCCAGTCCGTGGTTTAAGCAGTGGATCGTACGCCAGCCGCTGCTGCTTGATCAACTCATCGATCACCGGCTCCTCTATCAGCCGCTGAGCCGCAGTGCGCTCGTCGATGAACTCAACAGCATGCTGCAAAGAGTCACGGGGGATCTGGAGCAGGAGATGGAGAGCCTGCGTCACTTTGTCGCCACGAACCGTCTGCGCGTTGCTGCAGCAGATATCTCCAGCATTATTCCACTGATGGTGGTCAGCGATTATCTCTCCGAGATAGCCGAAGTGGTGCTCGACGCAGCACTGAAGATCGCCTGGCGGGATCTCAGCGCACGTCATGGCTGTCCGCAAGGAACAACTGCTGACGCCATGGGATTTGCCATTATCGGCTACGGAAAACTCGGCGGCATCGAGCTCGGTTATGGCTCGGACCTGGACCTGGTGTTTTTGCACAATGCGGCAATGAACAGCATGACTGATGGTGAGAAATCTATTGCAGCAGAGAACTTTTATGCGCGCATGGCGCAGCGTCTGATCCACCTTCTGACCGCCAGCACCCCTTCCGGCCGGGCTTATGAAATTGATATGCGGTTGCGTCCCAACGGCTCTTCAGGCCTGCTGGTAAGCAGCCTGAAAGCCTTTGAAACCTATCAGCACGAACATGCCTGGATATGGGAACACCAGGCGCTGGTGCGCAGTCGTGCTGTGAGCGGAGACCAATCCATGATCTCCGCATTCAATGCAATTCGCCGTCAGGTTATCTGCAAACAGCGCGATGTGGAATCTCTGCGCAGTGAAGTGGTCAATATGCGATCAAAGATACGTGATGCGCTCGATAAGAGCAGCGACGAAATGGTCGATCTGAAACAGGGAAAGGGCGGCATCACTGACATCGAGTTTATGGTGCAGTATCTGATTCTGCGCGAAGCGAACAGTCACCCTGCCCTGTGCAAGTTCAGCGACAATATTCGCTTGCTGCAGTCACTGGATGAGGAGGGATTGATCGAACCCGACTGGAGAGAGCGACTGGCCGGCATCTACCGGGTGCTGCGTGCTGCCCATCACCGTCTCTCACTTCAGGAGAAACCGGGGCTCATTACAGCAGATGAATTAAGCGTGGAGCGCAACTTTGTTATCGAGGCATGGCGCACGGTGATGGGAAGGGGAGAGAGGAGTGAGGAGTGAGTTCTCTGTCGTCATTACGTCTAAAATCACTTATCATTCTCCTTTCAGCGAGAATCCACGGGGTTTTCACTTACTGCCTCGTTTATCACGCTGCAACAAATCTGATTGAATATCAGGATAAATATGCTCCAAATCTGGTTTATACGTCTGCTCTTCACCGCCTCCCTGCTGGCATTTATATTAATCCTCATGGGGTCATATCTGCGGCTGAGTGATGCCGGTCTTGTCTGCCCGGACTTTCCCGGTTGCCATGGCCAGCTGTTTCCACCGGATAGCGAAAGCGTCGTCAATAGTGAGCATCCCTATGACGCCGCCAAGGCGTGGAGCACCATGATCCACCGTTACCTGGCAGTTGTGTTCAGCATACTCGTGGTGATGCTTGTCACTCTTGCACAGCGCATGAAAAGCGGCGCCAGATACTCCACGCAACTACTGCTTGTACTGCTACTGACGCTACTCCAGGGGGTGCTGGGCTATCTGACCATCAGCATGCTGCTGCATCCGGCTGTTGTCACACTTCACCTGCTGACTGCGATGTTGATCCTGTCGCTGTTATGGTCGGTATACCTGAACGCTGCTTCAAAAGGCGCCTTCTATAGCGAACGCCTTCCCGAGTCCAATCTCCGCCCCTGGATCATCATTGCTTTTATCCTGGTTTGCCTGCAAATCCTGCTGGGGGGATTCACCAGCAGCAACTATGCATCCCTGGCATGTCCGGATCTGCCGACCTGTCAACAGCAGTGGCTGCCTGCCTTTGATTTTTCGGCGATTTATCAACTTCTCAGCCAGGATAACGTTAGCTATCAGGGCGGTCTGTTGAACAACCAACAGAGTATCACCGTGCATCTGCTGCACAGATACGGCGCAGTAATAACCTTTGTTTACGTTGCTTTTCTCTCTTTCCTCGCAATACGAGAAAAAGCAGCCATCTATCGAGATGCCGGTCTATGGCTGGTTTTTGCACTGATTTTGCAGATGCAGCTGGGAGTCGCGGATATTGTGTTTCTGCTCCCCTTGCCAATTGCTATTGCACACACTGCTGGAGTTGCACTGCTGCTGCTCTCCCTGGTCTATCTGCATCATCTCATCAGGCACAGCAAGGTCAGTATTTACACGCATTGATCAAGCAAATTGTTGTTGCTTGACGCTTGGCATATACTTTCACAGATCCTAGAACAATCTGTACAGGGTCACGCGTAGATTGCGTACACTACAGCCAGGATGACTCTCTTTAATGACTCGAGCTTTGAGATGAAACTCATCATCGTATCCGGACTTTCAGGATCGGGAAAAACCGTTGCATTGCATGCACTTGAAGATGCCGGTCTCTACTGCATCGATAACCTTCCAATACCGATGTTGCAAACAGTGGTCACGGAGCTGCTGGGTAACAGGGATATCTATCAGCAGGATATTGCTATCGGGATCGATGCCCGCACCACCACTGAAAATCTGAGGGCTCTTCCGGAGAAGATTGAACAACTGCGTAACAGTGGTGTATCGTGCAAAATTCTCTACCTGGAAGCAGATCAGCGCGTGCTGTTGCAGCGTTTCAGCGAAACACGCCGCCGTCACCCCCTGACAAAAAACAATCACTCGCTCAACGAAGCGATCATCGAAGAGCACACCAGGCTTCAGCCTGTGCGTGAAGCCGCAGACATCCTGCTTGATACAACCCGCCAGAAGCTGCATGAACTCAGACACCTGATCCGTCTGAAGATTGCCGATGACTCTGCTGAAATGCAGATCCACCTGCAGTCATTTGGATTCAAATACGGTCTTCCCCAGGATGCCGCACTTGTGTTTGACGCCCGTTTTCTGCCAAATCCGTACTGGAACACCGAACTGCGCATGCTGACAGGTAAAGACCCTGCTGTGCACCAGTTTCTCTCATCAAACAATAACGCCAGGGAGTTGCAGCACAAGATCACTGATCTGCTACAGTCATGGATACCGAGCTTTCAGGATGAGGGACGTGCTTATCTGACGATTGCAATCGGTTGTACAGGCGGCCAGCACCGCTCGGTTTATCTTGTTGAAGTGATCGGCAAGCAGCTAAAACAACTGGGTTATGATCCAGTGATTCAGCATCGTGAACTGGAGGAGTAACCCATGAGTAACAGCGCTCTTCTTGTGGTGACACACGCCCCGCTGGGCAATGCATTGCTGCAGGTGGTTGCACACATTCTCGGCGCATCACCGGAATTTCTGAAAGTGCTGGATATCTCTCCCACTGCTGAGCAGGAGATGGTCGTTGATGAAGGCCTGCTGCTGCTCGAACAGCTGGATCAGCATGAGGGAGTCGTCATTCTCAGCGATTGCAAAGGCTCAACACCCGGCAACATCGCCGAACAGCTTCACTCAATCGCTTTTAACAGCAGTCTCGTCTATGGCCTCAACCTGCCAATGCTGCTGCGTGCTATCAATTACTGCGGGCAATCCCACCAGGCTGTTGCAAATGCCGCTGTCGCCGGCGCAAGAAAAAGCATCATCGAGTCAGAGATACACCATGATTGAAAAACAGATCACAATCATCAATAAACTTGGCCTGCATGCCCGGGCCGCCGCCAAACTCGTGGCAACAGCAAGCGGCTATCAAAGTGACATCCATATCGAAAAAGAGGGACAGCGCGTCAATGGAAAAAGCATCATGGGGGTTATGATGCTGGCTGCGGGCAAAGAGAGCGTGATTACACTTCAGGCACAGGGAGCTGATGCCAGGCCAGCTCTCAATGCCCTGGAAAAGCTGATCAATGATCGATTCTTCGAAGCTGAATAAATCCGCTCAACGCTTCCACATTCCCTTTCCAGAATCAAATTCAGGCTTCACTGATGCCTTGAATAAGTCAGGCTGTCACAAGCCACTTCTTGAGTAACTTCTCACTATACCCTCTCATCTTACTGGTTTCATAGAATTTTTATTGCGATATTCCTATTGAATAAAGCTATACATCAGATTACAATGCCGTGTTTATTTTTTATACGAGCGATAATTAATGTCCAGGCGAATCGCGCTACTCCTGATCATCCTGCTTGCCTCCATCACGACGGTTGTTGAAGCTGGATACTGGGATTCCGGATCATGGATTGACACCGGTGACGCGCGCATGCGCCATCGCCTGCAATATTTAGGGGATAACAACCTGATCAAGGCGCCACTAACAACCTGGCCCCTGAATACGGTAGATGTCTACACAAGCATGCCCACTTACGCGGTTGATCCTGAGCGCCTCTCTCCACATTTGAGAGCTCTCTATCTCAACACCAGGGAAAAACTCAAAACAGGTCTGGAACAAGGTCTGTCACCGGTAAAACTTAACGTCTCGGCCACATCGGAACCCCTTCTTATCAGGGGATTTGACGACGGGCCACGCAACGAAGTCAATGGATCTATCGATGCAACATACACGGGCAAATATGCAACCGGACGGTTAAAACTGTGGGGCATCTACAACGATGACCCGCATCCCGACCAGAACGATGTGCGCTTCGACGAATCCTACCTCTCTGTTCCACTTGGCAACTGGGCCATCACACCCGGAGCGCAAACACGCTGGTGGGGGCCTGGCTGGGATGGCTCACTGATCCTTTCAAACAATGCAAGAGCCTTTCCCGGCATTAGCCTGGAGCGCCAAAGCTCAAGACCCTTCGACTCACCATGGCTCTCATGGATCGGCCCCTGGAAACTCACCATGTTTCATGGTCAACTTGAAGAAGAGCGGCACGTCCCGGATACCAACCTGTTTGGCATGCGCTTTGCCTTCAAACCGTGGAAGAGTGTTGAGTTCGGCCTCTCCCGAACCGCACAGTGGGGAGGTGAAGGGCAACCCGGATCATTCAGCGACTTTATCGATATCTTTTTTGGCCTGGATGATGATGCCAACAAGCCGGGAAACCAGCTTGGCGGCTATGATTTCAGGTGGCGCTCTCCATTCATGCACAATAAACCATTCGCCCTCTACGGCCAGTTGATAGGTGAACATGAAAAACACAATCTGCCGACAAATTTTATTGGTCTGGGCGGCATCGAGACCTGGGGATACAACGAGCGCCTAAAGGGCTCCTATCGCCTCTATCTGGAATATGCCAACACCCGGGCAAGTTTTTACAAGAGAGACGATGCCGAATTCAATACCGCATATAACCATCATATCTATCAAAGTGGATACCGCTACCTGGATGATTCACTCGGGCATGCAATCGACTCAGACAGCGAGATGATCAGTGTTGCAGCGATCCTGGATCTGGACAACGGGACATTCTGGAAAGGCTGGTTGAAATTTGCCGACCTGAACCGTGATGAGGACGGACTTAATCCCATTGCACCCCTTGGTAAAAAATGGACATCGCTTGGTCTCTCCATGGAAACCTCCATCTCCACCAATTTTCGCTTGAAAGTCGGAGGCTTTGTGACAACGTCACACATACCGAATGAAGGCAGTGATACTGGCGGCGGCGTCTTCGCCTGCCTGACTTCTACTTTCTGATCCGGATACTCCCTCTGATTCAACCAGATTGCATGCCTGCAGGGGCGACTCTGTTCGTCTCTGCTTTATTGCCGGCATAGATCCCTGAAAATTTTTCAGGATACTCTCCGCCCGCCATGCACTACAATCACACCTTCAAAATCAACCACCATCAATCAACAGAGAGAAGCATGACATACGAATTACCTTCGCTGCCTTTTGCGCAGAACGCCCTGGAACCTGTGATTTCAGAAGAGACCATCGGCTACCATTACGGCAAACATCACCAGACATACGTGACCAATCTGAACAACCTGGTTCCCGGCACCGAATTTGAAGGCAAGCCACTGGAAGAGATCATCATGAACGCCTCTGCCGGTATCTTCAACAACGCCGCACAGGTATGGAACCACACCTTTTACTGGAACTGCCTGAGTCCAAATGGAGGCGGCGAGCCTTCCGGCGCACTGGCAGAAGCCATCAATAGCGCCTTCGGATCATTCGACGAATTCAAAAAAGAGTTCTCCACATCTGCAGCAACCAACTTCGGTTCCGGCTGGACCTGGCTGGTAAAAAACAGCGACGGCGGCATCGAGATCTTCAACACCTCAAATGCGGGCTGCCCGATGACCGACGGCAAGACCGCCCTGCTGACCGTTGACGTTTGGGAGCACGCCTACTACGTTGACTACCGCAATGCGCGTCCGCAATATCTGGAAGAGATCTGGAAACTGATCAACTGGGATTTCGTTGCCGCGAACTTCGATAGCTAACAGTTTGCAGTTGGCAGGACTGTAGGGCGCAATAACCAACGGGCATTGCGCCGCATGGCTGGTGTAATGCGCTATCGCTTATTACACCCTACGAACTGCCTACTGCAAACTTTTCTTTTAATCGTACTCCCTGTCTTTCCAGTTGCGGACAGCGGTAAAGACCGCCTCACCGTTTGACAGCTGTTTTCCCACATACTTTTCTGCCGCGTCTTTAGCTTGATGTATATGGCAGCGCAGGAAAGGATTGGTTGCCAATTCTTCTTCCAATGTTGATGGCACTGTCGGCAGCCCGGCTTCACGGCTCGCCCTGTCACGTTGAATCCTCTGCCTGAGTGCTATGCTCTCAGGTTCAACCCATTGTGCAAAACCAAGATTGTCGAGCGTGTATTCATGGGCACAGAAAAGCCTGGTAGCAGGCGAAAGAGAGGCAATCTTCTGCAGTGACGCATAGAGTTGCGCATGGGTGCCGCTGAAGACCCGGCCGCAGCCTGCGGCAAACAGGGTATCACCGCAAAACAGCACGCCTTTGCCCAGATAGGCGACATGCCCCTCCGTATGTCCCGGAACATCCAGGACATCAAGAACAGCATCAATTCCCTGTAGTTCAATGCTCTCTCCCTCGCAGACCTTGTCAGTCACTCCCTCGATAGCCTCATTGCGCGGGCCATAGACAGGAATTCCCGGGTAGATATTTATCAACTGCCGAATCCCTCCGATATGATCCCAGTGTTTGTGGGTAATCAGGATTGCCGAAAGTCTCAGCCCATGTTTCTGCAGATGGCTTATTACAGGTGCGGCATCCCCGGGATCAACAACAACGGCTGAATGATTATCTGTGCTGCTGAGACACCAGATGTAGTTATCATTAAATGCTGAAATGGGATCAATCTTCATCGCTACTCACCTACTATAAAGAGTATCCGGATCAATGATCGGATCGCTGTCAATCACCACCCGCCCTTCATCCACGCGATGAAAAAAGCAGCTTCGTCTTCCAGTGTGGCAAGCCGGACCTGTCTGGTCGACTTTCAGCAGTATGGTGTCACCATCACAGTCAAACGCCATCGATTTAAGTTGCTGCACCTGTCCTGACGACTCACCTTTGCGCCAATAGCTCCGACGTGAGCGCGACCAATAGCAGACACGACCGGTTTGCAGCGTCTCTTCGATAGATGCCCGGTCCATCCATGCCATCATCAGCACCTCGCCACTCTCATACTGCTGTGCAATCGCCGGGATCAGGCCATCCTCATTATATGTGAGACTCTCAAGCACGTCTTCCAGCGGACGAACCTCGCCTTTGTGTGATTTCTCATGGTTTTTGAAACTGTTCATTTTTGTTCAGCTCTCCAATTTTCAAGTTCGCATCTGAAGTTAATCATTCCTTGCTTCCTCGTTCCCGCACTCCTGCGTGGGCAAAAGATAAATATCAATCTGGAAGTGGGACTTTAGTCCCGCAAAAGTCATGCGAGGCTAAAGCCTCACTTCCAGGTGGTTAATCATTTTATCCGGGCAATGTTCGGAGAAACGTCCCCACATCCACAATGCAGAATATATTGTAACGCCGGATTCATGCTGCTGAGGTAAAATAGCTGCTATGAAAAAGAAAATTTACCGCGTTACATTCCTGAACCAGTCAAAAGTGTATGAGCTCTATGCCACTGATGTGAACCATGGCTATCTTCCGGGGCTTATCGAGATCTCTGGATTAGTCTTTGGCGAACGCTCATCAGTGGTTGTGGATCCCTCCGAAGAGAAGCTCAAGCAGGAGTTCGCCGGTGTTTCCGTTACCCACATTCCATTTCATTCACTGATTCGCATCGATGAGGTCTCAAAACATGGCGCCGCTAAAATCAGTGACGCCACAGCAGGTTCCACGGTAACTCCTTTTCCATCAAACTTCGTGAATGCCGGAAAACCTGAATAATGGAACCATTGAAACAAAGCATCGATATTCAGCGCGCCTCTCTGCGAAACATGCTGGTTGATCCAATGCAGCGTATTGGCCATGAAATCAGCACTAAATGGGATGACAAGGAGCGACTCGACAAGGCCCTGCTGTCAGACCTCAGCACCCTTCCCTATGTCAAATATATCTACGCCATGAACCCGGACGGAATCCAGGTCAGTGATAATGCTGCACGGGAAGAGGGTCTGCTAAGAAAAGATTTTGGCCGCGATCGTTCTGCCAGGCCCTATATGTCACCCTATCCATCAACACAAGAGTTGACTCTGTCAGATACATATATCAGTCAGCGCATCAAACGTCCGTCAATTACTGCGATCCAACCTGTTCTTAAAGATGGCGAACTACTCGGTTTTCTGGGGGCTGACGTCGATTTAAGGGATCTGCCGCTGACACTCGAGGTTTATAAAGAACCCAAAAAGTGGCAGCAGATGAAGGGCGACCCTGCAATACGTGGACAGCTCTTCAAGCAGCAGCGAGTCGAGAGCCGGCTGGACCGTCACATCAATGAAATTCTGCCCGTCATCGAAGAGTTGATGTGCGAAAGCGGAGTCTATCACGGCAAGATTCACTTCTCTTCAAATCGCGCCACCATCTGGCATATTGATGATCCCTACTGTTACCGTCTGCTTGACTATGACGCCCTGATAGACCCGAATATCTGCTTTACCTACCCGCATCGGGACTATCCACACAAAGCAGTTATTCCAAAGGATGCCATTGCGCCAATCCTGGATACATTCAAACATCTTCGCTTTGCTGACGACACCATTTATCTGCGCGCCGGTTCGATCAATATTTTCAATGGAATTGTCGGGTTGAATTTTTCCTGTGACGGTTCACACTACATTCCCTATACACAATTTCTGGCGAAAGATTCCAGATTCTGGGGTGACACCTCATGAACAGACGCGAATTGATCGAGCAGCAGCTGAACGCCGCCTTTTCACCACTTCATATTGAAGTGCTCGACGAGAGCCACATGCACTCGGTTCCAGAGGGAGCTCTATCACATTTCAAAGTGACACTGGTGAGTCCGCAATTTGAACAAAAGTCACTGCTGCAACGTCACCGCGCAGTCAACCAGATACTGGCGCATGAACTCGAGAACGGCATTCATGCGCTGGCGCTGCACACCATGACACCGGATGAGTGGTTTGCCAAAAGCGGCCACTCCCCCGACTCACCACCCTGTCTGGGCGGATCAAAAACGGAGTAATGAGATGATTCTTGAACCCCTACGCTGGCTTGTCGGCCGCGGCGTGCTTGGCTGGGAGATCCTGACCCGTAAAAAGCCCGTTAAACGCTCTGCCGAAGAGCAGGTAATTGTTGATGCCGAAACAACCGGCATTGCCATGTACGAATTCAAGGCCTGCCCATTTTGTATGATCGTACGCAAGGTCATCCACCACAAAAACCTCAACATCGAACTGCGTGACGCCCGCCGCAACAAAGCTTGGGGTGAGGAGTTGCGCCTGCAGGGCGGAAAGTATCAGACCCCCTGTCTCAAAATCACCGATTCGGATGGCAGCGTGCAGTGGATGTACGAATCAAAGGATATCATTGATTACCTTGATCAACGCTTTCCAACAGAATAGTGTTGTTTGAGAGCTCATGCATTGTTGCAGAACCACATCTCATTTCGACCGCAGGGAGAAATCTTAATCCCGCTCATTCAATTGGATGATTTAAGATTTCTCCCTGCGGTCGAAATGACAATATTCTCTCTTTGCGTCTCTGCAAGAGTCATGATCAAAATGTGTTGGAGTAGCTGCTTTTTGCAAATACGATGGCATCTTCACGGCCACTGCCTGCTGGATAGTAGTCAGGACGAAAGCCGACCTCGTTGAAACCGGCATGATAATAGAGAGACCGGGCTCTGTTGTTGGATGCCCGGACTTCAAGAAAAACAGTGGCCGCTTTTTTTTGATCAGCAATTTGCATCAGATGATTCAGCAACTGTCGTCCATGCCCCTTGCCTTGCCTGTCAGGATAGATGCAAAGATTCAGCAGATGCGCCTCACCCGCAGCAATCGTCATCACCCCGTATCCAATGATCTGCCGATCCTGTTCGCAGATCACCATCTCATATCCGGCTGAAAGGCAGTCTCTGAAATTCCCTTCCGACCAGGAGTGGGCATAGGCGGCTGTTTCTATCTCCATCACAGCAGGGAGGTCTCGTATCGCCATAGCGCGGAAGCAGGGCATTAATTGTTGCATGAGTAACTTCTCAAAAAGTCCGTGCAGGTGTTGCTTATTGTCATTTCGACCAAAGGGAGAAATCCTGATTCACCCTGGTGAATTCACGGACTCAAGATTTCTCCCTGCGGTCGAAATGACATCTGTTCTGACAGATACGTGTTCAATGCACGGGCTTATTGAGCAGTTGTCTGCAACTGCTTCATCAGCAGCTGCAAATCCTGCCATGACTTGGCTTTTTCACTGGGTTTACGCAACAGGTAGGAGGGGTGATAGGTCACCAGCAGTGGAATTTTTGATTCTCCATAGTGACGAATCCTGCCACGCAACTTTCCAACAGCCTCATCTGATTGCAGCAGATTTTTAGCAGCAACACCTCCGGCAGAAAAAATCACTTCAGGCTGTATCAGGGCAATCTGCTGCTGCAGATAGCCGTGGCACGCTTTCACTTCCTGCACATCGGGGTTGCGATTCCCAGGAGGCCTGCATTTGAGGATATTTGCAATATAGACGCTCTCACGGGAGAGTCCGGCAGCCAGCAGCATCTGGTTTAACAACAACCCTGCCCGACCGACAAAGGGCAATCCCTGACGATCCTCCTCCTCTCCCGGAGCTTCACCAATCACCATCACCCTGGCATTTTGATCTCCTGTACCAAAAACCGTGTTTCGACGGCTCTGACACAGGGAGCATTTGCGGCAATTGCTGACAGCCAGCTGCAGAGACTCCCAGTCTGCAGGGAGTTGCGGGATGGACTGCTCAGGCATCGGCTCCTGTGACTCCTGCTGCGGTTCATGCTCAGGAATTACTTCATCATGCTGGTCTGCAGGCAGATCGCGGCGCACCCAGTATTGAATGCCCATGACATCCAGCATCTGCCTGCGCCGCTGATCAAGCAGCACCTCTTCGTGATCAGACATCGCCCTGGGGATGAGCACGCTCCTCTTTTTCAAGCAGTCGATTGATCGCATTCACATAGGCCTTTGCAGATGCGATCACGATATCCGTATCTGCTCCCTGGCCGTTAATAATACGCTCATCCTGCTTGAGACGAACTGTCACCTCACCCTGGGCATCCGTTCCGGAGGTGATATTATTCACCGAGTAGAGCTGCAGGCAGGCATCGATTCCGGTCAGCTTTTTGATCGCCTTGAAAGCCGCATCCACAGGACCGCCACCCTCTGCAGTGACGCTCATCTCTTCGCCGTCAATCGACAAAACCACTGTAGCAACAGGCGTCTCGCCAGTCTCGCTGCACACCTTCAACGACAACAGACGAATACGTTCACTCACCGCCTCGCTGTCCGTTTCGGAGACGAGGACTTGAAGATCTTCATCGAAGATTTCATGTTTTTTGTCGGCAAGATCCTTGAAGCGTCGAAAAGTCTCGTTCAAATCCTCTTCGCTGTCGAAACAGTGCCCCAACTCCTCCAGGCGGCTTCGAAAGGCATTGCGTCCGGAGTGTTTGCCAAGCACCATGCGATTCTGGCTCCAGCCAACATCCTGAGCACGCATAATTTCGTAAGTCTCACGGTGCTTCAAGACACCATCCTGGTGGATCCCTGATTCATGGGCAAACGCATTGGCTCCGACAATCGCCTTGTTCGGCTGCACAGGGAACCCGGTCACATTGGAGACCAGCTTGGAACAACTGAGGATTTGGGTTGTGTCCAGCCTGGTTTCACACTGATAAATATCCGAGCGTGTACGCACTGCCATCACGACCTCTTCCAGCGAGGCATTTCCTGCGCGCTCGCCAAGACCATTGATAGTGCACTCCACCTGGCGTGCACCATGCATCACCGCCGCCAGTGAGTTTGCCACGGCAAGTCCAAGGTCGTTGTGGCAATGCACCGAAAAAACGGCTTTATCTGAATTGGGCACCCGCTCAATCAATGCGCCAATGGTCTCACCAAACTGCCATGGCATGGCGTAGCCGACAGTATCAGGCACATTGATGGTCGTTGCTCCTTCATTAATCACCGCTTCGACAATACGGCATAAAAAGTCAATCTCGGAGCGGCCTGCATCTTCAGCAGAAAATTCGACATCATCTGTAAACTGGCGGGCGCGTCTGACAGCCCTGACAGCCTGTTCGACAACCTGATCAGGCGACATACGCAACTTTCGCTCCATATGAATTGGAGAGGTTGCAATAAAGGTATGGATACGGGATGAATTGGCGCCTTTCAATGCCTCGCCGGCGCGATCGATATCCTTGTCCAGCGCACGGGCAAGACCACACACAGTAGAATCTTTTACTATTTGCGCAACCGACTGCACCGCCTCGAAATCCCCCTGGCTGGCAATCGGGAAGCCGGCTTCGATGACATCCACCCGCATCTTTTCCAGTGCTCTGGCGATGCGCACCTTCTCGTCCCTGGTCATGGACGCGCCCGGACTCTGTTCTCCGTCACGCAAAGTGGTATCGAAAATTTTGAGTTGATCTTTACTCATGGAAACTCTCCTGCATTGCCGGGTTCAGCGGCAATCATTTATTCGTCATTCGTTGGATTATTGCGTGAGATTCAGGCCCCCGCCAGGGCAGCTTTATTTGAATGCCCAAAAGGGCAGTAGTCGCAGGAGGGAGAGCAGATTACGTGCGGCAGAGAGTCCGCTCATAAATTGAGCGTCAGTTGCAAGAGTGATGGCGATGCCGTGACCTTTCATAGCAGCTGATTGAATAATGCTTGTTTAATTATCTACGAAATTTAAATATAACCCATACAATTCGTATTTGCCAACATCTGCGTAATAAAAATCGACACTGATAAAAGATGAACCACGAAAGTCACGAAACACACGAAATTATCAAACGTCTTCTTTCGTAATTTTCGCGCCTTTCGTGGTTGAAATAAATTACAGCTTACCAATAACCATGGGCGCTAAGATTATTCCATTTGCTCCGAATCTGCTCTCAAGTTATAGTCTCAAGTTAACCATACCCCTGTGAGAGAGATCGGCATTTCAACCGCCGGCGCCTGCAACTGTTGAGTCATCCTTATGGATAAAAAAACCGTTCTGAACCAGACGCATCACGATCTGGACGCCCGCATGACGCCCTTTGGCGGCTGGGATATGCCGGTGCATTACGGCTCTCAAATTGAAGAACATCACGCCATTCGCCGCCACGCCGGCATGTTCGATGTCTCCCACATGCAGATCATCGATCTCAAGGGCAGCGACTGTAAACGCTATCTGCGTCACCTGCTTGCCAACGATGTGGAAAAACTAAAATCCACCGGCAGGGCCCTCTACTCCTGCATACTCAACTCTCAGGGCGGTGTGATCGACGACCTGATCGTCTATTTCATGGATGAAACCTGGTATCGCATGGTCGTCAATGCATCCACAGCACAAAAAGATCTTGGCTGGATCATGGAGCAGGTCGGCGTCTTCGGGGTTGAAGTGCTTCCACGCAGCGACCTGGCGATGATCGCTGTGCAGGGACCGAAGGCGATTGAATTAACGCTGCCGCTGCTGAACGAAGAGCTGCGTGAAGCCGCAGCGGATCTGAAGCCTTTTTCAGCCGTCTGGGATCCAAGCTGGTTCATTGCCCGCACAGGTTATACCGGTGAAGATGGCTTGGAGATTCTACTGCCTGAGGCTGACTGTGTCGCCCTGTGGAATGACCTGGCCGATGCAGGAGTACGTCCTTGCGGCCTGGGTTCACGCGATACCCTGCGACTCGAAGCCGGCATGAATCTTTATGGCCAGGATATGGACGAAACAACCACCCCTCTGGTTTCAGGACTCGGCTGGACAGTCGCATTGAATCCCGAAGAGCGCTCATTTATCGGTCGCGGTGCGCTGGAGAAGCAAAAAAGAGAAGGCATCCCGCAGCAACTTGTTGGCCTGGTCCTTGAGGGGCGCGGTGTTCTGCGCAGTCATCAAAAGCTTTATGTCTCTGACAAGCAGATTGGTGAAATTACTTCAGGCAGTTTTTCACCCACCCTTGAACGCAGTATCGCACTCGCCCGCATCGAGACCGGCTCTCCCCACGGTTTTGATGTAGAAATGCGTGGTAAACGTCTGCCCGTCAAGGTTGTAAAATACCCCTTTGTACGTCATGGCAAAGTCGTCACCGAACTGCAATCTAAAACCTAATACTTAAAACCCAATACCCCTTTTCATGGAGCATCCTCATGAGCAATACCCCCGATGAGCTGAAGTACGCAAAAACACACGAATGGGTCAAGGATAACGGTGACGGCACTGTGACTGTCGGCATCAGCGACCACGCGCAGGAACTGCTTGGCGACCTGGTGTTCGTCGAGTTGCCTGAAGCCGGCAGAAGTGTCTCAGCCGGCGACGAAATTGCCGTGGTTGAATCCGTCAAGGCCGCTTCCGATATCTACTCTCCGCTCTCGGGAAAGATCCTCGGTGTCAATGAAGTACTGAATGACGCGCCGGAAAGCATCAATGATTCTCCTTATGAAGAGGGCTGGCTGTTCACGCTAAAACCTGCTGACAACAGCGAACTGGATGCATTGCTGGATGCTGCCGCCTATGCAAAGCACGCGCAGGATGAGGAGCATTAATGAATCAGAGGTTCCTTTAATGCCATTCATTCCCCACACCGCGGATGATGTCAACCGCATGCTTTCGAGCATCGGAGTCGACAGCATCGAAAGCCTGTTTGATGAAATCCCCGAGGATCTGAAATGCGGCGCCCTCGATGCCATTCCAACTGGAATGAGCGAGATGGAGATCACCGAACTGATGCGTCAACGCGCAGCGGCAGATGGACAACCAGCCTGCTTCATCGGAGCCGGCGCGTACGACCACCATATTCCTGCCGCAGTGTGGGAACTGGCCACCCGCGGCGAATTCTATACCGCCTACACCCCTTATCAGGCTGAAGCCAGCCAGGGAACGCTGCAGCTGCTGTATGAATATCAATCGATGATGACCGCACTGACAGGCATGGATGTCTCCAATGCCTCTCTCTATGACGGCGCATCGGCAGTGGCCGAGTCCATACTGATGGCGGTGCGGGCTAACCGCAAATCGAAATCGAGGCGGGTGCTGCTGCCGCGCAGCCTGCACCCGGCTTATCGCAAGACGGTTCAAACCATCGTGCACAATCAGAAGATCGAGCTGGTTGAGGTTCCTTTTGATTCTGCAACCGGCAAGACCGACCTCGATGCACTCGATAGTTACAGCGGTGACGACATCACCGCACTGGTTGTTCCGCAGCCCAACTTTTTCGGCGTGCTCGAGAATGTAGATGCGCTCACCAGCTGGGCAAAAGCAAATGGCGCGATCAGCATTGCCGTCATCAATCCACTCGTGCACGCCATTCTCAAGCCGCCCGGCGAATGGGGCGATGAGGGCGTGGATATCTGCTGCGGAGAGGGCCAGCCCCTGGGAATTCCACTCTCATCCGGCGGCCCCTATCTGGGATTTATTTGCTGCAGGCAGCAGCATGTACGCCAGATGCCCGGGCGCATCATCGGCGGCACCGAGGATCTTGACGGCAAACGCGGCTACGCACTCACACTGCAGGCGCGCGAACAGCATATCCGCCGCTCCAAGGCGACATCCAATATCTGCACCAACCAGGGATTGATGGTCACGGCAGCAACCATTTATATGGCGCTGCTGGGTGGTGAAGGAATGGCGCAAACTGCCGCCGCCGCACACGCAAACACCGGGAGACTGGTTGAAAAATTGTGCAGCATCGATGGTGTCGATACGTTGTTTGACTCACCCGTGTTCCACGAGAGTGTATTAAGAATCAATGCCACACCGAAAAACGTGCTGCGCTCGCTCGCCGCTCATAACGTACTCGGCGGCTATGATATGAGCAAGGAGTATCCTGAACTGGGGGACGCTATCCTGGTTTGCGCAACAGAGAAGCGCACGGAACAGCAGATTGAGAGTTTTCGCGACAAGCTCGATCGCATCATGAATCGCCAGGCAAAATGTCCTGTTACACCAAAGTTTGATCAAACCTGATGTTAATATTTGAACAATCACAATCCGGGCGACGTGCAACCGCCCAGGCTCCCGGCAGCGCCGCTTCCCTGGAATCCATTCCGGAATCACTGCGGCGTGAGCAGCCAGCCGTCCTGCCCGAAGTGTCGGAGATGCAGACCGTGCGCCACTATACGCGCCTCTCGCAGAAGAACTTTTCCATCGACACCCACTTCTATCCGCTGGGTTCCTGCACCATGAAATACAACCCGCGCGGCTGCAACACACTCGCAATGCTGCCGGGTTTTGCAGCGCGCCATCCCTATGCGCCTGAAAGTCACAGCCAGGGGTTTATGGCCTGCATGTATGAGTTGCAGGAGATCCTGAAAGAGGTCACCGGCATGCGCGAGGTCTCACTGACGCCGGCAGCCGGCGCCCAGGGTGAATTTACCGGCATCGCCATGATTAAAGCCTATCATGATGCAAAGGGTGATCGCGAACGCAGTGAAATCATCGTGCCCGATGCGGCGCACGGCACCAACCCCGCCACTGCCGTCATGTGCGGTTACAAGGTTCGCGAGATCCTTACAAAGAGGGATGGTGATATCGATATCGATGCATTGAAAAATGTACTGGGTCCGCGGACAGCCGGCATCATGCTGACCAACCCATCGACGGTCGGGGTATTTGAGCGCCGCATTCGCGAAATTGCCGACCTGGTACACCAGGCCGGGGGGCTGCTCTACTATGACGGAGCCAACCTCAATGCCATCCTGGGCAAGGTTCGGCCGGGCGATATGGGTTTTGATGCGATCCACATGAATCTGCACAAGACCTTCTCGACGCCGCATGGCGGAGGCGGCCCGGGCGCCGGTCCTGTCGGCGTCAGCGAACGCCTGATTCCATACCTGCCGATTCCCATGGTCAGCTATGACGGCGACAGTTATCAGTGGCTGACTGAGACTGAACACCCCCAAACCATCGGGCAGCTCACCGCCTTTAGCGGCAATGCCAGTGTTTTGCTGCGCGCCTACATCTACGCAAAAATGCTCGGACGCGAGGGCATGGTGCGGGTTGCCGAATATGCAACCCTGAATGCCAACTACCTGATGAAACTACTGACCGAGGCCGGTTTCCAGGCCGCTTATCCCGAACGCAGGGCCAGCCATGAATTCATACTCACCCTCAAAAAAGAGGCTAAAGAGCTGGGGATCAGCACCATGGATTTTGCAAAACGCATGCTCGATTACGGCGTGCATGCGCCAACCACCTACTTCCCGCTGCTAATTCCCGAGTGCCTGCTGATCGAACCAACCGAAACCGAGTCACCAGAAGATCTGGATAACTTTGTTGAAGTGATGCAAAAAATCCGCCATGAGGCAGAACACCAGCCGGAGACAGTCACCTCGGCGCCGCATCGCATGCCGGTCAAACGCCTCGATGATGTCAAGGCGGCGCGTGAACTCGATCTGCGCTGGCAATCACAAGAGTCATAAGAGATGGGAAATCAGAATGCCACCGGCATCAAGCGTCTGAACAATGCCTTTGTCTTTTCGATGCAGGGGTTTCGCGCCTGCTTCAAACACGAGGAGGCTTTCCGCCAGGAAACCTATGCATCACTGCTGTTGATTCCGCTGGCTCTCTATCTGGGTGACACAGGCATCGAGCGGGCGCTGCTGCTCGGCAGCTGGCTGGTGGTTCCGCTGGTGGAACTGCTTAACTCTGCAATTGAAAACGCCATAGACAGAATCGGGGCGGAACATCATGAATTGTCAGGTCGTGCAAAGGACATTGGCTCTGCGGCGGTCTTTCTGGCGCTGCTGCTATGCGCCTGTGTGTGGCTGCTTGTATTGCTTCCTCGACTGTCGGCATCAGGATAGCGTATGGAAACTCCAACACCCAACAACAAGCCGAGTTCAAAAGAGACCTATCTGCGGCTGCTCAACTACCTAAAGCCCTATCTGAAGCAGTTTGCCATCACCATTGGCGCAATGATTCTGCTCGGCCTCTCCGAAGCCGGCATCCCTGCTCTCTCCAAACCTCTGCTCGACGGCGGTTTTGTTGAGAAGGACATGGAGAGCCTGAAAGTGACACTGGCGCTCCTGATGCTGCTGTTTTTCTCTCGTGGAATATTGCTTTTGCTGTCAAAAGGACTGCTCGGCTGGATTGCAGGCAAGGTCGTGCTGGATCTTCGCAACAGCCTGTTTGACCTCCTGCTGCTACTGCCGACTCACTATTACGATAAATACTCCTCTGGAAGCATCATGTCAAAGGTCACCAATAACGTGACCATGGTGACGGCTGCGGCAACCAGCACCATCATGACCCTGGTCAAGGATAGTGTGACAATCGTGGTGCTGCTTGCCTACGCCCTCTATCTGAACTGGAAGCTGACACTCACCATTTTTATTATTCTCCCTCCCATCCTCCTGGTCGCAAAAGCATTTGCCAGGCGGGTGCGCCGCTTCAGTCATGTCAACATGCGCAGCTTGGGCGAGATGACCCATATACTTCAGGAGAGCATCAAGGGACACAAAATCGTCAAGATTCATAATGGGCGGGAGTATGAGAAACAGCGTTTTTTTCAAGTCGCCAACCGCATTCGCCAGTTTCAGCAAAAGGCTCTCGTTGCCGGCGCCGGCAATACCGCCGCGGTGGAGTTAATCACTGCAATCACTGTCAGCGTCGTGATCGTTCTCAGCACCCTGTATGCCATTCAAGAGCAGCAGTCGGTCGGCCATCTGCTTGCCTTTTATATAGCCCTGGGATTAACCCTCTCTCCTGCAAAACGTCTTGCCTCAGCTATGCAACCGTTGCAAAAAGGACTGGCTGCCGCAGAGTCTATCTTTGAGGTTCTTGATGAGGAGAGAGAAAAGGATCTGGGCACGCATGAACTGCCCCGGGTGAATGGCGATATTATATTTTGCAATGTCTCCTTCAGCTACCCGGGTACAGATAAACAGGTTCTGAAAAACATCAACCTGAAGCTGAAAAAAGGGATGAATATTGCGCTGGTCGGGCATTCAGGCAGCGGCAAGACGACCATTGCGAACCTGATTCCACGCTTCTATGACATAGACCAGGGATCCATCACCCTGGACGGCGTGGATCTACGCGATATCAAACTCCAGAGCCTGCGCGAGCAGATTGCCATCGTCAGTCAGGATATCGTCCTTTTCAACGACAGCGTACTCGCCAATATCACCTACGGCATGTCACCGCGCCCAACCATGGAGCAGATCCAGAAGGCGATCAAACTCGCCAACGCAGAAGAGTTTATCAGTCAGCTTTCAGAAGGAGTCGAAACCCCGCTTGGAGAAGATGGAGCAACGCTCTCCGGCGGACAGCGCCAGCGTCTGGCCATTGCGCGCGCATTCCTCAAAGATACGCCACTGTTGATCCTGGACGAAGCGACATCCGCCCTGGATGCAAAAACCGAAGAGCTGATCGAAGAGTCCCTGGACCGGCTCAAAAGCAGCAAAACCACTATCACCATTGCCCACAGACTATCGACCATCATCAATGCAGACCTGATCTATGTGATGAAAGATGGAGAGATCAACTCCAAGGGAACCCATGCAGAGTTGTTGGAAAAATCTGAACTCTATCGCCAGCTCTATCAGAGTGGAAACCTTGATCCTTCAGCAACCAACCCAAATTAAGGGGTTGGCCAGAGAAGAACCGTATTTCATGAACAGGATCAAATAATGAACAAGGCTGTTTTTTTTGACCGTGACGGCGTGGTCAATGTTGATACCGGCTATGTCGGCAAAATTGAAAATTTCGTTTTTGTAGAGGGCATCATGCCCGCCATGCAACATGCACAACAGCAGGGTTATATGCTGATTATCGTCACCAACCAGTCTGGTATCGGGCGAGGATACTATACCGAGGATGATTTTCAGCAGCTGACGACCTGGATGAAAG